>ERZ761607.490-NODE-490-length-68807-cov-35.179428_pt1 | contig 68807 bp, 53 predicted proteins | sample MGYA00511164_ERZ761607 | MGnify/ENA primary metagenome ERZ761607 (study PRJEB28899, sample SAMN02445080) | bioreactor sludge metagenome | biome: EBPR sludge | place: Australia: Brisbane, Thorneside Wastewater Treatment Plant | collected 2011-06-22 ...
GCGCCACAACAGGCTTTGGCGTGGGAACAGGTTTGGGTGCAGGAGCAGGTTTGGGTGCAGGAGCAGGTTTGGGATTGGACCGCATAAGCCCACCGAAGAGGCTGCGAGATTGTCCCGAAGAAGGCTGCACCAATGGGGTGATGCTTTCTATTTTTGCACGCAATCCTTCGTGCTCCGGCTGAATGGCCAGTGCCTGATTATATTTATCCAAAGCAGCCTTGTAGGAACTTACCGATGCCAGTTGGTCGCCTGTTTGGATAAGGAGACTAACCTGCTGACTCTGGAGTTCACGTACCTGATTATTAATTCGGATAAAGTTTTCGCACTCTACAAGACGCTGTTTGGCTTCCGGATCGTTTGGCTTAAGCTCAATCAATCCCCGATAGAGTGTTGCAGCTTTTTCATAATTCTCTTCAGCAAACAATAAACCTGCTTTTTCACGAAGGTCGCGGATTTCGCCATTCGTACAATCCACAATCCGTTCCTGAAGTGATTTATCGCCAGGCGATTGTGCGAGCAATTGTTGATAGCGTTTTTTCGCCTCTATATACCGACCACCCGCAAACAAACGATCTGCCTCGGAGCGGGTTTCCTGAATCATCCTCCGGAAATCAGTCAGGAGTTGATTGGCCGCCCCCACTTTTTCCTGCAAGGCATTATTCCGTTTCCGATACACGTTCGCATCCCCTTCGTAGCCGCGTTCTGCAAAGTGTTGTGCTTCTTTGTACAACTCGACGATGCGCTTATGATAGGCTTCATTAAACCCTTTTTGTTGGGCTTCTGCCACCAAGTTATCGGCCTCCCGTTCTTTATCGAAATGAGTTTTCCAATAACGGCTCAGTTCATCTTGGATGGTTTGGGCTTTTTGCGTTGCTTCTGAAGCAAATTCTGGCGCCACATTGACCAATTCGAGCCAGTATTGCCGCGCTTCACGCAAGCGCAATTCTTTCTGAGCCCCTTCGGCTTGTTTACGAAGTAGGTCTATTTTTGATTGGCGGAGCGCTTCCTGCTCCCGGATTCCATCCTCACACCGCTTAATTTGCTTGAGAGCGTCCAAGTCGTTCTCATAGATGCCTAAAACTTCTTGGTAAAATGGAATAGCCCCTTTATAATCCTGAACTCCCATCAATTGGGCACCACGTTCACGCAGACTACGTACTTTCTGCCCACGCTCCGACAAAAACTCCAGCCGCTCATCGCACTGACGGATAAGGCTACGGACGGTATCTCCCATGCCGCTCACAGCCAGATAGGTACTCAACTTCACATACAAACGCTTTGCATCTTGGAAAACCGGAACGGCTTCTTCATAGCGATTTTCCTTGACCAGTCGTTCGGCATCGGAAAGCCGCATATCAGCAACCGACTTATCCGTTAGAATGCCCGTATCTATGGAATCCATCAATTCCTGTGCCGAACCAAAGCGATTGGTTGCTTTTTTCTCGAGGCAGCGCATGACAATGTCTGCAAACCAATCCGGAGCATCCGTATTAAAGTCGTGAACCTTTAGAGGTGCTTTTTCCAAGATTTGTTGTTGTAAGCGCAATCGGGAAGCAAAATTGGCCCCTTCGGAACGAAATGGCGGCCTACCGATCAGGCTTTCATATAGGACAACACCCAAACTATAAATATCGGTCTGCGGAAACAGTTGGTCTCCCTCTATCTGTTCGGGACTCATGTATTCGGCAGTGCCCGCGAAGTCGGTAGAACGGGTAGAAAGTTTGGATTCAAACGCGATCCCAAAATCCGTAAGTTTAAACACCTTATCGGTTCCACGCCGCATAATATTTTGCGGTTTAATGTCGCGGTGGATCAAGTTTTGTGTATGGATATACCGAAGAGCATCGGCCATTTCCCGCGCCAACCGAATGACTTCACCTACGGGCATGGGTTTTTCCCCGGAAGCAACCTGCTCTTGAATCAATTCATGTACGCTTTCCCCTTCTATAAACTCCATATCTAAAAAAGGAAAACCGTTTTCGATTCCGGCGTGATATATTTTTACAATGTGCGGGTGGTCAAAAGCCCCCATTGCCTGTGCTTCGTCCTGAAACTGTTTAAGGGTAACCGCTTCGTTCTGAATGCCTGGCGGAAGGATTTTAATTGCCCTAAGTTGTTTGGTATAATTGTGTTGTGCCTTGTAAACAGTGCCGAAGCCTCCAAGTCCTAACCGTGCGATTACGGTATAATCACGGAATGAAGGGAGACTAACGGTATCCGCCATAACATCCTGAGCCATAATGTTTAGGGATATTTATCGTGAGGGTTTAATATTCGCAACCGATACACGGAAGCCCAAGGCATCAATAACCTCTTCCTAAAAGAGTGAAACCGATGTTAGAACGTTTAATGTTTCAACATTGCCAAGAGTTCGTCGAGGGTTTGCACTACCTCAAATGCCACATCATGTTGGGGTTGTGAAAATCCTTCTCGTGAAAAATGGGCAAATAATTCAAATAACGGATTGTAAAACTGGCGTGTGTTCAGAAAAAAAATCGGCTTGTGATGAAACCCTAAATAACGGGCTGTGATTGCCTCTGTCACCTCTTCGAGGGTCCCAAATCCACCGGGGAGCGCCACAAAAACATCTGCCAGTTCATCCATCGCGGCTTTACGCGCCCGCATATCTGGTGTTACCACCAAACGGTCTGCATGGGTATAGGCACGCTCTTTTAATTTTAGGGACTCCGGAATGACCCCTATCACGTGGCCGTTTTCCTGATGTACTGCCCTTGCCAGTTCCCCCATCAACCCTACATTTCCACCGCCATATACCAATGTATGTCCGCGCTGTGCGATTGAGCGCCCAAATTGCCGTGCGACGGTTTTATACTCCTCGGCAATGGTATCGCTGGCCGCACAGAAAACACAAATATTCATTTTCACAGAGGGACTTGGGTGAAACGGGCATCCGAAAGATACAATGAAGTAGGGGTTTAACCAAACCTGATTTCTTAAATTCCGGTTATTAAACCTTTGTTAAGGAAGGTTTTTTTGCTTGCTCGAGACCTGTACCCGACGAAGTGCTTCTTGTGTAACTGGATTTGCGATCCCTCTTGTTTCCAAAAGCATCTCGAAACCATTCTTAAGAAGGGCTTGCCCTGTTTGATTTTTTTGCCAGGCCAACCATCCTTCCACACTTCTGAGTTCTCCCCAGACACTTTGATGAAATGTATGACTCGTTTCTTCGGACTTTCTAACCAATGAGAGTTCCGCTTCGGCTGCACCGAAGTCTTCGGTTACGATATACAGGCCTGCCAACCGAATACGTGCAAGTGAGACCATATGTTGGGTACTTCGTTGCGGCTTCAACAGTCGAACACATTGTTGTAGATTGGAAATAGCGGCTGAGTAGGCCCCTTTCGCCCTCAAAACATCCGATAGCGAGATACAGGCCTGCATACGCTGTATATGTCCGGGCTGGAACAACCGATTTGTATTTGTCACCAAATCTTGAGCAAGACGGGATGCAACCGAGAGCATGAGTTGGTATTGTTCGGTTTTTCCTGTTTGGGCGTACAACCCTGCCAAACGTTGTACGACGGATAAATGGATTTGCGACTTTCGAGGGTGGGGATATTGTTTTGTAAGTGCCTTTTCGGCAGCTACAAAGTACAAAACAGCTTCGTCGAGACGGTTTTGGGCATACATACTGTTTGCCAGTTCAACATCAATAATGGCTTGTATCCATGGCAACTCAGAGCGCGAAGCCCGTACACTGGTTCGCGCCTCTCGGAGCAAGTACTCGGCATCTTTCTCGCGCTGGTCTAAATTTAGCATCCGGCTCAGGTCTGTTATGGCTTGTAATACGGTGGAGTGTTGACGACCATAGGCGAGTTGGAAAGCCATCAAGGCTTCTTTATAGTGGTTGATTGCAGGCCCAACTTCATCTCGCATCGCATCTCGATGGCCAAGTTGTCGGTAAATTTCGCCTCGGATAATATAAGAATCATGGTCTTCAAAGGGCTTTACAATTGCTAAAGCGGCCTGCAATGTTGTATTGGCCGTCTCAGCCTCTCCTTCCAACAAGTCGTTTCGGGCGCGTGCCGTCATCACACGGGCCTTCATTTTCTGGTCCATAGGGTTTACCAGATTTAACACATCCCAAGCAGCCGCAAGGTATTTTTTAGATAGCGTAGTTTTCGATAAATTTGTAGCGGCAAAAGCGGCCTGCAAATAGGTCCGGACAAACAATCCAGGCAAATTCTTAGTTGATCCGCTTTTCCTGACCGCATGTTGCGCCAATGTATCTGCTGTAACCCAGAATTCGTTTGAGGAAGCCAGTTCCGATAGGGCTGTTAAGATGCGCACTTGCATCTCCGGCTGTTGCCGCAACCGATCTTCCATTTTTTGCCACCCAAGATGAATCAGTTGCCTCGCCCTTAAGGAGTCCAACTGTACCGTTTGTTGCCCTTCGTAGCTCTGACCGAGCAGTATATTCTCTAAAAAAATGGCCAATTCTTCGGAACGTTGGGTTTGCCGCCAATTTTCCATTTGCTGAAAGGTAATGGCTATAATACCAGACAATATCACCAAAGCCCCCAATACAGTACTGATTACAAGTCGTTTATTGCGATCATAGAACTTGAGTGCTTTATAGGCAAATGTTGGTTTTCTTGCACCAATAGGCTTATTCATCAGGAACAGCCGGATGTCTTGCATCAAGGTTTCGGCTGAGGGGTACCGTTCGTTCGGATCTGTTGCTAAGGCCTTACGAGCAATCATATCCAAGTCTCCTTGTAGCCTTCGGATCAAAGACGCCACCGTCGTTTTGCGCGATTGGGCCACCGCAAGTGTAGTGTCTTCTGATACCGTTTCCAAGTATGCGCTGGGCAATTTAAGCGTACCATTCTGAATCACATCTAAGATTTGCCCCAGATTTTTATGCTCGAAGTTGTAGGGCCTCACCTGCACCAATAGTTCGTAGAGTAAAACGCCCAAACTATACACATCAGACGACGTGGTAATGGTTTCGCCCAACAACTGTTCCGGGCTTGCATACTCGGGCGTAAGGAAGTGCAACTGTGTTTTCACCCGGTTAGAAGTAGGTTGGAGTAGTTTTGCAATCCCAAAATCCAACAACTTTAGCCTTCCTTCTGGTGTAACCAAAATGTTGGATGGCTTAAGATCTCGATGGACGACCAAGTGTTTGTGCGCATATTGTACAATGGCAGAGATTTCTGCAAAATAGGCCAATCTTTCATCAATCGTAAGCTGGAAACGATTACAGTATTCGGTTATTGGAATCCCTTCCACATATTCCATCACCAGATAAGAAATCCCGTCGTGTGTCGTCCCGCTATCTAAAAAGTAGGCAATTCCAGGGTGTCTAAGCCCCGCTAAAATATTTTGTTCTTGTTCAAACTGACGCCGGATGGCCGGTGCGCCTAATCGAAGTACCTTAACCGCAGCAATCAGTTCTTTTTTGTCTATTCTTTCTGCCAGATAGACTTCTCCCATTCCTCCTTCCCCAATCCAGACTTTGAGCATATAATGTCCAAAGATTCGGCCAGTGAGGTCGGTATGGTGTTGTTCCGAAGCCCACTCATGGACGATGGGTGGGCGCACAATCAAACGATCTAAGGGTAGTTCTGGCTCACACATTTTTTCCCAGATCATGCGCAACTCTCCCCCAATTTTTGGCTCTTCACTTGATATTTTATCTAAAAACGCCTGCGCCTCTTCCTCGGAAAGGCCTTCTAAGACGGCAATCAATTCGCGGAGACGATGAAAGGTAGAGGTTTCCATTCCGAAACGTGGGTCAGACCTTAGATGACAAAATTTCTTCGATTCGTGTTTCGAGCCATCCCCGCGAAAAAGACCAGTCTCGATTAACCGTTCGGGGATTTATCCCTAACAATTCAGCCGTTTCCCCAATGTCTAATCCGAGAAAAAAACGATAGTTCACCACATCGAAGCATCGTTTATCTGTTTTTTCGAGCAGTTTAAGCGCTTCATTCAAGGCTTCGATACGTTCTGGCGCATCCGCCACCATCAGTTCTAGTTGCTCATCCAATTCCCAAATAGATTCGTTAGTCCCATTACGTTTCCCCGCCTGCTTGTCGCGGACGTAATTGAGGATAATTTGGCGCATGGCTTTCGCCACTGCATTGTAAAAATGTGCCCGCCCCTGCCAATCGGAGGATTTGCCAGAAGTAAGTTTTAAAAAGGTTTCGTGTACCAAGGCCCGGGTATCAATCGTTGGGTGAGCCGAACGCCAATTCCGAAGATTGGCGCGTGCAATCTGACCCAATTCCTGATAAACCACTTTAAACAAGGCATCTCTTGCTTTAAGGTCTCCCTCATTCATGGCCTTAAGCAAACTTTCGATTTGATCTGAGTCATACATGGTGGCGAGTTGGTTTTTGGTGATGGATTGGTCGCCAGTAATGTCACTATATTTTAGAGTAATGTCGCTATGTTATAGCTATTCGTGTATTTACATAAAGAGGCCTGAGAAAGTTGTACATGGTGCTCACCCCTAAAACCTCATTCCTACTCCTTCCGCTTTATCAGGGGTTGCCATTAGGTTCCTTTGGGTTCCAGACGAATCAAACATCTTTAGCCACCCACAAGCCCACCTAACAGGGAGGGCTTGTTCTATTTTGAGCATTCGGTATTTGTACACTATTGTGCTTCTTCAACTTACACCATTCTCTTTTTATAATCAATTAATTTATTAAAAAAGAATAGTCTAATTTTCATATTTTCAATCTTAGCTTTAAGAAGATATACAATAAGAGAAAACCTTTCGCCGAATAAATTTCGACATGTGTACTTTATTTCTCGCAATAGGACAACATCCCCAATTTCCCTTTGTTCTGGCGGGGAATCGGGATGAATTCTACGAACGCGCTACTCAACCTGCCGGATGGTGGCCCGAATTTCCGGATGTTTTTGGTGGGCGTGACTTGGCAGGTGGTGGTACATGGCTGGGTATTACAAAATCCGGACGCTTTGCCACCCTCACCAATTATCGAGACCTCAAGAACCTGATACCAAATGCCCCTACACGGGGAGCAGTGGTATCAGGTTTTCTGACAAGTGATAAACATCCTTTAGATTATTTACAGGAACTGATTCCTACCTTGAATCAATATAATGGCTTCAACCTATTAGCCGGATGGCTAAAAAACAAAAGTGACGTACCCGAAATCTGGTATTTGCACCATGGGCAAGAGACATCTTCCCCTGTACCCATAAAACTCGAATCCGGAATTTATGGGCTTTCAAATGCGGCCCTTAATACATCTTGGCCCAAAGTAGCCATAGGGCGAAAGCGTTTTTCAGATGCTTTACAAAAGGAAACCCCAAAACCAGCGCATTTCCTTGCCATGCTTGAAGATGAAACCATATACCCAGACGAAAATTTACCCAAAACAGGCGTTTCACAAGAATGGGAACGGGTACTCTCGGCCATCTGCATCCGATCTTCGGCCTATGGAACACGGGTAAACTCGGTTTTACAAGCAGACACCAAAGGATTGTTGCATTTTTGGGAACGTACCTATCTTCATAGCATCCAAGATTATGAGGTAAAAAACACTTTTATCCAGACGATACCTTTACCATAACCTCCCCTAATGATGATGTAACCGATGGAAAATTGGGAAAATGCAAAACTGGCAAGGTTGTTAGAGGAATTTAGTGAATCGTGGCCGGACACCGAAGTACCTTCCGATCCCTCCGCACCCCACCAGAATATACCTCTACGCACCGGAAATCGTCCAGCCGTTTTTTTTGATCGCGACGGAACCCTTAATGAAGAGGTACAATATCTACACCGGATTGCGGATTTCCGTTGGATTGAAGGTGTGCCAGAAGCCATTCGCTGGCTCAATGAAAACGGCTATGCGGTTATTGTGGTAACCAACCAGGCAGGTATTGCCCGTGGCTATTATGACGAGGCAGATGTATTTAAATTACATATATTTATGCAAGACGAATTGATAAAAGCCAATGCCCATATTGATGCCTTCTATTACTCACCTTATCATCCGGATGGCATCGTGGAGGCATATCGAAAAGACCACCCAGATCGAAAACCGGGTACTGGTATGTTTGAGAAGGCAATAGAAGAGTGGGGGTTAGATCCAAAACATTCGTTTGTTATTGGAGACCGGAATACAGATATTGAGGCGGGACGCGCGTTGGGCATGATGTCCTTGCTGGTGCTTACTGGATATGGACGGTCTGAACGTTACGAAACACTGGCCCATTTTATCGTCAATGATGTAGCAGACGCAGTGGCGCACATAGAGATGCTCCATATTCGTAAACAAAAAGGGTTGACCTCTGACCTCTGGGATACGCCCTGATCAATATGGCTTTTCGGCGGTGAGGGTCTCCATGAGATTTTTCACGCCAATAGGCCCATTGTGATACAAGAAAGGTTCTGCATATTTCGCCCCAATCCGATAGCCAAAGGTACGAGCGCGAGCCTCAAGCCATTCCATGAAAGCTGGCGAGGAAATGAAAGTTTCCGGCTCGTCGGTAGCCGGATTATACGACTTAGACCAAAATTGCGACCGAAAGGCCTGCATAGCGGACACACGCTGATCCCATACTTCGGTCACATCCACCACCAAGGTCGGCTCCATATCTTCCATAACCGATTGAAAATAGTGGAGAACATGACTCGGTCGCCACGGTGCTTGCTCGGTCCCATCCTTTTCGTGCGTTGCAATCTTACGAAGTCCGGCATAAAAAATAGCCTCTAAAGACAAAACAGCAGCATTCGGGTGGTCAGGATGGCGGTCTTTAGGAGCATTCACCAATACAAGATGGGGTCTATACCGACGCAGAACTTCAATGACTTTGCGGCGATTTTCAGGGGTGTTTTCAATGTGGCCGTCCGGAATACCCAAGTTTTCCCGCGCATGTATGCCCATCACCCGCGAGGCTTCTGCCGCTTCTAAAGCACGAAGTTCAGGTGTTCCACGAGAACCCAACTCCCCCCGCGTGAAGTCCACAACCCCTACGCGATAACCTTGCTTAACCAACAAGCAGACCGTACCTCCGCAGGAAAGTTCAATATCATCCGGATGAGCGGCAAATGCCAAAACGTCTAATTTCATTTGTGTATCTTGTTTTCGACCAAAGTACAAACAAACTCCTATCATATTTCAAAAGGGCAATATTTTTTTATACATATGTGGATAACATGTTAATTGCTATTTTTATTTTCTGCTCACAAGTATAGTTTTTTCAAAGACAAACGTGTGCTAATTCAAATCCCCCTATACAAATTCTTATCCACAAAATACAAAATACATATGTGTAACTATTGTGCAATGATTATTCTTGCCGTAAAATGGGGCCAGCAATCAACCATAAGCCCATACCAAAATGATCGGTTACCTCTACATTCAAGATTTTCCGGCCTGGGTCATCGCCCGCCAACATAGCCGCACACATAAAACCGCTGCTTTCCAGCGAAACAGGATTGTCTCACGGACGCCCGATCTTGCGGAGGCTGGTCTTATGGCCGGAACCCCTTTAGACGAGGCACGATCCCGCTTTCCGGGCGCCCTCTTTGAATCTTTGGACCCTGTTGAATGTACCCGTGTGTGGCACGAAGTAATTCAGGAGGTCTATGCCCTAACTCCTTTTATGTATCCGATTGCACCAGGGCAGTTGGTTTTTCGATACCTAACTTCCGAAGAAGCGGTGGATTTGGCGGAACAACTCCATGCAAGGGTGGGATGTGGGGAAAATTTGTCAACTGCAAAATTTGCTGCCATGTATAGCCTCCCCGGACAATTAACCGATATCCCAGACGGTATGGGGCGCGATTTTTTGGCCACTTGCAGCATAGATGTATTACGTGCATGGCTATTTAATACCGAAATCTTAGACCGACTAGAAGCCGACGGATACTCCACATTAGGTACGGTCATAGACTGGACCTTGGAATACTGGATTAGCCGGTATGGCGAAGACGGAAGAATTGTCTTTACTGCCCTTCACCCGCCTTCCTACGACCGAGAGTTGCACAATTTTGTACCACCCGTTTCAATACGTCGCTCATTGGCTCTTTCTACCAATGCCCAAAAAAACGACTTCTTTGCCGAGTGCATCGCCTCTCTGGTACGAAATGTACTGGAAGACGTACAAGATATAGCCTCTCCACGCTTAGTTCTGGAAGTGACCCCAGGAATGAGCAATACCGTGATGCGGTACAGCCGCTCTTTGCAACACATTCCACAAACAGAAGGTGAATACAACCAACTGCTCAGTACATTACTTAGTAGTTCCAAAACAAAAAAGGGAACCATCCAGAACCTTACTTATACCCTTCACGGTTTTGCTCCTACACCCTTCTCACTTCCGGTTCGTAATAAAGAAAACCACCAACCATCGTCACTGGGAGCCAAAATTCCTGTGTCACTACATGCCGACAGTACATTTCGTGCTGCATCCTAATGGATCGCTGACAGCGGATAGCCCATATTTTTTTAATCAAAACGGAGCATGCGTATAGAGAAAAGAAAACATCGCGGATAAGGGGGAAAGTGGTCTATAGGCTGGCACCTGTAGGCCACTTTCTTTATAACCCCACATACATATACCGACATTCCATGTTGCGAAATCGCCCATAACAGCGGCTCCTCTCAATTAAAAAACAGTATTGGCCTACAGTCGAAAAAACGACCAAAATTTTGTCGAACAACAAAAATCAGCAGGATTTATACCAAATCAGACAGGTGTTTTGTGTATCTTGTTTTGTTCCTCCGTTCCAACCCATTCCGCAAAATACCATGAGTTTCTGGCAAACAAAAAAAATTCGCCTTCGGGAAATAGACACCGAAGATACTGACATTCTGATTGACTGGCGAAATGACAGCGAAGCAATGCGCCAATTAGACCTACTTCCCCCTCTTGTGGCAAAAACCTGGCAAAAACACCTCATTGAACGCCACAATACCGCCCCCTCAGACGACGATAATTATCGGTTTTTGATCGAAGACAACAACAAAGAAGTGGTGGGAGGGATTACTACCGTTGCCTGTGATCGCCGCGTCGGAACTTTTTCATATGAAGTATTTATTGAGCGTGAGTTTCGGAAAAAGGGCTATGCCACAGATGCAGTCGGACTGATTCTCCGTTATTTCTTTGAAGAGTTGCGGTACCACAAAGTAACCATTGCCACTTTATCTACCAACGAGGCAGGCATTGCCCTCCACAGCAAATTAGGATACAAGGAAGAGGGTTGTCTAAGGCATTTGGCCTATTCAGGTGGAAAGCATGGCGATCTTACGCTCATGGGCTTACTACGGGAAGAATGGGAGGAAAAATTCCCTCATCCAGAACGATTCACCGATTCGGGCAATAAGAAGAAATTAGGATTTTAATGAAAAAAAACTCTTCTTGGAGTACGTTTATAGTGCTCTTATTGTGCTTGGTTCATGCTCCTAACATTGAAGCACAAGCCACCAAAAAAAGTAGTGAGGCTTTTGCCAAAAGTTTACTATTGCCTGGTTGGGGGCAGCAATACCTCCAGAATGGTTCGTGGCAAGGAAAAGCCTCTGCATTTATTGCCTCCGATGCTGGATTATGGCTTGGGTTTATTAGCTCTTTAAGGCGACATAACTACTATACCCAGACCTCATATAGCCACGCCCAAATCCAAGCAGGGGTATCTTTGGCGGATAAAGACCGAGCGTTTATGGTTCGAATTGGCAATTACAACCGTAGTGAAGACTATGTCTTTGCGCTCGAACTAGCCCGGCGGTGGAGCCAGATTGAAGCTGCACAAGACCCTAAAAACGCTTGGGCTTGGAGCAGTACCGATGCACGAGCACAATACTCTACACTTCGCGATCAAGCCGAGGCCATGCGCCGCCAGCGTATTTTGTTTACTGGACTTTTGGTAGGAAACCGCTTGTTGTCGGCTATTGCGGCTTCCAGAGGGGCAAGAAAAGCCAATAAAACAATGTTTCAGTTCTCAGCACCCGATGGTAAGCCAAGCCTAGGCATCCAATTACGATTTTGATTTATTAAATATCGTACCGAACTCCATTATAGCTAACCAATAGGCCAAGGCCGCCTTTTACGTTCCCTATTACATTTATCGGCTCGCTAAACAAGCCGAGGTTGGAGCCCCCACTATACATGGTGGCCTCATAATTAAGCAGCACCTTTGGAATGGCTGCCACAACTACATAGGTTTTTACGCCATTTGCTCGATTTATATCCGAGAGAAATACCTCAAACGGGTTTTCGGTTGCTTTCATGAGAACGTCAGTAAATAACACCCGGAAGCCACCACAATATTGCCCCACTCCCTCAAGTTCAAACGAGGAGGCGGGGAGAAAAGAGGCTTTTATGGAGCAATTTAGCCACTGAATACTTGCAGGAAGCGTTCTGGCGCCACCATTTGGTCCAATTGTAGTAGTTTTCGGGTGATAAGCATAGGCGGTTAACATATAATAATTTATCTCCTCCTGTGCATCTCTAAGTACCAGCTTTAGCGTCGCATCTTGTCCTTGCATCGTGATATGGGCACTTATATCAATGGGCTTAGGAATGGTGGTCTCGGCCTCAATATCAGGGAAACCAGTGGCACTTGCTTTGATCCGATAGGTTTTTCCGGTTTCTGGATAGACATTTTCTAAGCGATACCGCCCTTCCACACCAGTCCACTTTAGATTACCCAACGACTTTCCATCTTCCCATGCCGTAACGGTGGCATTCGGTACAAATTCTGGCATCTTATGCTCGCCAACCGAATTGGTGTTTTGCGATAGTTGGATGATAAGGCTACTATCTGGATTCAGCGCCCCATTTAAAACCAATTGGGGTTTTAGGGGGATTTTAATGTCCACTACTTGCTCGAAGTCGCACCCGAAGAACAAGGAAAGACTGATTACCAAGAAAAGATATTTCATGATATAACCATTTATATTTTAAAGGTATAGGAAATAGAAGGGATTACCGGTACAATGCTTACTTGTCGGTACTGCGTCGTCACCTTTGGTTCGCCGAGAAATTCATCTGAATATTTATACTGAGTGGATAAATAGATATAAAATGGATTCTTATGGTTATAGGCATTATACGCACCAAACGTCCAAGTTCGTATGCGCCTACCAAAGAAAGGTGTAGGCTTATTACGATGAATATTGAGGGCCGCATCCAATCGGTGCATAGCGGTTGTTCTATATCCATTCCTACTGCCATAATCTATAAGTACCACACGCCAGTCTTGTAGTTGGTCATTAAATCCTCCCTGTGTAAGCCCTATTGGGTCTCCCGGCAACTGATCCATCCCCCGAAAACGGGCTTGGGCCAATGTTACGGCGTTTCCCGAACCATAAACCCAATTGAAGGCAAAATCTATTTTTTCGGAAAATTTATGACTAAGCACCACGGAAATATCGTGCCGCCGATCGTAGCGATAGGGAAATGTGAGGCCATTGTTCAGATTGGGGAAGGTCCGGTTGCTCCACGAGAGGGTATAACCGACCCATCCACTGGTCCGCCCCACCTTCTTTTGGAGGAAAAACTCTAAGCCATATGCCTCCCCGTTACCAATTTCCACCTTGTCTTGCCAATCGGTAGTGGGATCATTCAAGAAGTTTGCGCCTACTTTATACTCGATCAGGTTTTTCATGGGTTTATAATAGCCCTCGATACTGGCTTCCATACCTGCTTCGGAAAACACACGTGAGATTCCTAAAGCCGCTTGCCACGCCGATTGTGGCTTGACCCGTTCAGTTGCTGGCAACCAAAGATCGGTTGGAAGCCCGACCCCGCTATTGGCCAAAAGGTGGATGTATTGCCGCATCGTCACAAACGAGGCTTTGAAAGCATAAACTCCCGACAAATACCGAAATGCAAAACGCGGCTGAAGCGATGGATAAAACGTTTTTCCCACCCGAAATCCAGAAGTGTGTAAACCCACATTAAGCTTCATTTTCTCCGAAATCGCCCAATCGTCCTCTATATAAGCCGCCAATTCTGTGGCTTTGGTAAGTATAGTTTTGGGGGCTAAGGTGGTATCTCTGGGAGTAGCACCCGTTTCTTCTGTCCGCAAACTAGCCGCTCCGGGACGGTATTCGTGCCAGATCCCCAAAGCGCCAAACTTAATGGCGTGTGCCGGAATCGGTAGATAGTCAAAATCTATTCGCGCACTTTTATCCGTAATCCCAGAAAGATACCGCGCCCGTTGATAATCTCTCTGGATCAATTTGTCATTTTCGGATCGTTGATACTCATAACCGAGGTCTATATTAAAGGTATAATCCGAATACGTCATCATGGTATTGGCAAAAAGCTGCTTAGAGAACAAATGGTTCCATCGAAACGTCGTGGTTTGATTACCCCATTTCAGATCACCTTTGGTGCTTTCGGATGTGGATATACGTAAGTTCGGTACATGATTGTCAAATTCGTCGCTTTGGACAATATTCGTATAAGCATGGTCTTTACCAGAATACGTACTCAAATAAATCCGGTCTTTAGGAGATATAATATAATTTAGTTTGGCATTCAGGTCATAAAAATAATACCCCACATCGCCGCCCGGCCCGTCTCCACTTGCGTTTAACGACCGAATAATGGGCCGCGCCAATACATCCACATAGGTTCTCCTTCCCGATACTAAGACGCTCATTTTGTCTTTTATAAGTGGTCCCTGTACCGTTAGGCGTGACGAGATGATGCCCACGCCGCCATCGGTTTGCCATTCCCGCAAATTTCCCTCCTTCATACTAATATCCAAAACTGAAGAAAGGCGACCGCCGTATCGTGCTGGAAAACCACCTTTGGTAAGCTCTACGTGTTGGATAGCATCGGTATTAAACACCGAAAAAAAGCCAAACAGATGACTGGCATTATAGACTGGCGCACCGTCTAATAGGATGAGGTTTTGGTCTGGCCCACCACCACGCACATACAAGCCCGAGGAGCCTTCTGTTCCACCTTTTACGCCCGGAAGCAGTTGGATGGCTTTCAACAAATCGCGCTCGCCTAAAATTGCAGGTACTTTTCGGATTTGCTCAATCGGTACATCTATGGTTCCCATTCGGGTAGATTGGATGATATTTTCCACACGTTCTCCCACAATTTCCGTCTCGTTTGAGGCAGGCTCAGGCGTTAGTCGGATATTGATTACAACGTCTTTCAGGTTTGAAATATGTAGGATTTGCACTTTATATCCCACAAACGAGGCCACAATTTTTATAGTATCTGCGGCAGGTAAGGTAAGACTATAGAATCCATATTTATTGGCCACTGTGCCCGCCTTCAGCTCTGGCGCATAGATGGTGGCCCCAATGAGCTTTTCCCCACTCTCAGCATCCTCTACATAGCCGCTGATGGTAAAGCGGCTCTGTGCGTGTGCTCCCATCGGCAAAACACATAGGCACAAAACCATACCCATCCAAAAACTCAAATTCTTCATCTCATTGTAAATTATGTGATTATAGAAAAACGCAAGAGATTCTACCAAGCGGGACTCCACAGGAAAATATACCCACTCATTTGCCAAAACAACCAATCCAGATATGGGTTTGATCAGAAATTAGCCCAACCAACGATCAGCCTCTCTTTATCCCGGCAGGTCCGCTCTGCCAAGAGTACTCTTGCGGAAGTCGGAGGGAGAGATACCATATTTTGCCTTAAACGCCTTAGAAAACCCTGCAAGGCTATGATACCCCACAGCAAAGGCGACTTCCGTGACAGTGACACCCTTTTCCAAGAGTCGTAGTGCCTCTTCCATACGCATTCGGCTTAATTGATGGGTCGGGGTTTCATTGGTCAGTTGTTTGATTTTTTGGAAGAGCTTGGCCCGGCTTATCATTAGGATGCCAGCCAATTGATCTACATCAAAGTCTGGATTGCCTAATTGATCAGTCAGTACTTTTTCCAATGTCTGTAAAAACACTGCATTTTCGTCCTCCGGTAGGAGGGTATGGGTTTTTGGGGGGTACTCGGCCATCCACTGCATCCGGAGTTTTCTTGCCCATTCTCTGCGCTGTCCCAATAAGTTACTGATTTGCAAGAGTAAAACATCCATTGCAAATGGCTTTTTGAGATATACGTCTGCCCCATATTTCAGACTACTACGATGCCCCTCTTCGTCGGCACGGGCTGTAAGCATGATAACAGGCAGACTTGCCCCAATAGACCTATTCCGTACATGTTGCACAAATCGCCATCCATCCATAATAGGCATCATCACATCTGCAATGACCAAGTCGGGCAAGTGTTCATCCAAGAGTTCTAAGGCCACCACGCCATTTTCAGCCCAAATTGTGCGATATTCTTCCGCAAGCCCATCTGCAATCAATGTTGCGACCTCTTTTTGGTCTTCGACAATCAACACCAGCGGTAGGTCGGTATTTTGAGAAGAAGGCATGATTTCTTGGGGTGTCCATAAGGGTTCTGGCTCTATTTTTTTCCGAATTTCACCTAACTGACGGGGTAATGACAGGCAAAAACGTGCCCCTTCGCCCAATTTACTGGTGACAACCAGATCACCCCCCATTGCCAAAGCCAGTTCCCGCGAGAGCGAAAGCCCAATCCCCGTCCCCGAATGATCTATTGCGTGCATACTGGCCCGATAATACCAATCAAAAACACGTTTAATTTCGCTTTCCGGAATACCCGCCCCCGAATCGGTGACACAAATCTGACAACTTTTGGTCTCGGAACCATGTACTTGCACAAATACCAATCCTTCCGGGGGGGTAAATTTGACGGCATTCGAGATCAGGTTTGATAAAATGGTGCCCAGTTTTTCAGTATCTACTCCCACCCTAAAAGCAAAAGGCTCGGCCTCGAAGCGTATCCGAATGTGTTTTTCGGTAGCCATCTCGCGGAAATGCCCTTCAATCCAATCACGAACAAAACCTGGCAAATCAGTATCCACCAACCGAATAGGAACCATACCAGACTCTAAGCGGGCAATTTCCAATAGTTGGTTCACCAATTCCAGCAAGCGGTTGCTATTTCGTAAGATTGACGCAAATAGACGGCGTTGATCATCGGGCAACTGATCTCTTTTTCGCCTCAAATAAGCCTCTACGGGCGTTGAAATCACCGTCAAAGGTGTACGAAATTCATGGGCTAAATTAATAAAAAGCCTCGATTTAGCTCTATCTATTTCTTCTAACTGAGCTGCTTGTTGCCGTATTTGTTCGGTCTGTTCTCGAAGACTCCGGTTTTGGCTGCTTAGTAGGGCTTGTTGATGCGTTATTTCAAGGGTTCGCATGGCGACATTGGCCTCCAGCTCACGCGCCCGTTCCGAAATATTTCGTGTCCGAAAACGTAACCACCCATTTCCGGCCAAGGCAATTCCAAGTAATACCATTCCATAAAACCACCATGTTTCAAACCAAAAGGGAGCAATTGAAAAAGTTTGTTGAAATGAAGTACCGGAAAAATTTCCTGCAATGCCCGCTTGTAGCTCGAAGGTATAGGAACCATGTCGCAAATTGGTATAATTTGCAAACCGGATTTGCGAAGCTGGTCGCCAACTTTCATCGTAACCGCGTAAACGATACCTAAAGACCACATTTTGGGGTTGTACCATTTCGATGGCCGAATAGTGAAACGTTAAATCACGGGCTGTGGCAGGCAGGGTAAGCATTGCATTGGGCAAATACCGCCTTCCTAGATTCTCAACGGATACAAGATATACCGATGGTATGGCTGTCTTGAAAGGGATTCGTCGTGGATCAATCTCCACAATACCATTCTGTGTTGGAAAAAGTATTTTGCCAGACCTGGTGTAAATACCTGAATTTTGCCGGCCACCATTTCCTTCACGGTTCACCAAACCATCCCGTTCGCCAAAAGCCACCGAAGACAAGTGGCCTACCCGTCCGTTCACAAAGTCGTATAAAGACCGCTTTGACACCCAAAAAACGCCAAAATTTGAACTCATCCAATAACGCCCCATATAATCGTCTATCATACGGTGAACCCCAGACGCAAACAGACCCTGTTGCTTTTTGATTTGGGTAACACGCCCAACCACCCCCTCGTCTGAAAGTGCAATATGGCAAATCCCTTGAGACTCTGTACCAATCCAAACGTTATGCCGACCATCGCTGATGATTTCCCGTGTTTGGTTCCCACACGGATGTTCCTTTGATAAAACGCGAACGCCCTTCCCATTCCGAAAGCGAAACAAACCATTGTCGCGCCGCCCAAACCAAACTTCTCCATTATCCAAAAAACTGATCCGGTAAACCCCATCCATTGCCTCCCCTCTGCTTGTCCGAACCTCCTGCCAAGCGCCATTCCAATCAGAAGCCGTGTACAACCCTTCCCCTGTAGCAACCCAGAAATGACGATTGGGGGCCTGTTCGATGATAAAAATCTCTCTAAAAGGAAGCGGCGGCAAACAATTACCCATTGTACTTTTTACATCTATTTCACAGCGCTTGGTATTATGTATGAGCCACATTTGACCATTTAATCCTTTGAAAATCTTACCTTCGTCACCACTAAAAAATTTTGAAAAATATTCAGAAACTCCAGATTTAGTATCAAATTTGTAAATATATCCTACGTTTGTTTCTGTCAAAAAAATATGATTATTCAGTTGAAATAGCGAATAAATATTCGAGGCCTCTCCTAAGCCTATTGCCCAATTATTAATTTGGGGAGTATAATACACTAAAAAGCCTCCCCCATTTGTCGTTACGAAATAGTTTCCATTTTTATCTTTAACTACACCTGTAATTGAGTTGCTAAACTTATCAAATTTTTGATTATTAATATAAAAATAATTCCCGTAATAATAAAATATATTTTCTCGATCTATTGTTCGTCTTATAAATTGCGAATATGCGCTAAACAAAGGGTTTACAGAATCATCAAGTTGAGAATAAACATCAGGTTTACATTTGTTTATTCTTAACAACCGATTTCCTTGATAAAGGTTTAGGTACTCAGAAACATAATTTTGCTTCCCCTCCCTAACACTAAATACATTTTTTATTTCTTTTATTAGCCCACTCTGGTCCAAACAAACCACTCCTTTACCAGCTATCTGAACAATTGCTGTAAGGTCTTTCTGAATACTAAAATGGTTTATTTTATATTCATCATCAAACGTATATATTGTTTTAAGAGAGTTGGAAGCAAAATGATAAAATGAAATATTTTTTGAAGATGCGACATAGACACCCTCATCAGACAATATTCCCTGCCTGAAATAATTTCCGACTATATTAAATATCTTAATACCAGATTTATAAACCGAAAAAGATTTTGAACTAAATTCATATAATATATTTAGTTTTTCATGATATTGAATCCAATGATTATTTTGTTGATTGGTGAAGTTTAATTTCTCGATTTTTCCACCTTGATATGAATAATGGACATTGTCTTGAGTAGAGAAAATAATCCCTTTATTCGTTTTGAAGATGGATAATATCCGATTGCTCGACAATACAGGAGTATTATCCCGATTGTACACAAAGAAAGCAAATCCATCAAAACGAACCAACCCTTCTACGGTTGCGATCCAGACAAATCCTTGCCCGTCCATTTCAATATCGTTTGCATGGTTTACGGGCAAACCGTCTGCGGTTGTCCAAACCCGCTTCAAATGCGTCCCTGTCAGATTGCGATTGGGCTGGGCAAATCCGTGTAAGGTGCAAAAAAAGGCCACTAACACGCCTAAAACATAAGGCTGTCTGAACATAAAATCATAACAACAAATTGAAGACAATTCGGAGGGGAAGTCAATATAAATACGTGATCTTAAAAGTATCTCGAAATGTATTATTTTTTATCATTCTTACTGACCCAACGCATAAGACACCTTTACCAACAGAACGTTGGTAGCTGAACGTTCAAAGGTGTTCCGAACAAAATCTAGCCCGCCGATTGTTGTATTGTCCTCGTTTAACGCACGATTTTGTGTCCAAACCAAGAACAACACCGATCCTGGTCTGAATTCGTAGCGAGCAATGGCATTTAGGTTTACCTCGCTATAATTAAAATGAGGGTTTCCGGAATAAGGTTTCGGCAATGCCCCCAATTTCCCATCGGTAAGCAGTTTCTGAAGACCTTGATACACACCACGTGCCCAAAAGTATTGCCCGTACACCTGCAGACTAAGATTTGGCTTAAAGGTATGAATACCCCGCAAGGTTAAATTGGTGTAATCCACATTCCGCTTTCCAAAAACGGCATAGGCTTGGCCCTGAAATGTATCTTCGTCGGCAAAACCAGTTTCATTTTTGGTAAAATTCACGCCCGGTTCCAAAGCAAATTGGGTAGCAGAGCCAACATTTAAGTTTAGTACCGCCTCAAGTCCCCAACCTCGTTTTCCGTATTGGTCTGCGGAAAGCAATGGGTTTGCCGTAAAAGAGAACGGTTTTCGAGCATCGCTCCTTATTACACCAAAAAGTTGTGCATTGAGTGGTTTACGATATAAGCCATGATCCCGCGATTCATACGGATCGTATCCCGCTGTATTGACATTCAAGGCAAACGCAGTCAGCCATTGATTTTTCCATTGTATTTGCGGGTTTAGATTAAATCCTTGCTCAAATATCTTACTTGGACGAAAAACCCTTGAGTGCCATGTAACGGCACTAATGGAAAATTGCTGCATTTTCCCGCCGGGATTCAAATTCCGGTATTGCGTCCACACAAACCCAAACCCATCATTATCCCCTTGCGAGAATCCCATGTCTCCGGCATCAAAACCTTTAGATGTTCCTTGTACGCCCACTTGCCACAGGAGTGAAGGGTGATTAAACGAGCCATACCGGAGTTGCAAATGATGGCCTTGTTCGGCACCTTCATCAGTAAGGCGACGGGTTGTAGCCAATACACCTTCTGTAGAAATGCGATAATCATCCGTATTGTACCGAAAATCCAAAGCTCCGGAAAACGCATCTGTTTCACCAATTCCATTCCGGTTTAAGCCCGTAACAATTCCGCCTATGTAGGATCCAGCACCTTTTAGTGGATTCTGAAAGCGGGCCACACTATAACGCCCGGCTGGCGAAGTTTCATATACCACTTCCTGACCTGTAGCCGTAAGCAAGCGCTTATTGGTAGCAGGTGTTAGGGCGTTCAGCAATCCATATGCAAAGCCACTGTCCCGTTTACCACTTAGTTTTACTGCTGCAAGAATAGGAGTCGCCACCGGATTACTGCGGATTTCACCTTTTGATTCATCGAAACCATCCGGAAAATCTTCGTACCCCTCTGGCCTTCGTCCGATGCGCCGCGTATAGAACATCTCCGTCCGAGGGCCGTCGCCGCCCAATGCACCAACCGTTCTAAAAATTTCGGTGCCCTCCAAAAAGAATGGGCGCTTTTCCGGAAAAAACGTCTCGAAGGCCGTCAGATTGAGCTGCGCCTGATCGGCCTCCACCTGTCCAAAATCCGGATTTACGGTCATGGTAAGGATAGTTTTACTGGTGACCCCGATTTGTGCATCCAGCCCGGCACGATATTCCGGAACCAAGGCGTGTTCCCATGCCGGCTCGGCATCCAAGGGCCAGCGTGTTGCCCCACCCAGCGCGTATGGCGTAATCAGACGGGTTTTTTTGGGATTAATATTTCGGATTCCTTCCAACGTGCCAAATTGGGAAGTAAAACCCGTTGCCGATCGGGGGATGGCGTTAGACATGGCATCCTCGGCTGTACGGCTGATGTGGCGATTTACCAATATACCCCATGTCTGGACTTCGCCCTGAGCAAAACGAAGGGCTTGATAGGGGATCCGAAATTCCACACTCCAGCCATCTGGCCTTGTTGCAGCGACCCCTTCCCAGAGTGCATCCCAGTTCATATCTGGTTCTCCTCCATCATTTTGGAACAATCCATCCGACTTCACGCCCGCCGCATTCACCACAAACAAAAAGGAGGTTTTCCGGTCTGCATAGCTATCTATGGCAATTCCTACCCCATCCGATTCCACAACCCGATCCCGCCGTGAGAGACGACGCAAGATGCGATCGGGTTTATGGTCGTAGCAAACGACGGCAATATACAGGGCATCGTTGTCGTATAAAACACGGGCTTCGGTGCGCTCGGAGGCCGGCTTCCCCTCATCTGGCTTAAATTGTATAAATTTATCAAAAACAACAGCTTGCGACCATACTACTTCATCCACCTGCCCATCTATTTCCGGCGGAATGGCGGTACGTGTCGCTTGGATAACCGAGCGCGACACCTGCGAAGGTGATTGCTGAGACCACGTAGGCGCCACAGACCAAATCAGTCCTACAAACAATGATGAAAGCACGGATCTCATTACAAACTTGGGTTTGGGGGTTATTTTGATGAGAGACTTTCCCTTAGCCTACCAAGTTACACTTTCCACAATGGGTCAGGTGGGCGTAATAGTCCACAGAAACCTCTTGCACTTTTTTGGGGCGGCAAGGTAAAACAGTTTTTCGTTTATCTTGTATCTTGTCTTACAAAGAAAAAGCCCCATTCCAAAGAACGAGGCTTATCATGGGAACAGACTTCCGTTTAGCCGTTTACTTTACTGACTACTGCAGCAAAAGCATCGGGGTCATTCACGGCAAGATCTGCCAGTACTTTGCGGTTTAGTTCAATGTTGTGTTGCTTCAGACCATGAACTAACCGAGAGTACGTGGTTCCGTTTAAACGAGCAGCGGCATTAATCCGGGCCACCCAAAGGCGGCGGAATTGGCGCTTACGCTGGCGACGGTCACGATAGGCATAGCCCAACGCTTTATCCACCGCATGTTTAACGGTTGTGATCAGTTTGCTGCGAGAACCCCAGTAGCCTTTCGCAAGTTTCAGAATTTTCTTACGACGGCGACGGGAAGCCACATGGTTTACCGAGCGTGGCATTTGCGTTTCTCCTCGTTAATGATGATTATAAAAGACCGTCCTTTGGGATCGGTTGCGGCGCATTAGGCCTGGAGCATCCGGTGTACACGCGGTGCATCTTGGGGCGAGACCAGCGTGGATTGGTGCAAATCGCGCTTCCGTTTCCGAGACTTTTTCGTCAGGATGTGGCTCGCATATGCTTTTTCCCGTTTGATCTTGCCGCTGCCTGTCAACTTAAAACGCTTTTTTGCGCCGCTGTTGGATTTCATTTTTGGCATGGCCGTTAAGGATTTTATGGGTTGGTCTGAAGCCTGCAAAAATTGCAGAATCTTTAAGATACAAAAAGACACGCCCAAACTCCAATGAAGATCAGGTTAGTCTTTTTAAAAAACAAGTAGGGGGATGTCTTATTTTTTCTTGGCCGGCGAGAGAATAGTGGTCATACGACGGCCTTCAAGAGTTGGAGCCTGATCCACCTTCGATATTTCTTTCAATTCAGACACAAAACGTTTCAGCAACTCGGCTCCTTGGTTGCTATACATGATGGCACGTCCCTTAAACTGCACGTAGGCCTTAACCTTGTTCCCTTCGGTCAAAAACTCTTGTGCATGTTTGAGCTTAAACTGAAAATCGTGCTCATCGGTTTGTGGTCCAAAGCGAATTTCTTTGAGAACAATGGTATGCTGTTTCTTTTTGGCCTCGCGCTCTTTCTTTTGTTGTTCGTAGCGAAATTTACCAAAATCAATAATTTTACAAACGGGGGGTTTGGCATCTGCCGAAATCTCCACCAGATCCAACTCCCGTTTTTGCGCCAATTCGAGCGCTTCATCTAAGGTCATGATGCCGTGCTGCCCCTCGGTGTCCACTAAGCGGACGATGTCTGCACGGATTTGCCGATTAATGCGAGGCCCCTGATCTCGGTTGCGATCTTTGTCTTGAGTTCGCTGGCCCTGAAACTGTTTTCCGATGGCTGTAAGGGTTTAGTTAACGATTTTTGAAGGAAAGTTTTAATATAGAAAAAAACACAGATTCCACAAAGCCCATTTTAGGAATAGGGCTTGTTTTTTGAAAAACGTGCAAGATATTTTTAGACATTTACCAATTCATGAAGCATCATGGAAAATTCGGCGACCGTTTTCACCCCGATGTCTCCCTCGCCATGTTTCCGAACGGCCACGGTGTGGTTTTCGGCCTCTTGTTTCCCCACAACCAGCATGAAGGGAATTTTTTGAAGTTCGGCTTCTCGGATTTTTTTTCCCACTTTCTCGCTACGTTCATCAAACTCGGCACGAAAGCCAGCAGCCTGTAACGTTTTTACCACTTGATGGGCATAATCGTTCTGGGCATCGGTAATAGGCAAAACAATGGCCTGCACGGGCGCCAACCAAACAGGGAAGTTACCCGCACAGTGCTCGATCAGAACCGCTACAAAACGTTCCAAAGACCCAAAAGGTGCGCGATGAATCATCACGGGACGGTGTTTTTGGTTATCGGCACCCGTATATTCCAATTCAAACCGTTCGGGCAGGTTGTAATCTACTTGTATGGTACCCAATTGCCATTTCCGCCCGATCGCATCCCGCACCATAAAGTCTAATTTGGGACCATAGAACGCAGCTTCTCCATATTCTGTTATGGCGGGCAAGCCCTTTTCGGCAACGGCATCAATAATTGCCTGTTCGGCTTTTTCCCAGACTTCATCCGTTCCAATGTATTTTCCCCTGTTTTCAGGATCGCGGAGGGAAATTTGTGCCGTATAGTCCTCAAACCCAAGTTTAGTGAAGACATATAGCACCAGATCAATCACCTTTTTAAACTCGTCGCTGAGTTGATCGGGCCGACAAAAGAGGTGGGCATCATCTTGTGTAAAGCCCCGGACCCTTGTTAGTCCATGCAACTCGCCAGACTGCTCGTAGCGATAAACCGTTCCAAATTCTGCAAACCGAATAGGCAAATCCCGATACGAACGTGGTTTGGCTTTATATATTTCGCAGTGGTGTGGGCAGTTCATAGGCTTAAGCAAATATTCTTCGCCCTCGTTTGGGGTAGCAATTGGCTGAAAAGAATCTTTACCATACTTTTCATAATGCCCCGATGTGACATACAGCGTTTTGCTGCCGATATGAGGCGTGACGACGGGCGAATATCCGGCTTCGCTCTGGGCTTTCTTCAAAAACTCCACCAATGTATCTCGTAAGACCGCCCCTTTGGGTAGCCATAAGGGCAACCCCATTCCCACCTTTTCTGAAAAAGTAAAAAGTTCTAATTCTTTGCCTAACTTGCGGTGATCGCGTTTTTTGGCTTCTTCTAACCGGGCTAAGTGCGCTTCCAGTTCACTTTTTTTAGGAAACGTAATGCCATAAATCCGTGTCATCATCGGATTTGTTTCCTTTCCACGCCAGTAGGCGCCAGCCACCGCCTGTAATTTTATGGCCTTGATGGCCCCCGTAGAAGGAATGTGCGGGCCACGACATAGATCCGTAAAGTTTCCTTGTGTATAAAACGTAATTTCACCATCTTGCAGCCCCTCGATCAGTTCCAACTTGTACGGATCTCCTTTTTCACGGAAATACGTATCGGCATCGGATTTGCCCACTTCGTTACGGACAAAAGGTACATCGCGCTTGGCCAATTCCACCATTTTAGCCTCAATTTTTGGAAGATCTTCCGACGTCAGTTTACGGTCAGGGCCGGGATCTACATCGTAGTAAAAACCTTGTTCGATGGCGGGACCAATACCGAACAACGTACCAGGATAAAGGGCTTCAATGGCTTCGGCCATTAGGTGGGCAGAGGAATGCCAATAAGTGGCCTTACCTTCCACGTCGTTCCAAGTATGAATCGCGATCTTGGCATCGGACGTGATCGGGCGTGATAAGTCCCACACGATTCCATTCACCGAGATAGACAAGGCATTTCGGGCTAGGCCCATCGAAATACTTTCAGCAATTTGGCGCCCGGTCACGCCACTTTCATATGTACGGATGGAACCATCCGGAAGGGTAAGTTGAATCATCTTATAAGTCCGTAACACGGTAAATTTGGTAAACTTGTTATGTGATAAAACTACGGCAGTTTATTCGTTTTTAAGACAAATCCACCACAATCTTTACGCATACAAAAAAAGAGCGCATCGGGTTTTCCGAAACGCTCTTTTATGTTGTGGGTCCTAGTGGACTCGAACCACCGACCTCCACGATGTCAACGTGGCGCTCTAACCAACTGAGCTAAGAACCCGTTTGGAGCGCGAAATATACCAATTCGCGCCCATAGAATGCAATGCCTGATCTGTGGGGTTTGGATGAAAGTAGCCATGAGGCGGGCATATTCAACCAAAACTACCCTCATACAGCCCCTCCAATCGAGATACCACGCTTTTCATGTGCCCGTTCGATGGCGCCTTCGAGGATTGCGAAGCCCTCGCGCAAGTCTTCTTCCGAAATCACCATGGGTGGTAAGAAGCGAATCCCATTGGAGAACAAGCCCGCTCGGATAAGAATCAGCCCTTGAGCAGAAGCATCCTTGATGATTTCCAGCGTCAGGTCGGGGTCGGGTGCTTTGGTCTCGCGGTCTTTCACAAACTCAACCAAGCGCATAGCGCCCAGACCTCGCGCAGCGCCAACCAACGGGAAACGACCCACCCAAGTTGAGAGTACTTCTTCCATGATCTCGGCCACACGGTTGCCGTGCGCAACAAAAGCCTCATTGGTCAGGATTTTTAGGGTTTCGATGCCTGCAACCGCCGCTAGTGGTGCGCCAGAGTACGTTCCACCTACGGCTCCCAAATGGGGTGAATCCATAATTTCTGCCTTACCAATAACGGCAGAAAGTGGCATTCCCGCCCCTACCGATTTTGCGACGGTAACAATATCCGGTTCAACGCCTGTGTGTTCAATAGAAAATAGTTTACCCGTCCTACCAGAACCAGCTTGCACTTCATCGGCAATCAACACAATCCCATGCTTATCAGCCACTTCACGTAAGTACTGCATAAACCGTGGCTGTACCGGAACAAAGCCCGCTTCGCCCTGTACAGGTTCGATCAAAATAGCAGCCACCGCCGAGGGATCCACATGCGAGACCAGTGCATCCTCAAAGCGCCGGATGGCCCAATCTATGTATCGGTCTTCGGAAAGTTCGGCTGGGCGCCGATATGGGTTCGGAGCATACATCCGATAAATATCGCCCACCATCGCACCGTATCCGCGTTTAAAGAGGTTGTACTTGCTTGTGAGGCTCATTGTCAACAGGGTTCGGCCATGATATGCGCCTTCAAATACAATGATGCCTTGGCGTTTCGTATAATATTTCGCAATATTAACCGCATACTCCAATGCTTCCGCTCCGGAAGAAGATAGCAGGGTTTTGTTTGGACCTTTCATCGGAGCAAGTTTATTCAGCATCTCGGCCAGTTCTATGGCCGGTTCAAAAGTGGTGACCAAAAGCCCCGGATGGATGTATTTCTCGGCCTGTTCCTGTATTGCTCGTACCACCGAAGGCGGACAGTGGCCAGCATTTTGCATCCCAATCCCCCCTGCAAAGTCTATTAAGATGTTACCATCCACGTCTTCTACAATGGCTCCATGTGCCTTAGCGACCACCACTTCGGTGGATTTAGCCAATCCGTTTGGGAAAGCAGCCGCACGTCTTTCTAAGATTGTACGGCTAAGGGGTCCAGGAATCGCGGTTTTAAGTTGAATTGTTGGCATAAAGTCAATAGGTTCGGTTTTCCGATTTAGCGTTAAAGAGGATTCTATTAATGTGTTGGTTCGTGGTGTAATGTGTTGGTTCGTGGTGTAATGTGTTGGTTCGTGGTGTAATGTGTTGGTTCGTGGTGATTAAGGAGATGGACACAGCAAAAGGAACAAGGTGAAAAGGATTTAGACGGATCTTCTGAGAAACGCACCCGCATTTCCGCAACAGGGGTCATCCAGATATTCGGTAATCAGACTGGTGATCGTAAAACCATTTCGCTCCTGAACCGAGACGGTTGGATCAAAAACTTCACCGTTTTTCACCTTTTCGTAATATTGTTCGATCGTGTATTGATCGTCGTATTGCGAATTATAGGTTTGATACCCGCTCAGCATTCCCACGATAATTTGGCCTTTCAGGCCGAGTCGGAGACAGACCTGATGGCGTGCATTATACATTTGCCTTGCCAACCCTTTCCCACGATAATCTGGCGCAACGCCCATATCCATTCCATATAGCCACTCCCCATCCGGTTCGTGTGTACCAAACCAGAGGTTGTCCGAGATTTCGAGAAAGGTATGGTGTTTATCGGCATAATGATAGCGAATGGCCGAGGCCGAGGCAATCACTTGTCCATTGTATTCGATCACCACTTGCCCTTCTGGGAACAGGCGAATATGGTTGGCAAAGTGAGCCGCCGTAATGATTTCCGCCTCGGAAAGGGTGGGGTAACAGGCACGCTGGACCGCCTCCATATCTGCCGCATCTTCAGACCGGGCTTCACGAACCACCAGCCCCGAAGGCAAAGTTGCATAAATCATTTTTGTGTCCAAAAAATTAGGGGTTGCATCTACACAACCCCTATTGTAAAAGAAAGGCCCTAATTAGGCCATAAAGCCCAAAACCAGGTAAATCAAGCAGGTTACGACAAAAGTAATCATCACCAGCGGAATTTGCGTTTGGCCATGTCGAACATTATCCACTTCCGTTGCGGCAGAAACGAGTACCCGCGCATCCGAGTAATAACAACCATGCGCCCCAAAAACACCTGCCGCAATAATGGCCCCAATCAAGAGATACGGATTAGTTCCTGTTGCTGCTGCCACCGGAACCATCAACGGAATGGCAATAGCATACATTCCCCAGTTGTTACCCGTTGCAAACGAAATAGCGCCGAGGCTCACAAAGACTAATAAAGGTAAAAATCCTTTGTTAACGTCTTTGATACTATCCACCACAAATTCGGTTAGCCCCATATCGTCCCCCAATTTCTTAAGGATGTAGGAAAGCATCAGAATACCAAGTGCAAACACCATGCTTTTGAATCCTTCCCAAATACCATCGGAAAGCTGGTTAAACGTAGCCAGACCACGGCCCCAGTAATAGAGAATGGTAAATACAATGGCGATAAAAATCCCTTTGAGGGCATCAATTTCCATCCAGAATGTAGCAGCAATGAGGACTACTACTGGCACCACAAAGTCGAACCACTGCGCTTTGTGAGCTGTCTCGGAGAGGGGCATCTCGGCCACCATATGCTCCGAACCATCCGGAACCAGTTGGCCAGTGGTTTGGGCACGAACTTCAGCCTTTGCCAATCCAGCAAACATGGGTAGTACTTTAAAAATAACCAAAGGCGCCAAGAAGAGGCTCACCCATGCATATACGTTATAAGGAATGGTCCAAACAAAGCCCTGCCAAGCATTGTCTTCGGTCACCAAATTTGATGTCACGAGCAACTCCCCCACATAGGCTTGCCAAGTGGACATTGGGATCAACACCGAAGCCGTTACAGCCATAGAAGAAACCACAAACGCCAGCATCTCGCGGGAAATGCGGTGCGAATCCGTCACCTTTCGCATTGTAACACCTGCTGTAAGTGCATTTAGATAATCATCTAAGAATAGGAATATCCCCATAAACCACGTCACCAAGAGTGCACTTCTTGGAGTTTTAGCATGTTCTTTTAGTTTTTCTCCGACAGCAAGCGCAGATCCAGAAATCATCAGCAAAAATATTAACGATCCATACAATCCACAGACCATAATCACCCATTGGGAAGACTCATCCATCAGAACCGCCATGGTAGTATCTACCGACTTTGTAAAGAAACCGGAAATTCCATCCGTCATGACAAAGCCCACCAAACATCCGAGTACCAAAGGTTCAAAAGCACGTTTCATCAGGATTGCAGCCACCACCACCACAATCGGCGGGATCAAGGAAAGCCATCCAAAATATTGCTTGACGGCCTCGGCGTCTTCTGCTGCTTCTTGTGCAAAGACCAACATGGGAAGGAGGGCAACCAAGACCAAAATAGCCCCCACCAGAAAGCGGGCCGAAGGTGTTTGCGGAACGGGTGTTCCGATGAGGGAGGTTTTCCGGTTGGAAAATGGGGTAAGAAGTTTCATAAGCCGTAGGAAATTAGTTTTTGTTCAAGGTATTCGTGGAGTCCGTCTTGGCCACATTCCGCGCCAATGCCACTTGCTTTCCAGCCGCCAAAAGGCGCTTCCACCGATTGGGGCGCCCACTCGTTTACACCTACAATACCAAATTCAATGGCCTCAGCCACCTGCATGGCATTGCTCAGGTTTTGTGTCCAGATGTAGGCCGAAAGACCGTACTCAGTCTGGTTCGCGAGGGCAATGGCTTCTTCGGTTGTATGGAATGGGGTAATGGGCATTACCGGCCCAAAAAGTTCTTCTTTAAAGATGGGATTATCGGGCGTCACATCTGCCAATACCGTAGGCTGATAGAAGTAGCCTTTTTCAGGGGAATTTGGGATTTTTCCACCGCACATCAGGCGGGCACCATGCGCAATAGAGCGCTTCACCAAGTCATCCACATGTCCTCGTTGGCGTTCATTGATCAAAGGACCTACATTGCTACTGACCGCCAAGCCATTCCCCCATTTTAGGGCTGCTGTCCGCTCTGTCGCAATTTCCACAAAACGCTTATAAATTGCTTCATGCACCAAGAAACGTTGTGGTGAGATACAGACTTGGCCGCAATTCCGGAACTTGGCCGAGACCGCCGAGGGCGCCACTTTCTCTACATCAACATCCGGAAAAACAAGGACGGGGGCATTGCCACCCAATTCCAACGAGAGTTTCGTATGCGTCCGAGAGGCTCCATCCATCAGCAAACGGCCCACACGGGTACTACCTACAAAGTGTATTTTCCGGCAAATGGGGCTATCCAGAAATACTTCTCCGATGGCTGGCGCATCTCCGATCACCAAATTGGCACAACCAGCGGGCAGGCCCGCTTCTTCCAAAGCTGCCATCATCAGATGCGCGGTCATTGGGGTAAACTCAGACGGTTTGGCCACGAACGTACATCCTGCAGCCAATGCCGCTGCCCATACCCGTGCCGTATTATAGGCCGGAAAGTTCCATGCCGTAATAATCCCCACCACCCCAATAGGTTGATAAATCACATGCTGACGCTTGCCATTCCGTGCAGCTGGAATAATCTGGCCATAGGAGCGTTTACCTTCCTCGGCAAACCACTCGAACAGGTTTCCAGCAACGATCCATTCTCCTGCTGCCTCTATCAAAGGTTTACCCGACTCCAACACCGTTTTTTCTCCATATTCGTAGGCCCGCTCCCGCATTATCCCCGCAGCTCGTTTCAAAATACCAGCCCGTTCGTATGGGTTCATCGCCTTCCAACCGTCAAGAGCAGCCTTCGCAGCCACCAAAGCCGCACGGGCATCCGCCGCTCCGCCAAATGGAATCTGCATGATGATGGACTCATCCGCCGGATTGACCACCGACCATTCCCCGCCTGCTACGGCATCGCACCATTGGCCGCCGATATATTGTTTGAACATGTGATGTTTTGTGTTTTTTAAATTTTGGTGGGCTTCCTGTTACTTAAATGTAAAGAAGAATGGTTTAAAATTCAATATTTTTCATTCATATTTTCTTGATTAGACTAAAACAACTTAAATTATGCTTACCCACCCACCAAAGAATATTTTTTGATTCTATGCAAAAAAGCACATAAGGATATTCACAATACCTTAATCAAAAATAATCATGCGTACCCTCGTGCTCATCTTCTTTGTAAGTTTTTTTCTTTCCGCTTGTCAGAAGCCGGCATCCACGCCCGAAACAGACCGCGCAACAGCCACCGAATGGAGAATGCCCGGTGAATTTGAGCCTCAAGATGCTGTATGGATGGCTTTGAACAACGTGCAACACCTCGCCGATGAGAACAACGAGGATGTAATTGCCCAAATCATCCGTTCCATTATTGAGACCACGCCTGTAAAACTGATTGTCAAAAACGACTCGGCGCTTCAAGTTATCAAACCCAAGTTACCCGCAGAAGCCTTTACCAATGGCAGAATCAAGGTCATCAAGATGGACTATCAGGAGTTTTGGGTGCGCGATATGGGACCATCCTACTTGGTGAATGGTAAAGGAGGTAAAAAAATGGTAGACCTCAACTTCAACACGTGGGGCTATATCCCTGATACAACCGATGTGCTGGCGGATTTGGACGAAACAGTGGATGAGCGGATTGCCAAAATGGAAGGTTTAGAACTGGCTTCCACTGGGATGATTTCGGAAGGCGGGAACCATGAATTTAATGGCAAAGGGGTGATGCTGGCAGTTGCACAATCTGACCAAAACCGTAACCCCAACCTCAGTTTAGCGCAAATGGCCGCCATCTATAAACAAAAGTACCACCTCAAAAAAGTGATCTGGCTGAAAAAAGGCGTTTTGGAAGATGAACATACCTTTAATGGCCCCATAGACGGACCTAACGGCCAAAAAGTCTATACGGTAGTCACCACAAACGGCCATATTGATGAGCATGTTCGGTTTATTGACGCCCGAACCATTGCCGTTGCGGAGGCAGATCCGAGCGATATGGATGACCCGATTGCGGTAGAGAACAAAAAACGCATAGACGAGAACCTCGAAATCCTTCGGAAGGAGACAGATCAAGACGGTAAGCCTTTCAAAATTGTACGTATGCCTATGCCCCGCTCGATCATCCGGATGCAAAAACCCGGCGACGGAACCTATGACTACATTGCAACGATGGAATACAAAAAAACGGGCATTCCATTTCCTGTTGGTAAACCCGTAGCCACCATTGCTGCTGCCAGTTACCTAAATTTTCTGATTACAAATGGCCTAATCATTGCCCAAAAATTTTATCGCCCTGGCATGGATCCTGTGTTAAAACAACGTGATGAACAATCCAAAAAGCAATTGGAAAGCCTCTTCCCTGGCCGTAAAGTGATCCAGATAGATGCAACAGCCATTAACTTTGGTGGCGGCGGCATCCATTGTATCACCAAACAAGAACCATTGTCTAAATAATACCCGCGAAACCGAAAGAACGAAATGAATGACCTAAGTTCTGTAAAAATAGCCCTCTTGCAGTTGTCTTGTGGCGCCGATGTTAGTACCAACGAAGCTAAGACCGTCGAAAAAATCCGCGAAGCCGCTATGCATGGCGCACAAATCATCTGCCTACAAGAGTTGTACAATGCGGTATATTTTCCGCAGCGGGTAGCAGTGAGCGGGTACCGTTATGCACAACCCTTGCCCAACCCCACCACAGCAGCACTATCGGCACTTGCTGCGGAATTGGGTGTGGTGATCATTGTTCCGATTTATGAAGAAGCCTTGCCCGGCGTGTATTTTAATACCGTTGTCGTGTTCGATGCCGATGGCCGCGACTTGGGCAAATACCGCAAAACCCATATCCCAGATGGTCCGCAATATCTCGAAAAGTACTACTTTACACCTGGAGACCTTGGATATCCGGTCTTTCAAACCAAGTTCGGGTGTATTGCCGTCGGGATTTGTTGGGACGAGTGGTTTCCTGAAGTCGCACGAATCTTTGCTTTGCAAGGTGCGGACATTATCTTTTATCCCTCCGCCATTGGATCGGAGCCAGACCGTCCGGATTATTCTTCCGACGCCGCATGGCAAACCGTTATCCGCTCACATGGTATTACCAACGGCGTGTTTATTGCCGCCGTAAACCGTGTAGGAACAGAAGACGAGATGACGTTCTATGGTAAAAGTTTCGTAAGCGATCCTTTTGGCGACCTTCTGGCACAAGCCTATTCCGAGGAAATCATCTTGTATGCAGATTGTACATTGGCAAAAATACGGCAAGCACGCGAACTCCTGCACTTTTTACGAGACCGAAGGGTGGATACGTATCAACCACTTTTGAATAAAATAATGATTTAATGTGCATTTAACTTAAATTATTAATTAAAAACCTTTTACAACTTTCTATTTTTAATAAAACACCCTACTTTCTCCAATAACCAACACAATTCTACCAACAAACCTTAAAACGACATGAAAAAAAGAATCTCTACCCTCCTACTGATGATGGCCTTCGTGGCTCCGGGCGCCTTTGCCCAAGTTGAAGTGGGCGCTACGCTCGACTTATACAGCCAATATCACTGGCGGAATGGCATGCTGGGCTATGGTCCCAGCATCCAACCCGGTGTATCGGTGGGTGTTGGCAAATTATCTATTAGTGCGTGGGGCAATTATACCTTAGACAAACTGGCATTTGGCGTTCCGGAAGGTACAACGACTGGCCCCGCCAAAGAAATTGACCTGATCGCCGCCTATGAATTGGGCTTGGGCAATGCGGGTTCTTTGGCGGTTGGAGCAACCGACTATTTTGTGTTCGCCGATGACGACACGTACCAAACCATTGAGTTGAATGCCACATGGAGCGGCCCAGAAAACTTCCCGCTCAGTATCAATGGCAACCTGAATGTCTCTGGAGACGACGACAAGTCCAACTACGTTCAGGTAAAATACCCCATTACCCGCAACAACCTGACATTCGAGATCGTTGGCGGTGGTACGCTGAGCAAAAGCAGCTATTACGGAACCAATAAGGCAGGTCTCACAGAATTAGGATTGAATCTCTCGAAAGAAATGAAGTTGGGACCACTCCCCGCAACCGTTATTTTAAAGTTGGTGGCCAACCCCTATACGGAGGAGTTCTTCCTCCCCATGGTGGGAATTTCCCTCTCTAAATAAGACGAAGTACGCCTATCAGATAAGCCCGGAGGTTGATCCCGGGCTTTTTTTATGATACAAAACTACAGAAACAACTCATTGGTTTTCAAGCCCTTACACTTTCAATTAGAGTTTGGTCATCAATTTAAAACGTGGCAATTGGGCACAGAACCCATTTCTCTTTGGTCATACAAAACAAGTAGTGTATCTTTACTTTTTCATTTTAAAAGCACAACCAAATGGAAGTATGGGAAGCCCGGTTTAGGGCGTTTTTAGCGTTACAACCCGGTGGTGATGTCGCACATGGGCTTTCACACATCCGGCGGGTAGTGAAGACAGCCAAGGTATTGGCCGTTACAGAAGGAGCAGATTTGGCAGTGGTGACTCCTGCCGCTTGGCTTCATGATTGTGTACATATCGAGAAAGCAAGCCCGCTTCGTTCCCAAGCCTCGCGTATTTCTGCACAGAAAGCTGAGTATTTTCTGAAAGAAATTGGCTATCCTGCAAAGTATCTCGCAGACATACGCCATGCCATCGAGGCGCATAGTTTTACCGCAAATATTCCCGCCAAAACCATCGAAGCCAAAGTGGTTCAAGATGCCGATCGTTTGGACTCAATCGGCGCGGTGGGTCTGGCCCGCTGCCTAATGCTCGGCGGCGCTTGGAACAAGGAATTGTATAGTCCCGAAGATCCGTTTTGTACCCAGCGCCCGCCCGATGATACCACATTTACCATAGATCATTTTTATACCAAGTTGCTTTTGTTGCCGAATAAAATGCAAACCGAAGCTGGCCGACAAGAAGGTAAACACCGTGCCGACTTCCTGATGGCTTTCTTGACACAATTGGCTTTGGAGGTATAACCCTTGTTCGATGGAGAAGTGGCGGTCACGAAACATGTTACGGATTGACAAAACCCCTATACTTCTCATATCGTTTAGGACTTTTAGGTTTTTACCCCTATTCTTTTGAACGCACTCCAATCGCGTGTAGGTATTGTTAATGGCGTCCATCCTATACTTGGTCGTCTTCGTATAATCTCGTAAGCACGATTTTGCGGCTGGATTGCTTGTTGATTTCATGTACTAGCCCGCCCATCACACCAAAATCGAGGCGGATTCCCGTTTTTGTTGACATACGAAGTCATCTCTCACCCCACCTCCAGCCTTTTTTGGGCTTAGTTTCCGCTGCACACCAATAAAGGCAGGATTTCGCACAAAAAAGCCCTTTCAAAGAACCTGAAGACAAATTCGCAGATCTTCCGGATGGGATTGATTAACTTGTAAGAAGTCTAAACCATTCACATACAAAGTTTCTATGTCCATTCAACTCGCCCCCTTAGACCGTTTTGAACCCCGCCACAACGCCTCCGCTGCCGATTTGGCCACCATGTTGGAAGTAGTGGGCGCCGAAACCTTAGAAGACCTGATTGAACAAACCGTCCCCGAATCCATTCGTCTGCCTCGACCCTTGGCTTTAGACCCGCCGATGGCCGAATCGGAAGTATTGGCCCACCTCCGCAAGATTGCTTCAAAAAACAAAGCATTTAAGTCCTATATCGGAATGGGTTATTCGGACACCATTACGCCCCCTGTGATTCTTCGGAACATCATGGAGAATCCGGGCTGGTACACCCAATACACCCCGTATCAGGCCGAGATTGCACAAGGCCGGCTGGAAGCCCTATTGAACTTTCAAACGATGGTAGCAGATCTTACTGGACTGCCGATTTCCAATGCGTCCCTCTTAGACGAGGCCACTGCTTGTGCCGAGGCGGTTAGTATGGCCCATGGCCAACAACCCAAGCGGCATACGGTCTTTGTGGATGCTCATTGCCATCCACAAAACATTGCTGTTATCCAAACACGGGCACGTCCGCTGGGCTTCAAGGTAGAGGTCGGAGATTGGCAAACGTTTACATTCCACGATGATGTCTTTGGGGCAGTTTTGCAATATCCCGATACCACCGGACAGGTCCATGACTACCATTCCTTCTGCGAAAAAGCTAAATCCACTAAAGCAACCGTTATTGTGGCTGCCGATTTATTAGGATTAACCCTCCTAACGCCACCCGGGGAATGGGGGGCCGATATTGTCATCGGAAATACGCAACGATTTGGCGTTCCAATGGGGTATGGCGGACCACACGCCGCATTTATGGCAGCCTCGGAAGCCTTTACACGCAAAATGCCTGGACGGATTATTGGGGTTTCTAAAGATGCCAATGGCAAAATGGCCCTTCGGATGGCCCTCCAGACCCGTGAACAGCACATCCGGCGCGACAAAGCAACCTCCAATATCTGCACGGCACAAGTGCTTTTGGCAGTCATGGCGGGGATGTATGCCGTTTATCATGGACCAACGGGCTTGCGAAAAATTGCCACTCGCATCCACGACCTTACCAAAATTTTGGCAGAAGGACTTTCCGACAAAGGGTTTAATGTCCTCACCACGGATTTCTTCGATACCATTCAGGTGGAAATGACCCATCACGACGCCGACCTTGCAGTTTCGAGAGGCTTGGCCAAGCACCTCAATGTGCGCATTTTTCCAAATGGGAATTTGGGGATTTCTTTAGACGAAACCACCGCCGCCGCCGACGTGGATGCCCTTCTGGAAGTCTTTTTACATACCAATTTTCAGCGGACATCGGCCTTGTATGCACAGGATCTGGAAAGCGGTTACAAAGGCAACATGCGCAGAACCTCAACCTATCTGACACATCCGGTTTTTAACCTATATCAGACCGAGCACGAGATGCTCCGCTACATCCACCGCCTTCAATCACGAGACCTCTCGCTCACCACCAGCATGATTCCGCTGGGTTCCTGCACCATGAAGCTCAATGCAACCACACAGATGATTCCGGTAACGTGGTCTGCTTTTGGGAACCTCCATCCCTTTGCGCCTGAAGACCAAGTGGTGGGTTATCTTGCTATTTTTGAACAACTTTCGCACTGGCTTACAGAGATTACGGGCTTTGATGGGGTCTCCCTCCAGCCTAATTCTGGCGCACAGGGTGAATATGCGGGCTTGTTGACAATTCGGGCATGGCATCAGGCCAATGGCGAGGACCACCGCACAGTCTGCCTAATCCCCTCATCGGCACACGGTACAAATCCCGCCTCGGCGGTGATGGCAGGAATGAAGGTGGTGGTGGTAAACTGCGATGATCATGGCAACATAGATGTGGCAGATTTGCGGGCCAAAGCCGAGGCACACGCCCCTAACTTGGCCGCGCTGATGGTAACGTATCCTTCTACACATGGGGTTTTTGAAGAAGCCATTCACGAAATTTGTGAAATCATCCATCAAAACGGTGGACAGGTATATATGGATGGCGCCAATATGAACGCCCAAGTGGGCCTTACCTCTCCGGCGGCGATTGGTGCAGACGTTTGCCACCTGAATTTGCACAAAACTTTTGCCATTCCGCACGGGGGTGGAGGCCCAGGAATGGGACCAATTTGTGTGGCAAAACACCTAACCCCACACATACCAGGGCATCCCGTTGTTTCTCTCGGCCTAACACAAGGCCCGGTATCGGCGGCTCCTTATGGCTCGGCAAGTGTATTGCTCATTTCGTGGGCGTACATCGCTTTGATGGGCGCAGAAGGATTGACCAATGCCACCAAGTATGCCATTTTGAATGCCAATTATATGGCCAAACGTTTAGAAGAGCATTTCCCGATTTTATACAGAGGAACCAATGGCCGCTCGGCACACGAGTTTATGATAGACCTGCGTCCATTTAAAAAAGAAACGGGTATTGATGACCAAGATGTGGCCAAACGCCTCATGGACTATGGCTTCCATGCACCCACCATGAGCTTTCCGGTTGCAGGAACCATCATGATAGAACCGACAGAATCAGAAACCAAAGCCGAATTAGACCGCTACTGTGATGCCCTGATTGCGATCCGTCAGGAGATGGAAGAGGTGAAAAATGGGCTTTATCCTGCCGATAACAACGTACTAAAACATGCTCCCCATACTGCCGAAGTATTGTTTGGTGAATGGGAGCGTCCGTACTCACGCGAGAAAGCCGCTTTCCCTTCGGCGGCTACCCGTAACCACAAGTTCTGGCCACATGTAGGACGGGTGGACAATGCGTATGGCGACCGGAACTTGATCTGCGCCTGCCCGCCGATCGAAGAATATGTATAGCGATACCCATCCTTAACCTTTTATTTTGATTATTATGCCACCTACGTTATGAAAAAGAACTTCCTCCTCTTTATCCTGTGTTGCGTGGGCGGCTTTGCCGGATGTAAAAGCCAAAAAATACCCACTGATTTTGCTTTATCCTTTGGTGCTGGCGGTGGATTCGCAGGCCGCTGGAACGGGTACGCTATAGATCACCTTGGCAACTTCTATGAGTGGCAAGGCTTGGGATCACAAAAACAAACCGTCCTCCTTGGTATTTTACCCCAAAAAGAGCTTCAGACATTACGCAAGAGCTTTCAAAAATGGGGGTTTGAAGCACTAACCCAAGATGAACCCGCCAACATGACCGCCCAAATCACCCTAACCCAAGCCGGAAAAACCCATACCGTGCGTTTCCCCATACCCAACGCACCAACCACCTCGGACCAAGATCCCGCCATTCGGCTATACGCCCTCTGTATGCAAACCATCCGGAACGTATCACCACAAACACCGTAATCGTTTTTGGTAGCATAACCCCAACATCTTATGAAAACGCCCTTCCTTCGCCTCATTTTGATGATTCTCTGGACCATTCCCCTCGTTCAGGCCCAAACTACAAAGACCGTACAACGTCCCCTAAATGGTAACCCAGGACTTAAAGCCCTCCCACCAACGGCGGTCTTTCCAATCAAGCAATCGGCCTTTGCAACCAGAAGGCCCCTCACACACTGGGCCAAAGCGATGACCGGAAGCGGCACGACACCGCTCCTCATTCAAGGCATTTCGCCAGCAACCCAGCAAAAAAACCTGCAACGGGCGAAAAACGGAACCATCCGTTGGATGGAAGGCCGGATGGGTGACCTGAATAAAACCAGTTCTGTTCTGGCCGCCGCAACAATGGTGCTCAACAAAAATCAAACCACGCTTCTACTTCAACAACCAGCAGAAGAATTGCGCATTTTGCATCAGGAAACAGATGAAATGGGAATGAGCCACATTCGTTATGCCCAAATTTTTCGAGGGTTGCCCGTTTGGGGACGAGAAGTGTGGATACACCTCCGTGCAGACGATTTTATTATCAATGGGACCTATGAACCCACACCCCGAACGGTAATTGATGCCCCAACGCTTTCCGAAGCCGAGGCGCTAAGCTATGCCATCGAGGACTTGCAGACAAAGGGGCGTTGGGAACCACCCTCCACCCGTTGGCAGGGCTTGCCCCCCGACACCGCCAGCCCTGTTTGGGTGGCAACAGGCACAAACAAAATGGAACGGGCCTATGCGGTGCGCGTACAGGCGAATTTTGTTGAATCTTATACCTACCTAATCTCGGCCCAAGATAGGCGTATCCTCTCCCGAACACCACACCACTGCGACTTATTGGGGCATAAACGGCTTCACCCCACCCTATTAGCCATCCCCCACGCTTTAATGCCTCTTCAATCGGGTTCCAATTCCGATCTACCTAACCCCGCCCCCACCGCAGCTACTTTCGTCAATGCAAGGTCAAAAGACTTAAATGGAATAGACCGCGATTTTCGGGTTTTGGCACATACCGATGGTCAATATTATCTATTTTGGGACATCCTTAATCTTAGCAACGATTTTGCTTTTAACCCTGCCTCGCTTTGGACTAAAGGCGGCTCGGTAATCTTGGACGCAACCAATACCGATAACATAAGGTTTCATATAAAAAGCAGCGCCCAGCATAATTGGGCCGATGCCAGTGCTGTTTCCGCTCATTATAATGGCAACATTACCTATCAATATTATCAGACAAAGCACAATCGGAAAGCCATTAATGGAGCAGACAAAACCATTTGGTCGGTGGTGAATGTAACGGATCGGGGGCGAACAATGGAAAATGCTTATTGGAATGGTTCGTTTATTGCCTATGGAAATGGGGGTTCGTTTTTCAAACCCTTGGCCGGCTCTTTAGATGTGGCGGCACATGAAATGACCCATGGTGTAATCCAGCATAGTGCAGATTTAGAATATCAAGGACAATCGGGCGCACTCAATGAGTCTTTTGCCGATGTATTTGCCATGATGATAGACCGCTCCAACTTCCTAATTGGCGAAACCGTGATCAAAGCCGGAAAAGGGACTGCCCTCCGAGACATGGCAAACCCTGCCAATCCGGATGTACTTGATCCCCAACCCGCGAGCATGAGCCAATACAACAACACCGAAGAAGACAATGGGGGCGTTCACATTAATAGTGGAATCCCCAACCGAGCGGCCTATCTAATCGTGAAGACACTGGGACACGACAAAACCGAGAAAATCTATTACCGCGCCCTTACCAAATACCTTACCCGAAATAGCCAATTTGTAGATGCACGTAATGCCCTTGAACAGTCCGCACGAGACCTCTTCGGCGATGGGGCGGAGGTTGCGGCTGTAAAAACGGCATTTGATACTGTAGGCATTTTGAGCGGATCGGAGACAACAGGTAAAGAAGATGACGTGACTGTGGTGAGCGGTGGAACACCGTATATCACTTTTATGGATGAAAGTGGAAAAATTGGCCTATTCGAAGTGAATACCCAAAAAGCGTTTTTATTTAATAGTGCAGCAGCCGTAGCCCGAATCCATACGCTTGATACTGGAACCGACCGCTCCCAACTGACTACCGGACGAAATGGCGAGCGCATTTGGTTTATTAATGCCCAAAATCAATTGGCATTTGTAACCGTGACAACAGGCGAGGTAAAAGTTTATGAAAACCTAAAACTCAAATCCTCCTCTTCCAACAATGATTTATGGAATGTGGCCATCGCCCCCGACGAAAGTTGTGTGGCCATTGTCTCGGCTTATGACAACGACCCCAACCTATATTTCTGGTGTGGCGATGATGTTTTTACGATCGCATTACTCCCAGAAACCACCCAATCGGGCATTTTAGACCAGACCATTGTTTATCCAGACGTGGTGGCATGGTCTCCCAACATGAACGAACAACGGATCGCTTTCGATGCACTTCATAAAAACGAGCAAACCACATATTGGAATACACACGAAATCAACTTTAAGACGGGGCGGATTTATAATTTGGTTCCCGGATATGGTACCGGATTAAGTGTCGGCAATGTGACATACAGCAAGACCAACCCAGACTTGGTAGCCTATAATGTGATTGAACCAAATGAACAAGATGTGGTTATGACCAATTTAGACACACAGGAAGACCTTTTGGCAAGTTTTCCTTCATGGACAATCAAGGGCCAAGCAATCAATGATGCGAACCGTCCAACATTTTCGCCAGATGACCAATACATCGCTGCCACCAGTGAAGCACACAAAGCACTCCTTTTTTATGAACGTGCCACCAATAAAGTCACACAACTGAGCTTCTCACTCCCGCTATACAACCTGTATTGGTTTGTGAATGGCGGGAACAGACTACCTGTCGCGGCCAAAATAACAAGCCCAGCAGATAATACCAATATCGTCCTACAAGGCGCTCCTACTACAAATCTGGCAATTTCTTGGACAAGTGGTTCCGATCCAGACTCCGACCCACTCTCGTATCAATGGCAATTAAGCGCCACTTCGGACTTTTCGCGGATGCTATTTACCAGTCCAAGCCAAGGTGGATTAAGCCTAAACGTGAAGTATGCGGACATCAACGCCTTGCTCAAATCCATTTCTGCTGGCTCCAACGCTACACTATACCATCGGGTCTCCACTTCCGACGGCGTGAATACCCCTATTTTTAGTACACCTGCCAAGATTAACATAAGTCGAGACATCACGAAGAGTGAATCGGAGACCGAGTTGCCAAAATATGCGCACGTCTCACAGGTATTCCCCAATCCATTCCGGAATCAGACCACCATTCTCATAGATTTGCCCCAATCCACCGAGGTGCGGGTAACAATTTATGACGCACTTGGGCGTATGACCCAACAGATGGTACCCCTCATGATGGCGGCAGGAAAAGCCCAACCTATTGAACTCCGGCCGGAAAATGGGACAGACGGGGTGTACTTTTATGTAGTAACCCTTTCAGATGGAACAGGTACCAAACGATTTACCGGAAGGATGGTACGACAGCGCGGTAGTGCAAGTAATTGAATGATTTTACGAGAAAAAGTATGATACAGATAACTGAGGCGAAATGCTGCACAAATTGTCAATCGTTGAGAAAAACTCCGTAGGAGCCATATCATAATAGAACCCATCTGGTCGGCATAAAATGTGAAAGAGGTGTTCACGTGGTAATTGGGGAGGTTTTGAAATGCACCCTTACTAAGTAATTTATGGGATGCGTATTTTATGAAGGATGGCTCTATTATTTACTTAAATGAAACTACCCATGTACCGCTCTATTTCTGCTAAATGTAAGGCTAAAATGAAACTACCTAAGCTGTTTTTTTCCTGCTTTCATTTTAATGAACTTATTTTTTCAGACTACACGGGCGCAAAATACATGGTATGTAGGCGCAAGTGGACAAAATACGAGTGGCTATGGCACAACAATAGGACAGCCCTTCAAATCCATTACGTATGCAATTGGTCAGGCAGATGCAGGAGATACAATCTATGTTTTAGCAGGAACTTACACCAACGCTACCTATGGAGATGGTAATATTTGGAAGACAGAACAAACCGTTCGTATCAACAATGTGCATGGTAGCGCAAATAACTATATCACCATTAAACCCTATAACAATCAAGCGGTGGTCTTGAAAGGCGATGGTGATTTTGTTTTTCAAATTCGAAATAGTAGCTACATTCGCGTAGAGGGGTTTGAGATAGAGGGAGAGGTTAATAATATTCCTTTGTCCACCGCCTTGCAATATCAATTTACATACAAAGACAAAAATGGAAATATTTTAGAACGTGTCCCTCTCGGTTCTACAACCGAAGAAATTGAAGCGATGACCTTGCCCACGCTTTCTAATGTAACGCGCCCTTCCTACTTTAATGCCATTGGGCTTTTAGTTCAAGGCTCTCATCATATTGGTGTCGTCAATAACCTTATTCATCATGTAACAGGAACAGGACTGCGGGTTTTTGAGGGCGATTATATTAATGTGATAGGCAATGAGGTTCATAATTGTTCTCGCCGTTCTTCCGTAGGTAATCATGGCCTTGTGTTTCATTCCTCAAAAAGTATTGATACCTCAAATGCTACAAAAATCTATATCTCAAGGAATAAAGTGCATCATAATTATAATGAAGTGTATTCTTGGAGCGAGTTAAAAACTTTTATTACGCCTCATATAGATGAAGGAAAAGGCATTTCGATGCAAAAAAATAGTATTGCCAATGGGTGGACGCATGGGAGGATTCAAATTGAAAATAATGTAACGTATTTGAATGGCTTTAGCGGGGTACATATCAATGAGGGCTTACGGATGGACATTGTGAATAACACGGCTTACAATAACTCTTATACGGGAACAGGGAATAATATCGGGATTAGTGTACAAGACGGGGAAGACATTACGATACGCAACAATATATCCGTTGCACCGACCAACTTCAATGGTTTCGCCATTTCGATTGGTGGCACAACCTCTAACGTCATTGTACACAAAAACTTAATCCAAGGACTTTTAGATAATGATTTGGATGTAAATACAACCGCTACGATGATTGCTGCTGATGTGATGTTTACGAATGCAGCAAGCTTCGACTTTTCCTTGCAAGCCTCTTCGCCTGCAATCAATGGAGCAGATAGTGCTTTTGCTCCTCAAAAAGATTACCTTAATACAACCCGTGACACTAACCCAGATTTTGGTGCGATTGAATACCTTGCACCATTGTCCATTTTAATCAGCCATTTTACCGTTCGTGTTACGTCCAACACGCAGGTTATTGCAGAGTGGAGGATGCATCAAAATGGCAGCGGAGATCGTTTTGTTTTAGAAAGAAGCCAAAACCAGTTGAATTGGAAAACGGTCTCAAGTGTTTTAGTGGAAGCGCGCCAAGATGCGGCTCCTACTTATGTTTTACAAGATCCTAAACCAATCAAAGGCCATTCGTGGTATCGAATTCGTCATTTAAATAGCAGTGGCAATTCGAGCGTGAGCCAATCGCAAGAAGTCATTTTAGATCGGTTGAGTTTTGATATACAAGTCTATCCGAACCCCGCTCAACCACAAGGGGGTTTGAGTATTGAAAATGGAATGCCTGAAGCTGTTGATTTTACGCTCTATGATGCTTTGGGCAGAAAAGTTAAAACATTCATCCTGACAGATTTTAGCCAACTACCGCTTACAGGCTTAAGCTCAGGCTTATATATTTGGGTGGCACAGACCGGCTTCAAAACGATGAAAGGAAAAGTTATTATTCAGTAATTTACGCTCTTTAAATCAGGTGCATTTCAAAACTTCCCTGGGCGCTAAAAAAGTTGTACCTTGGTTGTGAAATTTCCCTTGACCTCCGGATAGATGAGGGTAAGTCCACCTAAGCCCTCTTCCATGAGGTCACGTACTACTTGTTTTTATCCCACCTAAGCACTCGATTTACGAAAAATGACCAATAAGATGCGCCTCCTCGCTTGGCTTGCCATTCGTAACCCCATGCCGCAGCGAATCCCCAACCATTATCCTTGAATGGGGAACTTACCTCCTTGAATGATCGTTCATGACCCACCATCCATCGTTGTACAATAAACCAAACCAATTTTCACGCGCCATTCTGCCCTTATTGCTACTATTTTAATATTACTCCCTAAATTGTATCGGCTGTTCGCCGTTCATAGTAGCAAGCCATGAAGTACTTTCGTTTTTTTTCCGCTTTTCTATTCGCCTTTTTACTCGCATCCTGTGATGAAGCCCCTGGTCCGGTTTCTCTCAGTGGGCGACCTCCGGTTTTGTCTAATTTCCAGTATTCACCCCAAGCCGCGAATCTGGCCGGATTACCTGTTTCACAGATAGAAGGGGAAAATGTGCGCATTCCTCTTGCGCTACAAATTACCGTCACGGATGCAGACAATACGGGCATTGAAGCTGTTTCGTATGGGATTTATGCGCCGGGGCAATCGGTTACGCCACTCCTTAAAGGATCGCTTACGGGAAATGCGGGTCAGTATGCAGCCACTGCCAACCTTCTGATTGCCAAAGGAGCCGTTGGAGAATACACCATCCGCATACAGGCTATAGACCGTGACGGCCTTGTCAGCAATATGGCTTTTGGCTCCTTCACTTATGCAGCTGTCGGAAGCCCTCCTGTTTTAGCCTCGGTCGAGATGCCCGCCACCATCAAACGTCCTGTCGCCGGACAAGCCGCGAATAAAGTGGTGATTGTGGCTACGGCCTCGGATCCGGATGGCCTCTCGAATATAGAGCGGGTGGTGCTACGAACCCAAAGTGGCGCTGAACTTCTGCTTCTGGATGATGGGCAAAAAACAGGGCTAAGCGGAGACGAAACCGCAGGCGATGGTAAATTTACCCTCATCATTCAAGTTGGTAGCAACAATGCCCTTGGCGTAAACATCTTCGACTTTCAGGCATTCGATCGGACTGGCTTGACGAGCAATGTCGTTCGTAAATCCATCGAGGTGGTAAACTAAATTCTATAAATTCTTTCTTAGCCGATTAATCCATCAAAGCAATGCACATAAAGGTTTGGTTTTTAATGTTCTTGGGTATGTTATGTTTTGGTATTTCCTATGCCCAAATCCCCACCGTTAGTGGTATTAGCCGTAATGCAGTCTCGAATTTACACGGTAAAGGGGGCCGTTTGTGGGTTGGGTCGCAACTGAATTTTACCGATGATAATGGGACTTCTTGGAAGTTGGCTTCGGTGGATTCCATCCAAAAAGGGCGTGGTAGTGTGTATTCCTTGGATGCGGAAGGACAAGTGATTTGGGTAGGTTTAGGATATTCGCAGCGCCAAAAGACCACCGATAGTGTAGAACCTGTTTCACAAGGCTTTGCCTTTAGTGAAGATGGTGGTCAAACGTGGAAATTCCGTTTGCCAGCACTGGACGCTCCACAAGATTCCTTGCTAAGCTATGGTGTTTCGGTTATTAAGGCATTGCCCGTAACCACACCCGTACAAAGTCCGCCCTACGATATAGACTATGACCCCGTCCGAGGGTGGGTGTGGACTGCCGGGTGGGCGGGCGGTATCCGGGTTTCTAAAGACAAGGGTATCACATGGCAACGCGCCATTCTCCCGCCCGACAGTCAGTCCGAAACCGACCCCAATGTGCCACAATTTTTCTATATGACACCTGTTCCAAAAGGGAAAACCCGCCCCGGACAAGAGAACCACAAGGGCTTCTCGGTCTTGGTGGATGAAACTGGAACGACGTGGGCAGGCACTTCGGGAGGATTAAACCGATCTTTTGATGGCGTCGCGTGGAAGAAAATTTCATTCAATGGTAGTCTTAACGGACTTTTGGGCAATTGGATTACCTCTATAGAAGAGCAGCCCAGTGTAGGCCGAAACCCGATTTGGGTGGCCTGCTGGAAAGCACTTGATCAAAAAGAATCTTTTGGTGTCGTCGTTACCCGAGACGGTGGCCAAACCTTTGAACAAATGCTACACGGCGAAAAAATCTATGACTTTGCCTTTGACGGAACTTCCATTTATGCCGCAGGCGATAACGGTTTGTTTATTTCTCATAACGATGGTCGCTCGTGGCTCTCTGTTCGAGACTTTCGTGATGCCAGCCAGCCTGACCGCTACCTACGACCAAGTGCTAAAGTCTATGCCGTTTCTATGGTCAACGGTGCGCTTTGGGTGGGTATGCAAGATGGATTGTTACGAAGTTTAGACCAAGGCAAAACATGGAAGCTTTTCCGAACCGAAATTCCCGTAAATCCTTCAAATCCCACCAATACAATCCCTAAAGTAGACACCTATGCATACCCTAATCCCTTTTCCCCATCAACCGATCAGGTCATTCGCATTCGGTATGACATCACCCAAAGCCAACAAGTGACCCTGCGTATTTTTGACTTTGGCATGAACCTTGTCCGAACCCTCGTTGCAGGCGAGACGCGCAACCAAGGCAGCCGCGAAGAACTCTGGGATGGCCGAGACAACCGAGGCATCCAAGTAGCGAATGGCCCCTATTTATATACCGTTTCTTCCGCTGAAGGCACTTTCCGAGGGAAAATTCTGGTACTGGAATAACGCCTATGCAGCAAGCAAAGATTTTGGTCATCATTCCGGCTTTTAACGAAGCCGAAAGCATTTCACAGGTCATCGGCGATATTCCTGCCGGATTGGTGGACGAGGTGGTGGTCGTGAACAATGCTTCCACCGATGAAACCGAGAAAAATGCATGCGCCGCCGGAGCCACCGTGCTGACGGAAACACGGCGTGGGTATGGGTATGCCTGTTTGGCTGGAATGGCTTATGCCGCCAAACAAAATCCAGACATTATCGTTTTCTTAGATGGAGATTACAGCGACTTCCCCAACGAGATGGGCCAGCTTGTCGCTCCTATTTTGGCAGATGAAGCGGACTTAGTCATTGGCTCGCGTACCATTGGGAACCGAGAAGCGGGGGCGATGCTACCCCAAGCCCTTTTTGGTAATTGGTTGGCATGTTCGCTCATGCGCCTATTATGGAAAGGTCGTTTTACCGATTTAGGACCATTCCGCGCCATTAGATACGCCGCACTCACGACCCTCCAGATGCAAGACAAAACCTATGGCTGGACGGTCGAGATGCAAATCAAAGCATTGCAAAAAAAACTTCGATGTGCCGAAATTCCCACTTCCTATCGAAAACGGATTGGTGTCTCCAAAATAACAGGAACTGTTTCGGGTACGATAAAGGCCAGTTATAAAATCTTATGGATGATTTTCCGGTATGCCATTGCTTCATAGGCGTTTCGTGGCTAATTTATGAGCTACAACAATGTTCTATGCAAATCATTCATTTTAATCCATTCTTATCAATATGATGAACAAGTGGCTTTTCTCGATGGTTTTTGCGGTACTGCTGGGTTTCTCCTCAACCCAAGCCCAAAAAGCCTACGATCAGGTTTTTTATACGGGCAAAACCCAAAACATTACCCTTCTACTCACGTTTACACATGGGTACATGGGCGCCAGCGAGATCAAGACGACAGATCAAAAAACCAAAAAAACGTCCAAATTTCTGCCTGCTTCTGATAGCCCCGATGCAACGGGCAATATCCGTTTTGATCATATCTCGGTTTCTGGAAAGAAATTGAATGACTATATGGTAATAAACGGTTTAGATGATGCCGCTTCAGATGCCCCTGCCTCGATAAAAGGGTATTATTTCTTTAATGGAAAACGGTATCCGTTCAAGCTCCTAAAGCGCAAGTAGTCCAATAAAAGACCATTATTGGCCTTGTTATAAAGGCTTGCAGCATCCAGCGGGTGCGTGCCTCAAAAAAATATTGGGATTCCTTTCAAGTACGCACGGATAGAAATTTTCTAAAATCGAGACGTATTGGGTGTTACCTTGTTGTCACAGATTAATCCTGTTAGCAATGAGGCGCCAAACATCATTCATTTTACCGTATTGTTGCCATATGGAAGAAAAGTTCTCGCTCAAAGACCATTTGTTCAATCCCGAAAAAGTGACTCAATTGGCCCAACAGATTGCCGCTGTTTCTCCCAACTTTCAGCCCACCGCTTTTATAGCCGATGTTGTGGCGTCTTTTCCTGTCTTGGAACTTAAGCAACGTATTACACACATCCGAACTTGCTTACATACCCATTTACCAACCGATTACCGTAAAGCCGTAGCCCTTCTCTTAGAGGCCCTTCCGGCGCCTTTAGACGAGTGGAGGACTGACGATGATTTTGGCGATTTTATCTATGCTCCGTTTGGAGATTTTGTTGCACATTATGGATGCACCCAAGAACATCTGGTATTTTCGTTGGCGGCATTGCGCGAAATCACCAAGCGTTTCTCTGCCGAAGATGCCATCCGTTATTTTATCAATGCCTTTCCCGAAGAGACATTTTCCACCTTGCTCGACTGGACGCAAGATCCGAACTATCATGTTCGCCGCTTATGCAGTGAGGGTAGCCGTCCTAAACTGCCTTGGTCGCAAAAACTCACCTCCCCACCCGAAAAAGCCCTGCCTATCCTCGATCGCCTTTATACCGACCCCACCCGCTATGTCATCCGTAGTGTAGCCAATCATCTCAACGACCTCTCCAAAATCCAACCCGAAACCGTACTCCTACGACTTTCACTATGGTCTAAACAAGGTGGCCAGGTGGCCAGCGAGATGGCCTTTTTACAAAAACATGCCTTGCGGACATTGGTTAAAACGGGACAGCCTGCGGCATTGGTATTATTAGGTTATGGAGACCACCACGGAGTCACCTTGACGTTGGTGCAACACAGTCTTGCCGTAAAAATGGGCGAAGCCCTACGGTTTTCCTTTCGACTAACAACCGAGGAAACAAAAAACTTGGTGGTAGATTATGTTTTATACTTTCAAAGCAAATTAGGACAACGTACCAACAAGAAAATCTATAAGCTACGTACCATAAACCTCTCGGAGGGCGAAACCATTCATGTCGAAAAAATGCATCCACTCCGACGAAACATGACCACACGCCCACTCTTTCCCGGTACACACAAGGTGGAAATTCAAGTGAATGGTGCAGTTCTCGCACATTTTATCTTTGAACTAACCCCTTAAATACGCAACAAAGTTTCCAATTCGTGGTCACACCATGTTTCTTGCAATATCTGCTTCTGGCTATCGGATCTGTAAGGGTTGCACATAGTCCTTGATGAAGCCTAAATGGTATTCAGAAAAAGATGATATAAAGCCAGAGTGTACAAAAACGGCCAAACGAATTAACCTGATGTTTCGTATCTTGTAGATGATCATGCTCCCAAAAGTAACGTGGCCCCTCTTCACAGACCATAACTCCCAATGATTCAAGCCTGCATCCCAAAATTTGGAAACCCAGACGTGTTTAGGATCGAAGAAGTACCGGACCCTATGCCCGGAAAAAGAGAAGTTCGTATAGCTGTGCGAGCCAGTGGCGTGAACTTTGCAGACATTCTGGCCCGAAAAGGGCTATACCCAGATGCTCCCAAGCCGCTGCCCATTGTGGTAGGATACGAAGTCAGTGGCGTGGTGGATGCCATTGGAGAGGGAATCTCCGACGATCTATTGGGAAAAGAAGTGATTGCCCTCACCCGGTTTCGGGGGAATGCAACCAAAGTGTGCGTCACGGAGGCCGCCATTTTTCCGAAGTCTAAAAATATGGGATTTGAACAGGCTGCCGCCGTTCCGGTCAATTACCTTACGGCTTGGCAATTGATGGTGGTCATGGGGGGGCTCTCTATAGATGAAACCGTATTGATCCACAATGCTGGAGGAGGGGTAGGATTGGCAGCCATACAAATTGGCAAAAAAATAGGTGCTACGCTGATTGGGACGGCAAGTGCGGCCAAACACGAACGATTACATGCAATGGGATTACACCATGCTGTGGACTATCGCGACGCCAATTGGCCACAAGTAGTGCGTAATCTTACAAATGGCAAAGGGGTTGAGTTGATTTTAGACCCGGTTGGCGGTTCTTATTGGAAAAAAAACTATCAACTACTAAGGCCTACAGGACGTCTTGGTATGTTTGGCGTCTCGGAAGTCACGGCGTCTCGTTTACCCGGAATACTGCGTTTTATCCCCTTAGTACTGAAAGCACCTTTATGGTCGCCATTTTCTTTGCTGGAAAACAGGGGTGTATTTGGTGTAAATATGGGCCATTTATGGGGCGAACAAGCCAAAGTAGCAGTGTGGGGGTATGACCTAATGAAAGGTGCTGAAGATGGTTGGTTAGTTCCCCATGTAGATCGGACCTTTCCATTAGAAGACATTGCCGAAGCCCATCAATACATCGAAGACCGGAAAAACTTCGGGAAAGTAGTCCTGACTTGTACTTAAGCAGCCATTTGATACCAGAGATCAGCCTCTTAAACACTTGTATTTGGGGGAGTCGTTAGGTCTTAAAGCCCTGTTACCAATGGAATAGGTACGTACCTAAAGTACCTCAATTAGCGACCCCTCCACCGCCACCTTGGTAGGCCACTTGCCAGTCGTTCCCCTGCTTTTTATAGATTGCGAAGTCGTAAGACTCGGCCATATTCCGCCGTACGACTACCTCGAACACCCCATCTCCATCCACATCCAATACATCTATCAGGTCTATCATCTGGGAGTCCTCGGTTGCAAATTCACCACTACTGCCAAAAGCTGAAACGCGCATTACGAAATTGCCTTGTACTTTTTCGGCGATCACAAAGAGCAGTTCTCGGCTAATGGCCGCCTCCCCTTCGGCGGAAGAAGACCGATGTTCAATGACAAAATCACCGATAACGGTTTCCGCGCCTTTTCCATTCAGATCGTACACCCGGATGGCTTGGGTTTGGATACTGTCCAAAAGGGCCGGATTTACCCCATTGCCGCCAAACGCCGATTTTGCTAATGGTAAAATTGCCTGTTCTTCTTGTGGGGTTAGCTTTCGCGTTTTTCGTCCTGGTGCATTAAACTGTTCCGAGTTTGCAGCAATGGCAAAACGCTCGGCATTTAGCGCATTGGTCATTATTTTGACTGGGTTCACCAATCCGGCAGGATTGTTTCCTTCGCCCTCGCTGTTGGAGGTTATTTGTACTTTTCCGCTCAAGACCCCGCCTATATACAGACTAAATTTACCATTACCTGGAAAAAAGCGGCTCATGGCTTTGTTAAGGGCCTGATCAAACGCTTCTGTGGTGCTGTTTTCTGGTAAATTAGGGATAGGTTTTTCAAATTGACCTGCATTGAGAACGACGATAGGCTCCATCAATGGCTCAGCAGCAAAGGTACTGTCAGCACCAGTGGTAACCGCATAGAGCGTTACCGAACCATCAGCGGAAGGAGTAGATTCCATTGGAGTACAGGCGGCGAAAAACATCATCGCCGTTCCTGCTATCCAAGATGTGAATATATTTCGGAACATAATTGCTCAGAATATGTGGATGAAGGTAGAAATCTGACATATTCGCCAACATCTCCCAACAACACAGCCACGAGAAGCGTCCTGGTTTGGATTAACGCCACTTCAGGATACATAGCGTCAAAATTTGGTAACCTGAGGATATAACATACAAAATATTGTCCCAAGTTACCTCAAAAAAACCGACATGGTTGTAAAAAAATCATCTCAACATCCGAATTACAATGCACTACACAATTTATACATAATCTTTTCTATGTAATAAAACACATGCAGACGATAGCGCAAGTAGGGTGGATGGTCGAGAAGCAACGTCATTCAAATTAAACAAGGTATCATTCACACCTTTTCAGAAGGCTACGTTTATTTTAACAAACATCGTTCCCATTTAGAACCATCACGTACTATTGGATAAACGCTGCCATGTAAAAAGAAACTCCTTTGAGCCAGAATCATTCCTGCACCTTTGATAATGGTGCATATGCCACATAAACTCACACCGATACGCCAGTACCAAGATCCTTAGATCAAGTTATCTCCCCATCCCACACGTTTTCGCCACCTTTCATAGGTCGCCTGACGTTCCGTGTGGTTTTGAGGCGGCATTTGATGTTCAGCAGTGGCCCTTTCACGCATAAGGCGCGTCTGCTCTTCAATAGCACACAATCCAACGGCAGCCCGTCGTTGGTTGACTGCTTCTAAGGCGTCATAGGGAGCAGGCGACAGCTCTCCTCGGTCATCCCAATCGAATTGTGTACCATAATGCTGGGGTTTTCCTTCAAAAACAGCTATCCGATCGGTGATATACGCCAGTTTAACCGGACTTTCGCGGCCTTCTTGTACAGCTTGTGCCAACAAAACCGCCCCTTTTCTCATCAATTCCGGACTGCCAATGGCGTGTTGGAGAATTAGCCAAGCAGCCTCGCTTGCAGCCTCTCCCACTTTTTCGGAAGAGGGGTATCCGATTTGGTCTATGATCTTTCCTAAAATGACAGCATTGCGGTTATGCAATGCCTCCATTTCTGCATGGTATCCCTCAAAAAGCACACCTTCATCGAGCAATGTTTGGCGAAGGTTGTCATCTTCACGTTTTAGTTGTAAAAGTTTTTGTGCATATGTCTTTAACATCTAAATACTATTTTTGTGTTGTATAGAAAAATAAAAAGCCATTAAAATTGTTCTAATATATATAATATTTACCATATAAAATAAAATCGTGTAGCTTTTATTTTTTTATCTTAGCGAATGGCAATTCTTCGGTAATTTTTGATACAATTAAAGTTAAGTTTAGACTTTGCGCCGATCCTTGTAGCGTTCTTTGTCATGTTCACGGGATTGTTTACGATTACACCGGCTCGGAATGACTGCCATCGCCTCTAAGGCGTGGGTGATATAGACCACAAACTCGTTGATATCGTACCCTTTATCGGCTATAACAGCCTGTATTTGTGCAAGATCGCTTTCAAAAAAACAGAGCATAAGGGGCTTTGTATAGGTAATATCAACTTCGTTATCTGGACTTAGAATAAGTTTTAATGGATTACCGGTCGCATCTACCCAAAAATGAACCTTCGTCGTCAAGCCGCCCCTTGTTCTGCGAATGCGCTCCTGTTGGGACTACTTTTTTGTCCAGCACTATGTTGGTGAGTTTTGACACTGGTGCAATTCAAAACTTCCCAAACTACCTCGTGAACGCCTCTTTCTATTCCTATGGGTTCTTGTATAATGTCACCCATACGGGGCTTTTATATGTATTTCTGCTTCCGCAAAGCTCATCTAGTCCATGTTACAACTTCCCCAATGATGTTCTTCCCTAAATATTCCATTTTTTATTGCAACTGGATTGGTCATGGCGATGCTTTCAGAGATGCCGCAATGCGCTCTGCTTCGGCCAAGACACGAAGGCTATTCCCTCCCAGAATTTTTCGGACCTCCGCTTCAGAAAACCCCGCTTTAAGGAGTTTATAGGTGATATAAGGCAACTTTGTCACATCTTCGAGTCCATCCGGCATGGTAGCGCCGTCAAAGTCGGACCCTAAGCCCACATGGTCCACCCCAGCAATGTGGGCAATATGCACAATATGGGCAATCACATCGTCTAAGTTACCTGGCCGTAAGCCCTTTTCGCGCTGCACCATCGAAATCACCTGCCACATCATGTAATAATTGTTGTTATAGTCGTTTCGGAGCCGTTCATATACCTCCTCCATCACAGCTTTGGTGAATTGGCGGTTCACCACGCTTTCCATAAAATTCACCATCACGACCCCGCCCCGTTGGCCCAAGGCACGAATCATGTCATCGGTCATATTTCGCACATTCTCGGTCAATACTCTGGCGGAAGAATGCGAGGCAATCATCGGAGATTTAGAGACCGCAAGCGCATCCCAAAACGTAGAATCAGCCACATGCGAGAGGTCCACCAGAATACCGAGTCGGTTCATTTCCCGTACCAGATTTCGTCCGGCTTCATTTAGCCCCCCCCATTTGGGTGGTGATTGCGAAGCATCGGCAAAAGAATTGGTATTTACATGGCTCAGGGTAATGTATCGAATGCCTTCATTATAGAAGTTACGAAGCACCTCAAGGTCGGCATTTGCGATGGCATGCCCTCCTTCAATGCCCAACAGGATGGCTTTTTTACCTGTACGTGTGATGTTTCGGATGTCAGCAACCGAAGTAGCGATGCGCACAGAATCTTCAAGCCCCTCTAATTGCCGCCGGAGATAAAAAATCTCTTCCTTGGCGCGGTTGATAGATTCTCGGCCCTCTGGATATTCGGCCCCTACATAAATTGAGAAAAAAGCAGCATCCAAGCCTCCTTCTACCATACGGGGTAGATCCACATGTGGTGGGGTTTTATGGCGTCTGCGGAATTGGTAATTGGGATCGGAGACCATGAGGGTGGGAACGTCTATATGTCCATCCATTACAAGCGCGTCATAATGCAAGGCTATTGCCTTTCGCCAAAGCGGGTCTTCGCGGATAAGTGCAAGCTGTTGTGAACGGGGCATGGCCGCTTTCCCCCCATCACGGAACGGCACATCGGGGCTATCTTGGGTTAAGGGTATATTCCTTTTAGAACGCCACAGCACTTGTGCATGACATGCAGGAAGTGTCCATACAATCAGTAAAATAAATAAACGGAGCATGGTGAAAGGGTCAAAGGTCGGAAGACTGATCGGTGCGAAACGGAAAGATCATCCGATCTAAGCTATAAGCACCGCCACCTATACATAAAATCAAGAAAAAGCCCAAACCTGTTTCAATAGCATGAGAGGCTTCCATGAAAGGTTCTCCTGCCCCAATGTGTGCCATTGCAGCTACTATCATGGTCATTACCACAAACGCGGCTGCAAGCCGTGTTCCCAGTCCCACCGCCACGAGTATTCCTCCCAGAAATTCGGCAAGCGCCCCCAGAAACCCCCAGAGAATCGGAAAAAAGTAGATACCAAAGTTTTCCATTGCAGCACCTAATGATGTCCATTTTTCAACCCCGCCGGATATCTTGGGCCAGCCGTGGAGCATCATCATTATACCCAGTGAAAAACGGGCAAGGGCATAACCATAAGGCTTTATTTTTTTTATCAATGATGTCATGTTGCAGCTATTTGGATAAACTTAGCAAAACTGTTTAGGGTCTGTCTTGTGGCCACAAAGGGTTTATAATTGCGAAAGCAGCGGTACTTCGGAGTACATAGACTACAATAACACTGGTGACTGTTGAAAATATAAAACCCCAAATGCACATTTTTGCCATTTTCGGTAATATACCGACCTTAATATACAAAAAAGCCACCGGATTAATTCCGGCAGCTTTTGGGTGGATGCTGATCTATTCGGAGAATGACTTAAAAACGGCCTCTCATTCCCCTAAAACCGCGGCTTCGGTTTTGCATAAATCCTGAACGCTCATGTCGTATTCCTGCTTTCTTCATACGTTGGTTTGGTACGGCAGCACGGTTCATTTTTTTTCCGGCAACCATTGCGCGGTGAATCTTGACCGTTTCGAGTTGTTGCGGCGTTAGAATGCGTGCATGTGTGGCTTCGCTTTCTTCCATGATTTGCTGCATTGCTGTACGGTTGGTAGAACGATTGCTGGACTTGGAGTTATCCCTCAGTGCTTGGATTTTGGATTGTGTCTCGGCCCGAAGTGTGGTCAATTGTTCTTGCTGACGGGCTGTAAGATTAAGGGCTTCGGCCATGGCCCGCTGATGCACTTCCCGCATTTGGCTACCTGGCATCTCGGCACGGTATTTTTGCATCAAGGATTGCTTTTGGTCTTCGGTTAAAACATTGCCGATTGGTCCCAGTGGGTTAGTACCTATGCCTCGGCCTGCTCTACGAGCATTCATAAAAGGGCCTCCGAGACCGAGCGCGTCCTGATGGCGTCCTTTGGTGCGTTCCATCCGCTCAAAAAGTTGGGCTTTCTGTTCTTTGGTAAGTGTGGACTGTAAGTCAGCGGCCAAACGCCACGAGAGGGCTACACGATCTGCGTGCATTTCCTGCCGGGTATTTTGTGCAGCGACCAAAGCGGGTAAAAGGGTTAGTACAAAGACCAATGCGCTGAGGCTGTGCGTAAAGATTTTGGTTTTCATGACGGTATTGTATTGTTTAAAGTGGAACATCTTGTATTGCTACACCCAATTTAACGAGGTACAAACCCGCAAGTTGTCACAGAGCTGTTTCACTTTTACGCCAATGCTGTAAGAGAAATGATGTCAGATTTGTGGCAATCCTCCACAGAGGATACCGACAATAAAGACTTGGTCCGATCATCCGATTTCTGCAAGAGAAGCCGGGTTTTGCCCTCCTGCAAGCAAATACAGGCAGGCCATGCGCGTGGCCACCCCATTTGTTACCTGATCTAAAATAACAGCCCGCTCATGGTCCACCACTTCGCTGGCCAATTCCACCCCTCGATTCACAGGCCCCGGATGCATAATCCGCAAGGAGGGATACCGATCTAAGTGTTCCGGCTTTATACCAAACTGATTATGGTATTCACGTAAACTGGGATAGAGGCTTGTATCTTGTCTTTCCAACTGGATTCGGAGTGCCATGGCCACATCACACCCTTCGAGGGCTTCTTCCAAGCGATGCGTAACACGGCAACCAAATTGCGAAATGCCAAAAGGGATCATGGTTTTAGGACCACAGAGCGTAACATTGACCCCCATTTTAGTAAGACTATACAGGTTAGAACGCGCCACACGGCTGTGCATGATGTCGCCTATGATGGATACATTTAAGCCGTCGAAACGGGGGGAAATATCAGAGATCGTCAGGAGGTCTAACAAAGCTTGTGTGGGATGTTCGTGGGCGCCGTCACCAGCATTAAGCACCACAGCATCTATACATTGTGTTAAAAAATACGCCGCTCCAGGAGACCTGTGACGGATAACCGCAATATCCACCTTCATGGCCTCTATATTCCGTGCAGTGTCTTTGAGGGTCTCGCCTTTGGAGACCGACGATCCTGAAGATGCAAAATTTACGGTATCCGCAGAGAGTCGTTTTTCTGCCAACTCAAACGATATACGGGTACGGGTAGAAGGTTCAAAAAAAAGGTTTACGACCGTTAGACCACGCAGAGACGGAACACGGGGAATTTGGCGCCGGAGTACCTCCCGAAATTCTCGCGCCGTAGAGAGAATCAGGGCAATTTCTTCCGGACTGTATGTGGCCAAGCCCAATAAGTGCCGATGGCGGAGCGTGGTAAGCGGTTGTGTCATCAATGCTTGTGTACTCGTTGGCCAAAATCAGGATTATTTCCGTTTTTGCGTTTGTGACTGGGGACATTAACAAGCCAAACCCCTTCTTCTTTATCGTATTCCTGTAGCTTCACGCGAACTTCTTCTCCAAGCGTTGTCGGAACAAAACGCCCCACGATGTCTGCCTGAAGGGGCAACTCCCGTAACCCCCGATCCACCAGTACCAAAAGGCGGATGGTTGACGGACGCCCCAGATCGAGCAGGGCGTCCAGAGCCGCACGTACCGTGCGCCCAGTAAACAACACATCGTCCACCAATACAATATGCGCATTGTTGACATCAAATAAAATCTCGGTCCGCCGTACCAATGGTTGGTGGAGACGTTTTCGTACATCATCGCGGTAGAGAGTGGCATCAAGAATACCAAAATTAACCGAAGTATTTTCTGCCTCCCGAATCTTACGGTGCAATCGTCGGGCCAAATATACACCACGGGTTTGCATCCCCACCAATGCCAAATTAGATGCGGAAAGCGTGCTAGGCTCAAATACTTCGGTCACCTCACGGGCCATCCGAGACAACGTCCGGTCTAAGTCCGCAGCATCCATTAGTTGAGCCTTAATATGGTCTTCGGTTTGAATCATAAATAGAAAGGTACAACATTCGGGTCGTTCCGAGGCAAAAAAACTTGGTTAAGATCGTTGTACCGCAACAAAAAGTCCTACTTTGCGGTATGTTCGTTTTTTACTTCGCCAAACACCGTGTTATTGCTCCATGGGTTTTCGATCTCTAAGCCCCCGCACACAACAAATTGTACTTGGCCTTTCAGCGGGTGTGCTGTTTGCCTGTACGGTTGTGCACCATATTCACCTCGAGGTTTGGGGCGGGTGGAATGTACGGTGGCGCGAAGTATTGACCGAGTTGGCCGTTGCGGCTACGTTTGGATTGGTGTATCAACTACTATCAGATCATTTCCAACAACGAAAATCAGGCCCAATTCGTGCTCTTTGGTCTCTTTCGTTGGTAATGCTGGGTATTGTATTTCTGAGCGCCCTCTTCGGGTTGCACTACGAAAAGGGTATGTGGTTTTTTACCCACAAAATCCCAGACCGAACCATTCCGGGAGTCTTGGTGATTTGTGGTATGGCGTTTCTACAGGGCACAGGTGGAGCCTTCTTATTGGTGCAATTACGGGAATTGGTATTGTTTAAGCGAACCGCTGTTACAGTCCGGAACTGGTATATGTTGCTCTGGAGTTTGGCTGGTACTTTTGGTGCAGTTGTTTTGGTAAAACTGATTCCCATACCCTATGTGGTCGAGTTTGCTATCGTGTTTGCAGGTGCAACCATCATTATCAATGTCTTCCGTCTTTCGTGGGTCGCCTATCTGCCATTTCGGCAAAAACTGATCGGGCTTGTCGTAAGTTTGATTATGCTACTGGTTCTTTTTGCTGCATTTAGCGAGGCTGTACCCATGCGCAAGTGGAGTTTTATTATCTGGGAAGCAGATCCCTTTGTGGCGCAATATAGTTTTGCACTGAATTTAACGCTCACATTGACCCTGATTCTGGGGATTTTGTACAGTGTCACTACGCTACTTTCTCTTATTTTCCACCTCCCTACATCAGGTGACTTTCAACGCAAAACCGACGACTTGGCCGCAATGCGTGCCCTTACGCAAATGGTCGGGCAAGTTTTTGATGCCCAACATCTTCCTAACCTCGTGTTAGAATCCGTCCGACAATTTGTGGGAGAAGAACAAATGGCATGGCTCGCACTCTCTGACGCTCGAACGGGTACGCTTCGCCCACAAGTGGCTGCGATGACGGGTATTTCGGAATCACAATTGACACAGTGGGTAGATTCAGAGGCGTTTTATGCAGAACTTCAAGCCCGCCGTGAACCCCTGATTCTAAACCATGCGGTGCGTGACCATCGCATTCACACACCAGGTTATGAGATAGGTAGTTTGGCCATGATGCCGCTGGTTACCCGAAACGAAGTAATTGGAGCTTTATTTGTTGGCAAGACCTTGGCCGATGGCTTCGACGAGGACGACGCAAAGAGTTTAGGCGCCTTTGCCGATCAGGTAGCGCTGGCCATAGACAATGCACGCCTATTCGAGGAACGCATCGAGAAAGAACGGCTGGGACGCGAGTTGGCGATTGCCCGGGAAGTTCAAAAACGCTTGCTCCCGGATAAACTTCCGGAAATTCCAGGGGCATCCTTGTTTGCCTCGTATGAGTTTGCACACGAAGTGGGGGGCGATTATTTTGATTTTGTACAGGCAGATGTGAACCGTTATAGTTTTATTATCGGCGATGTATCTGGCAAAGGAACTTCGGCTGCCTTTTATATGGCCGCACTCAAAGGAACGTACCACGCCCTCGCCCGATCCGACGCAGACCCGCAAACCCTCTTGCTGAAGGCCAATGAAGCGCTCTCGGTACAAAAAGAAAAAAATATTTTTATTACGGCCATTGCAGGATTGTTGGACACCAGTACGGAGACCTTAACCATGATCCGTGCAGGGCATTCACCAGCCATTCACATAGATCTACACGGCCACGTGAGACATCTACGGGAGGGCGGATTAGGCCTGGGCTTAACCAACTCGAAGATCCTCGCAAAAACGTTTGTGCCCATTACCTTGCCACTAAGACCCGGCGATGTCTTCGTTTTATATACAGATGGTGTTATCGAAAGCCGAAACGCAATGGGAGCGTCTTACGGCTATGAGCGCCTCACTGAAGCCCTCAAGAAGTGCCGGCAAGAAGATGCTCGGGGTATTCATGCTGCCCTTCTGGCTGATTTAAACCGGTTTACAGGAGACCTAAGGTATTTTGATGACCTGACCCTGATTGTACTGAAATGGCATGGAAAATCTGTGCGTACACATATGTAACCTTCTTGGAAAATGTTCGTATATCCGGAACCCCCATTTATCCTTCATTCTCATGAGTAGTTTTTCGGTCACGTTTCGAACCACACCCGCAGCCCAAATCCTGGATTTGAGTGGCGAATTAGACGCACATACGGCGCAGGACTTAGAAGTGGCCATCCAGACAAGTTTAAGTAATGGCAAGTTTGCATTGGTGATCAATGGTGCAAACCTCCGTTATATCTCCAGTGCTGGTCTTGGTGTATTTATGGCCTTTGTTGAAGAAATACGGGAAAACGGCGGCGATATCAAAATTGTGGCCTTACAACCACAAGTATATGATACGTTCGACCTTCTCGGCTTCCCGCATTTATTTGATGTACTACCAACTATAGAAGAAGCTGAGGCTAAATTTATGGCCGGAGAATTGCGCCATTAACCAATGTCTTATTTAAAGCCCGTTGTCTTTAGCGACCTTATGATACAACAAACGATGCAATATAGCCTCCGAGTGCCGAGCGATAAACGCTACTTGGCAGACGTGCGTCGTTTTATCGAAGCCCACGCAAGCATAGCAGGCTTCCCCGAATTTGCAATCGAACACATCAAATTGGCAGTAGATGAAGCCTGTACCAATATCATTGACCACGCCTATCAGCGAAAAAACACCGAGGCCATCGAAGTGGTGATTGCGGTGGATGTACTGGCCTTCCGCATCAGTTTGCGCCATCGTGGTATTCCGTTTCAACGGGAACAGTACCACCGTCCGCAAGACCTTCGTGCCTCGATCAATGCACGAAAAGGGGGAGGTTGGGGCGTTTTCCTGATGAACAAACTTATGGATGAAGTAGATTATCGAATTCTTGATGGCTACAATGAAGTTTATTTAGTAAAGAAACGCTTGTTGAACGGTAAGTCTTAACTGCTTCTAAACGTTTTTCAATTTATTTTAAAGCAAGCACTTTCATTCCCACTGCATTATTTCGTATCCTTCGCCGTTCTTTTTTGTGTTTGGCAAAATTGTATATTGCTACCAACGCCTTACCCACAGCGCAAAATGCTATCTCATTGTTATTTTCAACCTTGCTCCGCATATGCCAAATATTTCTTTCTATCCAGAATAGTGTAAAGTGGCCCAAAAGGACTTCATCAAATAAACCTGTTAATCCGTCGAATTTTTTCTTTTAACCATTATAGACGCAGTATCGTGTTTATTAAGGAGTAATTAAATCATATGAACAACCCAAGAGCCGGCAACAAAGTCGGAATTTATGTGGACAGTAGCAACTTGTATTACAATGGTGGCTTTAAAATGCAGTATGACGTCCTGCGAGATTATGCCTGCCGCGATGGCTCGGAACCTGTCCGTATGAACGCCTATGTCTCCTTTGACCGTGAACGTTCGTTAGAGGATCTGATGTACCGTAACAAGGCTTTGTCTTTTCATGATGCGCTTCGTGCATTGGGATACAAAGTCGTGATTAAAGATGTTATTCGGTACAAAGACGATGAAGGCAATACCTATACAAAGGCCAATGCCGATATAGACATGGTGGTGGACATGATGTTGCAGTCCGATTATTTAGATCGTGTGTTATTGGCCACTGGAGACGGAGACTTTGTCCGGTTGATAGAGGCGCTACAGAACAAGGGGGTTCGGGTAGAAGTTCTGGCCTTCGAAAATATTTCCAATCAACTCCGTACAGAGGCAGACTACTTCACTTCCGGATACATCATTCCCAATTTGCTTCCGATGGCCAATATTATGGAACGCGATAACTGGGGGGCATCAGGAACACGGGTTAGGGGCTGGTGTAGCCGTTATAATCCCGATAAAGGAATTGGCTCGATGACCTTTCTGAAGCAGATTCCCCATTCACTCTATCTAAATGATGTTCGTAATCCGGACTTTTTTGAGAGTGCATTTTTCCATTTTTCAGAATTATACAACACCTCGGTGCAGTACCAACTGCCGAGTAGTCGCCATATTTTTGAATTTACGGTGGTAGAAAACGAACGTGGACTAAAAGCGGAAGAAATAAAATTACTTACGTGGTAGGCCCAAACCATTGCTGTTTCCGTTAGACCAAGCAGGGATTGTAGGGCGTTTCGATCGTTTCGTTGCGCCCATTATGTTTTCCTTGCCTCAAGAGGTGGATTATTCGCTTCAAAAAAGGTATTCGCTTTGGCTTTCGTGTCTATTTCTAATTCCAAAAAAATGACCCAACTTAAACGTCGTTTGTCTGGGAAGATCCGGTACGCACAACGCAGGTTTCAGGATTTTGCTTCCGGAATAACACTAAGCAAGCAATGTGTACCTCCTCGATGGCCAGTTCGTCATGTCCTTCGGCAGGAAATCCGTCGAACCGAAAGTTTTGAGGCGAAGCACCACAATATTTACAAAGGCGCTGCTTGTATCAATGGCTTGGTCATTGCGCCAGGAGAGGTTTTCTCTTTTTGGCATTTGGTGGGGCGCCCCTCGCAGCAACGGGGGTTTTTGCCGTCGCGTTCATTGGTTGAGGGCCAGCCAGTACTCGATGACGGTGGTGGGCTGTGTCAATTGGCTGGCATTCTATACCACTTGGCGTTATGCTGCAATATCGAGGTAATAGAGCGTCATGCACACTCACGCGATCTTTATACCGAGGCAGAGCGGTTTACCCCGCTGGGTGCGGATGCAGCGGTGGCTTTCGGACACAAAGACCTGCGCCTGCGAAACCGATATCCCGCACCGTTGCAACTTCTGGTTGAGGTTGGTAAAGAGCAATTAATAGCTTCATTTTGTTATGCTCTGGATTGGACACCTGTGGTTGTTTCGTTTATACGTCTGCCCGATGAGCACCAGCGTCGTATTGTTCAAACTTATATCCAAGAAGACAAAGAGGCCACTCCTCAACAGACAGCGACCTCGGTATATTGGTTCAACTGATGCTATTCACCCGAAACCAATACTTTATAACTTCGAGCACCCAGATAGAATGAAATGTTTGGCTGTTCGGGAGTTACGGTATATTGTTCCGCTTCATTGAGTGGGTTAATAAACTTCATCGCCTGTTGAATGTCTCCGACAAGGTTACCATTCATCGGAATAGATCCAGCTCCTTTGTTAATGAAAATCAATGCCATCTTATTGGAATTAGGCATGGCACGCCGATAGATCACCACATCCGAGCCGTCGCGGGCGAAGACGATTTCTACAGGCGCTTCCACAAAAAGATCGGCATAACGGGTGCGCATCGCAATCAATTTCTTATAAAAAGCCAGTAAACCTGTATCAGGTGTCAGTACATCGTCCGAACGAGTCATTTCTTTGAATGGAACAGATTTTTCGTTCTGGAAGGTAATATCATCCCAGAGCATCGGTTTGCGGTTATCCGGATCATCCGCACCCCACATTCCCACTTCGTCTCCATAAAAAATTTGAGGGGCGCCTGTATAGGTAAACTGTTGTACCAATAGCATCTTTTGTCGCTCCAACGATACGGGATCTGGTTTACCCACTTTAAAGCCTTTATTCTCACGAGGATTAACCCCCACTTTATATCGCCCTTTGTTAAACAAAGATGATTGGAAACGCTCGGTATCATGGGTTCCGGTTACGTTCATCATACCTTTTTGAAAAGGCTCGGCAATGCCTTTTTTTAGGGTTTCCAACTCGCGTGCATATTGCGCTCCACTCATGGCGGGGGTAATATAGCCGATAAACTCGCGGGTACTCTTATACCAGCGATAGTTCATTACCCCATCAAACACATCGCCCTGCAAATATGGCGCGGGATCTGTCATGACATCCGGATATTTTTCCCACCAGATTTCCCCAATCAGCACCGCTTCTGGATTAAGACCACGTACAAACCTGCGATACTCCCGCCAAAACCCCAATGGCACTTGTTCGGCTACATCCAACCGGAAACCATCTACGCCATCAGAGGGGTCTCCATCGCCATTAGGATCCATCCAACGGCTGGTGACGGCAAAAATGTGCTGTTTCACTTCCGGATGCAAGTTACCTTCATAGGCCCGGCCATGAATACGGTTTTTGACATCCACTTTTTTAAGTTCAGGCAGTTCTTTCACATTCGCCCAGCCCCTATAAACAAACTCGTTGGTATCAGGTGTTTCCACATCGTCAAATTGGTCTATGTAGTACCAATCTGCAAATTTAGATTTTTTGCCGTTTTTCATGACATCCTGAAAAGCCCAGAATTGTTTTCCCGTATGATTCCATGAATAATCTACCACAACCCGAATCCCATTTTTATGTGCAGTCTCGATGAGCTTGAGAAAGAGCTTGTCTGCCGATGTCCACTCCCATGTACTGGGGTCTTCGGGTTTCTCACGCTTCATCATGGCCGCATCACCATCAGGGTCTGCACCGAAGTTCCGATCCATGTGGTGATAATTTCGGGCATCGTACTTATGAAGCGAGGGGGAGTCGTTCACGGGATTAAGGTATATTGCATTAATGCCCAAGTCTTTGAGGTAGCCCATTTTGTCTATAATACCCTGAAAGTCGCCACCATAACGCCGGGCTTGTACCGTAAAATAAAAATCTTTGCCCGAAGCGAGCGCCCAATCTTCCTGCGTAAACCAGTCTTGACCCCAAAAAGTGGGCTTCCATCCCGCAAACTTGGTATGTGGCCATGCGCCTTCCATATCGGCCATACGAGGATCATTGTTGGGATCACCATTGCGGAAACGTTCAGGAAAAATCTGGTACCAAATTGCTTTTTGTGCCCATTCTGGCACTTTTTTAAGAATGTCTTCCGAGACTTCGGGGACCGAGTAAACGGTGTTCTTGTCCACCTGAGGTCTTTTACGGCATCCAGCCATTATCAATACCAACACCAACAGGAATAAAATGCGTTTTAACATGGGCGTTTCGATTATTCTCGTTTTGGAGCATTCAATAAAAGATCGTGAGGCCATAAGTTAATGGATTTGTGACGGGTTTGGCAAAAAAATCCGACGTATCAACAGAATTGTACTTCTGAGTCTTTTTGCTTGGATCAACGCTGGCCTGATGCACCTGTTGGAGAGTAGGGCTTATTTTTGAAAGCCACCATTAATCATCCGAAACAGGAGCTTCGACCATTGAGGTTCTGAAAGAAGGTGTTTCTTTGCATGAACGTAGTTAACTCTTGTTCCGACCTTTTTATTTATAGGGCTATTTTTTGAGCAGTTTGATACCTGTTTTTGAGCTTTGCTCTTGCTACATCTGTGGTGAATGACCAACCAATCTTGATTGCTTCTTGATTTCGCCTATCTTGCCAAGCAACCGCTTCTTGCGTAAGACGTTCCATCGCACCAATCCGACGCGCTAAGCATTGACGAGAAAATGCGGAAAACGCTATTTCTGCCATGAATCATGCTTGGGCGTGTAATGAAATTCTAATTTACGACTGAGTACTTCCAAAGGTAGGTATTCATAAAATGATCTTTTGCGGTGGGTACTGTAATTATCTTGAACGGAACACAATGTAGAATGCGAAGGGTAATGCGCTTCCGATAGCCAATTCATAAAGTGAGTATAATCGGCACTTGTTTTCGTCTTATACACTTGGGTGCATTTCAAAAAATGCCAATAAACATACGACGGACCTTAGATTCGGTGACATCTTTGCCTATCGTTGAGAAAAGCTCCGTAGGAGCGACATCATAATAGAACCCATAAGAATAGAAAGAGGTATGCACGAAGTACTTGAGGAAATTTTGAAATGCACCCTATACACTTGTAAATAACGCTGCCCTGTGTCTATATCATATACTAGCAAGACATTGCAAACACCATTGCAGATATATTCATTTCGTCTCTTTCATTTTTTATTCGCTATAACGTTATATGTATTGGCGATGGTGGGGCATTTGAAAGACGTCAGCCCAACATTTGCACAACTGCCCAATAGGATTACAAATGTTGAATTTACATCAGTCAGCCCCACTATTGCCAATACGATGTTGTACGTTCGTTTTTTATTTTGCAGTTGTTGAAATTAATTTGTCGTCTTCATACACTTCTGTTTTCAAAACAATGCCTGTCTCAGAGTAAGTTGTCCACACACCTTGTTTTTTACCTTGAAGCCAAAAGTTATCGTCTTTCAATTGTCCATTTATGTAGTAAGTTCTTGAAATGCCTGTTGGAATATCTAAAATATAAGATTCTTCGTAACGCAAAACACCATTTTCGTGGAAGTACTGCCATAAACCGTGTCCCTTACCTTCTTTCCAATATGCATTGTATTTGAGTTTGCCATTTTCAAACCATTCTTGCCATTGTCCATTTGGTAAACCATTTTTCATTGTTATCCAACTTTTCGGACTACCATTAGAATAACTTTCTGTTAAGTATCCAGTAAAAGGTCTTCCGTCAACAGTTGTTATTTCCAAGCCCTTTTCAGTGACTTTTTTTGTTTTAGATACATCAACAACTGTCTGTCCGAAAGTTGCTATAGTAAAAAATGAGAGAATCGAAAAAATAAAAAGTGATTTCATATTTTAAATTTAATTATTAAAGAGTAATTCAAAATTTAAGTATTTGGTTTCTACATAATAGATACTCCAAATTCCGTCTTGTTCAGGGTTTTGTCTAAATTCTCTACCAAAGAAAAAATACTTTCCGTCAGGTGAAAACCTTGGACTACTTTCTTCGGCTTTGGTATTAACTAAATTACCTATGCTTTTTGCTTGTGTCCAACCATTGGCTGTTTTCTTTGAAATAAAAAGGTCTTCTCCACCAACACCACCTTCGGCTTCAAAAGAATTAAAGAGTAGGTATTGTCCGTCTGGTGAAAGAACTGCTGAATACTTCCAAGATTTTTCATTTTTAAAAAGTCCTGATATTTTTTTTGGCTGACTGAATTTGTCTCCCTTTTTTGTGGTCTGATATACTTCAATTACTTTGTCGCCACGAAGCATTGTTGTATAAATAAAGTTTATGTTGTCGAGTGAAAAAATAAAGTTCTCATTTGAAGATGGCCATTCTTCCTTTTCGATTTGTACAGCATTCACAGTTTCGTTTAAAGGTTTAGGTTCGTTCCATTTATTATTAATCCATTCAACTTGCCAAATATTCATATCGAAATTACCTTTACTTGGTCTGTCTGCTATTGGTCTTGCAGAACCAAAATATAGAGTTTTTTCATCTGGTGAGAAAAAGGGTGTTTCATCTCTGTCGGTAGAGAATGGCAATATAGTTGGATTTGTCCAATTGCCATTTTCAAATGTAGTTTGCCAAATTTTTTGTTTGTCGTTTCCTGTTCTTCGTGTAAAAAATGCAGTCTTGCCATCAGGTGTAAAAGAAATGTCGAACTCATTGTTTTCCTTTGTCGAGACAATACCTTCAGCAAAAAGTTCAGGTGTAATTATAGTTCTGTCTGAGTAGTTAAGATTTGTCCGTTTAGGAACTTTTGTAGCACAAGCACTGAGAGTCATAATTGTCGCTAATAATATAATTTGTCTATTCATTTTGTTTATTGATATTTTGAGTGTCTGTAAAATGACGCACAACGGGGGCACTGCCGCATACCCGCCGCCGTTGAGCCTTTGTGCGTGGGCTCATACTACTGGACATTTTCAAAAAGAGGCAGAGAAAGCACTAACTTCGAGTTTACAACAACATGAAGAAAGATGCTTCCTCCACA
>ERZ761607.491-NODE-491-length-68786-cov-7.431697_pt1 | contig 68786 bp, 43 predicted proteins | sample MGYA00511164_ERZ761607 | MGnify/ENA primary metagenome ERZ761607 (study PRJEB28899, sample SAMN02445080) | bioreactor sludge metagenome | biome: EBPR sludge | place: Australia: Brisbane, Thorneside Wastewater Treatment Plant | collected 2011-06-22 ...
TGAAGGCGTCGAAGGATCCGCTCGTCAAGGCGGCCCTCGCGATGCGCCCGCTCCTGAAGGAGCTCGAGGAGCGCAACGAGCGCCGCGCCGGAGAGCGGCTGCTGCTCGCGCCGAAGTACGCGGTCGCGATGCGCGAGGCCCTCGACGGCGCGCTCGCGCCCGACGCGAACAGCACGCTGCGCGTGACCTACGGCACGGTGAAGCGGCGCGGCGAGGGCCGCCCGTTCACGGTGGTGTCGGAGATCCCGGCCAAGGACAAGGGCGAGGAGCCGTTCGACGCACCGAAGGCGCTGCTCGACGCGGCCAGGGCGAAGCAGTGGGGCCGCTACGCCGATCCGACGCTCGGCGAGGTGCCGGTCGACTTCCTCTCCGACGTCGACACCACCGGGGGCAACTCGGGCTCGCCGACCCTCAACGACCGGGGCGAGCTCGTCGGGCTCCTGTTCGACGGCACCATCGAGAGCGTGTCGTCGGATGTCGTGTTCGACCCGGTCATCACCCGGTCGATCCACGCCGACATCCGCTACGTGCTGTGGACGATGGATCTCGTCGACGGCGCCGATCATCTCCTCACCGAGATGGGCGTGACGCCGTCGCTTCCTACGAACTGACGCGCGCCCGTCGATCCGCGGCTCGGCGCGGCACCTGGCGGCGAGGTCGGTCGCCGGCCGACGAGGCGATCAGGGCTGGTAGACCTCGGCGGAGGGCGAGGCGACCGGTCCGCCCAGGACGGCCGCGCCCCCGACGACGAGGACGCGTCCGCCCTGCAGGCGGGTCGTCGTGTGGCCCGCGCGCGGGGTCGCCATCGTGCCGGTGGGGCTGAACGTCCGCGTCGACGGATCGAAGAGCTCGGCGGTGGCGACGGTCGCGAACATGTTGTCCGGCGCCGTACCCATCCCGTCGCTCGAGCCGCCGGTGACGAGGACGCGCCCGTCGACGAGGAGCGCGGCGGCGTGCGACGTGCGGCTCGTGGTCATCATGCTCGCCGGCGTGAACGCGCGCGTGGTCGGATCGTAGACCTCGGCGGTCGCGAAGATCTCGATGGCGCCGCCCAGGCCGAGGTAGCCGCCGGTCGCGAGCGCGCCGCCACCGGCGAGCGCGGTGAGCTGATGCGACGCGCGAGGGGTCGCCATCGATCCGGTGACCGCGAACACGCCCGTCGCCGGATCGAGCTCCTCGGCGTCGTCGCGCGTGCCGCCGCCCGAGCTGCCCTGGTGCGGCCCACCGGAGGCGAGCACGCGGCCGTTCGCCAGGCGCGCCGCCTCGTGGGACGGCGAGAGCAGGTTCAGCGGTGGCAGGGGCTGGAAGTTGCCGGACGCGGGCACGAACACCTCGACGCTCTCGCCGGCCACCAGCACGCGACCGTCGGCGAGCCGCGTCGCCGTGTGCACCCGGTGCACGGCCAGGTTGTCGGGGCCGGCGACGAACGTGTTCGTGGCCGGATCGAAGATCTCGGTCGTCGCAACGAACCCGGTCGTGACCGTCGCCGCGCCGGTGACGAGCACGCGGCCGTCGGCGAGCGCCGTGGCGCGCGGCCGGCTGCGCGGGAGCGCCATCGGCGCGACCGCGGAGAACAGCTCGGTCGTCGGGTCGAACACCTCGGCGTGCGCCGTCGGCCTCCAGGTCGCTTCCGGGTCGGTCAGGTCGCGCACGATGCCGCCAACGACGAGCACCCGGCCATCGGGCAAGAGCGCCGCGGCGTGCTGGAGGCGTGGCTGTGCGAGGGCGCCGACCGTGCGGAACTGCCCCGACGCCGACGCGTCGATCGTTGCGTCCATCGGCGCGTCGATCGGCGCGTCGATCGGCGCGTCGACCGTGGTGGCATCCGCGAGGTCGGCGTCGTTCGCGGCGTCGCTGCCAGCCTCGACCGTCGAGTCCGGCACGTCGACGGGCGACGCGTCGCCGCCGGTCGGCGCGTCCGGGCCGGAGCGCCCGCCGGGCTCCGTGCAGCCGGCGGCGGCGGCGGCGAGGAGGATCAAGAGCGCCCGCCACAAGACCCGGTTCGACATGGCGGACGGGAACGCTTCAACGTCCGTGCCAGAGCGCTCGAGGAGCAGCGTCGGTGGCGTGCGACACACCGGCAGCCGGAGGCACAGCCGATGCACGCGCGTCGCCCAGGAGGTTCGTCATGGACGACCGTGGTCTTCACAGCATCGGGATCTTCGAGAAGGTGTTGCTCGTCGTCGCCATCGTCGGCGCGATCAACTGGGGCCTCATCGGCTTCTTCAACTGGAACCTCGTCGACGCCGTCTTCGGCGGCGGGGCGGTGGAGGAGACGAGCGCGGCGAGCCGGTTCGTCTACGGGATCGTGGGGATCTGCGGGGTCCTCGGCCTGGTGCTCTTGCCGGTGCTGAGGTCGCGTGGCGCCGCACCCGTGCGCGTACGCACAGCCGCGGCGGGCCAGTGAATCCGCCGCTTCCGTGAGGAATGGAGATCTCCACGATCTCCTGATCTAGTGTGGCGGCGTGGGATGGAGCTCGTCGGCGATCGTCGTGGTCGTGCTCGGCGGTTGTGCGTTCCGGCCGGACGGCGCGGGCGACGCGCAGCGCCCAGACGACCCCACCGATGGCGGAGGGATCGATGCCACCGACGACGCTCCCGGACCCGCGAGCTGCCCACCCGGCTACACGACCGCCGGCGCCGGCACCTATCGCCTCGTCGAGCACGGGGGCACGTGGGACGACGCCCGCGCCGACTGCGCGGACGACACGACCGGCGGAACGTTCACGCACCACACCCACCTCGTCGTGCTTTCGCACGACGGCGAACGCGCGGCGATCCGCGCAGCCTTCGCCCCTTCGCGGCTCTGGCTCGGCGTCTCGGACCGCGTGACGACCTTTGCGTGGCGCTGGGTCACCGCCGAGGACACCGGCGGCTATCCCCCGGGCAACGGCCCGCCGTGGCGCGTCGGTCAGCCGACCAACGGCGACATGGGCCGGCAGGATTGCGTCGTCATGGACGAGCAGGGCCAGTGGGACGATCGTCCGTGCAACAGCGACGAGCATGCGTACGTCTGCGAGTGCGACCCGTTCCCCGAGGAGCCCGCGAACTTCTAGCACGATCGCCCGCGGGTGCCGCGCGGCACGTCCGATGCAACCCTGCTGGTGGAACCAACCAGGAGGAGTGTCATGCGACCGAGGAAGGTACTGGCGAGCGGGATCGTGATGCTGGCGTCGGCCGGCGTCGCGTTCGCCCAGGACGTCGGCGACGAAGCCGAGGACGTCGGCGAGGCCGCCGGCGAGCTCGCGCGGGAGACCGGCGAGCTCGCCGGTGCCGTGTACGAGGAGACCACCGATTCGCTGTTCGGGCGTGGCCTCGCCGTCATGGGCGGCTTCGGCGCGGAGACGTTCGTCTCGCAGGCCGCCGATGACGTCAGCGGCGTGGGCGGCCTCTGGGATCTGCGCGTGGTGATGGGCTTGCAGAGCCGGATCGCGGTCGAGCTCGGGTACATCGGTTCGGCCGCCGACATCGATTCCCGGCTCGACGACTCCAGCGGGACGCTGATCGGCACGACGATCGAGGCGGGCGCGCGTGTGCACATGGTGCGCGACCTCGCCCTCCGACCGTACGCGTTCGCGGCGCTCGGCTGGCGCCGCTACGACGTGTCCGGCGCCGACTTCGAGACCAGCTCGACCGGCCTGAACGACGCCGACACGCTCTTCACCCTGCCGATCGGCCTCGGGGTGACCTACCGCTTCGAGGAGCTCGGCGTCCCGGGGCTCGTCGCCGACGTACGCGGGACCCTGCGGCTGAACATGAACCCGGATCTCATCCTGATCGATCCGCTGCAGCCGCAGGAGCGCGAGTTCGCCGGGATGCACACGTGGGGCTTGACCATGCGCGCGGGTTACGAGTTCTGACTCCCGCCCCGCGCGGTCAGTCGACAGCGACGAGCCAGAGCTGCGCGCCCTGGACCGGCGTCGCCGTCCAGGTGACCGTGTAGGTCCCGGCGGCGGTGACGTCGCGAACGGCGGCGGCGGCCTGCACGAGCGAGCCCTCGTCGAGGATCGCGTCGACCCGCACGAAGCCGTCCCCCGGCACCGCCGTCTTCGGTCCCTCGGCGCCGGCGTCACCCCACCAGAAGGCGACCAGCGTCGCCGGTCCCGCGGTCGTGACCGGCGCGCTGGTCAGCGGCGCCGGCGCGAGGACCTCGCGCCACGCGACGTCCGCGATGCGCGCGCCGCCGATCACCTCGACGGCGGCCATCGTGATCTCGTCGTCGTACGGCGTGCCTACCTGGACGACGTGCCCGCCGCCGCCGGTGGCGCCGGTGCGGGCGTAGAGCGCGGTACCCGAGCCCGGCCAGTTCGTGTAGCGGTGCACCGTGCCGAGCTGGGGGTACGCGCCGTTGCCGCGGTTGTCCGTGGGCGGGACGAACGCGCCGGCGCTGCCGCGGCCGACGCTGACGACGATCGTGCTGCCCTCCGCCGTGCTCATCGCCGGCGTGGACAGCACCTCGGCGTGGCTCTCGTACCGGAAGTACGCGAGCCCGTGCGCGCCCGCGGCCGGCGAACCCGGCGGACGGTAGGCGTCGATCCCGCCGCTCGCGTCGCCCGCGCTCGCGTCGCCCGCGCTCGCGTCGCCCGCGCTCGCGTCGCCCGCGCTCGCGTCGTCGTCTCCTCCTCCTCCGTCGCCGCCGCAGCCGCAGGCCAGCGCGGCGAGCAGGGCGAAGCGATGGACGGAGAACGACATGCACGGCCGGGATACCACGCCGGCCACGCACGATCTGTCGTGCCCACCACCAACGATACAGGCGGCGCGTCAGTCGCCGTCGCCGTCGCGTCCCGGTCCGCCGAAGACGACACGAAGGCGGCGGCGCGCACGCAGGACGCGCGTGCCGACCGTGGCCACGGGGACACCGAGCCGCACCCCGATCTCCTTGTAGGAGAGGCCCTCGAAGGCGAACAGCTCGAACGCGGCGCGCAGCTCGTCGGGGAGCTTGGGCATCGCCGCGCGGATGTCCTCGGCGTCGAGGGACTCCCACCACGCGCGATCCTCCGGGACCGGGGCCTGCACGACGTTCTCGTCGATCGGCGAGGTCTCGCGCTTGGCGCGGCGGCGCACCTGATCGATGAAGAGGTTGTGCATGACGCGGGTCATCCACGCCACGTGGTTGATGCCTTCCGGCAGCCGATCGAAGTTCGCGACCGTCTTCATCAGGACGTCCTGCACCAGGTCGTCGGGGTCGAACCCCGAGCGGCACAGCTTGCGCGCGACGGCCAGGAGCGTCGGCTGGTGCGCGCGGGTCAGCTCGTCGAGACGGCGCCGGTCGCGCGCGCCGGCGATCGGGATCACGTCCCCGTCCGCAGAGTCCGCGCTGGCTACCTTCGACATGACGCCACCGCACCGGCCGGTCCGGCGCTGGCCGGAACATAACCCGAGGCCGGGCGACGGCGCCGTCCGTTCAGGCGATCATCGGCAGCGGCGCCGGGCGCGCCATCGTGCGCTCGCGCTCCTGGCCGAGCCACGCCTGCAGGTCGGCCAGGTCGATCCGGACCACGCCGCCCACGCGATAGACCGGCAGCGGCGCGATCTCGCGCTGCGCCATGTTGCGACACCAGCGCTCCGAGCGATGGAGCTGGATGGCGATCTGCTTCCAGGTCTCGAGGTAGGTCATGCCCGGTCGACGTCCGCGCGCTGGCTTCTTCCCGAAAAAAGCGTCCGGACGATGCACGGGAAGATCGAGTCCGTCCTTCGTCGGCACGGGCAACAACGGAGGAACTCATGTCGTCTCGCTCGCCCGCCCGCATCGTCTCGCTCCTGGGCCTCTGCGCCCTCGCCGGCTCCACCACCGCATGCCTCGACGAGGCCGAGCTCGGCGACGCCGATCAGCACGTCGAGCTCTCGCCGATCGAGCGCATCAGCCTGCGCTCCGGCGCCTACGCCGCGGGGGGTCGCGCGCGCGCGGTGAGCGCCGACGGTCGGCTCGTCCTCTACACCGCGAGCAACGGCACCAGCCAGGCGCTCTGGCTGATGGATCGCACCACCGGTACGCGAACCGTCGTCAGCCTGCCCGGCGATCGCATCCTCGACGCGCGCCTGAGCGCCGACGGCAACGCGATCGCGCTCTCGATCAACACGGGCGGCACCGGCGCCGATCGCGCGGCCGGCGTCTACTACCTCGACCGGACCACCGGCGTGTGGACCTCCGTGTACCTCGGGACCGTCGCGTGGCGCGGCCTCGCCATCTCGGCGAGCGGCGGTCACGTCGGCTTCGTGACCTACGCCGCCCTCGATCCGATCGACACCAACGGCACGTTCGACGCCTACGTTTGGAACCGGGCCAAGAACCGCATCGACCTCGGCACCCGCGGCCGCGACGGCGCCATCCTCTCCAGCCGGGTCGCGCTGCGCGGCAAGATCTTCCTCTCGGCCGACGGCGGCAAGCTCGCCTACACCTACGAGAACATCGACGACTACGTCGACGTCGCGCTGCTGCGCGACCTCTCGACCGGCGCCATCGAGTCGCTCTTCCGCAAGCCCAGCGGCGTCGAGGAGCCTCGCTGGGCGTCGGATCCGATCGGCGCGATGACGCCCGACGCGCGCTACTTCCTGCTCGACGGCTCCGATCACCGGATGGCCGTGCTCGATCGGCTGACCTCGACGCTCGAGCTGGTGCAGCGCACGACCGGCGGGTCCCCCGTGTCGAGCTTGAGCAGCAGCGACCTCGCGCTCAGCGACGACGGCCGGCTGGTGCTCTGGGCCAGCGGCGCCTCGCTCGATCCGATCGACACCTTCAACGATGACGTCTTCGTCCACGACCGGTGGATGGGCACGACGCAGCGGTTGACCGCCCAGCCCGACGGCGGCCCGACCGACCAGCACAGCGGTAATAGCCTCACCCTCGCCGGCGACGGTTCGCTGGCGACCTTCGAGTCGCTCGCCTCCAACCTGGTCGCCGGTGACACCTACGATCAGGACGTGTTCGCGCGCCCGCTCGACGCGCTGCCCGGCGAGGTCGTGCAGCTCAACCGCTGGCGCACCGGCGGCGGTTCGGTCGTCGAGTACCAGAACGCCGGCCTCGTGACCGGCGGCGGCATCGAGACGTTCGTCGACGGCTCGGGATCGCGCGTGACCTCGATGAGCGGCACGGCCACCCTGGTCGGCACCAACGGCGCCGCGGCCACCGCCACGGTCCAGCTCGCCTGGAACGGCGACGCCTACGACGGCTTCATCACGTACAGCGACCCGCACGGTGGCTCGTTCGACTCGCGCACGGCGGGCACGGCGACGTCGCTCACGGTGACCCGCGTCGGTGATCGCGAGGCGATCGTCGACCTCGCGTACGCGAGCAACGGCCTGCGGCTCGTGGTGCGCGCCGACGAGCCGCACCCGGTGCTGGCCTCCGGCTGGGTGTGGGCCCACGCCGAGACCGGCGACTACGACGCGCAGACGCCGTACGCCTACAACCCGACCGGCTGGGCCAACCGCATCACGCGCCTCGCCCTCGGCCAGTACCGCGTTCGCTTCGCCCGCCAGGCCGGCGCGCTCGGCGCCGTCGTCCACGTCGCCGCCTACGGTGACGGCAACGCCTGGTGCAAGTACGAGCGCCAGGCGGTGGGGCCGACCAGCGAGCTCGAGGTCTACGTCCGCTGCTTCACGCCGGCGGGCGCGCCCGCCGACGCGCGCTTCGTCGCCAGCTTCGTCCACGATCGCCGGGTCACCGGCGTGGCCGGTCGCGCGTGGCTGTCGTTCGGCGGCAGCGGGACGACGCTCCGCGACTCGGCGAGCTCCAGCGGCGGCAGCGTGCTCCTCGGTCGTACGGCCCCCGGCACCTACGGCATCACGCTCTCCGGTCAGGGCGGCACGCCGTCGAACGTGATGGTCACCGCCTCGGGCGCGGGCGCCACGCGCTGCAAGCTGTTCTCGTACAGCGGCGGTCACGTCCACGTCCGATGCCACGACGCGGCCACCGGCGCGCTCGCCGACAGCGGCTTCGAGCTCACCTACACGGTCGCGGCCACGGCGCCGGACGCGCCGGGCGGCTTCGCCTACGCCGGCACGTCGTCGGCCGCGAGCTACACGCCGAACGCGTCGTTCGCCTGGAGCTCGTCGGGCGGCGCGCGCACGGCGGGCGAGTACACCTGGGGCGGGCTGTCGACGCACCACGTGACCTTCGCCGGGCTCTCGTCGAGCCGCTCGCACGCGCACGTCACCGCGTACGGCTCGGACGCCGGTTACTGCAAGCCGCACGCCTGGTACAACGTCGGCACCGACCTGCGCGTCAACGTCCGCTGCTTCGACGCCGCGGGCACGGCGCGGCGGGCGCCGTTCGCGCTCGCGTACTTCCATCGCTGAGGGAAGCGCCGCGGACGATCCGATCGGGACGCCGGGTGTCGCGAACCCGATTCGCGCGTATCCTTTCCCGGTACTCGTGAGAGAGATCGCGTCGGGCCGCAACTATCCGCTCGGTGCGACCTTCGACGGACACGGCACCAACTTCGCCGTGTTCTCGGAGGTCGCCGAGAAGGTCGAGCTGTGCCTCTTCACCGACGGGCGCGAGGAGCGGATCGAGCTGGTGCGCGACGCCGGCAACGTGTGGACGTCGTACCTCGCCGGCGTGGGCGCCGGGCAGCACTACGGCTACCGCGTCCACGGCCCGTGGGATCCCGCGCGCGGGCTGCGCTGCAACCCGCACAAGCTGCTGCTCGACCCGTACGCGCGCGCCGTCGCCGGCTCGCTGGAGTGGGGTCCGGCGCTCTTCGGCCATCGCCACGACGCGCCCACGGAACGCGACGACACCGACAGCGCCCCGTCGATGCTGCGGGCCACGATCATCGATCCGTGGTTCGACTGGGGCGACGATCGGCGGCTGCGCATCCCGTGGCACGACACCGTGCTCTACGAGGTGCACGTGCGCGGCTTCACCGCGCGCCATCCGGACATCCCGCCGGCCCTGCGCGGCACGTACCTCGGGCTCGCCCACCCGGCCGCCATCGATCATCTGAAGCGGCTGGGCGTCACCGCCGTCGAGCTGCTGCCGATCCACCAGTTCGTGCACGAGGGCCAGCTCCTCGAGCAGGGGCTCCGGAACTACTGGGGCTATCACACGGTCGGCTTCTTCGCGCCGCACGACGAGTACGCGTCGCGGCGAACGATCGGCGCCGCGATCGCCGAGTGCAAGCACATGATCCGCACGCTGCACCGCGCCGGCATCGAGGTGATCCTCGACGTGGTCTACAACCACACCGCGGAGGGCAACCATCTCGGCCCGACGCTGTCGTTCAAGGGGCTCGACAACCAAGCGTACTACCGGCTCTCGCCCGAGGACCCGTTCTACTACTTCGACACCACCGGCACCGGCAACTCGCTGCACATGCGGCAGCCCTACGTGCTGCAGCTCATCATGGATTCGCTGCGCTACTGGGTGCAGGAGATGCACGTCGACGGCTTCCGCTTCGACCTCGCCGCGACCCTCGCCCGCGAGCTCGAGGAGGTCGATCGGCTCGCGACGTTCCTCCAGCTCGTCCACCAGGATCCGGTGCTGCGCGGGGTCAAGCTCATCGCCGAGCCCTGGGACCTCGGTCCCGGCGGCTATCAGGTCGGCGGGTTCCCGCCGATCTGGTCGGAGTGGAACGGGCGTTACCGGGACGGCGTGCGCGACCTCTGGCGCGGGACCAAGGGCGCGCTCGGTGACTTCGGCGCGCGCTTCACCGGGTCGGCCGACCTGTACGACGACGTCGGCGCGCGGCAGCCCTACGCCAGCATCAACTTCGTCACCGCCCACGACGGGTTCACGCTGCGCGACCTCGTCAGCTACAACCACAAGCACAACGAGGCCAACGGCGAGGACAACCGCGACGGCACCGACGACAACCGCTCGTGGAACTGCGGCGTCGAGGGCGAGACCGACGACCCCGAGATCCTCGCCCTGCGCGCGCGCCAGCAGCGCAACTTCCTGGCCACGCTGCTCCTCTCCCAGGGCGTGCCGATGCTGCTCGCCGGCGACGAGCTGGGCCGCACCCAGCGCGGCAACAACAACGGCTACTGCCAGGACAACGAGCTGTCGTGGTTCGACTGGGAGCACGCCGATCGCGATCTCTTCGACTTCACCTGCAAGCTGATCGCGTTCTACCGCAACCACACGGTCTTCCGCCGACGGCGCTGGTTCCACTCGCCCAAGGAGATCCACTGGGTGCGCGCCGACGGCGCGGCGATGCGCGAGGCCGACTGGAAGCACGGGGCGTCGGTCGGCGTCCTCCTCCACGGCCAGGACGAGGAGTTCTTCGTCTTCGTCCACGCCGGCGCCGCGCCGATCACGCCGACCCTGCCGCCGGGGCGGTGGCAGCTCGTCTTCGACACCGACGCCGGCTTCGTCGAGACGCCGCGCGCGATCCTGGAGCTGCCGCCGCGCTCGCTGGCGGTCTGGCGAAAGGCGCCGACGTGAAGGCGCGGCGCGCCACCTACCGGCTCCAGCTTGGCGCGACGATGCGCTTCGCCGACGTCGCGCGCCACGCCGACGCGCTCGCCGAGCTCGGTATCAGCCACGTCTACCTCTCGCCGGTGCTCGAGGCGGCGCCCGGCTCCACCCACGGCTACGACGTCGTCGATCATCACCGGGCGAGCGAGGCGCTCGGCGGTGACGAGGGCTTCGAGGCGATGTGTCGCGAGCTGGCAGCGCGCGGCCTGGGCGTGCTCGTCGACATCGTGCCCAACCACATGGCGGTCGGCCCGCACAACGCGTGGTGGCAGGACGTGCTGGAGCACGGCCGGTCGAGCCGCTACGCGGGCTACTTCGACGTCGACTGGCACCCCGGCGAGGACGCCGACAACCGGGTGCTCCTGCCGGTGCTCGGCGAGCGCTACGCCGACACGCTGGCCTCCGGCGTCCTGCGCATCGTGCGCAGCGGCGTACGTATCGCCGTCCACTATCACGAGCATCGCTTCCCGGTCGCGCCGCGCTCGCTGGCCGAGCCGATGGGCGCAGCGGCCGCGCGCACCCGCGACAGCGGCTTCGCGTTCCTCGCCGACGCGCTCGGCGCGCTGCCCGCGCCCAACGCCACCGACCACGACTCGACGGTGCGGCGCCACCGCGATCACCGCGCGATCGAGAGCCTGCTGGCGCGCCACCTGGCGGAGCAGCCGGCGGCGGCGGCCGCGCTCGACGACGAGCTGGCGGCGATCGCGCGCGCGCCGTCCCGGCTCGACGCCTTCCTCGAGCGGCAGAACTGGCGCATCGGCTTCTGGCGCAACGCGCTCGACGAGCTCGGCTACCGCCGCTTCTTCGACGTGGCCGCCCTCGCCGGGCTCCGCTGCGAACGCCCTCGCGTCTTCGACGACGTCCACGCGCGCGTGCTGGGGTGGATCGAGCGTGGCCTGATCGACGGCGTCCGCGTCGATCACGTCGACGGCCTGCTCGATCCGGCCGGCTACCTCGACCGCCTCCGCGCGCGCGCGCCCTCGGCGTGGATCGTCGTCGAGAAGATCCTCGCGCCCGACGAGCGCGTGCCGCCGGCGTGGCCGATCGACGGCACCACCGGCTACGAGCACCTCGCGCGGGTCGACGGTGTCTTCCTCGATCCGGCGGGTGAGCCCATCCTCGACGAGCTGTGGGCGGCGTGGCGCGAGGCGCCCGACGACGCGCGGCAGGCCCGCCTCGACGTCGTCGAGGCGCTGTTCGCCAGCGAGCGCGCGCGCCTGGTCGCGCTGGCGCGCACGCTGGTCGCGGCCGAGCCGATGCTGCGCGACGTGAGCGCGCGGGAGCTCGAGGCGGCGATCACCGAGCTGCTCGTGAGCTACCCGGTGTACCGGACCTACGTGCGCGGCGGCCAGCCCGCGAGCGCGCGCGATCGCGAGATCACGGCCGAGGCCTTCGCGGCCGCGAGCGCGCACCGGCCCGAGGTCACCCCTCGCCTGTGGGCGCTCCTCGAGGAGGCGCTCCTGTCGGACTGCGAGCTCGCGCTCCGCTTCCAGCAGACGACCGGCGCGGTCACGGCCAAGGGGATCGAGGACACGCACCAGTATCGCGACCTCCGCCTGGCGGCGCTGTGCGAGGTCGGACGCGAGCCCGGCCGGTTCGCCACGACGCTCGACGAGCTGCACGCGGCGCTCGCCGCCGCGCCGCCGTCCACGCTGCTGGCGTCGAGCACGCACGACACCAAGCGCTCCGAGGACGTGCGTGCCCGCCTGTGCGCGATCTCGGAGGTCGCGCCGGCGTGGCGGGACGCGGTCGCCCGCTGGTCGACGCGCGCCGCGCGCCACCGCAGCGGCGACCTCCCCGATCGCCCGACCGAGTACCTCCTGTGGCAGACGCTCGTCGGCGCATGGCCGATCAGCCCCGAGCGGGTGGGCGCGTACCTCGAGAAGGCCTGCCGCGAGGCCAAGCGACACACGTCGTGGCTGCGGCCCGACGCCGCCTACGAGGCGTCCGTCGCGCGCTTCGTCGAGGCGGTGATGGCCGACACCGAGCTCCTCGAGGACGTGGAGCGATTCGTGCTGGAGATCGATCCGGGCGCGCATCGCACGTCGCTCGCGCGCACGCTGATCAAGCTGGCGGCGCCTGGCGTCCCCGACATCTACCAGGGCACCGAGGTCTGGGAGACCAGCCTCGTCGATCCCGACAACCGCCGCCCCGTCGACCCGACGGCCCTCGCGGCCCTGGACTCGCCGAAGCGCCGCCTCGTCCAGCGCGCGCTCGCGGCGCGCGCCGCCCACCCCGACCGCTTCGCGGCGCCGTACCGCCGCGTCGTGGTGAGCGGACCGGAGCAAGCGCGGGTGATCGCGTTCGCCCGCGGCGACGATCTGGTCGCGGTGGCGCCGCGCTGGACCGCGCGCGCCGTCGTGTGGGGCGAGACCGCGGTCGACCTGCCGGGCGCGCCGGGAGCCTGGACCGACGTGATCACCGGCGAGCGCGTCCGCGGGGGGCACGTGCCCGTCGAGACGCTGTGGTCGGGATTTCCGGTCGCCCTGCTCGGGCGAGGAGGGTGACGAGGACATGACGAGACGGCGGCCGATCGGCGCGGAGCTCATCGAAGGTGACGGCGTGCACTTCCGCGTGTGGGCGCCCCGACGCGAGCGCGTGACGCTCGTCGTCGAGCGCGGCCCCGAGGTCGTGCTCGCGCCCGAGACGGGCGGCTACTTCGCAGGCGCATGCGCGACGGCGAAGGCCGGCACGCGCTACCGCTTCCGCCTCGACGACGACGCGCTGCTCGTCCCCGATCCGGCGTCGCGCTTCCAGCCCGAGGGTCCGCACGGCCCCTCCGAGGTGATCGATCCGCGCGCGTTCGCGTGGCGCGACGGCGCGTGGCGCGGGGCCCCCGACGATCAGGTCGTGTACGAGCTCCACGTCGGTACGTTCACGCCCGAGGGGACGTTCGCGGCCGCGGCGCGCGAGCTGCCGGCGCTGGCCGAGCTCGGCATCACGACCGTCGAGGTCATGCCGGTCGCCGACTTCGCCGGCGCGCGCGGCTGGGGCTACGACGGCGTCGACCTGTTCGCGCCGACGCGGCTCTACGGCCGCCCCGACGACCTCCGCGCCTTCGTCGACGCCGCGCACCGCCTCGGCCTCGCCGTGATCCTCGACGTCGTCTACAACCACTTCGGCCCCGACGGCAACTACCTCGGTCAGTTCGCCGAGTACACGACCAAGCGTCACGCCGGCGACTGGGGTGATCCGCTCGACATGGCGTCGGCGCCGGTGCGCGAGTACCTGACGACCAACGCGGCGATGTGGATCGACGAGTACCACCTCGACGGGCTGCGCCTCGACGCGATCCACGGGATCTTCGACGACACCGCCGAGCACATCGTCGCCGCCGTGGTCCGCGCCGCGCGCGCCGCCGGCGGTGATCGCCGGATCTGGATCGTCGCCGAGCACGAGCACCAGGACGTACGCCTCCTGCGCGAGTACGGAGTCGACGCCCTGTGGAACGACGACTACCACCACGCGGCGTACGGCGCGCTGACCGGCCGGCACGAGGCGTACATGCGCGACTACCGTGGCACGGCGCAGGAGCTGCTCGCGGTCGTGCGCCACGGCTTCCTCCACCAGGCGGTCTTCGACCTGGCGCCCGCGCGCTTCGTCATCTACCTCGACAACCACGATCAGGTCGCGAACCGCCGCGCCGACGGCGCGCGCCTCGACAAGCTCGCCGCCGCCGGCGCGTACCGCGCGCTGACGGCGCTGCTCCTGCTCGCGCCCTCGACGCCGATGCTCTTCCAGGGCCAGGAGCACGCCGCCTCGTCGCCGTTCCTCTACTTCGTCGATCACGCCGGCGAGCTCGGCGGCCTGGTCACGAAGGGGCGCGCCGCCTTCATGCGCCAGTTCCCGTCGGTGGTCGCCTACGAGCGCGAGCAGGCGCTCCCCGACCCGTGCGCGCGCGAGACGTTCGAGCGGGCGCGCCTCGACCTCCGCGAACGCGACCGCGAGCCGCACCGCGGCGTGTGGCGACTCCACGCCGACCTCCTCGCGCTCCGCCGCACGTTGCCTCGCCGCGCCACCGGCGCCACCCTCGGCCACGACGCGCTGGTCCTGCGCTTCCCGGGCGAGACGCCGGCCGGCGACAGGCTCCTGATCGTCAACCTCGGCCACGACCTCCGCGACGTCCCCGCCGAGCCCCTGCTCGCGCCCCCCGATCGCCGCGGGTGGACGCTCGTCTGGTCGAGCGAAGGCGCGCGCTACGGCGGCGCCGGCGCGCTGCCGGTCGTCACCGAGGACGGCTGGCACATCCCCGGGCGCGCCGCCGCGCTGCTCGCCGTCGCCGGCTGACGGCCACGGGCGCGATCACCCGATGCGGGTGACCGTCCGCGACGCGCGTTCGATCACGACGCGATACCCTCTCGCCATGGCTCGGTCATCGCTCGCGCGATCCGCGCTCGCGGTGGTCGCGGTCGCAGCCGCCTACGCGATCGCCGGACGACTCGCCCTCCTCATGGCGATTCCCCCGGGGTACGCGACCGCGATCTGGCCGGCGGCGGGCGTCGCGTTCGTCGCGGTTCTCCTCGGCCCGCGCGCCTCGCTGCTCGGCGTGCTCGTCGGTTCGTTCGCGGTCAACGTCGGGACGGGGTACGACGGCAGCTCCGTCGCGACCATCGCTCGCTCCGTCGCGATCGCGCTCGGCATCGGCCTCGGGGCCGCCGCCCAGGCCGGGCTCGCCGCGCGCCTCGTCCGCCGGGTCACGCCCACGCCGCTGGCGCTCGATCGCGACGCCGACATCCTCCGGTTCGTCGCCAGCGCAGGCCCGATCGCCTGCACCGTCGCCGCCACCTGGGGCGTCGGGATCCTCGGGCTCGCGGGGATCATCGCGCCCGATGCGATCCTGTTCAGCTGGTGCACGTGGTGGGTCGGCGACGTGATCGGGACGCTGCTGGTCGCGCCGGTCCTGCTGGCGTTCGTGGGGCGGCCCGAACGCGTCTGGCGTCCCCGCCGCCTGACGGTCGCCCTCCCGCTCGCGACCGGGTTCGTCGCCGTCACCGCGCTCTTCAGCAAGGCGAGCGACTGGGAGTCGACCCAGCTCCGCACCGAGCTCCTCCGGCGCGCCCACGTCATCGAGCGCTCGCTCGAACGTCAGCTCGAACGCCAGGTCGACGTGAGCGCCGCAACGGCGAGCTTCTACGAGGGGAGCACCGAGGTGACCACGTCGGACTTCCAGGCCTTCGGTCGCTCGCCGCTCGCGCGCCACCCCGGCATCGAGGCCATCTCGTGGGTCGCGTACGTCCCGCGCGAGGCTCGCGCCACGTTCGAGCGACCGATCCTGGAGCGGACCGCGGCCGGCACCCTCACCGAGGCCGCCGAGCGCGCCGCGTACTACCCCGTCACGCGCATCGCCCCCGCGGGTGAGTCCGATCGGGTGCTCGGTTTCGACCTGGGCTCCGAGCCGACGCGCCTGGACACCATCCGCCGGGCGGTCACCGCGCGTGGGCCGGCGCTCAGTCCACCGCTCGAGCTCGTGCAGCAGCCGGAGGCGTCGAAGGGGTTGTTGATCCTCGTCCCCGTCTTCCGCGACGGCGCGCTCCTGGGGCTCTCGTCGAGCGTGGTCCGGATCGACGCACTCCTGAGCGAGACGCTCGCCGGCGTCGATCGCAGCGGCCTCGCCCTGCGCGTCGAAGCCGGGCACGACGAACGCTCGCGCGCGGTGCTCTACGACGAGATCACGCGGGACACGGGCGCTCGGATCTCGAGAACCGAGTTCGAGCTGGCCGGCGCGCGCTGGATCGTGACCGCCCACGTGAGCCGCGACGCGACGCAGCGGCGCTGGCAGGCGTGGTTCGTGCTCGCCGGCGGGCTGGCGTTCGTCACCTTGCTCGGCGCCATGCTGCTCGTCGTCACCGGCCGCGAGGCGAGGAGCGTCGACACCGAGCGCGATCAGCGCTTCGTGCTGGCGCTGAACGACGACCTGCGCGCGACCCGGACGCCCGACGAGGCGGCCGAGGTGGTGACCACGCGGCTCGGCCAGCACCTGCAGGTGTCGCGCTGCTTCTTCGCCAGGATCGACCTCGACCGCGACCGCGCGACCATCCGGGCCGGCTATCACACGCTCGAACCGATCGACGTGGAGCTCCAGCTCTCGCGCTACAGCTCGAACACGCAGACCGAGCTGCGGGAAGGGCGAACGCTCGTGATCGACGACGCCGAGACCGACGCGCGGACGCGAACGAGGTACGAGAGCGTGTACGCGCCCTGGCGGCTGCGCGCGCTCGTCGGCGTGCCGCTCCTCGTGGACGGGCGATGGCAGGCCGCCCTGTGGGCGACGTCCCACGAACCGCGCGCCTGGACCCCGGACGAAGTGACGCTCGTCCAGACGATCGCCGCGCGGGCCTGGATATGGGACGCGCACCTCCTCCACCTGAGCCTGCTCGAAGAGCGCGTGGCCGACCGCACCCGCGCGCTGTCCGCATCGCTCGCGGAGAAGGACGTGTTGCTCCGCGAGATCCATCACCGCGTGAAGAACAACCTCCAGGTGATCACCAGCCTGCTCGGCCTGCAGGCCAGCAAGGCCGAGAACGCGACCGTCCGCCGCGCGATCGGCGAGAGCCGCGATCGCATCCACTCGATCGCGCTCGTGCACGATCAGCTCTACCGGGCCCCGAACGCCGCCGACATCGACATGGCGACGTACCTCGACGAGCTGATCGCTTCCATCGAGCGCTCGATCGGCAAGGCTGGCAAGCAGATCGAGCTGCGCGTGCAAGCGACGTCGTGCACGCTGCCGCTCGACCAGGCCATCCCGTGTGGCCTCATCGTCAACGAGCTGGTGACGAACGCGATGAAGCACGGGTTTCGCGAGCGGCCCTCCGGAACCGTCACCGTGTCCGCCGTCGCGACCACCACCGGCGACCTGCGTCTGACGATCGCCGACGACGGGGTCGGCGTGCCGGAGGGCTTCGATCCGGCGACGACCCGCGGGCTGGGCATGGTCGTGGTCACGACGCTGGCCGCGCAGCTCGGGGGCTCGCTCACGGTCTCGAACACCCCGGGCGCGACGTTTTCGATCGAGTTCCGGCGGCGTTCGCCCGCACCCGACGTAGACTCGTGAGGCGATGAGCACCGTCCTGGTCGTGGAGGATGAGATGCTCGTGGCGCACGCGCTGGCGGCGCTCCTGCGCACGAACGGGCACGACGTCACCGCATGCGTGACCTCCGGCGAGGCTGCGGTGGCTTCGGTGGAGTCGCGTCCACCCGACCTCGTCCTGATGGACATCCACCTCCAGGGGGCGGTGGACGGCATCGAGGCCGCGCGCCGGATCCGCGCGCGCGGCGACATCCCGATCGTCTTCCTGACCGCGTACGCCGACCGCGATCACCTGGAACGCGCCAAGCTGAGCGGACCGCACGCGTACCTGCTCAAGCCGTACGCCGACCGCGAGCTGCTCACCACGATCGAGGTCGTCGCCAACAAGCACCGACTCGAGGCGGAGGTGCGCACGCGCGAGCAGTGGCTGTCGACGACGCTGCGGAGCATCGGCGACGGCGTGATCGCGGTGACCCCCGAGCTCCGCGTCGAGTTCCTCAACGCCGTCGCCGAGCAGCTCACCGGCTGGCGCAGCGACGAGGCCAAGGGAAGGCCGGTGGACGAGGTGCTGCCGCTCTTCTCGGAGGCGACCCGGCAACGCGTGCGGCTACCGATCGCGGACGCCATCCGTGACCGCTCGGTGCTCCACACGGGGGTGGGGCGCGCCGGCGTCATCCTCCTGCCGCGCGACGGCGCGGAGCGCCTGATCGAGGACAGCGTCGCCCCGATCATCGACGGCGACCGCGCGCTCGGCGGCGTCGTCGTCTTCCGCGACGTCACCGAGCAGCGGTTCATCGAGTCGCGGCTCGCGCTGGCCGAGCGGGTGTCGTCGCTGGTCACGGTGACGGCGGGCCTGGGCCACGAGATCAACAATCCGCTGTCGGCCACGTACGCCAACCTCGATCTCGTCCGGGAGAGCGTGCTGCCCCAGCTCCGCGATCAGCTCGAGCGGGTGGCGCACGCGGACCCGGGCACCCTCCGGGAAGCCGCCGCCGCGGCCATGGCGTCGTGCGGCGAGCTCGCCGACATGATGGACGACGCGATGTTCGGCGCCAGCAGGATCCGAGACATCGTCGGCATCCTCAGCTCGTTCGCACGACCTGGCCAGGACCGCGAGCTGGTGTCCTTGATCGACGTGATCGACTCCGCGCGCAAGCTCGCCGCGAACGAGCTGAGCCTGCGGGGCTCCGTCATCACGGATTTCCGGGCGGCGCCCCTGGTCCTCGGCCACGCGGGACAGCTCTGCCAGGTCGTCACCCAGCTCCTGCTCAACGCGGCCCAGTCCATGGACCACCTGTCGACGCCGGGCGCGATCCGGATCGTCGTGGACGTCGTCGAAGATCGCGCGGTCGTCGAGGTCAGCGATCTCGGCCGAGGGATCCCGCCGGAGATCATGGTCCGGATCTTCGAGCCGTTCTTCACGACCAAGCCGGTCGGCCTTGCGCGCGGGCTCGGGCTCGCGATCGTGCAGGCGCTGGTCTCCGCCCACCACGGTGAGGTCACGGTCTCGAGCAGGGTCGGGAGCGGGACGACCGTCCGCGTGCTCCTGCCGCGGATCGAACCGGCCCGAGATGCACGAAGCGGCGCCGCGCTCACGGTGAGCACGCGCCGCGGGCGCATCCTGCTCGTCGACGACGAGCCGGTCGTGCTCCGCGCGTTGCGTCGGTTCATCGTCCGGTTCCACGACGTCGACATCGCGACCAGCGGCGCCGAGGCGCTCGCGCGGATCGCCGCGGACACCTACGACCTCATCATCTCGGACCTGATGATGCCGGGGATGACCGGCGCCGAGCTGCACCATGCGCTCCACGAACGAGCTCCTGACCTCGCGAACCAGATGCTGTTCACCACCGGCGGCGCCTTCACCAAGGAGACGCGCGACTTCGTGATCGAGATGGGCGAGCGCGTGCTCGCCAAGCCGATGACGCCGGAGGAGCTGCACGCGGCGATCGAGCACGCGCTGACGCGGCGCGCGTCGTGAATCCAGCCGCGCGTCTCACCCCGCGACCGCGAGCTGCCGCCCGGCCAGCTCCGCGACGAGCACGCGCGCGACGGTGGCGCCGCTCCCCGCCGCGCCCTCCATGAAGCCCTGGAACTCCGTCGAGCAGTGCTCGCCGGCGAAGTGCAGGTTGCCGACGCGCTCGCCCTCGGCGCCGCGCATCGCCCACTGACCGGCCCGGTAGCAGGCGAAGCTGCCGCGCGCGAGCTTCACCGTCGGCCAGTGCATGCGCACCGCGGTGCCGGTGTACGCGGCGGCGGCGCCGGGGAAGATCCGCTCGATCGTCGGCAGCGCCGCGCGCAGCTGCTCGTCGGCGGTGCCGCGATCGAGCGCCGCGCCGCGTCGCCCGCCGCAGTAGTTGGTGAGGATGCCGGCGGCGCCCGGCTGGCCGCGCGCGGTGTCCCACAGGAACTGCAGGCCGGCGTCGGTCACGACCGTGCCGCTCGCGTTGTGCTGCTCGCGCCACGGTCGGGTGGCGAAGCCGCCCATCAGCTTGGCGTTGGTGCCGTACGCGAGCTCGGCGATCACCTGTCGCTTGCGCGGGGGCAGCTCGACCTGCACGTCGACCTCGCGCAGCACCGTGAACGGGATCGCGAGCACGACGTGATCGAAGGTGCGCTCGAAGCTGGTGCCGTCGCGCTCGAAGGTGAGGCGGTAGCCGCCGCCCGTCGTCGCGGCGATCGCGACCAGGCGGCTGCCGAGCACGACCGGCGTCGCCAGCCGCTCGGCGAGGCGGGTCGGGAACAGATCGTTGCCGCCGCGCGTGTGGTAGCGCTCGTCGGAGTCGCCGAGCAGGCGGAAGTGATCGGGGTCCTCGTAGTCGATCATCGTCAGCAGGTTGAGCGCCGACTGCTCGTCGGCCTCGAGCCCGAACTCGCCGGTGTACGCGTCGGCGAGCAGCGCGCGCAGCGGCGAGCCGGCGGCCTCGCGCGCGAGCCACTCACCGATGCTCGCGCGGTCGAGCTCAGCCAGCTTCGCGTCGTCGACGCCGGCCATGGCGACGGCCATGCGCGCCGCCAGCGGGCGGAAGGCCTCGGCGAGCGCGGTCTCGGCCAAACGCCGCCCGCCGACGAAGAAGGTCTCGCGGGCGTGCCCGGCCGGCTCGCCGGCGTGGAGATCGTCGAGCTCGATCGCCAGCGCCGAGGCCAGCGCGTGCATCGTCCGGTGATCGCTGTTGATCAGCTCACCGCCGAGCTCCGCGACCTGGCCGTCACCGAACTTGCCGCGGGCCGAGAACATGCGCCCGCCGACGCGCGCGCTGCCCTCGAGCACCTCGGCGCGGAGGCCAGCCTCCTGCAGGTGCCACGCACAGCTCAAGCCGGCCATGCCGCCGCCGACGATCCCGATGCGCGGCCCACCGCCGGGCGGCGCCGACCGCGCGGCGCGGGGTCCGCACCCGAGCGCGAGCCCGCCGCCGAGCGCTGCCGCTCCCGCGAGCACACGTCGGCGGGTGACACCGCGACGCGCCTCGACGTGTCCGGCGAGCTCGGCGACCGGTGTGCGCGAGCGCTCGGCGGCCCACGCGAGGCGCAGCGCGCGCGTGACCCCGGCAAAGAGCGGCGTTCTCCCCATGGGGCGATCATCGCCCGGCGCGCGTGGCTTCGCCATCTCCCGGCGCGAGGTAGGCTCGCCGCCATGCGCACGCTCCTCCTCCTCGCCGCCGCCCTGTCGGCCGCCTGCTCCGGCGGCGCCGGTCCTCGACCCGCAACGACCGCCGCGACGACCACGCCGACGGACTCGACGACGAGCGGCGAGCCCGCGCCGGTGAAGCCGGCCGCCGCCGCGCGCGTCCGCACCCTCACCGCCGACGAGACCATCACGAGCCCGTCGGGCGCGACCTTCACCGCGTCGTCGGCCTGGAAGGTCGAGGAGCACACCGACCGCATCGTGCTCACCGCGCCCGAGGGCGACTTGACCGCCTCGTTCGTCGAGCTCGCCGCCGCCGATCGCGACGCCGCGATCACGGCCGCGTGGGCCGCGCTCCGCCCCGGCTTCGACCTCGCCGTCGCGCAGGCCGTCGATCTCCCGCCCCGCGACGGCTGGGACGCGGTCGCCCAGTTCGTCTACGTCACGCCGACGGCCGAGCAGCGCGTCGTCGTCGCCATCGCCCGCAAGAAGGGCGCGACCTGGTACGTCGCGCTCGTCGACGGCAAGACGGCGACGCTCGAGCGCCGCGGCGCCCAGCTCGGCACCGCGGTCGAGAGCTTCAAGGTGCCCGGCCTGGACAAGGAGTCGTTCGCCGGCCGGACCGCGCACACGCTCGACGCCGCGCGCCTCGCCGAGCTGGAGGCGTTCATCGAGCAGGCGCGGGTCGACGCCGGCGTCCCCGGGGCGGCCATCGCGATCGTCCAGGGCGGCAAGATCGTCTACGAGAAGGGCTTCGGCGTGCGCGAGCTGGGCAAGAAGGGCGCGGTCACGCCGAACACGCGCTTCATCATCGGGTCGATCGGCAAGTCGCTCACCACCCTCATGATGGCGCGCGTGGTCGAGGCCGGGACGTTCGACTGGGAGACGCCGGTGATCGACGTGCTGCCGTCGTTCGCGCTCGGCGACGAGGCCACCACGCGCGCGGCGCGCATGCGGCACACGACCTGCGCGTGCACCGGCATGCCACGCCAGGATCTCGAGTTCGTCTTCGAGGGCAAGACGCCGCCGGAGGAGCGCCTGGCGAGCATGGCGACGATGAAGCCGACGACGAAGTTCGGCGAGACCTTCCAGTACTCGAACCTGATGGTCGTCGCCGGCGGCTTCGCGGCGGCGCACGCGTACGCGCCGAAGCTGAAGCTCGGCCCGGCGTACGATCGCGCGATGCGGGAGCTGGTCTTCGAGCCGCTCGGCATGAAGGCGTCGACCTACGACTTCAAGGCGATCGCCCGCACCGAGCACGCCAGCCCGCACCCGGTCGACCTCCACGGCGAGGCGAAGCCGGTGCCGATCGCCCACGAGCTGTGGGTCCACCCGATCCGCCCGGCCGGCGGCCTCTGGTCGACGGTGCACGACATGGCCCAGGTCCTCCTCCTCGAGCTCGGGCGCGGCGAGCTCGCCGGCAAGCGCATCGTCGGCGAGGCGCCGCTCCTGGCGCGCCGTCAGCCGCAGGTGAAGATCACCGACGAGCAGAGCTACGGCCTCGGCCTCATGATCTCGACGTCGCTCGGCATCACCGTGGTCGAGCACAGCGGTGGCACCGGCGGCTTCGGCTCCAACATGTTCTTCCTGCCCGATCACGACGTCGGCATGATCATCCTGACCAACCGGGCCGGCGGCGGGCGGCTGACCAGGGCGGTGACCCGCCGCCTCCTCGAGCTCCTCTTCGACGGCCGCCCCGAGGCCGCCGCCGATCTGGCCAGCACGCTCGCGCTCCAGAAGGCCCAGCGCGCGGCGCAGCTGAAGCGCATCACGTCGCCGCCGCCCACCGACTGGTTCGCGCCGTTCATCGGTACCTGGCGCGCGCCCGGCCTCGGCACGATCGCGCTGCGCGCCGAGAAGCGAGGCGCCGTCCTCGACGCGGGCGAGTGGGACGTGCTCCTCGGCCAGCAGACCGAGCCCGACGGCACCGTGATGCTGGTCTCGGTCAGCGGTCTCGCGGCGGGTGTCGAGCTGCTCCCGCAGCAACAGGGCGGCGCGACGGTGCTCGTGCTGGACGACGGCCAGCACAGCTATGTCTTCGAGAAGACGAAGTAAGGCGTGACCGCGCCGCTTTCGGCGGGGACGACGGGCCTGGCCACCGCGGTCGCCGGCAAGTGCGATGGACGTGGGCCGGCCCACAACCGAGGTTCGATCTCGGGGGCTTAGCGGTCGAACCAGCTGGCGCGCGACGTGCTTAGGGCGCGGCGCATGTTCCGCACCGCCGCGAAGTTCATCAGCACCACCCTGCTCGTGACGGGCCTCACCGCCTGTCTCGACGAGGGCGACCAGAAGCCCGACGAGAGCGACGTCAAGCAAGAGCCCAATGGCAAGGACGACGCCTGGGGCCCGCAGGACGCCCCGAGCATCTTCACCGCGGATCTGGAGTACCGCATCGCGCAGCTCCCGATGACGGGCGAGGCCGCGGCGATCCCGTGGGCCGGCAGCTACTGGCCGGTCTACGAGGACAGCATCAACCACAAGTGGGACGGCGCGAGCAGCGAGTCGGCGTCGGCCAAGTACGGCCGCGCGTTCAACGTCACCGACGTCGAGGCGGCGGTCTCGCGGAACCACGGCATCGAGAACAACCGCTCGCGCACGGCGTGCACCACCAACGCGCAGTGCGACAGCAAGATCGGTGAGGTCTGCGCGATCCGCGGCGGCCAGACGGCGGGCTTCTGCATCCCGACGTGGTGGGGCATCTGCCACGCCTGGGCGCCCGCCGCGATCCTCATCCCCGAGCCCAAGTATCCGGTGACCCGCAACGGCGTCACCTTCAAGGTCCAGGACATCAAGGCGCTGGTGACGCTCGCGTACAACAGCACGAGCAGCAAGTTCGTGTCGCTGCGCTGCAACGCCGACGCCGAGTCCAACGCGATCAGCTTCGACAACTACGGCCGGCCGACGCAGCCCGAGTGTGACGACACCAACGCCGCCACGTACCACCTCCTGCTCGCGAACTACCTGGGCCTGCGCGGCCAGTCGTTCGTCGAGGACCGCACCTACGACGACGAGGTCTGGAACCAGCCGCTGCGCGGCTACCGCATCACCAAGCAGACCCAGGTGGACGCCGCGACGGCCAACCGGCTCGTCGGCGTGACCACGACCGGCGGCACCACGGTCAACCGCAACGGCACGGTGGCGGCGAGCGCGTGGTCGCACCAGGGCTCGTTCCCGGTGACGGCCGGCACCCCGGCAGTCGTGACGATGGACGGCACCGGCGACGCCGACCTGTACGTGAGCTTCGGCGCGCAGCCGACCGCCACGAACTACGCGTGCCGTCCGTACACCGGCAACTCCGAGGAGCGCTGCGAGCTCACCGTCCCCGCCGGCGCGACGCAGATGTTCGTCTCGGTCAACGGCTACAGCGCGAGCACGTTCCAGCTGGCGATCACCACCGGCGGCTCGGTGCCGAGCGACTACCAGTTCAACCCGCTCGCCAAGACGTTCTACGACGTCGCGATCGAGGTCGACTACATCGGCGAGTCGCCGTCGAGCCGCGACGGCAACCTGGCCTCGACGATCAACCAGTACACCCACGTCGATCGCTACACCTACGTGCTCGAGGTCGACGGTGACGGCAAGATCATCGGCGGCGAGTGGACCGGCGCGTCGAAGGTCGCGCACCCTGACTTCCTGTGGCTGCCCACGGGCGTCCGCGGCAGCTCGGTCGCCGGCGGCAAGATCACCTACGCCAACGTGAAGGCGTTGCTCGACGCGTCGCTCGTCCCGCCCGGCGACAACACCGGCGGCGAGGAGAAGTCGGTCGCCGACAACGGCACGCTCACCCGCGGCACCTGGAAGCACCTCGGCCCGTTCACCGTCGGCGCCGGCAAGACGCTGACCGCGACGCTGACCGGCACCGGCGACGTCGACCTGTACGTGCGCAAGGGCGGCGCGCCGACCCTGACCGCGTACGACTGCCGCCCGTACCGCAACGGCTCGAGCGAGGACTGCACGATCGTCGGCCCGGGCGAGGTCTACGTGTCGCTCAGCGGCTATGCCGCCAGCAGCACCTACGACCTGCAGATCCGCTACACCGAGGGCGGTGGCGGCGGTGGCGGCCCGGCCGAGCCCCCGCCCGCGACGGTCACGCACCTCAACACGTCGGGCAACGTCGCCACCGGCGAGATGAAGGCGTTCTCGCTCGACGTCATCGCCGGTCGCAAGATCGTCGTGCGCACGACCTCGGCGTCCGACGTCGATCTCTACGTCCAGATGGGCGCGGCGCCGACGACGAGCGCGTACCTCTACCGCGGCTACACCGCGTCGGGCAACGAGACGATCACGCTGACCCCGTCGTCCAGCGGACGCCTCCACATCGGCGTCCACGGCTACGCGGCCGGCAGCTTCACGCTGCGCACCGCCGACAACTGACCGCGCTCCGCCCGTGAACGAACGACGCGTCGGCCTCGGCCGGCGCGTCGCCGTTTTCGGTCAGCGGAAGCCGCCGTAGCCCGGCGCGCCAGCGTCCGTGGTCGTGCCCACGCCGTTGTCGCGCGCGGTCACGGTCATCTCGTCGCGCTGCTGCTCGATGCGGTGGGCGACGTCCGACGCGCGCGACTTCGCCATGTCCAGGAGATCGCGCGCTTGCGCGAAAAGGCGATCACGCCGCGACTTGTTCTGCAGGTACACGCCAGCGGCGATCACGCCGCCGATCACGAGGATTTGCTTGATCGTCATGGGTCGATGTCGAGCAACGACCGTGCCGGCACGCGGCCAGGCTCTCGCGCCCTGGCGTCCGTCGAGCCGCGCCGGGGCGCCCGGTGTAGCGGATGCGCGCGTGCGCCAGCGACCACCGGAGCCGTCACGCGAACGCGCGCCGGTAGCGCGCGTTCACCAGCTGGAGCCCGGCGTAAGCGAGGAGCCCGATCGCGACGACGGGCAGGAGGACCGAGCCCATCGGCGCGAGCGCGATCTCGCGCAGCGCCGCGGCCGTGCCCTTCGCCTTCGACAGGTCGGTGTCCAGCCCGGCCCGGATGAAGAACCAGCCGACGATCGGAAACACGATCCCGCGGGCACCCAGGCCGAGACGACCGAGGCGAACCGCCCACACGCGGTGGGCCCACGGCATCTCGTGCTCCCGGAGATCCTCGGTGAAGCTCGTCGAGTACGCGCGCCAGAGCTGGTAGACGCCGACGCCGACCAGGATCACACCGGCGGCGACGAACAACCACTTGCCGCCGGGCTCGGCGATCACCCGGGCCAGCCAGCTGCGGTGACCGTCGGGCGAGCCGGTCAGGGTCTGGAACGCCGTGACGGCGAGGAGGCCGTGCACGACGCCGCTGACGAGCGCGCCGGCGCGCTGCAACATGCCGAACGTGCCGTCCTTGTTCCGCGGGTCGACGATCGCCTGGACGAGGCACCACGCGGCGTAGCAGGCGAGCCCGACGCCGAGCGCGAGCAGGAGCGCCGTGCCGAACGGCTGGACCTCGACCTTGCGGGCGACATCCTCCTTGTCGAGGAGCGCGCCGCCACGCCCGAACGTGACCTTCAGCGCGTACCCTCCGATGATCGCGTAAACGACCGCCTTCGCGACGAACCCGCCCCGGCCGAGCCGGTCGACCCAGGCCAAGGTGGTCGGGACGTCGACGTTGGCGGCTCGCACGACCGTCCATCGTGCAATAAACGTGTCAGGCTACGTCCTCTTGTCGGAACCCACGCCCGCCATCGCCGAACCGGTCGCCGATCCGGTGGATGACGAGCTCGCCGCGGTCGGCGCGGTGCTCGTCGAGGACCGACTCCTGCGCCGCATCATCAAGCGGCACCGCGACATCCCCGGCCTCGGGCTGCAGGTGCCGCACGCGACCTCGTACGCCCTGCCGCGCGCCGCGCTGTCCGAGCTCGTCGAGCCCGGTGAGCTGTCGGCCGCGCTCGACCGCCTGCCCGAGCGCGTCGCCGTCATCACCGGCGACCGCGACGAGCTCGCCGCCGGCGCGGCGGGGGCCTGGCGCGACGCCTGGCGCGCGGTCTTCCACGCGCGCGTGCACGACGTGCTCGAGGCGCGCAAGCTGAGCCCGGCCGCGGCCAGGCAGCGCATCAACGCGATCGGTCAGACGGCCTTCGAGGAGGCGCGCATGGTGCTGCGGCAGGAGGACCTGCTCCTGCCGCCGGGCGACGACGCCATCGCCTACATCGAGTTCGTCGCGCTCTACCTGGAGCTACGCCACTTCGCCCCGCGCGCGCTGTCCGAGACGTTCCCGCTGCTCGACGACCCGCGCCGCGTCGACGCGCTGCTCGCCGCCGACGTCGACGGCGCCGCGCTCCTGGCCGCCGCCCGTCCCGCCCGCGCGCCGGCGACCGCCGTCGCCGAGATCGCGCCACCGACGCCGCGCAAGTCACGCGCGCAGCCGGCCGCGCCGCGCTCGCTCGGCGATCGTGCGCTGCGCGCGCTGGCCGAGACGGCACGCGGCAAGGGCAACCACGCGCGCGCCGCGATCCTCGCGCTCCGCGCCGGCGAGCCCGAGCTGGCGCGCGCCGACATCGACGCGCTGCTCGCGCGACTGGGCCGTGTCCTCGGTGATGTCGATCCGAGCGGCTGGACCGACGCGCTCCTGGAGGTGGCCGAGCTGGCCGCGGCCCAGTCGGCGCTGCGCCACACCGCGAGCGCGCGGCTCCTGCTCGCGCTGCAGAACGCGTGCATCGACGGCGAGCGCGAGGTCGAGGTCGTCGACGTGGCGGCGTGGATCCGCTCGCGCGGCAAGCGTCAGATCGTCCGCACCCTGCCGGCCACCCGCGAGATCCGCGTCGCGCGTCGCGTGCGCTCCGCCGCCGGCCAGCTCCCCGGCCTCCCGCTCGAGAGCGACGACGCGCGCACGCGGGTCACCGACGTCGTCCACGCCATCGTCGAGCACGCCAACGCGCGGGTCCGCGCGGTCCTGCGGCCGGAGATCGAGACCGCGCTGGCCGAGGTCAAGCTCGTGCCGCGTCACCTGCCCGGCCGGGTGGCGCAGCGCAAGCTCGTCGACGAGCTGCTCGACAAGGCGGTCGCCGTCGGCCGGCTGTCGCTCGGCGACCTGCGCGACGCGATCTCGCACAACGATCTCAAGCTGCCCGACCTGCGACCGACCGAGCTCGCCACCGGCGACCAGCTCCTGCGCGCCGATCGCCTGCTCGCCACGTCGCTCGACGGCGTCTACCGTCGCGGCGAGATCTACCTCCGCTTCCTCCAGAAGGTGTCGTCGGTGCTCTCCGGCACCGGCGTGGGCCGCCTGCTCTCGCTCTACCTGCTCTTGCCGCTGGTCGGCGCGTACATGATCGTCGAGGGCGCGTACCACATGGCGGCGCCGGTCGCCGGGTGGTTCGGCTACGAGCCGCCGCCGATCTCGTCGACGCCGATCCTCTTCACGATGGCGGCGATCTGCTTCCTCCTGCTCCACGCCGCGTGGTTCCGCAGCGCCTCGATGGCGGGCCTGCGCGCGCTCGGCCGCGTGCTCGACGTCGTCTTCGTCGCCACCGCGCGCCGCCTGTGGAGGATCCCGCTCGTGCGCCTCGCCACGCGCTACGTGCTCGTGCCCGGGCTGCCGGCGCTCCTCGTCGCGTGGCCCGTCCCCGGCCTCGCCGGCTGGATCGCCGGTGGCCTCGTCTTCGCGGCGATCACGTTCGTGGTCAACTCGGCCGCGGCCGAGGAGATCGTGAGCGACTGGCTCGTCCGCTCCGGCCGCCACCTCTCGCGCCGCATCATCCCCGGCCTCGTCCGCTACTCGCTGGAGCTGTTCGCGTGGCTGGTCGAGCTCACCGCGCGCGGCATCTACCGCGTCGACGAGGCGCTGCGCTTCCGGCCCAACCAGTCGTCGCACGTCGTCGTCCTGAAGGGCATCCTCGCGACGTTCTGGTTCGCGATCGCCTACGTCCTGCGCATCTACGTCAACCTGCTGATCGAGCCGACCGTGAACCCGGTGAAGCACTTCCCGGTGGTCACGGTCGCCGCCAAGCTCATCCTGCCGTTCCTGCCGGCGATGACCGCCGCCATCGCCGAGCCCGTCGGCGCGATCGTCGGCCCCGCGCTGGGCGCGTCCTTCGCCGCCTTCACCGTGCTCGTCCTCCCCGGCATCGCCGGCTTCCTCGCGTGGGAGCTCAACAGCAACTGGAAGCTCTATCGCAAGAACCGCTCCGAGCACCTCGAGCCCGAGAGGTTCGGCAGCCACGGCGAGGCCATGGGGCGGATGCTGCGCCCCGGGTTCCACTCGGGGACGCTGCCCAAGCTGTTCGGCAAGCTGCGCCGCGCGACCTGGAAGAACGACGATCAGGCCGTCGCGCGCGCCCGCGAAGGGATCCACCACGCCGAGGAGTCGCTCTGGCGCTTCGCCGACCGCCAGCTGGTCTCGATGCTCAACCAGAGCTTCCTCTTCCGCGCGTCCGACGTGGCCGTGCACCACGTCGAGGCCACCGCGAGCCGGGTGCGCATCGAGCTGGTGTGCCCGAGCGTCGGCGAGGGCATCGCCGCGATCGTGTTCGAGGAGCAGTCGGGCTGGCTCGTCGCGAGCGTGCCCGAGCGCGGCTGGTTCGACGCCGTCACCGCGGCGGAGCGGCCGGTGCTCGAGATCGCGCTCACCGGCTTCTACAAGCGCTCCGCGATCGACCTCGTCCACGAGCAGCTCGCCCGCGTCCTCGCCGACGGCGGGCTCACCAGCGTCGTCTACGATCTCACCGACGAGCGACTCAGCGTGTGGCCCAGCGCCGGCTTCGAGGTCGAGATCGTCTACGACCTGCGCACGCCCGCCCTCACCAGCACCGTGCGTGGGACCTACGACGGCCCGGTGCCTCGCCTGGCCGGCACCCACGCGATCTTCGCCCACGAGCCGGTCGCCACCGAGGCGTGGTTCACGACGTGGGAGCGCCTCGCGCTCGGCATGGAGCCGGCGCCGCTGCTCAAGGGCCCGCCGCTCCTCGGCTGACCTCGGCGCCCTCGACGACCTCGAGCACGACCTCGAGCGGCACCGGCTTCACCAGGTGGCGATCGAAGCCGGCCGCCATCGCGCGCTGGACGTCCTCGACCTGGCCGTAGCCGGTCATCGCGACGAGCAGGCGGCGCCGGCCGGACTCGGCGTCGCTCGCGCGCAACCGCCGCGCGACCTCGTAGCCATCGAGGGTGGGGAGCCCGATGTCGAGCATCACGCAGTCGGGCTCGAGCTCGCGCGCGATGACGAGCGCGCCTTCCCCGTCGAAGGCGACGCGCACCGCGTGCCCGGCGAGGGCGAGCGACTCGGCCATGAGCTCGGCGGCGTCGACGTTGTCATCGACGACGAGCACGCGGCGAGCCTTCACGGCCCGCCGCGTGGGTGGCGGCTCGGCCGAGACGGGATCGACCGCGTCTCGCGCCGGGAACCGCAAGGTGAAGCGTGTGCCCTTGACCTCGTCGTCGCTGGCGACGTCGATCGTCCCGTCGTGCAGGTGGACCAGGCTCTTGACGATCGCGAGGCCGAGGCCGAGGCCGCCGGCGGCGCGCTCGATCGTGCGCTCCCCCTGCACGAACGGCTCGAACAGGCGGGCCCGCAGCGCGGGCGGGATCCCGGAGCCGTTGTCGATGACGTCGACCACGACCTGCCCATCGTGCCGGGCGGCGGACAGGCGAAGGTCGCCGCCGGGCGGCGTGTAGCGCGCCGCGTTGTTGAGCAGGTTCGACACGATCTGCACGAGGCGGGCGCGGTCGCCCTCGACGTGAAGCCCGGGCTCGAGCCGGACGGCGAGCGTGTGTTTCTGTTCCTCGAGCAGCGGCGTGACGAGCTCGACGGCGTCGCGGACGAAGGCCGCGACCTCCACGCGCTCGCGTCGCAGCTCGATCTTGCCGCGCGCGATCCGCGAGACGTCGAGCAGGTCATCGACGAGCCGGGTCATGTGTCGGACCTGGCGCGCGATGACCTGGCGTTCGCGGCTCGGGGTCGGGTCGCGCAGCCGCATGAGCTCGAGGGCGTGCGTGATGGGCGAGAGCGGATTGCGCAGCTCGTGGCCGAGCATCGCGAGGAACTCGTCCTTGGCGAGGTTGGCGTCACGCGCGCTGTCGCGAGCCGCCTGGACCTCCTCGAACAGGCGCGCGCGATCGAGCGCCTGGCCGCACTGGGCGGTGAGATCGGCGATGCGGGAACGCGCCTCCAGCTCCGGCACGTGACTGCGGAACGACAGGGCGATGGCCCCGAGCTTCCCACCGCGCCCCTCGAGCGGGATCGACGCCCACAGTCGCGTCGACGCATCGCGCTCCGTGACGTGCGGGTACGTCGCCTCGAGCTCCTTGGCCGAGCTGATGAAGATCGGCGAGCCCCCCCGGATCGCGTCGCAGACCGGCAGCGTCGCGTCGAGCGGGACGCGCTCGTACGACCCGACCTGGGCGCTCCCGTAGCCGCGGCTGGCGAGCAAGCGCAGGTGCGCCCCGTCGGGCTCGAGGAGGAACACGCCACCGGCGTCGGCGCCCAGCGCGGGGATACCGAGATCGACCGTCGCGCGTGCGACCTCCTCGACCGTGCGCGCCTGCGACAGCGCCGCGGTCAGATCGGCGGCCCGGCGCAGCTCGAGCTCGCTCGCCCGGCGCCGATCGTCGAGCTGCTCGAGCGTGCGCGCGAGGCGCACCATGACGAACGCGAAGAGCGTGACGACGGCGAGCACCTCGATCGCGTGCGCGGCCGTGGCGCCCCACCAGCCGGCGTCCCGTCCGAGCATGCTCAGCCAGCCGGCCAGGACCGGGACGGCGATGACCGGGAATAGCAGGCGCCGGATGGTGAACGCGCCCAGGCCGGGATCGCGCAGGAACCTGATCACCCCGACGTCGGGGCGGAGCGAGATCGTGCCGAACCCGAGCAGGACGAAACCGAGCGCGGTGTACGGCGAGATGCGGAGGAGCGAGCCGGCGCGGTAGAGGAACGACGCGTCGAACAGGTAGCCGAGCAACGCGATGCCATCGACCGCGATCAGGAACAGGGCGCAGGCATGAGCGACGCGGACCAGCGTTCGCCGCTGCGCGGTCACGAGCACCAAGGCGGCCGCGAGCACCATGAAGGAGAGCGCCGCGTTCGGGGCCATCCGGTTCGGGTGCCTCGCGCTCTCGGCGAAGGGCCAGTCACGGGCGAGGAGCTCGTCGATCCCGAGCTCCAGCGGGAACACGTACTGCGCGAACGTCGCGACGCCGAGCAACGCGACCAGCCCGGCGAGCACCCGCGCCACGCGCAGCGCCCGCGAGCCTCCACGGGCCAGGAGCAGGAGGGTGACCCCGGAGAGCACCAGGCCGAGGCACGCGTTGGTCTTGCCGCGCCATGCCGCGAACCGCACCAGGTCGGGGTCGCCCGACATCCACATCGTCAGGAACGTGCCGCTGATCGCGAGCACGACGGCGGCGGTGAGGATCGACCAGCGCCGGCCTGACATCTCCGTCAGTGTACCTCGCAGGACGTCATCGCCCAGCCGGCCGACGAGGTCAGCGCGGCGCGAGCTGGTCGATCATCACGGTCAACGCATCGGCCGCCGGCTGCACCATCCCCTCGTCGCCGGCGCGCACCGCGCCGAGCGCGAGCGTGTCGAGCGCGTCCCCGGTGACATCGACGAGCGGCGCACCCGCGACGTTGCGGACGTGGCCGGCGAGCTCGACGGTGAGCTCGTCGCCCGCGACGTAGCCCGAGCAACGCAGGGTCGCCACCCGGACGCTCGGCTCGGCGGCGTCGCCGGGGCTGGCCGCGTCGCAGGCGAGGCGCGCGCCGCCCGCGCGCACCGCGAGCTGGGTGTGCAGCGGACGATCCTGCGCCATGCGCTCGGAGAACTCGATGCGGACGAAGACCACGCCGTGGCCGTCGGTCGACGTCGAGACCTGCTGCACCGTCGGCAGCGCGCCGACGTGGAACCGGGCGTCGAGGGCGCCGCCCGCGATCACGGCGTCGGCGAGGGCCGGCGACAGCGCCGCCGGATCGACCGAGAGGCGGTACCAGCCGCGCGCGAGCGCCGCGTCCGTCTCGAGGACGATCCAGTGCACCGTCTCACCGACGACCGCGTCGGGCGCCTCCTGGCGCACGGTGAAGCGCACGCGCGCGCCGTCGGACAGGCGCTCGAGCCGCGCGGCGTCGGCGAGCTCGGCGAGCTCCTCGGCGGCGACGTGCCCGGCGATGCCGATCATCGGCTGCGTCGCGTCGGCGCTGGTCATCGTGTCGGACGGCTGGAACAGGAGGCGCTCGACGCGCACCTGCTCCACCTCCGGCATCGCGTGGTCGGGCGCGGGGGCCGTCGCGGTCGAGGTCGGGACATCGCCAGGGACGTCGTCATCCGGGCTCGGCTCGGGCGACGAGGCGGTGGTGGAGCAGGCGAGGAGCCCGCCGAGGCAGAGACAGGTGAAGCGCGAGATGTTCATGGTCGGAATCCTTCGGGCTGAGATCAGCGGAGTCGGGTGAAGCTGCCGAGCGCGGCCCGCCCGGTCGGAAAGGGACTGGCCTGGTTCCAGTAGTCGAGCCCGTCGGTGCGGAGCGAGGGGCCCGTGCCGAGCGCGAACCGGATCGTGTAGTCGTGGTTGTCGGCGGTACGGCTCGGGTGGCCGACGAGCACGCGCCCCGCGTCCTGCAGTCGCTGCCAGGCCGAGCGCGAGTCGCACCGCCCGGGCTCGTCGCAGCACTCGCGCTCGCCGCCGCACCCGAAGGCGCAGCCGGGCGTGTCGAGCACCAGCGACTCCGGCGTGACCCGGAGATCCTGCGGCAGGTGCATGTGGTTGTGCGCCGTGCAGATGTTCTGCAGGTTGTTGTAGTAGTTCGACATCATGCTGTACGAGCAGATCGAGAGGTCGACCTCGCCGCAGCGCGTGCCGGTGTTGTTGGCGTACTCGTCGCGCAGGTCGAGCAACCAGTGGCCCATCTCGTGCGTGTACACGTCCGAGCTGGTGTGGCTGTTGCGGTACATCGTGATCTTGCCCAGGCCGTTGTAGTTGGACGTGCCGTCCTGCGGGGTCAGGCAGATCTGGCAGCCGCCGCCCTCGCACGCGTACTCGTCGAGCGGCCAGCCGTCGTCGCAGTGGTGGGCGTTGTTGAGCACGCGGAACGTGCGCACCAGCTGGCTGCCGCCGGAGAGGCCGTAGAGGTTCCAGGCCGCGCGCGACAGAGCGTGCCGGATCGCGCGTAGCTCGCTCTCGGTGGCGTTCCAGCCGATCCCGACCTTGACCTCGAACTTCTCGCGATCCCCATGCGTCGTGCGCCCACCGACGTAGAAGTCGAACACGCGATCCTGGCTGGACGTGTTGCGCCACGTGATGAACACGTTGCCCGTGCACGCCGGCAGCTCGATGAACTGGATGCCGCCCCCGGTGTCGCGCACGTTCCACAGCGCGTCCCACGCGGTCGGCGTCGGCGCGGCACCGCAGCGCACGTAGGCCTGGATCGACCCGTTCACGCCGGCGCGCGGTGTGAGCCACACCGGGATCGTGAGGCGGCCGCTGGTGGCCGGCGTCCGCATCGTGAAGTGGTCCTCGGTCCGCATGAGCAGGCCGGTGACACGCTCGTAGAGGCCGATCGTGCGGATCGACGTCAGCGCCGAGGCCGACGAGCAGCACTCGGCGCGCAGCCGGTTCACGTGGTAGCCGAGCCCCGAGCTGCCGAGCCCCCTCGGCGTGCCGTCGGCGGCGATCGTGCGCGGCGTCGCGAGGGTGGTCTGGAAGGTCATCCAGAAGCCGTTGGACTGCGCGTTCACGATCCCGCCGACGAGGGCGGGCGCGCGCAACGTCGCGGTGGACGTGCCGGTGCGCGTGGTCGTGACGGTGGTGGCGCCCCAGCCCAGCGACAGGGTGTCCTGACCGCGCGCGTCGACGGCGAGATCCATCCGGGCGAAGTCGAGGCCGAGGTTGATGATCAGCTTGCTCCCGAGGAACCATCGACGCTGCGAGATCTCGGGTGCGTACTCGTGCTGCTCGCCGGTCGTGCCCACGACCGTGCGGCCCCACGGGTTCCACATCTCCTCGTTGCTGTCGATCGCCGCGGGGACGATCCGTTCACCGCTCCAGCGGAGCGGCTCGGGGAAGCCCTGGGCGAGCGCGGCCGCGGGCAGCGCGACGACGGCCAGAGCAGGGATCCATCGCGCCAGGCGCGCTGAGTGCTTCATGCCCAGCCCGACGCACCGGTTCGAGGTTCTTCCCGGCCATCGCCTGGCAACGAGCGGCAGCGATCGTCAGCGCCCGTTCGGGACTCCGGCGCGCCCTGACGATCACAGGAACTGGATCGCCGCGGTCGCCATGCCGAGGAAGACCATGAAGCCGACCACGTCGGTGACCGTGGTGAGGAAGATCGACGCGGACTGCGCGGGATCCTGACCGAGCTGCTTGAGCACGATCGGGATCGACATCCCCGCGAAGTTGGCCGCCGCCATCGCGACCACCATGCTCGTCGCGATCACCACGGCGAGGCCGTACGAGCCGCTCCACACCAGCACGCCGACGCCCGCGCTCACCGCGATCGCCGCGCCGTTGATGGTGCCGACCAGCACCTCCTTCAGCGCGAGGCGGCGCCAGTGGCTGCCCCGCACCTCGCGCATGGCCAGCCCGCGCATCGTCACCGCCATCGCCTGCGCGCCGCTGTTGCCCGACTGACCGGCGACCACGGGGAGGAGCACGGCCAGGGCGCTCACCGTCGCGATCGTGCTCTCGAAGATCCCGACGACGGCGGCGGCGAGGAACGCGGTCAGGAGGTTCACGTGCAGCCAGACCAGGCGCTTCTTGACCGCGAAGCCGACCGACGACAGCGCCTTCTCGTCGACGCTGGCGCCGACCATGCGCTGCAGATCGGCGACGGCCTCGGCCTCGGCGGCGCCGACCAGCGCGGCGTGACGGAGCATCCCGATCAGGCGGCCGTCGTCGTCGACCACGCCGATGCTGGGCAGACCGGTGCGGGCGAGGAACTCGACCAGCTCCTCGCGCGTCGTGGTCACCGCCACCGCGCCCGCGGCCGGATCGGCGAGGGTCGCGACGCGCGCGTCGGGGGCAGCGAGCGCGAGCCGGTGGAGCGGCACGGCGCCGACCAGCCGGTGCTCGTCATCGACGACCGGCAGCTCGTGCAGCGCGTGCCGCACGTCGCGCAGGGCCGCCAGCACCTCGCCCGCGGTCTGGCCACGCCGCGCCATGATGACGCGCGGATCCATGAGCGCGCCGGCGGTGTCGGGTGGATACGCGAGCAGCTCGCGCAGCTCGCGCGCGCCGGTGCCGCCGAGGCGGTCGAGCAACCGTTCGCGCGGCTCGGGCTCGAGCCAGGACAGGATCGACGCGGCCCGCGGCGCCGCCACGGCGCCGAGCACCGCGCCGACCTCACCAGCGCCGAGCGCGACGATCACCGGCGCCGCGCTCGCGGGCGCCATGTGCTCGAGCACGCGCGCCGCGGCCGCGGGCGGGCAGCCGGCGAGGAGCCCGGCGGCCTCGTCGGGCTCGACGGCCTCGAGCGCGACCGCCGTGGTGTGGGGCCGAACGGCGACGGCGTGGTCGATCAGTCGACCGACCGCGCCGACGCGCGCGTCGATCATGGCGTCCGCTCCGGCGCCTCGCGCGCCTCGCGCGCCTCGCGCGCGTCGCGCGCCTCGCGACCGACCACGGCCGCCAGCCCCTCGGTCATGCCGACGAGACCGAGCCAGAGCAGCTCGGCGATCGACATGGCGAGCGACGCCGGCGAGCTCCCCGCGCCGGCGCGCGTCCGCGCCGCGAGCGCGCGCACGTCGTCGTCGCGGATCACGCCGACCAGGCGTTCGTCGCCGTCGACGACCGGGAGCGAGGAGAAGCTGGCCCAGCCCGGGTGCGCCACCACCGACGCCTCGGGATCGGTCGCCCGCACCCGGACGACCGGCGTGCGCATGATCTCGTCGAGCCGGGCCTCCGGCGCGGCGCCGATCAGATCGAGCGGTCGCAACGCGCCGAGCAGCGCGCCGCCGCGCTCGACCACGTACACGTAGTGACGATAACGATGAGGGCGCTCGCGGATCACGGTCAGCGCGTCGGCGCAGGTGAGATCGCGCGGCATCGACGGGGCGTGGGGGTCCATGACGGCGCCGGCCGTGCCCGCACCGTGGGCCAGGGACGTGCGCACGGCGGCGGCGACGCCGGGCGGACAGACCGCGAGCACGGCGACCTGCGTCTCACGCTCGACGCGGCGGAGCAACGCGGTGGCCTCGGCGGGCGCCAGCGCCGCCACGATCTCGGCCGCGTCGCCGGCGTCGAGCTCGTCGATCGCGGCCGCGGCCGCGTGCGCGTCCATGCGCGACAGGAGCCGCGCCGCCAGCTCCGGCTCGAGCCCATCCAGGACGACGGCGACCTCGCCCGACGGCGACTGCTCGAGCACGTGCGCCGCGTCGTCCGGGTGGCGCTCGGCGAGCGCGACCACCACGCGCTCGCGGACGTTCACGCGGGCTTCTCCCCGGTGAGGAGCAGCGACGGCTTCTCGCCGAAGAGATGGGCCGGGATCGAGATCCGGCCCTCGGCGACCTCGACCAGCACGGCGGTCGGCTCGATGGCGACGATCACGCCCTCGATGTTCTCGATGCGGATGCGATGACCGACCCGGTAGGTCCGCGCCAGGTAGTGCGACGCGACCAGGTTGCTGACCGTGCCGCGCGCCCCCAGGCCGAACGCCAGCGCCGTCCCGCCGAGCACGGCGCCGACCGCGATCGACCCGAGCACCACGAGGAACGTGGCCTCGATCCCGAGCTGCTCGACCGCGATCACCGACGCGATGAGCACCGCCGCCACCTGGACCGTGCCGCCCAGCGTGCGCGCTTGGTGGACGCCCGACGTCGCGGCCGTCGACACCACCAGGATCCGCGCGGCGTGGCCGGCCAGCACGCCGAGCAGCACGATCGCCACGGCGGCGAGCACGCGCGGCAGGTAGTCGGCGAACCCGGCGAACCAGCTCGACACCACCGGCACCCCGATCGCCGAGGTCGCCGCGGCGAGGAACACGAAGAAGACCAGCCAGAACACGATCCGGCTGGTGACGTCGACCACGAGCGTCTCCGCCTCGGCCTGCTCGAGCGTCATGGGCACGCCGCGCCGCCGGCTCATGCGGTCGACGACACCGACCAGCCGCGTGCTCCACCGCCGGAGCAGGCGCGCCGCGAGCCGGCCGAGCACCTCCGCCACGACATAGCCGGCGAGGACGATGGCGATCGCCATCACGCCGCTGGGGACGTTCTCCTCGGTCCAGCCCAGGAACCGCTCCCACCTCGTCTCGAGCCAGTTCATGGGCGCACTGTACCCGGTCCGTGTGAGTCCGCATGGTGACAGCGGCTCGACCGCGGACTTAGTATCGCCGCATGAGAATGCACCCCGGGGGGTTCGTCGCCGTCGCCGTCTGCCTCGCGCTCGCGTCGCTGTCGCGGCCAGCCGCTGCCCAGCCGGACGACCCCGAGGACGTGATCGACGAAGCGCCACCCGACGAGGCGCCACCCGACGAGGCGCCACCCGACCAGGCGCCGCCCGACGGTGCGGCCGCGGAGCCGGCGCCACCCGACGCCGCGGCTGGTGCGGCCGAGCCGGTCGAGTATCCGCCCGAGGCGCTCGCCCTCCTGCCCAGGGAGATGCTCGATCAGCTCCCCGCGCTCGTCACGCGCTTCTTGCGCCCCGAGCACTACGTCGCGCTCAAGCAGGCGTGCCCGCAGCCCGAGCCGGACGCCGTGCTCGACTGCCTGCAGGCGCCGGAGGCCTCGGCCCTGTTCGAGAAGCTCCACACCCGCGGCGTGGTGGCGTCGATGCTCGAGCGCATGGACGTCGTGCTCCCGTCGCGCCTCGCCGACGAGGACTTCGATGCGCTGGCCGAGCTGTGCGACGAGCCGGGCGAGAAGTGGGCCACCTGCGCGTTCGAGAAGGGGCTCGACGCGGAGGAGTGCAGCGACGGCGAGGACGTCCTCGCCCGCTGCATCGTCTCGAACGACGAGGTCACCGAGGTCTACCTCGAGATCGCCGAGGAGAAGGAGCAGCTGTTCGGCGGCGACCTCTACGTCCCGTTCGCCGGCCTGCTCGCCGTGCTCGATCTCGAGACGATCAAGGCGGTCCGCGCGGCGTGCCCGCAGACCTCGGTCGACGAGGCGATCGACTGCCTCGTCGCGAGCGAGGTGATCGGCACCATCGCCGGCATGTACCGCCAGCTCGCCGAGGAGGTCGTCAAGGAGGCGGCCGCCGAGGCGCAGGCCGCCGGCAACACGATCGACGTCGAGGCCTACACCGACAAGGTGCTCGAGCTGTTCCTGTCGCTGCCGTCGCACACGATCGTCTCGCTCGCCACCGCGTGCGAGAAGCAGCACCCGGAGCTAGGCACGGTGACCGACGCGTCGGTGCTCGACAAGGCGCTCGCCTGCATCGCCGAGAACGCGGACACCGACCCGGTGGCCAACCCGGCGTACATCTCGCGCGACCAGCTGCGCGAGTGGCTGAAGATCGCGCGGGCCAAGGTGGTGGCGGCGATCAAGAAGAAGGAAGAGAAGGCGCAGGACGGCGCCTTCGATCGCATCCTCCTCGTGCTCGCCATCCTCGGCGGCCTCGGCTGCGTCGGCGTCCTCTTCATGCCGCTCGTCCTCGGCCGGCGCTACCCGGGCCAGAGCAGCCTCCTGTGGAAGGCGAGCGGCGTCGCGGCGGTGACGTTCGTCGTGACCGTCGCCATGCTCGGCGCCTCGCTGCTCGCGGTGCGCACGGTGCAGGGCTCGGTCGCCAGCGACTCGACGAGCCCCAAGATGCGCGTGGCCGAGGGCGTCTTCAGCGTGCTGGCCACGTCGAAGTACGTGAGCCTGTTCAGCGACGTCTCGAAGGAGCGCCTCGACCTGGTGAAGCGCCCGCTGCGTCAGGTGCTCGAGCGCGACCCATCCGTCGAGAGTGACGACGTCTTCGCCGCCGACCTCATCACGCACTGGGCGACCCAGCTCCAGGAGCCCGAGCTCCAGTACGTGGCCAAGAACGCGCAGAAGCTGAAGGGGCAGGCCGAGTCGTTCCAGAGCGTGTTCAGCCTCTACCGCAAGATCGACTGGCTGATGGGCATCATCCCCATCGTGCTCTCGATCCTCGCGGTGCTCCTCTACGTGCTGCCGCTCAAGGACACCCTGGTCGACATCGTGCTGTCGCCGGCGCGCGCCGCCCGCGCCGGCGCCGCCGAGCGCGGAACCGCGCAGAAGGCGATGCGCCTGGTGTGGGCGGAGGTGAAGGCGACCTTGCCGTTCATCGGGCTCATCCTCGTGCTCTTGCCGCTCACCGGCGTCTTCCTCTCCCGCGCCGTCGAGCCGCTGCTCGAGCTGCTCATCGCTGGATCGCTACGCACCTTCCAGTACCTCCTGTGGGCGGACGCGTCGACGGCGGTGCTGTGGCTGTCGCTCGGCACCACGATCTTGCTCCTCGTCCTCTGCCTCGCGGTCTACATCCTCGCGGTGAGCTTCCTCCTCGGCACCGCGCGCAAGGCGCTGCGCTGGATCTTCCACGGTGGGCACGGCTTCGGGGAGCTGAAGTCGCTGTGGCTCTGGGGTGCGCTCTCGATCGTCTGGGTCCTCGCCCTGCCCTTCCTCTTCGTCCTCGGCATTCGATGGCTCGCGTTCGGGCCGCTCGCCGGCGGAGACGGCGTCCCTACCACCGGCGACATGCTGCTCGTGCCGATGGTGGCGCTCGTCACGTTCCCGCTGCTCTTCTGGGCGGCGCGCGGATGGAAGGCGCTCGTGTACGTGAAGAAGTATCCGGTCCCCAAGATCCCGACCGACGCGATCTGAGCGCGCCCCGGCCCGTGGGTAGGGATGGGGTATCGTCGACCGATCCCGGCCTGCGGGGCGAGACCGCTCACGTACCATGATCTCGGGTCGCTCGTGCGTCGCAGGCTTCTGACATCATTGGCCGCGCTGCTCCTGACGGCGTGCGGGGAGCGGCAGGAAACGCCTCGCCTCGACCAGGTCGAGCCCGCACAGGTGACCGCGCTCGCGGCGACGCCCGCGACCCTCTCAGGCCGGCACCTGTACGCGAGGGCACGCGTCGATCTGGACGAGGACACGACCATCCTCGATCGCGAGTGGAAGATCGCGATCGGTGATGCGGGCCTCGCCGATGACGCCGTCACCTGGATCGATCCGACGCGCATCGACATGATCGTTCCGCCCGGCCTACCGGTCGGTGCTCACGACGTCGTCGCCACCGCGCCGGACGGTCGGGTCGTCGTCCTCACCGACGGCGTGACCGTCACCGACGAGCCGATCGGGCTGACGCTGACGATCGAGGACGCCGCCGGCGGCGCGGGCGCGCCGCTCACCGGCACGTTCAGCGCAGGCGACTCGGTGGCTGCGTACGCGGTGGCGCGCGACCGCGCGGGTGACTTCGTCGCCGACGTCGACGTCGTGTGGAGCGTCACCGGGGCCATCGGCACCACGCTCGGCGGCCCGGCCAGCGAGACGAGCTTCACGGCGACGCGGATCGGCGTCGGCCACCTCGTCGCACGCCGCGACGCCGCAGGGATCGAGACCGAGAGCGGCGAGCTGGTCGTCGTGGCGGGACCTGCCGACCGGATCGCCATCGTCGACGCCCCCGGCGGCGCCGGCGCCACCATCGGAGACCTCGGCGGGCTGACCACCGACGCCGACGGCGGTCTCGACGCACACGCGATCTCGGTCGACGCGTTCGACAACTTCGTCGCCGACGAGGCGGTCACCTGGTCGCTCAGCGGGGTCGCCGGCGTGTTACCCGCGGCGTCGACGTCGCGGGCAACCGTCGATTTCACGACGACGGGAACGGGCGTGCTCCACGCGATCCATCCCACGCTCGCACCCGGCGCGACGGGCACCCTGACCGTGATCGGCGGACGCGCCGCCACCCTCGCGATCTCGCCCGCGCCGGTGACGATCAGCGCGGACGCGCCGCCGCTCGCGCTCCTCACCTCGGGCACCGACGCGGACGGCAACGCGACCCAGGACCTCGGGACGCTCGGCTGGACGGTGGTGAGCGGCCCGATCCGTGCGATCGACAGCGCCGGCGTGCTCGATCCGATCACCGCCGGCGCCGGCACGATCCGCGTGACCAGCAGCCACGGATCGAGCGCGGACGTCGCGGTCACGATCCTCGCCGGCCGTGCGGCTGTCATCGAAGTCCAGCCGCCGAGCGCCATGCTGTCGGCGGACGACGCGCCGCTGACGTTCACCGTCAAGGCGGCCGACGGCGACGGCAACCTGACGGCGGACGTCGGGACGGTGAGCTGGTCGATCGCCGCCGGGCCGATCACCGCGATCGGCCCCAGCACCGGGATCTTCGATCCGGCTCGCGCCGGCACGGGCGCGATCCGCGCCACGAGCTCGTGGGGACCGAGCGGTGACGCGTCGGTCACGGTGACCGAAGGCATCGCCGCCTCGCTCGTGGTCACCCCGGACACGCTCGATCGCGTCGCCGGTGAGGCCCCGGTCTCGTTCGTCGTCGCCGGCACTGACGCCGACGGGAACCCGACGACCAAGCTCGGAGCGATCACCTGGTCGATCGCGAGCGGCGGGTTCGGCACCCTCGACGCTGCGGGCGTGCTCACCCCCACCGTGCCCGGCCTGGGCACGGTGCGGGCTACGAGCAGCTTCGGGCCGTTCGACGACACCTCGACGGTCCGCGTCCGGCAACCGGCGACGCTGGTCGCCGCCGTCACCGCGCCCACGCGCGTCACGACCGGCCAGAGCTTCGCGGTGTCCATGCGGGTCGACAACGTCGGCGAGTCGGGGGCCGCCGGCGTCACGCCGTGCGGCTGGGCATCGACGGGTGCGGGCGGCGCCACGGCGAGCGCGGGCCCCACGCCGAGCTCGGCCGCGATCGCGGCGGGCGGGGCCCAGACGTTCGCCTGGACGTTCACCGCGGGCGCGACCGGGCCGGTGCAGCTCACGGGTTGTGCGATGGGCACCGACGTGACGACGTCCGCGCCCGCAGGGACGCCCGGCGCGTCGAGCTCGATCACGGTCGAGGCGCCGCCGGTGCTCGTCGCGACCCTCACCATCCCGCCGCTCATCGGCACGGGGGCGACGTTCCCCGTGGACCTCGCGGTGCACAACACGGGGCAGGCCACGGCGAGCGGGGTGACCCCCGTGATCCCGACGGTGACCGGGACCGCGAGCGCGACGCTCGTGAGCGCGCCGGTCCCCGCCGCGATCGCCGGCGGCGCCACCGCGACCTTCCGTTGGATCTATCGGGCGACCGCGCCCGGCACGCTGCAGCTGACGAGCGCGGCGTCGGGTACGGACGCCAACAGCGGCGCCGCGGTGACATCGAACACGGCCACGTCCGACGTCGCCGACGTCCTCGAGTCCCTGCTCGTCGCCGCCGATCCCTTCGGCGATGGGAGCGCCTTCGCGTACGTGGTCGGTTACCAGGGCTCGGTCGTGCTCGGCCCGAACCGGAACGGCACGCGCGCCGCGCGCTTTCCACCCGGCGGTGGCCCGGTCGAGCTGCTCGACTTCCGCTTCCCGCGCGATACCACCGGCAACTCGAGTCGGAACAGCTCGCCGGCGCCGTATCGATCGATCGGCGCGACGGGGTGCACGGCGAACACCGCGGCCTGCGGGCCCGACAACGAAGACGGTCGCGGACAGCTCGAGGCGGTGACGTTCGGCGGCACGCAGTTCCTGGTGATCTCGGGCGCCCGCACCGGCGGCGATCTCGACTACGTCTACATGACGACCGACACCGACACGACGCTCGACTTCCGGTACGTCGATCTCTCGACCGCGCTGGGCGGCGGCACCGTGGGCGTCTCCGCCATCGCCGCGACCGCGAACCGCTGCTACCTCGGCTTCCCGGATGGGGGCGGCTCGCGCCCCTACCTGCTCGGCCTGGAGACCACGCCGCCCTCGCCGGGCCTCGACGCGACCTCGTTCCAGGTCGTCGACCTCGAAGCGAAGGACATGCCCAACTTCCAGACCACCGGCGCCGAGATCGTCGATGCGATCGCGAACGTGGGCGGGCTGATCCACGTCTTCCAGGATGGCGGGTGGATGCGCGCCGCGGTCGCGACGCCGAGGTCCTACAGGGACTTTCCCTCGGACTGGCGGGTGATGACGCCGTCGAGCAGCCAGTACTCCAGCCTCACGTCGATCACGACGACCAAGTTCGCCGACCTCCTGCCGACGGACCGCGCGGTCCCGCAGGCCGCCGTCTTCGGAGGTCGCCTGTTCGTCGCCCGCAACACCACCGCCGGTCCCCAGCTCTGGTCGTGTAACCCGGCGGGCCCCCCCGACACGACCGCGTGCGATCCCGGCGACTGGACGCTGATCGCCCGCAACGCCGTGGGCAACACGCTGCTCTCGCAGTTCGACGACACCACACGCACGCGGGTCACGATGCTGGTCGCGACGCCGACCCATCTCTACGTCGGCTTCGACGACGCCGACGGCGCGGTCGTCTACCGCACGAGCGATCCGGCGGCGACCACGCTGGCGGACTTCACCGGCCGGCTCGGGTGCACCGCCGATCAGGGGCCCACGATGTGTCCCGGCCTGGGAGGCGCCGGGTTCGGGGCGACGACCAACACCCGCATCCTCGACGCCGACGCGCTCACCTTCGGTGGCGCCTCGGCCGTCTACGTCACGACCGGCGACGGCAGCGGCCCGCTCTCGGTGTACGTGCTGCCGTGATCGACGTCTCAGCCAAGCGGCGCCGCGAAGGGGCGAGCCGGACGGCCGAACCGGTAGCCCTGGAGGTACGGGACCCCGAGGGCACGCACCGCGGCGAGCTCCTCTTCCCGCTCGATGCCCTCCGCGACGACCTGCATCCCCTCACCACGCGCGAACTCGAGGAGGTGGTGGACGAGCCGTTCGGTCCGCGGGTTGACGGCGACGTCGCGGACCAGATCCATGTCGAGCTTCACGAAGTCCGGCGTCAGCATCGCGAGCGAGTTGAGACCGGCATACCCCGCGCCCAGATCGTCGAGCGCGAAGCGGAACCCTCGCCCACGCAGCCCGTCCATGATGACGCGAACGCGCTCGTACTCGAGGATCGCGGCCGCCTCGGTGATCTCGAAGACGATGCGATCCGACCACCGGGCCAGCCCCTCATCGCCCCGGCCGAAGCCGTCGACCAGCAACTCCTGAGGATGGACGTTGATGAAGGCGAGCGCGCCTGCCGGCAGCTCCGCCAGGTCCGCCGCGATGCGCGTCCGCATCGCGCGGCCGAGCGACGCCAGCTTGCCCGTGCGCTGCGCGACCTCGAGGAGCACGAGCGGGTTCGGGAGCATCGGGTCCTCGGGGCGGACCAGCGCCTCGTACGCGAACAGGCTCCCGTCGGCCGCCACGATCGGCTGGTAGAGGAAGTGGAACACGTGCTCGGCGATCGTGCGATCGAGCGCGCGCAGGCGGCCGAGCTCGGTCTCGCTGCCGCCGGCGGCGACCATCCGCGCGGTGTACGGGACGACGCGATTCCGGCCACCGCGCTTCGCCGCGTAGAGGGCCACGTCGGCCGCCGCGATCAGCGCCTCGCGCGTGCTGGCATCGACGGGACACGACGCGACGCCGATCGACAAGCTCACCGGCGGCGTGCCCGCCGTCCCGCTATCGCGTCCGACCGCGACGCGCAGCCGCTCGCCGAGCGTGGCGGCGCCGGCCTTGTCGGTGTCGGGCAAGATCACCGCCATCTCGTCTCCGCCGTAGCGCGCGATCAGGTCGCCTCGGCGCGGGTGGAAGTCGCCGCTCGCGTGGTCCCCCTGGAGCGCGCGCGCGACGACGCGCAGGACGTGATCGCCGACCTGGTGGCCGTAGCGATCGTTGATCTCCTTGAACCCGTCGATGTCGATCAACGCGACGCTGAGGACATGGCCGTGGCGACGCGCCCGCTCGACCTCTCGCTCGAGCGAATCGTGGAAGTGCGCGTGGTTGAAGAGCCCGGTCAACGAGTCCCGCACGACCAACCCCTCGAGCGTCCGGTTCTTGTCGGCGAGCTCGGCGAGCAAGCGCGTGTTGGCGCGACGCAGCCCGAGCACCTCGACCACGCGACGCAGACGTCCAACCAGATCGGGGACCTGGAACGGCTTGACGACATAGTCGGCGACCCCGAGCTGCATCGCCTCGATGGCCGAGGTCAGGTTGGCGTAGCCGGACACGATGACGATCGCGAGATCCGCACCCGCCAGCTCGCGCGCGAGCGTGAGCCCGCTGTCGTCCGGCAGGTTCTTGTCGAGCAGGACGAGATCGGGGCGACGGTGGGCGAGCGCCAGGCGCGCCGCGGCGACGTCGATGGCGACCTCGCTGGTGAAGCCCAGGTCTTCGAGGACCTCGCCGAGCAACTCGACGATGACCGGCTCGTCCTCGACGACCAGTACGTGCAGGCCAGTACCAAGCGGAGGAACCATCGCCGACGCGAGGACTACGGTACCATGTTCCGCGCAGGCGATCCGGTCAGCGCCCCGTGAGCAAGTCCAGCCGCGTCCTCCTGGTCGACGACGAGCCGGTGATCCACGAGCTCGTGGTCGCGGTGCTCGACGATGCCGACGTCGTCGGGTGCGTACGAGGAGAGGAAGCGATCGAGCGCCTCCGCGGCGGCGAGCACTTCGACGTCGCCCTGATCGACAAGAACCTCCCCGATCGTTCGGGGATCGAGGTCATCCGCGACCTCAGGCGGCTCGCGCCCGACCTCGAGGTCCTCGTGCTCACGGGCTACCCCTCGTTCGACTCCGCGCTCGAGGCGATCGGGCTGGGCGCCTTCGACTACCTCACCAAGCCGCTTCGTGACGTCAACGACCTCCGCCTGCGGGTGGGCAACGCGATCGACCGGGCGCAGCGGCGCCGCGAGGCCGCCGCGCTCCTCGAAGCCCTGCGCTCGAGCGCGCGGCGATACCGCGAGCTCTTCGAGGCCATCCCCGACGCCGTCGTCGTCTTCGACGACGCGACGCAGACGATCCACGACGCCAACGCCGCCGTGGAGACGGTCTACGGCTGGCCGCGGCGCGAGCTCATCGGCCGCTCCGCGACGCTCCTGGGGTGCCGCGGCCCCGAGCGCGTCGACCGGCGACGCGACGGGACCGTGCTCGCCGTCGAGGTCCGCACGGCATCCCTCGAGGCGTCGAGCTCGCCGCTCACCGTCGAGGTGATCCGCGACGTCTCGCAGCTCCGGCAGGCGCAGAAGCTCGAAGCCGTCGGCCGCCTCGCGTCCGGCGTCGCTCACGACTTCGCCAACCTCCTCCAGGTGATCGGCACGTCCGCCGAGCTCGTGAACGATGCGCTCTCGACGCGCGGCGAGACCGGCGGCGATCTGCGCGAGGATCTCGCGCGCATCGGTCAGGCGTGTCGCAGCGGCCTCGAGCTGACCCGCCGCCTCCTCGCGTTCAGCGGCCGGCAGCCCATGGAGCCCGCGACGATCGCCGTCGGCGACGTGCTGGAGGAGCTGGTCTCGATGCTCCGGCGCGCGATCGGCGCGCGCATCGAATGCACGGTCGAGGTGCGGGGCGGACCACACTGGGTGGTCGTCGACCGTAGCCAGCTCGAGCAGATCGTCACCAACCTCGTGGTCAACGCCCGCGACGCGATGTCCGAGGGCGGTCGCCTCGCGATCACGGTCGCGCGCGCCGACGATCGTCCGGAGGTCGTGCTCACGGTCAGCGACAGCGGCGCGGGCATTCCCGCGGACCTGCTCGGCAAGATCTTCGAACCGTACTACACGACCAAGCCCGCCGACCGTGGCACCGGGCTCGGGCTCGCGACGGTCAAGAGCATCGTCGATCAGCTCGGGGGCCGAATCGACGTGCGCTCGACGCCTCACGAGGGCACGACGTTCGAGATCTCCCTCCCGGCCGCGTCGGGGGCCGGATGAGCGTCGGCGGCAAGCTGCTCGGGTTGATGTTGCTCGCGGCGCTGCTCCCGCTCGTGATCGCGACCAGCACGGCGCTCCGCATGCACCAGCGCGCGTTCGACGCCAAGCTCGCCGAGATCCATCGGATGGCCGCCGCGGATGGCGCGCAGCGCGCGCGGAGCACCATCGAGACCACACGGGCGCAGCTCGGCGCGCTCGCCCAGACGATCCCGTGGACCGAGCTCTCGCCCGAGGAGCGGTCCGGCGCGCAGCGGCTGCTCTACGGCCAGCTCGACGACATCGTCGCGGTGAGCGTGATCGACGCGGAGGGAGAAGGCGTCGGAACGGCCGCCTACCAGCTCGGCGACGCGGGCGTGCACCCGCCGGTGACCACGCGCGACCTGGAGACGTTCGGCCGCACGATCCCGCTCGATTCGGCGCTCGCCGGAGGCTTCGCCATCGCCGGGCCGCTCTGGCTCGCCGACAGTGCGACGCCGCTGGTCACGTTCGCGTACCGCATCCGGCTGCCCGATCGCGACGGGGCCGTCGCGGTCGGGCTCTCGCTGCGCGGCTTGTGTCGATCGATCGCGACCCCTCGGGGTGAGGACCTGTGGACGTCGATCGTCGATCGCGACGGACGCCCGCTCTGCCCGGGCGCCGGGCCGCCAGCCGGGGCCGCCGTGATCTCCGCGTCCGCGGAGGGCCCCCTCGGATCCCGCATCGTCACCGAGGCGCGCCGCGCGGCCGCGTTCGCGGCGAGCGATCGCATCCGGCGACAGTCGATGGTCTGGGTGCTGATCGCGTTCGCCACCGCGCTCGGGGCCGGCCTGGTGCTGAGCCGGAGCATCCGCCACCGGCTCGCGCAGCTGACGATCGGCGCCCAGGCGCTCGCCGCCGGTCGGTTCGACCACAAGGTGCCGGTCCTCGGCCGCGACGAGCTCTCGCGGCTCGCCTCGACGTTCAACCGCATGGGTGACGAGATCGCGAAGCAGGACGCCGAGATCCGGGCGTGGAACGCGGAGCTCCGGGAACGCGTCGAGGCGCGCACCCGCGAGCTCGTCGCCGCCCAGGAAGCCCTGGGGGAAGCGCGCAAGCTCGCCGGGCTCGCGACGCTCGGCGCCGGCATCGCCCACGAGGTGAACAACCCGCTGAGCGGCGTCCTCGGGTTGACGCAGGTGCTGCTGGCGAAGGCGCCCGAAGGCTCGCGCGAGCACCGGGCGCTCACCTCGATCGAACGCGAGGCACAGCGCATCCGCGACATCGTCCAGCGCATGTCGGCGCTCGCGGCCGAGGCTCCCCGGCAAGCGACCGTGCCGGTGCGGGCCTTGCTCGAGGCCGTGGCGTCGTCACTCGCCGGGCGTCTCGCCGCCGCGAAGGTGACGCTCGTGCGCGAGGACGGCGCGGAGCTGGCGTCCGTGCACGGTGACGGCGCGCAGCTCGAGCAGGCGCTCCGCGAGATCGCGGACAATGGGATCCGCGCGATGGAACCGGCCGGTGGCGCCCTGACGATCCGCGCGCGCAACGAGGCGCGGACGATCGTCATCGAGGTGGCGGACCACGGCTGCGGCATCGCGCCCGACGTCCTCGACCGGATCTTCGAGCCCTTCTACACGACCAAGCAGGACTGGAGGTCGCACGGACTGGGGCTCGCGGTCGCACAGCGCATCATCGCGACCCACGGTGGCACCATCCGCGTGGTCAGCGAACCCGCGCAGGGAACCACCGTGACCGTCACGCTGCCACGCACCTCCCGGGAGACCCACCTTGCGTGACGACCCGCGACGCGCGCTCGCGGCGGCCGCGGTGGCGCTCGCGCTCGTCGCATGCGGGCGCGGGTCCTCGTCGCCCAGGCCGCTCGACGACGCCCGCGCCACCGCGCCGCTCAGCGCCGCCGACGCAGCGGCGGCACCGATCGCCCCCGGGACGACCGTCCGATCGGTGACCGGCGTCGCCGAGCGGCGGGTCGGCGACGCCTGGGTCGCGCTGCAGATCGGCGACCAGCTCGGCATCAATGACCAGATCCGCACCGCCGAGGGCGCGGCCACCGAGCTCGATCTCGGCGGCGAGACGCTGGTCACCATCGGCGCGACCTCGGAGCTCACGATCCGCGAGGTCTCGGAGAGCGTCTCGAACGTCATGCTCGGCAGCGGCCGGGTCAGCGCGCAGGTGCCGGCGGGCAGCTCGAAGATCCGGCTGGAGACGCGCGGCGGGTCGGCGGTCGTCGAAGCGGACGACGGCGAGTTCTCCGCGATCGCCAGCGGCAGCGGTGACGTGACCGTCGCGACCACCAAGGGCACCGCCCGGCTCACGAGCAGCGGCGCGACCGTCGCGATCGCGCGCGGCCGGCAGGCCACCGCGCGCGCGGGCGAGGCGCCGTCGGTGCCGGTGCCGATCCCGGCGTCGCTGTTCCTGAAGGTGAAGCCGCTGGGCGGCGACCTTCGAGAGACGGTGGTGCGCGGCGAGACCGCGCCCGGCGCCGTCGTCAGCATCAACGGCGTACGCATGACCACCGACGCCGACGGCACGTTCGACACGCGGCTGGCAGCGCTCGAGGGCGACAACGTGATCGTGGTGTTCGTCGAGGACGCGTCGGGGCGGAGCGAGCAGAAGGTCCTGCGCCGGACCGTGAACCGGCGCCCCCCGCCGGTGAAGGCCGAGGTGACGTGGTGATCTCCCGGACGAGCGTGCTCCTCGCGTGGCTGATGCTCGGCGCGGTCTCCCCCGCCGATGCCGACGACGTTCGGTCGAGCGGCCCGCTCGCGCTCGCCGCGCCGCGCGATCTGGTCGCTGGCCGTGACGCGAGCGCGGTGATCAGCCTCGCGGCGGGAGAGCCGGTCACGCTGGTCGCGACCGCCGGGGTCGTCGACGCGCCGGTGGCCGCCGGGGACGGGCGCCTCCACGCCCGGTGGACCATGCCCGCCACCCGCTTTCCGCAGGTCGCGATCGTCGCGGCGCTCGGCGCCGACGGTCGGGTGCGCGACTGGATCGCCGTACCGCTCGCCGGGAACGCCACCGTCAAGGTCGACACCCGCGCCGGATCGATGGTGACCTTGCGTGTGGGGGGACGCGAGTTCGGCCCGGTCGCCGCCAACCGATCGGGCGTCGCGGCGGTCCCCGTCATCGTCCCGCCCGGCATCACGAGCGCGACGGCCATCGCGCTCGACCGCGCCGGCCGTCGCGGCGAGTCGACGGTGGATCTCGCGGTCCCGGAGTTCCAGCGCGTGCTGAGCGTCTGCGGCCCCGCCGGGGACCGGGTCGAGCTCCTCGCCGTGGGCCCGACGGGTGTACCGGCGAGCGAACCTCCGGCCGTGACGATCTCGGGCGCGAGCGCCGGCGCCGCGACACGGATCTCGCCCGGGTGGTTCGCGGTCCCGGTCGACTCGACCCGCGCCACGGTCGACGATGCCGACGTCACCGCCGTGGCCGACGGCGAGGTCGCGACCGCGAGTACGTGCCGGTTACGGCTGCCACCCGAGCGGCCGACCGGGATCCACGTCGAACCCGATCGGACCTCGGTGGTGGCGGGAAGCGGCGACGTCGTCCTCCGGGTCGTGGTCGAGTACCCGGGGCTGCGCCGCCCGGCGCCGGTGCGCGTGCTCGCGACGACGGACCTCGGCCGGGTGGCGCTGGATCCCGAGCACGAGCCCACGCGCTGGCAAGGGCGGTGGTCGCTGCCGGCGGAGCTCGGCGGGCGAACGACCGCCCGCGCGACGATCGTGGGCGTGGCGGGCGACAGCCGCGTCGAGGCGGCCGCCGCGGTCACGCTCGCCCCCGACGAGGTCCATGCGATCGAGGTCGAGGCCCGGGGTCCGCTGCGCGCCGACGGGCTCGCGCGGACGCGCGTGATCGCTCGCGTCCGGGACCGACACGGCAACCTGGTTTCCAGCGATGGACTCTCGGCGGACGCCACCGGCACGCTGGGTCGCTTCGAACGTGCGGCGGACGGATCGCTCGTGGCGACCTACGTCGCGCCACGTTCGCGGTCGCTTCGACGCGACGCGATCGTGGTGACCGACCGGAGGACCCGCGTCACCGCGCAGACCGAGATCCAGCTCGAACCGCTCGGGCCCGCGCGGCGTGCCGATCTGCGGCTGGGTTGGTTCGACAACCTGGGACGTGTCTCCGCGCCGGTGATGACCCTCGAAGCCTCCGCCGCGGTGCCCGTGCCCCGCATCGCGGTCGACCGGGTGCGCGCCGGGGTCGGCGTCGGCGCCTACCGCGCCGGCTTCCGCGCGATGGTCGACGGTGAGGAGGTCGACGTCTCCGTGACCACCGTGCCGATCGCCGGACGCCTGAGCTACGCCCGCCGGCTCGGTCCCGCCGAGCTCCTCGCCGGCGTCGGTTTCGGGGCCGCCGTGGTCGATGCCGCGACGACGTCGCCGAGCGCGGGGAGGCGCGCGCGCACGCTGGTGCGGCCGATCTACATCGCCGCGGTCCAGGGCCGGTATCCGCGCGGGCGCATCGCGCTGGTCGGCGGCGTCGAGTACTGGCGCGCACGCGGCGATACGGGCGACGTGCACGGCTCGCTCGGCGGGATCGTCACCACCGTCGGTGTGGGGGCGCCATTCTGACGATGGACGTGCAGCGGACGCGGCGAGTACCATCGACGTCGATGGCGGATCGCTCGGGTGCGGGCTCGCCGCGATCGCGGTGCCAGGTCGACCACGCGACGGCCGCGCGCCGCGGTCGGAGGAACGTATGAGCGCCGACGATCCCAGCGATCCGAACGCGATCCTCGGTTCCGACCTCATCCACGTGCTCGAGCAGCACGGCATGGCCGGCCGCCTCGACGCCCTGGTGAGCCGCCTCCTGCACCTGCAACGGCTCACGGCGATCGGCGCCGTCGGCGCTGGCGTGATCCACGAGGCCCGGAACGCCATGACGGGGATCGTCGGCTTCGCGCAGGTCGGCGCCGAGCGGCCCGACTCCCCCGAGAGCGCCAGGCTCTTCCGTCTCATCGAGAAGGAGTCGATCCGCTGTCTCGCGCTCCTCTCGAGCTATCTAGGCGCCGCCCGCGATCACGAGGCGCCGCAGCGACGCGTCGCGGTCGCCGAGCTCGTCGAATCGACCGCCGTGCTCGTCCGTGGGCAGTTCCGCATGAACCGCGTCCGCCTCGAGATCGAGGCGGATCCAACCGTCGTGGTGAACGGTCGCGCGAACGAGCTCACGCAGGTGCTCCTGAACCTGCTCGTCAACGCGCTGCAGGCGACGCCGGCCGGCGGCACCGTCCGCGTCACCGCCGCGCGGGACGCGAGCGGCCAGGTCGTCATGGCCGTGTCGGACACCGGCGAAGGGATCCCGGGCGACCTGATCGCGCGCATCCTCGAGCCGTTCGTCACCTCCAAGGACGACGGCGTCGGACTCGGCCTGACCGTGAGCAACCGGATCGTGGAGATGCACGGCGGTACCCTCGAGGTCGTCAGCGAGCCCGGAAACGGTGCCACGTTCACGGTGCGCTTGCCGTCCGATCCGCGGTAGCCCGGCGCGACCTCGGACGGCTCAGCGGGAGGTCCGTGTCGCGCGTGCCTTGGAGATCGCCGCGACGAGATCCGCCGCCCCCCAGGGCTTGGGCAAGAAGGCGACGAGCCCCTCGCCGACGAGCTTCGACATCGTATCCTGCTCGCTGTAGCCGCTGGAAAGGACGACGGGCAGGGTCGGCCTCACCCGCTGGATGTGCGCGAAGACCTCGGCGCCGTTCAGCCGAGGCATCGACATGTCGAGCAGCACGGCGACGAGCTCGTCGGCGTGCGCGTCCACGAGGTCCACCGCCTCCTTGCCATCGCGTGCCTCGATCACCTGGTAGCCGGCGTCCTCGAGCGTCGCCACCACGACCTGACGAACGATGTCGACGTCGTCCGCGACGAGCACGAGCCCGCGGGCGACCTGCGGCGCCGGCGCGGACGCCACGTCGTCGCGCCGCGGTGTGCCGTCGGCCCGCACCGGCAACAGGACCCGGATCGTCGTGCCCTCGCCGACCTCGCTGTCGATCTTGATCGCGCCGTGATGGCCGCGAAGGATCCCGAGCACCGCGGCGAGCCCCAGACCGCGTCCGGAGAGCTTCGTGGTGAAGAACGGATCGAAGACCTTCTGCATGGTCGCCGCGTCCATCCCGGACCCGGTATCGGCGACCTCGAAGAAGGCGTAGTCGCCTTCGTTCATCGACGCGTCGAGGTACATCGACCGCAGGTACTCGGCGTCTGCACGGACGTGGCCCGTGGTGACGACGATCTGTCCCTCTCGTCCCTCGAGCGCATCGCTCGCGTTCGTGATCAGGTTGATGACGATCTGCCGGATCTGCGTCGCGTCACCGGTGACCGTCGGCAGGTCGGGGGCGAAGTGGTAGCGCAGCGTCGCCTTCTTCGAGATCGCCGCGTTGATCAGGTGCGTGGTCTCGCTGACGAGCCGGTTCAGGTCGAGCGGCTCCACGACGAAGCGTCCTCTGCCCGAGTACGCGAGGAGCTGCTTCGTGAGATCGGCGAGCTGCCACGCCGCGTCGCGCACGTCCTGGATCGACGCGCGGGCCCAGGAGTCCTCGGGCAGATCGCTGAGCGCGAGATCCGCGTTGCCGAGGATCCCGACGAGGAGGTTGTTGAAGTCATGCGCGATCCCGCCGGCGAGGAGGCCGACGCTCTCGAGCTTCTGCGCCTGCTGGATGCGCGCCTCGAGGCCCCTTCGCTGGGTCACGTCCGACACCATCGCGAGCGCTCCGACGATCTCCCCGTGAGCGTCGCGGAGCGGATTGGTCGCCATGATCGTCCATAGATCGGTTCCGTCGCGCCGCTTCAGCCGGAACTCGTGGGACTCGCGGATGCCGCGCTTGCGTCGCTCGAGGTTCACCTCCGCCGAGCGCCGGCCCTCGGCGTCCATGAAGTCGAAGAACGAGCGCCCGATCATCTCGGCCGGCGCGTACCCGAGCATCTCGGCGAGCTGCGGGTTGACGAAGGTGGTGCGACCTTGCATGTCGATCGTCCACACGCCCTCCGCGCACGTCGTCACGATCTCCCGGTAGCGAGCCTCGCTCTCGCGCAACGCTTGCTCGATCGTCTCGCGCTCGAGCTCGACCGCCACGCGCTGCGCGAAGAGCTCGAGCGCCGAGCTGTGCTCCTCGCCGAGCGGGGACGTCGGCGCGTCGTGCAGCCCGATGATGAGCCCGGTCACCCCGCCACCCCGCTTGGTGACCCGGAACCCGGTGTAACTCTCGATCCCCATCTCCGCGAGCATCTTGTCGCGCGGGAACAGCCTGGCCACGTCCCTTGGGATGTGGCACGCGCCGCGCTCGACGACCTCTGCGCATGGCGTGCCGTCCAGTTCGTACTCGAACGGCGGAAGATGACTGCCGTCGGACCACCCCGCGCGGATCCGGATCCGCTCGCCGCTCCCGGTCTGCACGCCCACGAAGCCGAACTTGCACGCCAGGGCTTCGGCGACCGCGCGGGCCAGCGAACGATAGAACTCCTCGCCCGAGCTCGACGCCGTGCGTTCGAGCAGAGCGCGCGTAACGGTTGCCCACGTCACAGACTCGCGAGATCTCCTGTGCTCGAAGCTAGCGTGAGGCGTCCTTCCCCGGCAAGCGTTTCGCCGAGGCAGTCTGGCGCGAGATTTGCGCGTCGCGCACGCTCATCCACGCTCGGTGCGACGCGTCACGACAGGATCACGAACGGTCCCGGCACCGGCAGGTGCCGGCGCGTGAGCTCGTCACGCCCGAGCTCGGCCGTCGCGGCCGCTTCGTCGGCGTGCCCGGTGCGCGCCTCGTGCGCGGCGCGCAGCCAGAGCACCGAGAGCGCATCCTCCTCCGCGCCGGTCCGCGATGCACGGGCGAGGAGCTCGCCCCAGATCCTGGGAGGTGCACCCTCGATCGAAGCCTGGACCGCATCGACCAGGAGCGACAGGCTGGGGTTCGACCGGACGTCTTCGTCGACGACCTCGTCGAGCGCGGCGCGGGCCAGCGCCATGTCACCCGTGCCCGCGCACAGGAACGCGACCTGCACCGAGCCGACCAGCGGTGGCCGCTCGCGAAACCGGCGCCGGCCGAGCTCCCGTGACTGCGTGGCCGCGGCGAGCGCACCCGTGACGTCGCCGGTGCACCAGCGGAGCTCGGACAAGTTGTGCCAGCCCCAGACCTCGAGCTGACCGAGCCCGGCGCGCTCGGCGACCTCGATGGCGCGCTGGCAGTCCTCCTCCGCCCTTCGCGGCTCGCCGAGTCGGCGCCAGGTGTTGATGCGGTTGAACAGCCCCACCGTGAGGTGGAAGTCGTCGCGGCTCCGCTCGCATCGCGCGATGACGTCGTCGAGCACGCGCAGCCCGTCGGCCACGCGCGCGCGGCGACGCAGCACGCCCCCCAGCATCAACATCGAACCGATCGCCGTCTCGTGGTCGTCGAGGCTGTCGGCCAGGGCGATCGCCTCGCCGAGCTCGCGGGTGGCGTCTTCCAGCCGCTCCTTGCGCGCGTGGACGACCCCGCTCCAGTTGAGCAACCGGGCGCGGCTCGCCGGCGGCAGATCGTCGCCCGCGAGCGCTCGCGCCGCCGCGACCAGCGTCGCGGACTCGGTGAGGTTCTCCATGAAGTCGCAGACCGCGGCCTCGGCCACCAGCAGATCGACGCGCAGCGTGCGATCGTCGAGGCGCTCGGCCAGGGTCCGGGCGGCGCCGAAGTCGGCGCGCGCCGCCTCGTAGTGGGTCAACATGCGTCGCGCGCGGCCACGCTCGGCCAGCGCGGTCGCGCGCAGCCTCGGTGCCTCGTCACCCGCCGCCTCCACTGCCGCGCTCAGGAGCTGCTCGGCCTCGACGTGGGCGTGCCGCCGGCGCGCCGCCTGCGCGAGCGCGATCCACGCCGCGGCCGCCACCCGTGCCTCACCGCAGCACGAACCGTGATGCGCCAGCCGGCGGAGCCGCGCCGCGGGCTCGCCGTCGATGCGATCCTGCCAGAGCCGGAACGCGGCGGCGTGGAGCGCACGGCGGCGGGCCGGCTCGATCAGCCCCTCCACCGCGTCCTGCAGCGACGCCGAGGCGAGCTCGATGCGACCATCGCTCCAGCGGAGGATGCCGGCGCGTGCCAGCGCCTCGACACCGGCCGCCGGATCGACCGCCGGCCCCTCCGATGGATGTGACGACGCGAGGACGTCGATCTCCGCGAGATCCGCGCCGGGCCCGGCGACGGCGCATGCCTCCGCCAGCCCCCGCAACCCCGGCGGGAGCGACGCGAGTCGCTGAGCCGCGAGCCAGCGCGAGCCCGCCTTCGACGGAACGTCGGTCAGCTCGTCGGCAGCGACGTACCATTCGTCGCTGGCCGGGTGACGGCGGATCACGCCCCGGCGCTTGAGCTCGGTCAGCAGGTCGACGAGGAGCCCCGGATTGCCGCTCGCCTGATCGATGATGCGCGCGACCAGCACCTGAGGGATCCGCCGGACCGGCTGGATGAGGTGGCGCACCAGGCGCTCGGCATCCTGGGCAGCGAGCCGCGGCAGGCGGACGAGCACGTGGTGCGCTGCGCGATCGCCCCACGCCGGCCTCCCACGAACGAGGAGCTCGGTGGCCGCGACGATCACGGCGAGTCGTGCGCCGGCGCGCCCACACGCGATCTCCAGCGCGTCGAGCGTGGCGTCGTCCGCCCACTGCGCGTCATCGACCAGCACGACCAGCCCGTGCACGAGGTGGGCGGTGAGCGCTTCGGCGACGGCGTCACCCCCGAGCGCGCCGGCGAGATCGACCGCGAGCCGATCGCCGCCGAAGCTTCGTCGCGCTGCCACGGCGATGACGGGGCCCTGACCGTCGAGACGTCCCCGCAGCTCTCGGAGCATCCGCGAGCGTCCCATCCCGGACTCACCGAGCAACGTGATCAGCGCGGTCTTGCCGTCCCGGACCGCCTCGGTCGCCGTCGCGGTCAGGTCGGCGAGCAACCCGCTGCGGCCGAAGAGGGGAGGCTCGGTCGCCTCGGTCCCGGTGCGGTCTCGGTCGACCAGGCGATGGAAGCCCGCGCTCTCGGGGAATGGCTCCAGCGGCCCCTCGTGCTCGCGCGCCGCCGCGTCGGTCAGCACCAGGCCGGTCCACGGACGATCCGGCAGCCAGCGCTCGACCTCGTTCACCACGTCACCGTAGACGGAGACCTTGTCGTTGCGCCCGCGCCGCACGACGGCGCGGTCGACATGGATCACCTGCGCGCCGCCCGGCGCCACCAGCGCGGCGGCCTCGATCGCGGCCCCCAGGGGGTGCTCGTGATCGAGCGAGATGTGCGCCGCGAGCAATCCGCCGCCGCGTCGTCCGAGGATCGTCCCCCGCGTTCGCTCGATGGCACGGGTCACGTCGACGGCCCCGAGGTTGCCGAACCAGCTGAGCGCGACGAGGATCGGGCTCGCCCCCGCCGAGCTCCTCCGGGTCTCGATCAGCGCACCATCGCTGCGCGCCCGGGTCACGATCTCGGACGGCGTCGGCCGACGCTGGGGATCCTTGCTCAGGCAGGCGTCGATCAGCTCGTCGATCTCGCGCGGCACGGCTCGCAGCGAGCTGACGCGGGGAGGTCGGCAGACGAGGTGCCCGTACTCGATCGTGGGACGCTCCCCCCCGAACGGCGGTCGGCCGGTGAGGAGCTCGAAGCCGATCACGCCGATCGCGTACACGTCGGCGGCGCGCTCGACCGCCTGGCCGGCGAGTTGCTCCGGCGCCTGGTAATGGGCGGTCCCACCGACGCCCGCGCTGGTGTCGCCCAGGCCCGCGCCAGGTGTGCGGGCCATGCCCAGATCGATCAGGCGTACGCCGCCCTCGACCTCGAACACGTTCTCCGGCTTGAGATCGCAGTGGACGAGCCCCCGGCGGTGGAGCGCGTCGACCGTGCGGGCCAGCCCGGCGATGATCGCGATCGCCTCGTCGAGCCCGACGCCATCGCCGTGGCCCTCGATGCGCCCGGCGAGCGACGCCTCGCCCAGGTGCTCGAGCACCAGGTACGGCCAGCCGTCGACGCTGCGATGCTCGATCAGGTGGGGGACCAGCTCGGGTCCGGCCAGCCGCAGGCGGTGGGCCTCGTCCGCGAACCGGACGATCAGGTCGGCGTCGCGCCACCGGGCGACCTTCGCGACCGCGCGCGCGCCGGATCGCGACAGCTCGTAGACGACCGAGGACCCACCACGCGCGACCGGACGAATCACCTGCCAGCCGTCGAGCGGTACCGGAGGAGTCTCCGACAGCTCCGCCGACCGCGGCGCCCTCCAGCCATGCTCGGCGCAGATGCTCTCGTCGACGAGGCGCCGGTGGCAGCGAGGACACCGCGCCAATGGGAGCCTCTAGATACCGGAGCCCGACCCCGAGCCTGGCCCGGAGCCCGAGCCCGAGCCCGAGCCCGCGTCGGCGCCGGAGCCCGCGTCGGCGCCGGACCCGGAATCCAGCGGCACGCCCGCGTCCTCGTGCACCGGCGTCTCGATCGGTGGGGGCTGCTCCCACGGCGGCGGGTAATCGCAGACCTGGCAATCGGACGGACAGCCGGTGCACGTCTCGCTCGGATCGCAGTACCCGTTGCCGCATGCAGGTGTGATCGGCGGGTCGATCGAGAACTCCTCGGGCACCGGAGACTGGGCCGCCACGATGAACGGCGAGAGGGATCCGAACCGCGTGATCAGATCCTGCTGGGAGGAGACGGCGCCGATGGCGGAGCCCAGCCGCGACAGGGCGAGGTTGTCGAGGAACTGATCGACGAACTCGTACCGATCGGGATGCGCGGACGCGTCGAGGTACGACTCACGGCGCACGGCGCTCGGACCGCTGCTCAGGTGCGTCGCGTCCGCCACCGGGCGATTCGGAGACAGCAGGGCGACCGTGGTCCCGGTGTGAACGGCGTCGAGCGTCTCGGCGTTCCGCGCGTCGAGCTCCGCGCTGGTGATCTGCAGCGCCGTGAGCTGACGTGGGATCCCCAGCGCCGACTTGAGGCAGGGCTGCTCCGAGAGCCCGAACCCGCCCGGCGGGGCGATCTGCGAGAACATCGCGACCGGGTTCCCGTCGCGCGTCAGGAACGCGAGGAAGCGATGCGCCGGATCGGCGGGAAAGTGCACCCACGTCGCGTTCCCCAGCGCGAGGGCGCCGGCGACGATCACCTCGCGGTTCTTGGCCGCCCGGCCGGTCGAGCAGCCGACGATGTCGAGGGCGCTCTCGTCGGCGAGCGCGACCGGCAGCCCCGCGCCGGCGGCGAACTTGAACGGCAGGGCCGCGGGCTGCGTGCCGTAGGGGACGCTCACCAGCTGGACGATGCCCGCCGGGTACATCATCGCCTCGCCGGCGCGCTCGGGTAGCGAGAAGAACCGGACGAACGACACGACGCCCAGCGAGCGGAACCCTCCCTCGGGGTGCGTGTCCTTGCAGGCCTCGACCAGGAACGCGGGCCAGGGGCGATCGGGATGGTTCTGATGAACAAAGGTGGTGATCCGTGTGAGGCGGAGCGTGACATCGAGCCAGTGCAGGTAGCCGTTGTAGGCGCGGGCGCGAACGGTGATGGTCTCGTTCGAGTTCAGCCAGCGGCGGACCCCCGTCGACGTCGTGACCTCGACGTCCGGGCCGATGAGGTTGCCCAGGCTCACGCGCGAGCTGCGCACGTCCGCGCGTCGGATCGTCGACAGCGCCGCGCACGGCGTCGCCGCGACGTTGTTGTCGCGAAGCTCGAAGCCGAGCACGGTCAGGTTGCTGAGCGTCCCGGGGCCGGTCCCGTCGGGAGCCCAGTCACCGGCGCCGTTGCCCCACACGCCGGCGTTGCCGTCCCAGCCGCCGCGATTCCCATCCCAGCCGCCGCGATTTCCGTCCCAGCCGCCACGGTTGCCGTCCCAGCCGCCACGATTGCCGTCCCAGCCGCCGCGCGCGATGGCGGTCGTCTCGTCGGGTGGCTCCTCGTAGCATCCGGCCAGCGCGCTGGAGAGCCCCAGGCACGTGAGCACGGCCAGATTCGTAGCGCAGCTTTGCATACGCGACCTCATGAGCAGAACGCGTGCCGTCGAGCGGCCCCCCGTCTCGCGAAGCTAGCACACGCCCGCTCCTCACAACCCCTCGATCGAACGGACGCGGCCCGGGAGTCTCGCTGCGGGCTCGAGCCTGCAGGTGCGGCCTCGAGCCCGCACCTGTCCCCGGAGCCCCACGCGGCGAGCTTTGGTTGCGCCCGCATCCCCTGCCGTCTCGTGCTAGACACCGAGAGATGCACGAGCCCGAGGGGACTGGCTCGACCCGTGCGCTCGCGCGCGCGCGGGCCGAGCTGCGCCTGCAACGCTTCCGGTTGACCGTTGTCGCTGGTCCGGAGCGCGGTCGATCCGTCGAGGTGGGAGCCGACGAGATCACGATCGGAACGGCGCCCGGCAACGATCTGGTGCTTGAGGATCACGCCGTCTCCCGCCACCACGTGACCATCACCAGCACCCCGCGGGGCGCCCTGGTCCGCGACCTCGGGAGCACCAACGGGACCAAGGTCAACGGGGTGCCGGTCGAACGGGCGTACCTCTTGCCTGGCGCGACGATCTCGCTCGGACACTCGGAGCTCCGCGTGGAGCCGGCCGGCGAGACCCACGAGGCCCTCTCCGCCGAGGACCGCTACGGCCGGGCCCTGGGAACCTGTCCCGCGATGCGGCGGATCTTCGCGCTCTTGCCTCGTCTGGCCGCCGCCGACGCGACGATCCTGCTGGAGGGCGAGACCGGCACCGGCAAGAGCCTCCTCGCCGAGGCCATCCACGAGGCCAGCCCCCGCGCGAGCGGCCCCTACGTCGTGGTCGACTGCGGCGCGATCCCGCCGACCCTCATCGAGAGCGAGCTGTTCGGGCACGAGAAGGGCGCGTTCACCGGGGCGGCGACGACGCGGATCGGCGCGTTCGAATCGGCGCGCGGCGGGACGTTGTTCCTCGACGAGATCGGCGAGCTCCCGATCGAGATGCAGCCCAAGCTCCTGCGCGCGCTCGAGGAGCGCGTGGTCAAGCGCGTGGGCGGCAACGAGTCGATCCGGCTCGACCTGCGGCTCATCGCCGCGACCAACCGCGAGCTGCGCGAGGAGGTCAATCGCGGACGGTTTCGATCGGATCTGTTCTACCGCCTCGCCACGATGCGGTTGCGGATCCCGCCGCTGCGCGAGCGGCGAGACGACATCCCGCTGCTCACCTCTCACTTCTACGCTCAGTACGCCCCCGGCAGCGAGCCACCGGCAGAGCTCATCGCGCGCCTGGTCCGCGAGGACTGGCCGGGCAACGTCCGCGAGCTGCGCAGCGCCGTCGAGCGCGCCGTCCTGCTCGACGACCCCGAGGTCTGGAACGACATCGCCGGCTCACGCGACGCCGCGCCGTCTCCAGCCGCCGCCGCGCTCGTCGACGGGCTCTCGTTCCGTGCCGCGAAGGAGCGCGCCGTCGCCGAGTGGGAGCGGGCCTACGTCCGGGCCCTGGTCGAGCGCCACGGCAACAACCTCTCGCGCGCCGCGCGCGCCGTGCGCATGGACCGCAACCACCTGCGCGAGCTGCTGCGACGGCATGGCGTCGCCGTGGGAGACGACGGCGGCGCATGAGCAAGGGCGAGCACCCGACGACGCCGTTGCGCGCGCCCGGCGCAGGAGGCACCTCCACGAACGAGATCGGGATCGGAGATCTGATCGGCGCGTGGCGACTCCACGAGCGCATCGCCGACGGTGGCTTCGGCACCGTCTACGCGGTGACCCACGCGGGCAGCGGCGCGCCGGGCGCGCTCAAGCTCTTGCACGCCCACCTGATGGACTCGGAGGCGACGGTCGCGCGGCTCCTGCGCGAGGCCGAGGTGCTCGCGCAGCTGCGCCACCCCAACATCGTCGAGCTGCTCGACGCCGGCGTTCACCAGGGACGACCCTACCTGGTGATGGAGCGGCTCGAGGGCTGTGACCTGGGTCAGGAGATCGCGATCCGCGGCCGCCTGGCGCCGGCCGATGCGCTGACGCTGATCGAGCCCGTGTGCGCCGCGCTCGCGCTCGCCCACGAGCACGGGGTGATCCACCGCGACGTCAAGGCGTCGAACGTCTTCCTGTGCCACGGCGCGCGACGCCGCGTGGTGCTGCTCGACTTCGGCATCGCGCGGGTCGCGGGCGCCACCGATCTGACCATGTCGAGGCAGGTGCTCGGCACCCCCGCCTCGATGGCTCCCGAACAGATCCGCGGTGGCGTCGTCGACGCTCGCTGCGACGTGTACGGGCTGGGCGTGCTCACCTACCACCTCCTGGTCGGCCGCATGCCGTTCGACGAGTCGTCGATGACGATGGCCGAGTACCTGCATCTGCACGCGCGCCGTCCCGCTGTCTCGGCCGCCGCGCCGGTCCACGGCGGCATCGACGCGGCGGTGGCCCGCGCCATGGCGATCGATCCGGCGGCGCGATTCCCCGGACCGCTCGCGTACCTCGCTGCGCTGCGCGCCGCGATCGTCGACGAGCACGAACCCGCGGTGACCGCGGCGACGACCACCGGCATCCTGGTGGCGTACCGGGCGCCCGCCGAGCTCATGGACGAGCTGCTGCTGGAGGAGCTCGAGGAGCTGCTGCCCAGCGCCGGGCGCCATCTGGCGGGGCACGGCTTCCGCCTGGCGCTGGACCTGGGCGACGCCGCGCTGTTCGTGCCGACGAACAGCGACGCGACCGGCCAGGACGCCTGCGCGATCGCGGTGGGGACCTACGACACGCTCCTGCCGCGAACCCACCGGCTGCCCGGCGTCGAGCTCGCGATCGTCATCCATCGAGCGCCGCTCGAGCTCGTCGGGGATCGCGTCGAGGGCGGCGCGCTGGCCGATCTCTCGACCTGGCCGGTGGCCGCGGATCACCCCGGCGTGGTCGCGACCGCCGACGCGCTCCTCGATGCGGCCGGAGGACCGGCGAAGATCCTCCGCTGAGGCAGCGAGCCGGCCGATCAGTAGCAGGTCGAGTCGTAGCTCGAGACGGCAGGCGCGCTCGCGTACGGCAACCACGAGTCGTACGGCGGATCGCCGTTCATCCACGCCGCGCAGCGATCGGCGCCGTGGAGGACCACGCAGTCGAGATCGCAGCGACGGCGGCACCCGGCCGGAAAGAACGAGCCGACGCACGCGTCGTAACAGGCGTCGTGGGTCCGGCAGCCCGCGTGACTACCGCACTCGATCACGTCGTAGGTGCAGACCTTGGCGTGCCAGCGACAGTCGGCGGTCTGCCACTCGTGACAGATCGTCACCGCCGGCAGGGTTCGACAGGTCGCGGGACAGGCCGCGCCGCACGCGCCGCGACATTGCCCTCCCCCGGGGATGCCGGGGTCGCGCGGGCTCGCGCCGGGCGGCGCCGCCGCGCACGTCGGCTCGGGCTGCGCGACGCAGCCGGCATCCGGTGACAGTGATGCGTCGTCCATGCGGGCGTCGTCCACGCCGGCGTCGACGATCGGCTCGGGAAGAGGGTCGGTCGACCCGGATCCCGAGCCGGAGCCGGCGAAGGCGACGGCAGCGGTCCCGGCGTCCTCCTCCGCCTCGGGCGGCGCGAGACACGCGACCAGCGCGAGCATCACGAGCATCACGAGGAACACGAGCCACCGGTCACGTCGGGTCGAACAAGCGCTGCTCATCGTCGTCACTCCGTTCGCACCTGCGCGGTGCGGGCATGGCGGCGCCCCTCGCGGTCCTCGATCAGGACCCGCACGACGTGCTCGCTCCCCGGCGCCAGCGGGACCTCGACGAAGCCGAACGCGTCGTCGATCGCCGGACGTCCCCAGCCGCCCTCGCCGTCCTCGCGCAGCTCGACCAGCGTCCCGGCGCGAACGCCGTCCACGCGCGTCACCAGCCCGACGGCGCAGCCGTCGAGGTTGCGCGCGCGCACCGACAGGCGGACCCCGTCCCGGCCGCCGCCGAGCGGCGTCAGCGCCACCGGTCCAGCCGCGACGTCGCGCAGCTCGTCGCCGACCTGCGCGATCAGCTCCAGCTCGACGGGGCGGGACAGATCGCCGAGCGGGCGGGCGCGACACCGGGTCCGAGACGACTCCTCGACCGTCTCCTCGGTCGCGCAGCCTGCCAGGGCGGCGAAGGCGAGGAGCACGAACCGGCGTCTCATGGCACGTCCTCGCAGTCGAGATCGGGCGCGTCGCAGCCCTCGACGCAGCGCAGATCCAGCCCGCAGCTCGGCGGATCGAGCTCCGCGATCTGCGTCTCGATCCAGTCACGGTGGACGTCGACCCGGATCGCGGCGCCGCCGACCTCGCAGCGGCCGTCACCGTGCGAGATGACGCCGGCGAGCGACCACGCGTCCCCGTCGGCGACGAACACGCCGCCGCCGGAGTCGCCGTTGCACCCGATGGTCCCGTGGCGCAGGAGCTCGTCCTCGATGGCGTCGAGCGTCTGCCAGCCCGCGTGCTTGATCCCTTGCAGCCCGGACGGCCCGGGCTGGGTGAAGCCGAAGCCGACGAAGGCGGCGACGCTTCCGCTGCGATCGCCCATCGTCTCGACGAGACGCGGCGTCGGCAGCGGAACCGGCCGCGCCAGCACGACGACGCCGATGTCGGCGCGGTGGGTGACGGGATCGTGGTCGGGGTGAGCGTACGCGCTCTCGACGTCGACGAAGGTGCCGTCGCGGGCCGGGGTGTTGCCGACGTACGCCAGCGCCGGCACCCGGTCGAGGCAGTGGGCGGCGGTGAGCACGATCCGCGGCGAGATCAGCGTCCCCGAGCAGTACGGAAGCCCGAGCTGGGTCGACAGCCCCACCACCTCTCGCCAGCTCCCGCCCGGATCGACGCCGCCGATCACGGGGCGCGCGCTGCCGGCGAGCGCCAGCGCATGGGTGGTCGCGGCGACGATCGCCCCGCCGACGGCCAGCCGGCTCAGCGCGCGCACGAGGCCACCTCCGGATCACACGCCCGCTCGGTCGCCTGCGCGAGGATCGCCGGATCGAGGTCCATCCCGACGTAGCGGCCATCGACGAACACCGCTGGCAGCATCTCGACCCCGAGCGACGATGCCAGCGCGAGATCGCGCTCGACCCTCGCGCGCCCGGCCGTGGCGTCGACGACGAGCCCGTGACGGGCGACGAGCGCCGCGACCTGGGCGTCGGTGGCGACCTCGCCCAGCGCGTAGAGCTCGTCGAGAATCCGCGGCAGGTCGTCCCGCCCATCGGCGGCGTGTCCGACGATCGCGGCCAGCTCCGCCACCGGGTGATCGGGCACGGGCGTCAGGCGGAGCACGATCCGGATGCCAGGATGCTGCGCGCGCAGCCGCGCGAGGGACCGCGACAGGGCCACGCAGTCGCCGCAGGTGAAGTCCGTGAACACGGTCACCACGTGCGTGGCGACCGCGGGTCCGAGTGACGGCGCAGGATCCGCCGGCAAGACGTGGATGACGTCGGCGCGGGGCTCGCTCGGCTCGTCGTCTTCTTCGGCGGGTGGGACGGGCGATCCCTCGACCGCCCCCTGCGCGATCGCGAGCTCGTAGATCGGTCGGTCGGGCCGCTGCGCGCGGAGGGCGAGCGCGCGAGCCCGCTCCTCCTCGACCACCTGGCGCAGCGCCGCGAGCGTCGGCGCACCGACGAGCGCGCGCCCGTTCACGAAGAGCGTCGGGGTCGCGCGCACGCCCAGGATGGCGGCACGTCCGATGTCGCGGCGCAGGCGCGCGTTGTCGTCGAGCGCGGGGTCGGCTTCGAGCGACAGACCCAGCCGGCCGCGGAGCTCGGCGATCGCGGCCGCGTCGAGCACGCCGCCTCGCGCGAAGGCGGCGTCCGCCACCTCCCAGAACCGCCCGTGATCCGCGGCGCGCGACGCGAGGCGATGGGCCTCGAGCGAGGCGGCGGACGGCACCGCGCGGAAGACCAGCCGGACATCCGCGTCCTGCGCCGCGAGCTCGCGCACGACGCGATGCCCCGTCGCCGAGTACGGACAGTCGAAGCGCCCGTACTCGACGATCGTGACCGACGCGGCCGGGGAGCCAAGCGACACCTCGTCGGGATCGAGCTCGAGCCGGTAGCGGGTCTCGGCCTCGAGCCATCGTTCGGGTCGTGGCCCACCGCGCGCGCCGCGCAGGTACCACTCGGCGATGTCGACGCCGTCGATCCCGTGGCGGGCGCGCACGCGCTCGACGTTCTTGACCTCGCGTGCCACCACGGCCGCCAGCGCCGCCGTCGGCGCCGGTCCGGCGACCGGGAAGCCGTTGACGTAGATCGCGCCGGCAGCCGCGCCCACGCGCTGCGCGTAGGCGCGGGTCGACAGGAGGTACGGCTCCACCAGCTCGGGCCGGCCGGCGATCGCCAGCCGGCGTGCATCGAGCTCGGGGAGCTTGCCGCATGCCGCGGCGTCGGATCCGGCCAGGCACCGCAGCACCGGCCAGAAGCGTTCCTGCGTGGCCGCGGCCACGAGCAGGCGTGCGCGGCGCAGGGCTTCCGGGTCGGCGCGATCCGGCAGCAGCTTGATGACGACCCGGACCTCGTCGGCGTGGATCTCCTCGAGGGCGTCGGCCGCGTCCGAGAACGCGCGGACGGCGGCGGGCGTGGGCGACAGGAACGCCACCACGAGGATCGGCGCATCCTTTGATCCGCGCGACGGATCGTCGGGCGCGGCCAGCACCCGCACGCGGTCGCTGATCGGATCCGTGGGTCCGAGCCTTCGTTCTTGCTGATCGATCGACTCGGCGCGTCCGCGACCACGGTCGTGGAGCGACTCGCCGTTTCCGTTTCCGGTCGAACAGGCGCACGCAACGAGGAGCACGCCGAGAGAGCGCATCGACATGACGCGGACCTTCAGCAAGGGACGTGCCCGCGCACGAGCGGGTCGCGCGCGCTCGATCTTCGATGAAGCACGCGCGAACGCGATCGCGCGCGGCGCGCAGACGACCGATCGCTGCAGCCTCGCGCCTGCACGCTGCAGGCTGGTGACGGCGAATCGCGACGTGAAGCGCGACGTGATCGAGCGCGACGCGTGCGCGAGCGCCGGCACGCGCGTTGCTGGAGGCCACGACGAGACAACCCGTCAAACACAAGGAGAACCTCATGCAGATCGAGAACAAGTGGAAGCGAGTGCGAGCGACCGTGATGGCGCTGCTCATCGCGTGCCTCATCGCGTGTACCGGCGGCAGCGACGACAGCGCCGCGTCCCGCCTGCTCACCACGCTGGAGCGAGCCAACGCCGAGCTCGACAGCGTCGCCGCGCGCGGCACCGTGCTCGACGGAGCGCACCAGGAAGCCCTGGTCGGGCGCGTGCGCGCCGCGACCGCGGACTATCGTGACGAGCTGATGGGCAGCGCGGCGTCGGCCGGTTATCTCGACGACCACGCCGCCACGATGGAGCGCATCGCCGAGCAGTACGGCCAGCTCTCGGAGAAGCTCGGCCTGGGCCTGGTCGCCTACGAGACCGCGGCCGAGGAGTGCGGTTGCGAGGACGAAGGGACGTGCCCGTCGCCGTCGCCCGAGCCGTCGCCCGAGCCCTCGCCCGAGCCGTCGCCGTCGCCCGAGCCCTCGCCCTCGCCCTCGCCCTCGCCGTCGCCGTCGCCGTCGCCGTCGCCGGCCGCGAGCCCCGATGCGCCCTACAAGACGCTGTGCCAGCTCGGGTGCGACGCCGCGTTCGGCGCGTGCGCGGCGCTGTGTGTCAAGAAGTGCATCCTCAACCCGAGCAAGCTGAAGAAGTGCCTCGCCGCGTGCGGAGCGGCGTCGGCGGCCTGCTACGCGGGCTGCGCCAACCTCGAGGGCAACTGGTCGAACTGACCGTCGCCCTCGGGATCCATCGAACCTTCAAACGACGACAAGGAACCAACATGCGCAACCTCTCCACCATCACCATCGCCGCGGCGATGATCTTCGCCGCCGCCTGCGCCGATCGCGATCCCAGCGCGGCCCAGCGCCTCCATGACCAGCTGGTCCACGCCAACGGCGTCCTCGACTCGGCCACCGCGAACGGCCGGGTCATGACCGCCGACGATCACGATCGCCTGCTCGGCCCGATCTACGAGGCCACGGGCAAGTACCGGGAGGAGCTCGACCGGAGCGCCGGCGACCCCGCGTACATGGACGAGAACGCCGGGTTGATGTCGGTGATCGCCGACGAGTACCGCGAGCTCTCGATCGCGCTCGGCTTCGGCC
>ERZ761607.492-NODE-492-length-68687-cov-19.243676_pt1 | contig 68687 bp, 66 predicted proteins | sample MGYA00511164_ERZ761607 | MGnify/ENA primary metagenome ERZ761607 (study PRJEB28899, sample SAMN02445080) | bioreactor sludge metagenome | biome: EBPR sludge | place: Australia: Brisbane, Thorneside Wastewater Treatment Plant | collected 2011-06-22 ...
CCTGACCGCAGCGTCAGGAATGACAGACAGTTAGTTGTTTAAGTTATGGGGTAGGCGGTGGCATTGCCGCCGCCTACCCCATAACCTCCTAAAACCCCTGAATGCCTTGTCATTTCGAGCGGAGCGAGAAATCTTGTAATTTTTGTCGGATACTAGTGAAAAAAATAAAATATTTCTACTTTGAAAGTTCATTTTTACCATTCATTTATTACCCTAATACCTTAAAATAAGAAATTGGTTCATTTTTTGCAGTATACTTGATACAAGTTGGTGAAAAACAGTATTAAAGCCAAAAAAGGTGTTTCAAAAGAGAAACATCCTGTTTTTGCTTTTATTTATTGGGTATGCAAGAACTAAACTACCCGCATCACTTGTTTAAATTTTTAAGGAATGAAAAAGAGCCATTTAGAATTATGAGAAAGGCCCTTAATGCCTAACTTCATTTCTTTTAAATGCGCTATATTCCCGCATTTATTCATATACTTTTAACAATGTTTAGTCTTAAAAAATAAAATAATTTGGAGATGAGCCTACAGTTACAAAAAAAAATCAATACCGGATTGGCAGTTATGATCATCTGCACGATATTAATCCAACATACTTTTGGGCAGGCAGGCATCGTAACGACAGGAGGCAATATTACAACTACTTCAGGATCAGTGAGTTATTCAGTCGGGCAGATTTTTTATCTCACGCATGAATCCGGGACCGGAACTGTACTTGAAGGATTGCAGCAAGCTTATGAGATCTTTACGGTAGATATATCGGGGATGGTAAACGAATTTGACATTACCCTGTTTCCTAATCCGGCTCAGGACCATCTGGTGATCAGGGTTGCAGAAAATGAAGGAAAAAACCTCCGTTACCAGATTTATAGCGCTTCCGGTCAAATGATGGTTGTGCAAGATCTGACTGGTCCTGAATCAAACATTGATGTAGCATTACTTCCAGCTTCGACATATTTCATTCAAATTTTGTCTGGCAATGAAACCATAAAAACATTCAAACTGATCAAACACAGCAGGTAAAGTCCTTCTGCAGAGAAAACTATATCCTGATTAACTTAAACGTGAAATTGTTCGACTTGATATAAAATTTTTGAGAGACGGGACTCAAAACAAGTCTGAAAAAAGTCAATCACAAAATCATTAAAACAGTACTTTATGGATCCGATGATAAAGCATTTCAATTATTTTGAAAAAACTAATTTGAGTATCAGTTGGCAAGCGCTGGCATTCAGTCTCATTTTAATTGTATTTACAAATCCCCTGTACGGACAAATACCCCAAAAAATGAGTTATCAGGCGGTTATCCGCAATGCAGGAGGCTCCCTGGTAACAAACACTCAAACCGGAGTTCAAATCAGCATTCTCAGGGGGTCAGCGACAGGAAGCGAGATTTTTGTGGAAAGGCATCTTGCCACAACAAACGGAAATGGACTTATCAGTCTGGAAATTGGTTCAGGAACACCTGTTTTTGGAACATTTTCAAATATTGACTGGAGTAATGGAACATTTTTCCTGAAAACAGAAACAGATATCAATGGAGGCACCAATTATAATTTATCAGGCACTACTCAAATTCTGAGTGTCCCTTTTTCATTGTATGCCCGGAAAGCTGAAACAGCTGATTACAACTCCCTAACCAACCTTCCTTCACTGAATATTTCCAACTGGAATACAGCTTACAACTGGGGAAATCATGCCATAGCAGGTTATCTCAAACAAGGGGCTGAAATCGATCCGCAATGGAAAACAAGCCCTTCCTTCCTGATCACCAACACACATATAGGCAACTGGAATGCTGCCTTTAATTGGGGAAATCACGCCGAGGAAGGTTATCTGACCAATTTTGCAGAATCAGACCCTTTGTGGAAAGCGAGTCCGTCTTTTAATATCAGTCAGGGTAACTTATCCAATTGGAATGAAGCTTACAGTTGGGGCAATCATGCCAATGCCGGTTACCTGACAGCTTTGTCAGAATTTGACCCGACATGGGCAGGAAATGCAGATACCGAAGGAAATATCAGCAGAAACGGAAATATTGGCATTGGAACAGAAACTCCGGCTGCAGCCATTCACATAAAAGGCATCAATCCAGGAAAAGGCAATGTCCTTTTTGAAGGCGAAATAAAATTTGCCAATCCGGGCGAAATACCGATTGAGGATGAGGGAACCCGCATGCTTTGGTATGCTGATAAAGCTGCGTTCAGGGCTGGTGTTATCAGTGGTAAGGAATGGAACAAAGACAGCATCGGACTTTACTCTTTTGCCACCGGCAATAATGTGAAAGCCCGTGGAACAGGTTCATTTGCTTCAGGATTCACCTCTACGGCTTATGCTGATTTCTCTACAGCCATCGGTTATTTTTCAATAGCTTCATCTGCCTATGAAACAGCGATGGGGCGATTTAACAAACCTTATCAACCTTTTAATCCTACTGGTTGGGATCCTCATGACCAACTTTTCTCCATTGGTAACGGAACTTCTTTCACGAACCGATCCAATGCATTGACTATTCTGAAAAACGGATTTACCGGTTTCGGAACAGATGTTCCGACAGCATTGATCCATGCATCCGGTGAAGGTCAGGGACAAGGAAATATCCTTTTTGAGGGCGCAGTAAAATTCAATACGGCCGGCGAACCACCTGCTAATGGTCCGGGAACCAGGATGATGTGGTATCCTGACAAAGCAGCTTTCAGAGTCGGAGGCGTTGATGGAATGCATTGGAATAAAGATCATATGGGCGAATATTCAATCGCTGCCGGATTCAATACAACAGCAATTGGATTAGGGACAGTATCCATTGGAAGTACAACCACAGCAAACGGGAATTTTTCAATGGCCATCGGTAATGATGCAGAAGCCCGGTCAGCTTATGAAATCGTTTTAGGCAGGTACAACACGCTTGCAGCCACCTACAATCCAATCGGTTGGGTTGATTCAGACCGCTTATTCACTGTCGGAAACGGCAAATCAGGCGGGCAAAGAAGCAATGCCTTAACCATTCTTAAAAACGGAAATACAGGGATTGGCCTGGACAATCCAACAGCCTTGCTCCATCTTGAAGGAACAGAAACAGGGGAAGGCAATGTGCTGTTCTCAGGTACATACAAACTCACTAACCCGGGAGACCCGCCTGCATCATCTGCAGGAACAAGGTTGATGTGGTACCCAGATAAAGCTGCATTCAGAGCAGGAACAGTATCAGGAACTCAATGGGATAAAACAAATATCGGAAGCGGTTCCGCTGCCCTTGGCATTCAGACCATCGCTTCGGGCAACAGTTCTTTCGCGGCAGGAACAACGACAACTGCATCCGGTGGCGCATCAACTGCCTTAGGTTCAGGCACCACTGCTTCAGGAGACCGATCCACTGCCATTGGATGGAATACGATCGCTTCAGGAGAAAATTCAGTTGCGATGGGCGGAAAAACCAACGCTGAAGGTGATTATTCAGTTTCCATGGGTTTTGAGACGACAGCTACGGGATCTTATGCGGCCGCCTTTGGCAATGAATCTACTGCTTCGGGTGACAATGCTGTAGCTATGGGACGCGAATCTATCGCTTCAGGCAATTATACCGTTGCTATGGGCCGGTTTACGCATGCTCAATCTGCATTCGAAACCGTTTTTGGCAGGTACAATGCCGATTACGCACCATTAAGCACTACAGAATGGGAAGCAGCAGACCAACTATTTGCAGTTGGAATGGGAAATTCCAATTCAGACAGAAAAAATGCCATGACTATCCTTAAAAATGGTCGAATCGGGCTTCAATCAGTCATCAATCCAAGCTTTGCTCTTGAATTGCCCAACAGCACTTCAAATGAAACCGGCAAAGCCAGAGCCAACGAATGGGCAACCTATTCCGACAAACGTATCAAAAGCGATGTCAATCCTTTGGCTTATGGTCTGAAAGAAGTGCTCAGACTTAATCCGGTCTCCTATTTTCACCATCAATCAAAAACTGATGGTAAAAATCTGATCATCAGCGATGAAGGCTCAAAAGACATCGGACTGATCGCTCAGGAAGTCTATCAATTGATCCCTGAAGCTGTCAATAAACCGGAAGATGAAAATACCGACCTGTGGACCATGTCTTATGAAAAATTGGTTCCGGCTTTGATCAAAGCAATACAGGAACAGCAGGAGATCATTCAACAGCAAAGCGACTTGATCAAAAAACATGAGGAAATTCTGAATGATATGCAACAGCAAAAAATGATAAATATCGAAAAAACCCAGAAGACAAATACAGACAATATGCTCATCAAATAATCAGCATTGGCTGTATCTAATAATTATAAATACTTGATCTTCAATATTATTAATCAGTAAAACACTATTGATTTTATGGAAATAAAAGCGTTAACACCAGACCAGTACATTGAGCAATTGCCTGAAGAACGGATAGAAGTATTTTCCCGGCTCAGGCAACTGCTCAAAGAAAAATTGCCCAAAGGATTTGAAGAAACCATGAGTTATGGAATGATAGGATTTGTGGTTCCACACAGTATATTTCCTTCCGGTTATCATTGTGATCCCAAATTGCCTTTACCTTTTATCAGCTTAGCTTCTCAAAAAAACGCCATTTCGCTTTACCATTCCGGGATTTATGCGGATCCGGAATTGCTAAATTGGTTTGTTCAGGAATATCCAAAGCATTGTAAAACTAAATTGGACATGGGAAAAAGCTGCATCCGATTTAAAAAAATGAACGATATTCCATTTGATCTGATCGCTGAACTGGCTCAGAAATTGACTCCTGAAGAGTGGATAGCCCGTTATCAGGCAGCATTAAAAAAATAGGAAGAATCAATTGTTGAAGGTTAAAAATAAAATCTTGAGTCTTCTCTGAAAAGTCTTTGCCCCCTAAATCCCCACTGACGTTTTCAGTCAGCATATACCTAAAAGGGGGACATTTAATTTGTTGATTTTCAATCGTTTTCCTTTAGCCTTGTGTTGATCATTGACGTCAGTAGATTAGGGCAAAAAACGATTGAAAATCAACAAAATGGACTTTTCGGAATAGACTAAATCCTGGAATCAATACATCCATATAATGTTCCTAACCTGCAATAGCCAGAACCAAAGAGGAAAAAGATTTAAGAACCCCCCATACGGGCAGGCTCATACGGGCAGGCTCATACGGGCAAGCTCTACGGGCAGGCCCATATGGACAAGCTCTACGGGAAATATTCTGTGTGGTATTATTTCTAAGATCAAAATTCGTCAAAGTTCTGCCAGAAAATACACGATTTCAATTTTTCAGACACTACTCTTCGTTTTAAAAAAATAATGAATATGCAAAAAATAAAAACTGTAGATGAATATATAGACCAATTCCCTGAAAATGTGCAGGAAATTTTGCTTAAAATCAGGCAGATCATCATAAAAAATGCTCCTGATGCAACGGAAGAAATTGCTTATGGCATGCCGGCATATAAACTGAACAAAAAACCTTTGGTTTACTTTGCCGGATTCAGCAAACACATCGGATTTTATGCGGTTCCTTCCGGTCATGCAGCTTTTGCAGCAGAACTCTCTGAATACAAAGGTGGCAAAGGATCCGTACAGTTTCCACTTACCCAGCCTGTTCCTTTTGATCTCATCGAAAAAATAGTGATTTTCCGGGTAAAAGAAAACAGGACATTGAAACAATAAGACAACCTAATCTGGACAAGACAGAACCAAAGAGGAAAATGATTAAATTCAAAATCAAATTTCTTCTAATTTCTGCAAAAAAATACACGAATTCAATTTTTCAGACACTGAAAGAAAAATCCGTTAAAGGACTTGGTTGAATTAAAAATAGTTTAGCTTTGTCATTGCCTCAGCACAAAATAAATATTGTGAGGAATATGAAAAAGCAAAAGTTTTTTAGGTATGTTGCAGGGATGATCTTTATTTTTTTCCTTGCCGGATGTAATTCATCCAAAAAATTAGAAACGGAACAAAAGTCAGCATCTTTAATAATTTCTGAAAATACAACTTCTATGATAGATTCAACACCAAAAGTTACCGGGATCGGAGGTATTTTTTTTGCTACGGATGACCCGAAGGCTACAAAGGAATGGTACGGTAAAAACCTGGGACTGGCTATCGATGAATATGGCTCTCCTTTTGAATTCAGGAATGCCAACAGGCCTGAAGAGATCAATTATCTGATGTGGAGTCCTTTCAAAACCGGCAACGAGTATTTTTTGCCATCCAAAAAGGAATTCATGATCAACTACAGGGTGCTACATATCGAAGCATTAGTGGAACAACTGAAATCTAACGGAGTCACAGTTCTTGATGAGATCGAAACATATGATTACGGTAAATTTGTACATATAATGGATCCTGATGGCAATAAAATCGAACTCTGGGAGCCAGTCGACAGTGTTTTTACCAAAATGGGCGGCAAGACAACCAAATAAATCACTTGTGATGTATTTCCGACCAATACAACATTTAAAATCAATTCGCGGGTGGCTGAAAGCAATGGTTTTTTTTTGGTTGACCCTGGCTTTTATGAACCAATTGTCAGCACAGGAACAGATAGCCCCTGTATTTAAGCGAAATCATGTTTTTGTTGAAAGTTATCTGATACGGCATGATTTCAGTTCAGGTCTGGTTTCTTTAAACTATGCCCGCATTTTTGGCAAAAAAGCCGGAACGGAATTAAGGATTGGCATCTACCCTGATTTCAATACAACCTTTTCATTCCCAATTACTTTTACCTGGTTGATCAAACCTCAAAGAAAACACCAGCTAGAAATAGGGCTGGGCCTGGTATACAGACTGGAATTCTCTGAGTCTAATATTTACAAGGATATTCCCGCCGCCATTTTTCCGCTGATGTACAGGTACCGGCACAAATCAGGTTTATTTTTCCGGGGTGGTGTCAATTTAATTTACAGTTGGCCTGCCATTATTTCACCATCTCTGGGATTAGGATACCTATTTTAGTGGTTTGATTGGAATGGAGTAAACCATTCATAATCAATTTTGTTAAGCAATATATTCCACGGATCGAATATGAATCATGCAAGGGAATCATATTGAAAACAATATAAATGCGAATCAAGGGTTAAAGTTAATTCTGCAGATAAGCAGGATTTTCTCACTTTTTTGCCTCGATCCTAAAGGATGAAAGCGAGAAAATCCTTTATCTTCCTTTAGGATTGAGGCCAAATAAAGGATTTTCGGAGCTTTTTTTCAACCCTTGATTCGCATTATAAATAATTAATCTTATCAAACCCTTTTTTGAATGAAAATACTCCTGATCATTATTGCCATCCTGCTGATTGTTTTTTTGGTTTTTCAGACCTGGTTGTACTTTTCGATCAAAAAAACTGAAGTACAAGCCTATTCTACTGTATATAAAGAATCATACCTGGAGATACGATATTATCCGGCAGCAACTTATGCAACAATCGAATCTCCTGCAAAAAGCTACAGTGAATTAGCTGTGTCCGGATTCAGAAAGCTGGCAGGCTATATTTTTGGCGGCAATGAAAGAAATGAAAACATTTCCATGACATCACCGGTTTATATGGATATCAATGACACATTATCCAGCATGAGTTTTGTTTTGCCGTCAAAATACAATGAAACTGTGGCTCCGCTTCCAAACAACCGATCTGTACAATTGCAGAAAAAGGAGGAAGTTTATTTTGCAGTTATGCGATTTGGGGGTTTTGCAACTGATAAAAAGATCACCAGGATATCAGAAAAACTAAAAAATGTTTTGCAGGACAAATCCATATCCTATTCTGGCAATTTTAAATACCTTGGGTATAATCCTCCGTACCAAATATTTGGTCGAAGAAATGAAATAGCCGTTGCTATAGAATGGAACAGGCCTTAATTTATATTTTTTAAAAACCCAACTTTATGCAAGTTTTCAGAGCCATTTTATTGATTTCAGGATTACTCTTATCAGCATATTTACTTCCTGCTCAAAGTTCGGGCGACTTTGCAACATTTGCTTCCGGGAAATCACCTGGAGGATATGGGGTTAAAAAGTTAAAACATCCGGAAATTTTTCAAGGCAACAGAAAAAAGAAAGGATATTTTGAAGGCTGGTATTTCAAGATGGTTTCTGCGGATCATTTGTCCGTGATCAGTGTGATACCCGGTATTTCTTTATCTGCTGACGGAAAAGAACAACATGCTTTTATCCAGGTGATTGACGGGACAACAGCGAAGACAGAATATTTCAGTTTTCCCATCGGACAATTCTCCTATTCCACAGATCGGTTTGCTGTTAAAATTGGTGACAATTATTTTTCTAATGATAGTTTGTACCTCGATATTAAAAATGATAGTGCCTCGATCAAAGGAAGTGTCCGGATGTTTGAGCAGGTGGTCTTACCCGGAAAAAAATTCTTGAATGCCGGCATTATGGGTTGGTATCGTTTTGTCCCTTTTATGGAGTGCTATCATGGTGTGGTCAGTCTGGATCATCGACTGAAGGGAAAATTGGTTTTTAATGGCCGGGAACAGGAATTTAATGAGGGAATCGGATACATTGAGAAAGACTGGGGGAGCTCTATGCCTTCAGCCTGGATTTGGATGCAGTCGAACCATTTCTCGTCCAAAAACACATCATTCATGCTTTCGGTGGCCAATATTCCCTGGATTGGCCGATCTTTTACGGGATTTTTGGGTTTTTTCGTACACGAAGGACAAATTCACCGGTTTGCTACGTACACGAAAGCCAATGTGACCATTGAAAACCTGACTGATCATGTTGCTGAGTTGACCATTGAAGACAAAAATTTTACTTACAGGATCGTTGCTAACAATAAAGATGCCGGTCTGCTGGCGGCGCCGGTTCAGGGCAGCATGGACAGGCGAATTTCGGAGAGCATTAATGCGACCATCCGGTTGCAGGTTAGGGATAAAAAGGGAAGAACAATCTTTGATGAAATCAGTGAAGTAGCGGGATTAGAACTGGTGGGTGAAAAAAAGGTACTGATGCGTTGATTAGCAATTATATTTGGGTATCAAATAAATTGCAGTTAAAAGGATGTTGATTTTGTTGATTTCAAAAAATATATCAATGCCATAATGGCTACAACCCAATTGATCCCTGTGATTTTATACCATATATATGTTGGTTGGAAAATAAAAGAAAAAGGCGCTAACACAATTTTTGCATCAGCGCCTCAATCATGACATTTCATCTGCAGGCCTTTGACCAATTCTTCATAAAATCCAAAATTGATTATTCCTTATCCATATTTTTTGTCAGGTAAAATCCAACCAGTAAACCGATACCGGTGGTCAGAAATACTGAAGCCGCATAGGAGGGGTCACCCAAAATCGTATACTTATCCAGCATACTTCCGAAAATAATCCCAAATCCGACACCGATACAGATCATGGCGATGTTGAGGATCAGGATTTTCCAGACTGCTGAGGACTTTGTTCTGGGGGATTTTGGTGTAAGAAAAATGCTGGCATCCACTCCTTTTTCGATGAGTGCGATACGCTCTTTATGCCTGGTTGAAAAATAAAGATAGCAGATCCCAAAAATGACGGTGAAAAAACTTAATGATACAATTGCTCCTTCCATGTTAACTTATTTTGTTTGTCAATTAATTTTCAACTTTGACAACAACTTATCAGACTTGGTTACAATATTTATGTTTTATTTTAATTTCCTATTTAAACACAAACTTTTTCATTGAAGCAGGTGAAATAAATCTGAGTCTATCCCGAAAAATCTAATTTGTTGATTCCCAATCGTTATTGTCCAACCTACTGACGTCAAAGATCAACACAAAACTAAATTTAAACAATTGATAATCCACTATTTAAGAACCCCTTCCAGACCCACGCTGACTGAAAACGTCAGTGCCTGTACTGACTGAAAACGTCAGTGGGGATTTTGGTACCAAAGACTTTTCGGGGAGACAAAGATTTGAGTTTATGTTGTCAATGATCAAGTCTTAAGTTGATTGGTCATTGGAGCAGAAAATGAAAACATGGAACAATAGATCCGAATTTTCTGCAGAAATGAAAGTTTTGTCCCCTGTAATAACGATTTGTAAAATGACGATCAAGCGGAGCACTTGCTTTTGGGAAATAATGTTTTTCACAATTGACCGACAAAAATTACAAGATTTCTCGCTCCGCCCGAAATGACAAGGCTTTTAGGGGTTTTTGGAGGTTAGGGGGTAGGCGGCGGCAATGCCGCCGCCTACCCCCTAACCCAAACAACTAACTGTCTGTCATTGGCAGCGTAGCGAGAAATCTCAAACAAAAAATTCTATCCTTTTATATTTTGTCGGATGATAGTGAAAAACTATTAAACCTTTAAACGCGGAAATTTCTGACTTGTGTGATTTTTTATTTTATTTGCATTGTATTATACTTCTACTTTATTTTAATTCAATACTAAAGTACATAAACAAAATTTTTATTATGAATATTAAATCAAGTTTCATTTTTATTTTGATATTGATGTTTTCCTGCAAAAGTGAAATTGAAATCAATGTTTTCACGGAGATCAACTCTCTTGAACATTATCAGGATTATGTGGCTGATGGCGTAAAACTGGTATTGTTTCATTCACCTACCTGCGGGCTTTGTGATAAGCAAAGGGAAGAGATACGTGTACTTTTTGCGGAAGAGCAACTGTTGTCTGTTGGTTTTGCACAGGTAAATTACCTTACTCTGCCGGAAATTTTCAACCTGGAAGGGTTGAACGGTTTTCCAAACATTTTGATCTATAAAAACGGAGAACTCAAACACCAGCTTCAGGGATCCAACAACAGTTATGATGTACTCCGGGAAAAACTATTATTGTTATTGCAATAGCAGACCACAATAATTCAAATCCGCAGTTTTTTTACAGATTTTATGCGGGAGTTTTTTTTAACTTGCTATCATGAGGCTGAGTGAGCTACGATTAAATCTCATAACAAATAACAATCAGATCGGAAAATGGATTTGTCAGGAATCCAATTAATTTTAATTAAGTGATGGACTTAACATCCGATAGTTGCCAAATTATCATTAAATAAACTTAAAATTTAACATTATTAAAAGCTTAAAACTTACTTTATGCAAAGGTTATTCTTACTTTTCATCTTCATCCTAACGATGCAAATGCTTTCTGCCCAAGCAGTTATGAAAATAACCGACAAAAAGATCGAGAAAACAACGATCGTTCAGGAACCAGTTTCAAAGGTATACTGGCGATGGACAACCCATGAAGGGTTGAAAAGTTTTTTCGGAGAAAACAATCAGATCGAATGTGTTCCCGGTGGACCTTTTGAGATCTATTTCATGATGAATGCGCCCGAAGGATTGAGGGGTAGCGAAGGATGCAAGGTGCTATCCTGTTTACCGGATCAAATGATTTCATTCTCCTGGAATGCCCCGCCACAGTTTATGGAAGTGAGGCAACACGCGTACAAAACCTGGGTGGTTGTGCTTTTCCAACCGATTGATGATCAACAGACAGAAGTAAAATTGATTCACCTTGGTTGGCCGGAAGATACCCGATGGGATCCAGTATACAACTACTTTAATAAAGCCTGGGAAACAGTGTTAAAATGGCTTGAAGAAGCAGAAAAGAAACAGTAAACAAAACTCATTTGACGAAATCAGCACAGTTTTTTCCTGATTCTGCTCAGTGGTTACACCATTTATTTCGGATCTTGAAAGTTCTTTTAAAAAATAGCAACATTTTATAAAGCCCTGTGAACAAATCCACAGGGCTTTAAATAAATGATCATTTTTTAAGCAGCTGATTGATCTCCCCTGCCCATTTTTCAGCTGTCAGCAGTTCAGTATGCAACTGAAAATTATCTTTTACATTGAAAAATTCCAGCTTGGTGGTCAACTGACCCGAATCGCGGGGAATAAATCCCATTTCCAGTTTATCACCGATCCTGACTTCAGCATTTTGATTGTTGATCACTTTGCCGCCGTTGTAGATCTTCACTTCCTGAATTCCAGCCAGGTCTACAACTTGTTCAGTCATCTGATCGTGGATCTTTTTGATGAAAAATACAAGTAGTTTGTTTTCATCCATTCCGATCAGGGTATGACCGCTGAATTCATGCCGGCTGATCTGACCATTGTTGGCAGATGCCAATGCTTTGAGTTGTTTGAGCAATTGACTTTTCTTCCTGCGTGCGTTTTGGCTGTAGATGATGAAAGGTATGATAATCAAAGCTATTAAAACAGCTCCCATGATGGCGCTTCCTTTGTCCATTTTATAAAATTTTTGTGATTAAAATAATTTATCAAAATTGCACCGGATCAACCGATGCCTGCCGATTTACCGCAAAGGCTTTTGGAAAGCCTTTGCTTTTATACGATCTGAATTTTGTAAAAAATTATTTTTTACCAGAAATAATGAAAAGGGAAGATCTTGTCTGTTTTGCGGAATTGTATAAGCAGGTTGGTTGAAAAATGTCCGTATTGTGACAGTTCGCTACGGATAAGCGGCTCTTCGTTTTGGAGCAGCTCGCCAGGACTAAAAGGTTTTTTTGCATCTTGTGCGGAAAACTGATTGGTTTTATTAAAGGAAGTTACATCTTTCGGCGTGGCGCTGCCAAAAATGCTGGCGGAAACGGAAAGCAAATACGTCTCTTGTTCGGAACAACGTGCATCTCTATTGTCAGTCAGAAACACGGACTGCGTAGCGATGCTCACAGCATAACCGTAGATGACGGTCAATAAGAGCGCAGTAATTATCCGAATTTTTTCCTTCATGGAACGAAGGTAATATCTATTTTGCTTACGGAGATGAAAAAAATTAAAAATGGTATTCTGAACGTTGTTGCCTGGTTTTTTTTTCTAACTAAACTAATTGAAAATCATTCTATTAATATTCAATCACTTGTGACAAACCACTGAGCGCGAAAACAGCAGTAGACTGATACACTTTAACTTCACCTGGTATTGAAGTTACAGAATAATCCTCAATGTTCAACGCTACGAGCCTTCTCCAGATATCCCGAGATCACAAAGATCTGAACCAGAAAAAACAACACAAAAACTACCAGGGCAAGCAAAAAGAAGTTGGAGAAAAATACTGATAAGTAATTTTCATTGAAGCGGTCGAGTTGATCAATCAGCGGTTGCAAACTGAATGCTTCACTTGAAGTGAGCACAAACAAAGTAGTCAGGACACTTATGACCATTACCACGATAAACCATCCCTTGGGGGAAATCAATGGCTCCTCTTTTTTCTTTTGTTTTGCCAGAGCCAGTTGTTCTATGCTGAACATGACTGACGGAACAAAACCTTCACCTGGCAATTCCGGGGTAACCTGTCTGATCTTTTGTTTTAGCAGATTATCCATTCGTTTTTCTTCATTTGTAAGCATATTCATGGTTCGGTTCGAGATTCAGTTTTTGTTGTAATTCATGATAAAGCAACTGTCTGCTTCTGAATAGTTTGACTTTCACATTTGATTCTGAAATGCCTGTAATTTCAGCGATTTCCCTGATCGAATGATCTTCAAAGTAGAACAAAGTTACAATAATCCTTTCGTTTTCCGGCAATCGGAGGATACACTTCCGAATGATTTCGTTTTCTTCCATTTTTTCTTGTTCAGCGACCATGTCTGTACTGCCCGCACGCTCAAAATCCTGCAAGCCTGTCGTATCATGAAACTTTTTCCGGGACCTGAGTTTACTGACAGTTGTATTATAGGCGATTTTGTAAATCCAGGTCGAAAATTTTGATTTTTTGTTGAATCCGGAGAGTGATTTATAAGCTTTTATGAACACATCCTGAGCAACTTCTTCTGCTTCTTCGTGGTGTTGCAGGATCCTGATCGCAATGGTAAAAATCATGGACTGATACTTCCGCACGATTTGTTCGAAAGCCTGCACATCACCCGCGAGGGTTTTTTCTATCAAAAGTATATCTTCTCCTGACTCCATCACGCCATTAGACCACCGGATCAAAGTGGCGGTTACAAATTTATCAAAAAAAAAGGAAGTATTCGCTTCCGGGGCAATCATAAAAGACTGAATTCACACTTTTCAAAAATCAGATTTACTTCCTGTCGGTATAAAAAGAGCTATTCTGTGGTGAAACTATGTATAAAGTTGACTTTCAGCATTGTATTCTCCGGAATAGACTCACTTTATTTAGCACATACCGCACTATATATCATGGCCAAAACATAGAGCTACTTTTTCTCAGTTTCTTTGTTTCATTTTCCTTGCAAAATTCACATTATCACATAGAATCTTTGATTCAAAGGCTAATAACAAAAAGGCTTTGATCATTAAAAAGTGTGTTATCAATAAATATTAAGCTCATTCAGAAACGGTCGATTGATACATAAATCTGACATGAATCATTATAATAATTTAGTTTTAATCCTCTTCTTTCAGTTAATCCGGCTGTAAGTTATATTTTTGTCCGATTGTCCAGGAACAATTGAAAATACAACACACACAAATTAAAATAAGGTAACATGAAGGTTTTAATTACCGGCGGTACAGGATTCATCGGATCGCACACTGTGGTTTCCCTCCAGGAACAGGGATTTGAGGTGGTCATAGTCGACAATCTGTCCAATTCAGACAGTGCCGTACTCAATCGCATTGCAAAGATCACCGGCAAGGAGTCATATTTTTACTGTGAAGATATATGCAACAGGGACGCGCTGAAAAACATATTCTCTGAACATCAGGATATTGTAGCTGTCATTCATTTTGCAGCCTTTAAAGCTGTTGGGGAATCTGTGGAACAACCACTCAAATATTACCACAACAATATCACCGGCCTGGTCAGCCTGCTGGAAGAAATGAAATCCGCCCGTATTCCAAACATCATATTTTCATCATCCGCCACCGTTTATGGTCAACCGGAAAATTTACCAGCAACCGAAGATTCTCCAGTTCTGCCTGCGACCTCTCCATATGGAAATACCAAACAGATCAATGAACAGATCCTGCGAGATTTCCTTTTGGTCAATCAGGATCTAAAAGGCATTTCACTGCGTTATTTTAATCCGATCGGAGCCCATCCCGGTGGTTTGATCGGTGAATTACCCATCGGCACACCTAACAATCTGATGCCTTTCATCACTCAAACCGCCATAGGCAAACATGCTGAACTTAAAGTCTTTGGTAACGATTACAATACACCTGACGGAACCGCCATCCGGGATTACATACATGTTGTTGACCTGGCAGAAGCCCATGTGGTAGCAATGAATGCTTTGCTCAATAACTCTCTGAAAGAAAACTACAGTGTGTTCAATCTCGGAACCGGTAATGGTTTTTCAGTACTGGAAGTGATCCAATCTTTTGAAAAAACAACCGGAGTGAAATTGCCTTACCGGATTGTAGAACGCCGACCGGGAGATGTGGAACAAATATATGCAAGTACGAAGCTGGCGAATGAAGTTTTAGGCTGGAAAGCCAAATATTCTTTGGACGACATGACTTTATCCGCTTGGAACTGGGAAAAAAGGCTGTCAGAACAACATTTTTCATACGATGATAAAGTATGATGAGCTAGATTTCTATATAAATCCGGATCTGAGTGTTACATTTCAAAATATTTTTTAATGGAAGTGACAATCCGGCAAAAATAAATCAGTCAGACGACAAAAAAATCAAACGAAATAAGATGAAGGTATATGCAGTAGCAGGCAATCCAATCTCACACAGCAAAAGTCCTGTCATGATGAATCATGTCATGAAGTCTTTAAAAATGAAAGCTTTGTACACACGATTACTGGCTTCAAATGTAGAAGATATCGCTTTACTGGCTGAAGACATTCCGCTGGCAGGCCTCAACATCACTTCTCCATTCAAGAAAGATATCCTTCAACTCGCCAGATCAACAGATCTGATCGTTCAAAGTATGGGCGTTGCCAACATGTTGGTCAGGGATAAAAACGGACTGTTTTCAGCGCAAAATACGGATGTCAAAGGTGTCAGGGATGCGGTTGCCCATTTGTTCACTGAGCCGACATTACCTCCGGATGAATTCGGTGAAATCCCGGAAACAGCTGTTAAAAAAGTCCTCATCCTGGGAAGCGGCGGTGCAGCGCCTGCTGCCATCAAAGCGCTTGAACCTTTTCATTGTGAAATATTCCTTTCAGGCCGGAATATTGAAAAAACAAGAGAACTGGCGGGAAAAACCGGAGTAAAAACGGAGATTTTTACCCAAATTCCAAATAATATCGGAGAATTCAGTCTGATCATCAATACGATTCCTGTCAGGATACCTTTGTTCGGGCTTTTTAGCTTTTTACCCGAACAACATATACTGGATGCACCATACAACAATCCACCACTCAGAGAAAAATGTCTGGCCGAGGGGGCAGAATATATCGGTGGAGAAACATGGCTGATACAGCAGGCCATTCACGGTTTTAAAAACTTCACCGGCAAATGGGTCGAAAGGGAAAAATTCGCTGAAGCCATCCAACTGGCAACTGCCGGAAATGAAAAAGGAAAGCAGCCATCCATTGCATTGGTCGGGCCCATGGGTGCCGGAAAAACGACCACTGGAAAAATACTGGCAGAAAAACTGGGATACGAATGGATCGATACAGACCAAAGGATCGAATCTGAAACAGGTATGAGTATTGAAGATATATTCCGCCAAAAAGGAGAATCTTACTTCAGAGAAATCGAGAAAAAACTTTTCAGCCAACTCGTTTTGCTCAGCAAAACCGTAATTTCCTGTGGCGGAGGGATCGTTCTGGATGAATTGAACAGAAAATTACTGTCCAATCACTTCCACACCGTTTTTCTCTATGTGAAAGCAGGTCAAAGCATCAAACGAATGGGAAAAACGACCAGCAGACCCTTATTGACCAGATCAAATCCTGTACAAAAAGCTTACGAGCTCATGCAGGAAAGATTGCCACATTATCTTTCAACCTCCAGTGTAATAGTCAATACCCACGGAGGAGATGTTCAAAATATAACTGAACTGATCTATGAAGATTATCGTCAGACCTTCCACCATTAAAGGAACCCTTACAGCCAATCCTTCAAAAAGTTACATGCAAAGGGCTTTGGCTTTGTGTGGACTTTCCGGTCAACCAATGACCATCAACCATCCTTGCACGAGCGAAGACAGTTTGTCAGCGCTTCATATCGTTCAGAATATGGGATATATAACTCATTTTGAAAATGATAGTTTATTATTGTCACCTGCTCCCGAACGTTTCAAATCAACATGGCACGCTGGAGAATCAGGCTTATCTGCAAGAATGTTTTCCCTGATCGCAGCTTTGTTTGACTGCGAAATCGTTCTGACAGGTGAGGGAAGTCTGCTTTCAAGACCGTTGAATACGTCCATAGAAATCCTCCATCAAATGGGAGTTTCGGTACAATCGAATAACGGATTTCTTCCGCTCAGGATCAAAGGACCTGTTAATCAAAACATTTTCACCGTTGATGCTCAACTTAGTTCGCAGGTCTTGAGTGGACTGCTGATCGCACTTCCATTTTGCCAAAAAAATTCAGAGATCAGTCTGACCGGGCTCAACAGTCGCCCATACATCGAAATGACTTTAGAAATACTGGAACGATCGGGTATTGCGATCATCAGTAAAGATCTCAGTTATTTCAGTATCCGGGGAAAGCAAAAAAATAATTCAAAACAATACGACATCGAGGGTGATTGGAGCGGTGCAGCTTTTGCACTCGTTGCAGGTGCTATTGCTGGTCAAAGTACCGTGGATCAACTGAATACATCATCTTTTCAGGGAGATAAAAACATACTTAAGGTATTGGAGGAAAGCGGTGCAAAGGTCGATACCCATGGTAGGCGGATCACCGTCAGTAAAAGCAGTTTAGTAGCATTCGACTACAATGCAGAAGACACACCCGATCTTTTCCCACCTTTGGTTTCCCTGGCAGCCAATTGTTCAGGTACAAGTAAAATTCACGGTATTTCCAGACTGATCCATAAGGAAAGTAATCGGTTCGAAACATTGAAAAAAGAATTTGGCCTGTTAAACATCAGGATAGATAACGAAGGGGATACCATGCTGGTCCACGGAGGAAAGATCGGAGGAGCGAGTGTTTTTTCGCATCTTGACCACCGCATTGCCATGGCTTTATTTGTGGCTGCATTAAGCGCAAAAAATCCTGTGATCATCGATGGAATGGAATGTATCAGCAAATCTTATCCCGGATTCTTAAAAGATATGGCTGGTTTGGGTGCAGATCATTCCATTCTTGATCCGTAGTAATTGATGATGTTTTGAGCTCTGGAAACATAACTGTGGCCAAACAGGTTGACATGCACCAGAATATAGTACAATTGATAAAATGCTATTCTCTCCTTCCAATGCTTGTCTATGGGGAACAAGGCTTCATACACTTCAAATTCCCTGAATCCACCAAAACCACCAAAGAGTTTCATCATGGCCAGATCCATTTCTCTGCTACCGTAACAAACTGCCGGATCAATGAACACAGGTTGACCTGACTGATCATATAAAAGATTGCCGGACCAAAGGTCACCATGGACCAATGCAGGTTTTTCCTTCGGTAAGCCCGCTTCCACATGTTTGAACATCCGTTCTGTCTTTTTGTGGTAAGTACCATCCATCAATCCGCTGTTGACCGCCAGCTTCATCTGAAAATCTATCCTGTTTTCATAGTAAAAATCCAGCCAATTCTCCGACACTTGATTGGGCTGGGGCAAAGTGCCGATATAATTGTCATGATCCAGTCCAAAAAAACTGCTGCTTGTCTGGTGCAGCCGGGCAAGCTGCTCCCAGAAAACAAGTTGTGAGGAACCCGTATTTCCCGACATTGAAATCCAATCCAACACCAGGAAAGCAAAGCCGTTTTCTTCAAAACAATCGATCACAGAAGGTGTGTTGATCCCGGCTTTTTCTTTCATTAGCATCAGACCTTTCGCTTCAACAGTAAACATCTGCATGCTTTGGGGCGCATCGTTTGATTTGATAAAAAAATGAGCATCTGATGAAAGCAATTCGTAGGCATCGTTGATGTCTCCACCCGAAACAGGTTTTAATACTCCGTTTGTAACGTTTAAACGTCTGAACAAAATATCCTTAACAGACATGTTTTTGATTATTTTGGATGGTCAGATCTTCTTCTTTTCCACCATTTCCATCAACTGATCCCTGTAGTTTTTTCCTACCGGTATGTATTTAACAGCTCCCTTTTCTATGATTTCCAGCATATTGCCCATTACTGACTGTATTTTATCTACATTTACTATAAAGGATCTGTGTACACGGATAAATCTGTCTTGTGGCAGTTTGTTTTCCAGACTTTTCATTGTCTGTAGTGTGATCACCCTGCCCTCTTCATTGCGGATGATCACATAATCTTTCAGACCTTCAATGTACAAAATATCTTTGAAATATACCTTGACAAATTTCTTGTCAGCCTTCACAAACACGTGATCTTCAGTTACATGTGTTTCGGTTTTAGCAAGCCGTTCTTCCACCTTATTGATGGCTTTCATAAATCTTTCCAGTGATATCGGCTTCATCAGGTAATCCACTACATCGAGTTCATAGCCTTCCAATGCATATTCCGGATGTGCGGTAGTCAATAAAACCAATGGAGGATTTTTCAATGTCTTAAGAAATTCTATTCCAGTGATCTGTGGCATTTGAACATCAAGACACAACAGGTCCACTTCATTCATTTTCAGCGCTTCATTGGCTTCCAGTGCGTTCTTGCAACTGGCGAGCAATTCCAGGTTGCTCATCTGTGCGATGTAGGTTTTGAGCACTTCCAGTGCCAGGGGTTCATCATCAACGATTACAGTTCGTATCATATCAATTCATATTATAATTAAGTTCCAATTCGATTCTATAACAACTCAGGGTGTTCTCAATCCTGAGGTCATAATTATCAGGATACAATAACTTTAGTCTTCTTTCTACATTTACCAGACCTATGCCTCCGGGTTGTTTCCTTAAATCAACATCTGTTTTGTTATTTTTGACAATAAAAAACAGTTTTTCTTCCTGTACGATCAGTTTTACTTCGATCCAGGCATTTTCTATCACCGAATTTACACCGTGTTTCACGGCATTCTCCAAAAACGGGCTAAAAAGAAATGGTGAAATCTCAACCTGTTCAAATGGCCCTTCCACCGTGAATTCGATCCGGGTATCTTCTCCCAATCTTAGTTTTTCCAGGGCCAGATAGTTTTTGATATAACTGATCTCTTTTTCCAGGGGAACCTTGGGCGCATTACATTCATAAAGCATGTACCGTAAAATTTCAGAAAGCTTTAAAATGATATCCGGCGTTTTATCCGATTTGATCAATGCCAAAGAATAGATGTTGTTGAGTGTATTGAATAAAAAATGCGGATTGATTTGGGAACGGAGAAACTTGAGTTCAGACATCAGGCTGTCCTGCTTCAGTTTGATCTGCTCACGCTGCTGGCGCAACCAGTCACCGGCGATTTTAAATATGGTAGAAGCACCGGCGATGAAAAAACTGGATAAAAAATAGATCTGAAGGTTCCCACTGATAAATATCTGATCCTGTGGATGCCGGAAGTTAACCAGATAAATGACCAGGGCATTGACCGGCGCGATCAGTATAGCTGAAACGATCAGTGCAAAACTATACAACAGAAATGAATTGTCGTGTAAATATCGCGGGATCAGTACCAGCAAATTCAGGTAAACGATCAGGATATAAAATATGATATCAAAGAAATTCTCAATCAGGGAAAACCAGATGCCAAATCTCATATCGTCCAGAAGAATATTGAAGACATACAGCAGCAACCAGAAGGTAGTGTGCAAAAAAGCTTTGCTGCCAAAAAACCTGGCTAACCTCACCAACAAAGCCTGCTTATTTCTCTTGACATTTTCTATTTTCACAGCAGCTAAGATAAAAGTCCGGTTGAATGTAATAAATAATTTTGGATATACTGCGCCAATGCATAGATAAACTGAAGGATAATCGGGTGGAGTAAAAGATGTGATCGAATTAATAATTGTATGTTGGAATATTTTCCCTTCGAAATGATCAGAAAAAATGAACCATAATAAAGCATCTTAAGGCTCAGGATAAACTTCTCTCAGATTGAATTTGTTCCAAATAAAAATCAAAACGGTGACTTTTATAGTAAAACCCTTTGGAACTCCCTAATTTTTACAAAAAAATAATATTCCAAAAAACATGATTTAAAATAAATCACCTTACATTTGATCAAGATTCAGGCGAAAACAAAAACCAATTGAAAACCATCGAAAATAATCATTTTTTGGATTATGTCCTGCACATACGATGATTGATCATTGTCAAAATATTTTGTGGTATGTTATCGACTTTTTTTAAAATGCCATAAAACAGACAAACAACAACATATGAAGTCATATATCCGAAACGCAGAGCAAAAAGATTATGTAGCTATTTCAGCCCTTTCCGAACAATTAGGTTATAAAACACCTCATGTTGCTGTTTTAAAGAGGCTTAAAGAAATTCTTAAGAATCCGGAACATTGCGTTTTGGTAGCTGTTGATCATGACCAAATCATCGGCTGGGTTCATGGTATATATTCATTAAGGATTGAATCAGAAATTTTTGTTGAGATCACGGGATTGATCGTCGATCAGGATCACAGAAATAAAGGAACCGGTAAAAAACTGGTAGAACATGTTCAGAACTGGGCAAAGTTGCAAAATTGCAAATTATTACGTGCCCGAACCAATACCCTGAGAGCCGAAAGTCATCCTTTTTATGAAAAACTGAATTTTACGCTGAATAAGGAACAAAAGGTTTATGACAAAATCTGGCATTAAGTTGTTGAGTTGGTGAGTTGTTGAGTTGTTGAGTTGTTGAGTTGTTGAATTCTCAAATTTTCAAATTACCAAATTACCAAATTATCTCCTAAACATCATCGGCCCAAAAATCGATATCTTTTGGTTTATATTTTTTCTTGGATTCCAATCGTTGTTTTTGGCGCTCGTATATGATCCTGGCCAGGGTTATATAGACAGATTCGTTCAATTCAGTTGCCGGATGCAAGGCCCTGAAAATTTTTTGTTCGCTGACATCCATTCGATACAAATGATTGAAAAACAGTTCCATATTGGTTTCCATCAATTCTTCAACCCGTTTGGCTATCATTTCGATGAATTGTTCCTCAGCCAATGCTTCACTGGATTCCGGAGTTTCAACATACTCGACTATGAGTTGTTGAACAGCAATGATTTCATTTTCCATGCTCTTGGTTGTAAAAGCTGAGTATTTCGTCCACGAATTGCCTTGAATTGGACAGTCTGGGTACTTTATTTTGTCCTCCAAGCTTACCCCGACTATGCATCCATTTATAAAATGTTCCCTTTGGCAGCGAAACCAATTCGAGTTCTTTCAAAGCAAGATTATTGAATCTTTTAGCTTCATAATCTGAATTAATCTGTTGCAAACTCAAATCAAGATCGTGTGTAAAAGCCGCCAGATCTCCGGGCTCCTTGCTGAATTCCACCAGCCATTGATGTCCTCCCTGATCCTGGTTCTTAAAAAAAACAGGCGCCACGGTATAATCCGCAATCTTTGCGTGATGTTTTTCACAGGCCACAGCCACGGCTTTGTCCGTGTTGGACACCATCACTTCTTCGCCAAATACATTGATAAAATGCTTGATCCTGCCGGTGATACGGATCTTGAATGGCTCCAGACTGGTAAACGTCACTGTATCTCCAACCACATAACGCCACAACCCGGAGTTGGTACTGATGATCAGGACATAGTTTTTATTTAGCTCCACATCCCTGATGGTCAGCACATCCGGAGTTTCGTCAAAAAACTGCTCGAAAGGTATGAACTCATAAAATATTTCGTTGTCCACCAGAAGGAGCATGTCCTGAACAGACAGATCATTCTGAATACCAAAAAATCCTTCAGAGGAATTATAAATCTCCAGATAAGTAAAATTGTCGGAGGGAAAGAATTCCCTGAACTGGGCTCTGTACGGATCAAAAGCCACACCACCATGCATATAAACTTCAGCGTTGGGCCATATCTCCAACATATTGGATTTGCCGTACATCTCCATCATTTTTCTGAAAAGTACGATCGCCCACGTCGGCACACCGCTGACAGACATGATATTTTCTTTCCCGGTGATCCTGGCCATCTGTTCAAGTTTGATATTCCAATCCGCTATCAAAGCGGTGTCGGTGTCAGGCGACATGGCTACCCGGCCTATTTCGGGGGCATTTTTTATCATGATCCCTGAAATGTCTCCGATCATCGCATCAGGGAAATTGGCCAGACGACCAACCGTTCCGCCCATAGCCAGATTTTTCCCGCTTAATATCGTCGCATCAGGCTTGACATTGTATAGGATGGTCAAAACATCCCAATTGCTTTTATAGTGGCTGTTCTTTAAATTTTCAGGACTGACCGGGATGAACTTACTTTTGTCAGCGGTAGTTCCGGAAGACTTTGCAAACCAGGAAATTTTTCCGGGCCAAAGCACATCTTTCTCTCCAAGCATCATTCTTTGGATATAAGGTTTGAGGTCATCATAATGACTGATCGGAACGTTTTTGTTAAAACTTCCAAAACTATCAATCCCGGCAAAATCAAACTGTTTCCCCCATTCAGTCTGTACAGATTTGTTTATCAGATCCCTGAATATACGCTCCTGGATCTCATAGGGTTTGTCCATAAACTGACGGATCACCTTAAATCTGTGTTTAAGGTAAAGTGAAATACTGGAATTGATGATTTGCCTCATCCTTTTATTCGGTTTATCGAAATCATAATATAACTTCGCCTTTTGTTCGACGAAATTAGTTATTTAATCCGTTTTTGGGCAAAATTTCATCTTTTTTGATGAAACAAAAAATTCAAACACTTCCTCATCTTTTTGATTTTCAATGGTAAGTGATTAAATGATCCTTTCCACGGTCTTTACTACAGGTACAAATTAGCAAAAAAATGCTGTTTTCTGCTTTGCTAAAATGCCTTTCGTACTCATGCCTGATGCTAAAACGATTTCCTGAAAAAAATGTGGAAGCAGGATTAAAAAAAACAAAAATTCTGTTCAATCACCTCCGAACTATTTTATTTATTTTGTGTTTAGAAAGTTATTTTCAAAAAATGAGTGAGAAAAATCATATAGAACTAATGGCTCCGGCAGGCTCATTTGAGTCATTGATGGCGGCAGTGCAAAGTGGAGCCAACTCCGTATATTTTGGCATTGAACAATTGAATATGAGGGCTACTTCTTCATATAATTTCACGATGGAAGATCTGGATAAAGTCGCTTCCATTTGCCATGAAAACAATATGAAGGCGTATATGACACTCAATACGATCGTGTACGATCACGACCTGAAACTCGTGAAAAAGATCATCGACGCAGCTAATGCATCCGGCATCGATGCCATCATCGCCTCTGACCAGGCCGTGATCCATTACGCCAGGACCGTTGGACTTCCTGTGCATATTTCCACCCAACTCAATGTGACCAATATCGAAACGGTCAAATTCTATTCTTTTTTTGCGGATGTCATGGTGCTTTCCAGGGAATTGAGCCTTGGACAAATGAAGACAATATGTGACGGTATCATCGAAGAACAGATCAAAGGCCCTTCAGGTGAATTGATCAGAATTGAAGTTTTTGCACACGGCGCTTTATGCATGGCCGTTTCCGGCAAATGTTACCTTAGCCTGCATACCCAGAATTCTTCTGCCAACCGTGGCGCCTGCCTACAGAATTGCAGGAGAAAATATAAGGTCATCGATATTGAAGATGGTCACGAACTGGAGATTGATAATGAATTCATTATGTCGCCAAAAGATCTCAGCACGATAAGCTTTCTGGACCAGTTGATCGACACTGGTATCACCGTATTGAAGATCGAAGGACGTGCCCGGGCGCCCGAATATGTGTATAAAGTAGTAAAAGCATACCGTGAAGCCATAGATTCAGTTCAGGATGGCAGTTTTTCACTTCAAAAAGTGGAAGGATGGGTCAGCGAACTCGAAAAAGTGTACAACAGGGGATTTTGGGGTGGTTATTACCTGGGTAAGGAACTTGGTGAGTGGACCAACAAACAGGGATCCAGCGCTACGGAGAAAAAGATCTATCTCGGACAGGGCATTCACTATTTCCCCAAAGCCGGAATTGCTCACTTCAAAATAGACAGCCATACCCTGGAGATCGGAGATAAGATCCTGATCACCGGACCTGAAACCGGTGTGATAGAGTCCGAGATCACTGCTTTGATGGTTGATGATATTCAGGCGGAAACAGCCGTAAAGGGCGAAGAATGCACTTTTCCCCTTGACCGCAAGATCCGGAAATCAGATAAACTGTACAAAATCGTGCCTGCCTGATGATCGTGATCACGCACCAGAGAGAAAAATGTATCGGCTGCAATTATTGTGTGGAAGAAGCGCCATTCCGATGGGTCATGTCACACAAGGACGGAAAAAGCACACTGCTCGGAGGACAGAACAAACGCGGTTTCCACACGGTCCGTGTTCATGACGACGAATGGGAAGCCAACCTTAAAGCTTCCAAAAGTTGCCCGGTGAATATCATTCAAGTAAAAAGGATCTAAACTTGAAAGGTTTCTTTGTTCCTTGTTCCTATGTTTTTTTGTTCGAATTGTCGAAGATCATGACATTCATCGTCATGATTTGAACTGATTATCAAAAGATTCTTCGCTCCGCTCAGAATGAATAATTGGCTGTAAATAATAGGGAGGAGAACGGCCTCACGCCGCCGTTCTCCTCCCTATTATCTTCCCAAAAACGCCACAGTCGTTTCGACCGAAGGGAGAAATCTTTTCGATTGTTCCGCCGTTGCTGGTGTTTTAACCTGCAACACTGAGAGTGGGAGAAATTGTTTCTATGTTTCTTTGTTCGAATTGTTGAAGATGTTGGAGATTTTCGAGTTGTTTCCCGGCTACTCCACTTCCCTACGCTTTCTTCACCAATATCTCCGTCCATACGCCTTCCTGCAATTCCGTTCTTTCTCCGCCAAAATCTGATGAGATCTCAATGGATTCAGCCAGGGTTTCGGATTTGATATAATCCTCAAATTGAAGCAGTGCATCGGTAATTTCCTTCGTTTCAGTCAACAACACATGGATCCGGTCGGTCACATTCAAATCGGCAGACTTCCTCAGATTTTGGATCCTGTTGACAAGTTCCCGGGCAGTACCTTCAGCCAACAAAGCATCCGTCAACTGTATATCCAACGCTACGGTCAGATTCCTGTCAGTGGCCACTGTCCAACCCGGAATATCTTCCGCAGCGATGACCACATCTTCGGCAGTCAGATCAAATTTCTGGTTGTCGATCTCCAGAACAAAAGCGTTTTCTGCTTCGATCTTTGAAATATCCTCCTGGGACATTTCAGCGATAAGCCTACTGGCATCCTTCATGTATTTGCCCAACCTTTTCCCTAAGGTCTGGAAATTGGGTTTCACAGATTTATGGATAATGCCTGAGGTATCAGAAATGTATTCTATCTCCTTGATATTCACTTCCTGAAGGATCAAGTCCTTCACCTTTTCCACCTGATCTTCGAAGGTCCTGTCCAGAATAGGTAACATGATCTTGTTGAGCGGTTGTCTGACCCGGATCATCTGCTTTTTCCTCAGTGATAATACCAGGGAAGAGATCCGCTGAGCATATTCCATCCGTTCTTCAAGCGCTTTATCGATCAGGCTTTCATCAGCTTTGGGATAATCGACCAGGTGAACGGAATCTGAATGTTCGCGTTTACTCACTTCGTTGAGATTGCGGTACATCCATTCACTCATGAAAGGCGCACCCGGAGCCATCAGTTTGGAGAGTGTGATCAGCGATTCATACAGTGTCTGATAGGCAGACAATTTATCTTCGGAAAGATCGCCTTTCCAGAATCTTCTTCTGTTGAGCCTCACATACCAATTGCTCAGGTGATCGTATACAAAGGTCTGGATCTTGCGCAAGGCAGACGTCAGATCATAATTTTGCAGATCTTCATCCGTTTCCTTCACCAGCGTATTGAGCAGGGATATGATCCAACGGTCGATCTCCGGCCTGCGGTCAACCGGCACCGGATCTCTATCATACCTGAACTCATCCAGATTGGCATAGAGGGCAAAGAAAGAATAGGTATTGTACAAGGTCATAAAAAACTTCCGTGTGGTTTCTTCCACGCCTTTCAGGTCGAACTTCAGGTTGTCCCAAGGTGGTGCATTGGCGATCATATACCACCTGGTCGGGTCAGCGCCATAATGGTCGATGGTCTCAAACGGATCCACTACATTTCCCTTGCGCTTGGACATTTTTTCGCCTGTTTTGTCCAAAACAAGGCCGGTGGAGATCACATTTTTGAAGGCAACACTGTCAAAAACCATCGTTGCGATCGCATGCAGGGTAAAAAACCAACCACGTGTCTGATCCACTCCTTCAGAAATAAAATCAGCCGGAAAATGCAGATTGAATTTCTCCTGGTTGTTGAACGGATAATGATGTTGTGCAGCCGGCATGGCACCACTGTCAAACCATACATCGATCAGATCGGGTTCACGGAACATTTTTTTGCCGTTCGGGCTTACCAAAACAACCCGGTCTATATACGGTTTGTGCAGGTCAATCCCTTGCAGGGCAGCATCCGTTTTATATGGATTGTTTTCCATAAAACCAGCTTTGACGGAAGCTTCGATCGCATCGGATAGTTCCTGAACAGAACCGATGATCAATTCTTCAGCAGCATCTTCTGTTCTCCAGATCGGCAAAGGAATTCCCCAGAAACGAGACCTCGAAAGGTTCCAGTCCTGCAGGTTCTCGAGCCATTTCCCAAAACGCCCTGAACCGGTGTGTTCCGGATACCAGTGGATCGTATTGTTCAGCTCGATCATCCTGTCCTTCATGCCCGTCGTCCTGATAAACCAGCTATCCAGTGGATAATACAGGATGGGTTTATCCGTTCTCCAACAATGCGGATAGCTGTGAACATATTTTTTAACATTGAAAGCCTTGTTTTCGTATTTGAGTTTCACAGCGATCAGCACGTCTATATCTTCCCAATTGGGGTCATCTTTATAGTTTTTGACGTATTTCCCGGCCAGGTCACCGGCATTTTCAGTGAATTTGCCCTGTTTGTCCACCAAAGTGAGTGATCCGATACCGTTTTGTTTACCTACAAACATGTCATCAGCACCAAAAGACGGCGCAATGTGAACGATGCCCGTTCCGTCTTCTGTGGAAACAAAATCTCCGGTGATCACGCGGAATGCATCGCCGTCTTCCGGTTGAGCATACGGCATCAACTGCTCGTATCTTATTCCTTCCAGATCGCGCCCTTTATATTTACCTGTAAGCGCATAGGGAATGAGTTTATCGTTTTCCTGGTAAGCATGAAAGTCTGCCTGTGCCTGGTCTTCTTTAAACCATGAAGGCAACAGTGTTTCTGCCAGGATCAGGTTGACCCGTTTGAATGTATAGGGATTATAGGTTTTGATCCTGATATAATCAATGTTTTTTCCTACGGCCAGTGCGGTATTGGACGGCAGAGTCCATGGAGTGGTCGTCCATGCAAGGAAGTACACATCGCCATCGTCGAGGTCTTCGAACAAAAAAGCGGATTGTTCGTTTTGGATAACTTTGAATTGTGCTACCATACTGGTATCTGACACATCGCGGTAGCATCCGGGAAGGTTCAGTTCGTGCGAACTAAGGCCTGTTCCGGCGCTGGGAGAATATGGCTGAATGGTATAACCTTTATAGAGCAGATCTTTGTTGTACAATTCTTTCAGCAGATACCAGACCGTTTCGATGTAGCTGTTATCGAAAGTCATATAAGGCTTGTCAAGGTCTACCCAAAAGCCCATTTTACGCGTAATATCGTCCCATTTGTCCTTATATTGCATGACGGTGGTGCGGCAATGTCGGTTGTATTCCTCCACGCTGATCTTTTCACCGATATCATCTTTGGTAATGCCAAGTTCGGATTCGACTTTCAGCTCAACAGGCAGTCCATGGGTATCCCAACCGCCTTTTCTTTCGACGCGTTTACCCTTCATGGTCTGATAACGGCAAACCAGATCCTTGATGGCTCTACCGAGGACGTGATGAATACCTGGCAAACCATTGGCAGAAGGTGGCCCTTCATAAAATATAAAAGGATTTTCTTCTGATCTTTGGTTGACACTGCGGTGAAAGACGTCGCCTTCTTCCCAGAATATGAGCACTTCTTCGTCGATCTGATTGAAATCCAAACCTTTAAATTCTCTGTACTTAGTCATAACATCTTTTTCTGAAAGTCAAAAAAGTTCTTTTCAGGGTTCGTTCGACAAATGTATTTCATTGAAAACAAAGGTCTTCAGCGTTGTTACCTGCCAAAAGTGCCCCAAAAAAATAAACGAAGCAGCAAAGGTAAAAATATTGAAATGAAATGAAGGAAAAAAATCAGGGAAAGGAATGGAGATTTGAGAATTTGAAAATTCAACAAATCATCAACTCAACAATTCAACCATTCAACGATTCAACAATTCAACAAAACACTAAAACACCAATACCCGGAAAGCGACTTTCCATCCATCTCTGTTATGGATCTCGATGGCCGGAGCGGGCGTTTTGGTCAGGTTGAGGAGTTTGAATAAGGTCTTTAGCCATGGAACGCGGGTATGGATCCTGGACCAATCCACATCCGGCGCGATGTAGATCTGGTGATAACGGGGATATTTAATCGGATCAAGTGTATAGGTTTTCCCGTTCTTCATCCAATGATTTTCCATACCGCCAAAAAGATTTTCTGCACTATAGCCAACAGAAATATTGAGCCATGCCGGAAATCGATCGCTACCCGTCAGATCCTGAAGGCCTGCGGACAACCAGTACTTTTGTGCATTATAATCTTTGAGGGTTCGGACTGCCAGGTTATTGCCATAGAGCATGGTTGCCCTTTCTGAAAGCAGCATGGAGGTCGTTCCATCATCAGACAGAACGGGTTCATCCGGGTATTGTTGAGGGAAAACGCTAAATTTGAGCTTGATCTTTTGTTCATCCCAAAAATACTGTTGCGTGGCGAACAAGGCTGTTCCGGCGACATCCGCAGCAAAATCAGTCATGGAAAATCCCCAATCCCTGGAGAAACCATCCAGCATTTCGACGGTAGATTGAAAGAGCAAACCTGTGGTAATACCGGCGATGATGGCTTGTTTATTGGATGCGCCTGTCCATTTGGCCAGGTCATATGTCAGGCTACCCTGCATCCATGCGGTATAGGCGTGCCCTGCCTTGTCCGTATTTTGCCAGGTATTGCGATCGTCCACGAGGTGAAAAGCAGTGAGTGCATAGTCTTTGTACCATGCGTGATAGAGTACCCAGGTTGAAGAAAGGTATGCTACACTGCCTGCACTCAGGAGGCCATAAGTACGGCTTTTGTTGAATGTGTCTGCGGGTGTAAAGAAAGTAGCAGGCTGAGCCTGAATATTTTGCCCGAAGACCAATGCAGACTGACTGATGATCAGGAGTAATGTAAGGAAAAATAATTTTATGCGTGGTCTTCTGTGCATTTATTAAGTATGACGTTTGTAATTTTTGACATGACTATGTTCAGGTTCAAAAACCCTTATACTGTCAGGCAAAATTAATGCTAATTTGAAGATGAAGGTAAAGGTTTGCAATGTGAATGAAAAAACAGGATTTGATGGCGACAGAATTTTTTGGAAAATTTATCTGAAAATGAGGATCAGTTATGGCGGTTTTCTGAGATATTCTATGTCATAAATCCTGATTTAACTCAGTTACATAGAATAGGCACATAGAAGCACAGAGGCCAAATGTTATGATAGCTATCTATTTATTTTTAATATATTTATACGAAAAAGTAAAATCAAAAATGCTGCCTTCAAAACCTATTCAACACTTGAGCTTCTCATTACACTTTCAGGAAATTTTTCCTCTTTTCTTCCATATCTCTCAAAATAATTTTGTAAGTTTATGATCCGATTTCAAATAAAAGACTGGCAGGAATTCATATCAATACAAATTCTGGCATTGCCCGGAAATAATCATTTGATCGTAATAAAGAGGATATGGATTTTATAGCACAAAAAAATAGCTTAAAAAAAATTAAGAAATAAAACTAATGGCGGGATCCGAAAAGCCAACAGAGTAGGAATCATTTAAACAACATTTTTATGGAAAACTTTGAACAAAACACTACAGAAGAACAGGTTAAAACGATCGAATTCACAAGCGAGATCAAACATTATCTTTTGAACACGGCCAAATGGGCTAAGTTTCTGGCCATCATGGGTTATGTGATGATGGGATTACTGGTCATAATTGGTATATTTATGATGGTCACCAATTTCAGTATGTTTGAAGATTTAGGAGTCAGACCAGCACTGGGACTATTCGGGATCATTTATTGGGTCATAGCAGCTATTTACTATTTCCCGGTCACTTATCTTTACAGGTTTTCAAACAGAATCAAATCTGGACTGATCCTGGTGGATCAAACCCATGTAACCAATGCTTTTTCCAATCTCAAGTCCTTTTTCAAGTTTACAGGCATCATGGTGATTGTTATGTTGGGGATCTATGTTCTGGCAATTTTGATTCTAACCTCTATGAATTTCATGTTTTGGAAAGCTTTATAAAAATGGAAATTAAGTATTGACTCACTCATCTGAGTGCTTCTATGTCTTCTCCGTGGGTCTCCGTGTAATAAATACAGGTTACACAGAGTTGCACAGAGGAGGCACAGAGAACCACAGAGGCATATTTCGTGCTATCCAATACTTCATCCATATGTAAAATTTCTCCGTGGCCCTCTATGTCTACTCCATGGCTCTCTGTGTAATAAATGCAGGTTACACAGAGTTACACTGAGGAGGCACAGAGAACCAAAGAGTTTTTATTATTGATTAAAATATTGATTTTCAGGACTGAAATTCCTCCGTGGCTCTCCGTGTCTACTCCGTGGCTCTCTGTGTAATTTCTTCCTGTTTCACAGAGTTGCACAGAGAAGGCACAGAGAACCACAGAGTTGTTAGTATTTCTATTTCTCTAATATGTAAAAAATCTCAGTGGCCCTTCGTGTCTACTCCGTGGCTCTCCGTGTAATAAATACAGCTTGCACAGAATTACACTGAGGAGGCACAGAGCACCACTGAGTTGTTATTGATTGCCTCTAAAACGATTTAAAGACACAAATTAAACAGCAAGCTATTTTTTTACTATTTTGCTTTTATATGGACTATATTTACATATAATTGGTTTTGATTATTTTCTAAATAATTGAAAGTCAATTCACAATCAAACAACCAATCAATGCTAACCCATACTTTGGATATGAAAAGTACAATAAAATATTTTCTTGCTTACTTCATTATTTCTTTGCTTTTCCAGTATTCAATGGGTCAAAACAACAAACCCATCGGCATCAATATCTCATCTGTAAGCGATTATTCCACCGAACTGGTGTTTACCGATGCCTTCAAACAATGCAGGCAATGGATCTCTTCCAATGCATCCGGTGGCGGACCATGGGATACCGGGATCAACGTTCCACTCAATGCAAATGGATATCCTCTCCAGATCCCTTTTGACGACGGCATTCATGCTCCGCAATTGGTCAAAACACTTATGCTTTGGGATATCGGATCTGCTGTCCCAATCGGAAATTATCGGCTGATCGTGAAAGGAAATGGTAAGGTAAGACTCAGTTTTGGAGCATCCGGAACCTACAATTGCCCCTTAGATATACTCTTACCCGTCACAGGTCAGGTCATGCTGGAAATATTGTCTTCCGAACCGGGAAATCCAATCAGTGATATCAAATTCATTTACCCTGATTACACTGATACATATGAAAATCAGATATTTACGACGGAATTCCTCACTTTCCTGAAAGATTTCAGCGTGATCAGGTTTATGGATTTTACCCGGACCAATGGTTCTCAGGTAGCCTCATGGGCAGACATAACACCTTATTCTTATTATTCACAGGCACAGGAGAGTGGTGTCGCATGGGAATATTTGGTACGACTGGCGAATACCACCCAAAAAGACATCTGGATCAATATTCCTCACAGGGCAGATGACGATTACATCATTGAATTGGCCGGCTTGTTGAAGCAAACCCTGGATCCCGGATTAAAAATATACCTGGAATACAGTAATGAATTATGGAATGCAGGTTTTTCACAAAATGGTGATTGTGCAGCTTTTGCAGCCAACCTCGGCATCACAGGCACGCCCTGGGAAAGAACTTGGAAATACACAGCCAAAAGATCCGCTGATGTTTTCAGGATATTTAATGAGGTTTTTACTGAGGATGATCGCCTGATCCGGATCATCCCTTCACAGGCAGCCAACAGTTGGCTGACCAACCAACTGATCACTTATTTTAAAGACCCGGCATTCAATCCCGACCTGGTGAAAGCAGATGCTGTTGCGATCGCACCCTATTTCGGAGGCGAAGTGGCAAACGTGATCATCAACAACCATGAAGAAAACGATGTGACCATTCCGGAAATCATTGACAGATTGGAACAAAGTTTGCCGGATGCATTTGAATGGATCGCCAACAACAAGGAAGTTGCGGATGAACATCAATTGGAATTGATCTGTTATGAAGCCGGACAACATCTGGTTGCTACCGGAAATAATGTCAACAATACAGTTCTGACCAATAAACTGATCGCTGCCAACCATGATTCAGCTCTGGAAGAACTGTATTGTGATTATATGGATTTTTGGTATCAACATGCAGGTGGATTGCTCTGTCATTTTTCCTCCCACGGCACCTACTCAAAATGGGGAAGCTGGGGCATCAAAGAAAACTTTCAGGACACCGAAAATCCTAAGTATAAGGCGCTTCAAAATTGTGTTTTTAAGGACAATACAGTCGCTGTTTTTACACCGGAGAATGCTGCCGAGGATTTGATCCTGTTTCCGAATCCTGCGGATCAATGGATCACCATCCTGTTGCATGTTCCGGCATCCGGCCCTTTTGTATACACCCTGTTTGATCTGACAGGCAGTGTGATCCAGACAGGCATGTTACATTCCGGTGAACGAATGGATACCAGCCGGCTATCCAATGGCTGTTACCTTTTTCAGGTTCAGCATGATAAGGGAATATTTGTGAAGAAAATGATGTTGTATTGAGGGTTTTTCAATCAAGGAATATAGCTCTATGCTGATGAGTTAGCAAATAAATCGTAATTTTTAAGTACAAGTTCGGGGTGATCAGAATATCAGAAGTTTCAGCGCGTTCAATATAAAACTGAAATTATGAACTTCAATTTTTTTTGGGGAATTGCACTATTATTGTTAAGTTGTTCTGATACGGAAACCGGATTTCAAGAATTATCATTGATTTATGAGGATGACCGTTTTGGTTATATTAACGAAGATGGAAAAGTAATTATTAAACCTGTTTTTCGCTCTGCGGGAGAATTTTCGGAAGGTCTTGCTCCGGTCAGGCATGACGGATTGTTTGGATATATCAATCCAAAAGGGAAGCTCATCATTTCTGAACAATTTGATTTTGCACTATCATTCAGTGAAGGTCTGGCTATTGTTTATTTAGATGGTAAACCTGAATGTATAGGGCATGACGGTCAAAAAGTGTTTGCAAGCCCTTTCATTGAAATGAGTTCATTTAAAAATGGTAGATCTATGGTTAAAACTTCAACAGGTAAGGCAGGGATAATCAATAAAAAAGGAGTTCTTGTTATTGATACCATATTTAGAAAAATCAATGAATTCAAAAATGGCGCAGCAGTCGTTGAAGGTTTGGACCATCTACCGATAACCAATATCAACAAAAATACAAATTCAGATCTAGAAATCGGAGTTATTGATACATCTGGTAATTTTATTATTCCTTATGGAATTTCAGAGTACATTGGAGATTGTAGTGATGGTTTCTTTAGTGTTACCACCGGGAAAAAGAATGCTGAAATTGATTTCGATGATTATGAATCAACTTGTATATATGATATGAAAGGTAATCTGGTTTTATCTGAAAATTTAACAAAAGTCAATCTGGATGGTGATGTCCATTGTGGTATGGTATCAATTAGTAAGAAAAAAAAAGGTATTTCCGAGAGGGAAGATCTATCATATGATGAAAGTTATTATTGGGGCTACATGAATTTAGAAGGCAGAATTATTTTTAATGATTCTTCTTATAGAGATGTATCAGATTTTTCAGAGAACAGAGCTTTTGTTCAATTGGAAAATAAAAAATACATTGCTCTGAATATTTTTGGAAAAGCAATTTCATCCGATACATTTAATATGGTACCCCATGAAGGTTTTCAAAATGGAATTGCTTCAGTCCGAATCGGAAAAAAATTCGGAATAATTGACACTAATGGAGTATTCCTAATTAAACCAGACTTCAGTGTAATACTTACTTTTGCTACAGATAAAAACCATTTTGCTTATAAACAGCTGGAAAATGATGACATTTATAATCATTCCGCCAAATGTGGTATTGCCAGAATAGATGGTACAATTCTTACAGAGCCCATTATTGACTATTATGATGAAAGTGGTTATAAAAACGGATTGCTGAGATGTAAAATTGATGATAGACTTAGCTATATCAATAAAAATGGAAAAATAGTATGGCAGGAATCTATGAAGAAGCGAAAACGATTAGAAAATTACAATATTGATTTTATGAAAAATGGATATTTCAAGGTTTATCCTGATCCAGAGCTAGTTAATAAAGGTACGGAAGGCGTGAAGCTTTCATTTTTTTCAAAATCCATTGTTAAAAATGATGTTTTTAAGAATAATTCAATCAGCATTTCAGTACTTCCTGAACATCGGGAAACTTTTAATAGTAAATTTAATGGCATCAAAGTTTATGTTGCAAATTTAACCTCTGTGGACATTGATTTTAATTCTCAGGATTGTCGTTTGAATTTAAAAGCTCAGGCTAAAGATAAAAAGGGAGAATGGAAAGATATTGAAAACTTGCCAGAAAGCTGGTGTGGAAATAGTTATGGCATTACTACTCTTAGAACAGGCAGATATTGGGAATTCATCACCCCTGTATATGAAGGAGTTTTTGATACAAAACGAAGGCTAGTCTTAACTTATATCGACCCAAAAGATCATAATAAATCTGATTACAAAAAAAACGAAATAACAGTTTACAGCAATGAATATTTTGGTTCAATTAATCCAGCACAATTTTGGCATAAAAACTACAATAGGTGGTATCGTATAGAAAATTTCCTCGATTGGAGGCCATAGGAAGTATATGATTTCTATTTCATAAAGAAACTTTGATCCGTCTTTGTATTTAAAGTTTTTTTACATTAGAATTTCAGCGTTAATAATTCATAGATTAGTTACATTTTTTATAAAGTCAGTTAAATATGAATTTTTATAGGAATTGAAGGATCAGTGAAAACATAGAGTTTGCTTCGTTTTGAATTTGTCTTTTAATTAATTTTAGTACGAAGAGATGTTAAATTCACTTTGGTTCCGGTTTTACAAATCAATAATTGGAAAAAATTGTTAATCATCTTTACTTTGAATGAAATAACAGATTTAGTCACAGACAAATTGTTTAGTTGGAAGTTCAGAAAAAGTTAAAATATCAATCACTTCCTGATATTCGGTATTAATTAAATTCAAAACAAAAAATCTATCACAATGAAGAAAAATCTTTTGAACGTTTTTAGCTCATCATTTTTTATTCTCATAACGGTACTTTCATTTGCCTTGTTGCTTCATGCCTGTAAATCAAAAAGTACGTATAAACCGGAAAGCGAGGCATCAGTTGAGCAGGTCAGCTATACTCAGGAAGAATTGATGATCAAAGGAAAAGAAATTGCCGGTCAAATCAATGCCTCTTTGCAGGAAGCTCTGAAAAAAGCCATTGAAGAAAAAGGTTTTGAGGGTGCAATAAGTTTTTGTTCGCTCAAGGCAATTCCGATCACTGACAGTATTTCACAAAAGGAAAATGTCCTGATCCAAAGAGTTTCACATAAAGCAAGGAACCCCGAAAACCAGGCAGGTTCAGAAGACATGAAAATCATCGAAAGATATTTGCAGATCAGTCAGGATACATTGGCTAAAAAGCAAGCTACGATGGTTGCTCAGCATGAAAAGAAAATCTTTTATGCACCTATCTATGTGGCAAATTCATTGTGTCTGAACTGTCACGGCAAACCCGACAAAGAAATACTTCCATCTCTTGGTAAAGCCATAGCGGAAAAATACCCGGATGATCAGGCTACGGGATTTACCATGAATGACTTCAGGGGATTATTGAAAATTGAGTTTAAAAAGAAATTCTAATTTTATAGATCCATAGCTGCTTAGTATTTTAGTTGGTGGATTTGAGGGCGTACATTTTGTAAAAACTCAAAATTAACTGTGGAAATTGAAGATTAAACTTAAGGCATAAATCATTGGCTTTAAGACTACAGACTAAAAGACTATCAAGCTAAACAATTGCATCAGTTAGAAATTGGCCCGTATTTTTTTATACACACAGTTGTTTAATTGCATCTCAAAGTTTGATTCAATAATCACATTTTTTGAGATTAATTCTCCGGATCATTTGTCTTGAGGCTTGTTTTGTAACACAAAAAAAATATTTACATCATTTTTTTAGTAATTTAGCTCAACTGTTGATAAATAAATTAATAATGGTTTCAACAGAACAGAAAATGGACCATAATTATACAATAAATGAATTTAGCCAGACACTTTTTTGGGATGTGAATAAGAGTGAACTGGATTTAACAAAACACAGGCGTTTCATCATTGAACGCACCATGACACATGGTACTTTATGTGACTGGTTTTTGATCAAAAAAATATATGGAAAAGAGTTGATCAAAAGCGAATGCCTGAAGATCAGATATCTGGATAAACAAACCCTGGCATTCTGTGCTGCCTATTTTAATGAACCCATCCAAAATTTCAGATGCTATATACTGAGACAGTCGAACCCGGCACACTGGGATTATTGAGGCGATTGATGGCTGATATAATTTTGGAAAGCTTTGTACTGGTTGGCGGAACTGCATTGTCGTTACAACTAGGCCATAGAAGATCAATAGATTTGAACTTGTTTTCCTTAATTGATTTTAATTATTCTGAAATTTTAAGTCATCTCGAAGATATGAGCAATAAACCTGTTGTCATACAGCAGTTTAAACAAACACTTACAGTTGAGATTGAAGGCATAAAGCTTGATTTTTTGCGTTTTCGATATCCATTCACCCATAATATTTTAAATATAGACGGAATTCGGTTGGCAGATATCAGAGATATTGCCTGCATGAAAGTGGATGCTATTGTAGGCAGAGGCAGGAAAAAAGATTTTTATGATCTGTTTTATTTGCTTAAGTTTTATTCATTGGAAGAAATTATTTACTGGTATCAAAGAATGTATAATCATTCTTCTCTTTTTCATGTCTATAAAAGTTTAACATGGTTTGAAGACGCTGATATGGATGCAGAATTGAACACTTTTGACCAAAACTATAATTGGGAAAAAGTAAAAAACGCTATTTTAACAGAAGTTAATAAAAGCTTATAAATATCAATAAAATAGATGGCACATGCCTTTAAATGAAATTTGATCAACATATCATAGACAAATACCACCTGACACCGAAGGAACTGAATCTGACGATGCAGAGTTATGTTCCGTTGCAATTAAAATCAAATGATTATTTTTTGCAGGAAGGTCAGATCTGCGACCGGATAGGATTTGTGAAAAAAGGCATGCTCAGATCTTTTTTTTACGATGAACAGGGCAATGACATTACGACTGCATTTTATCCGGAAGGTTCACTGATCATAGCCTTTGAAAGCTTTAACAACCGGTTGCCTGCCAAAGAATCCATCAAAGCCATTGAAAACATTGAACTCATGATCATCCGTTACGAGCGGCAAAAGGAACTATATCAGCTCATTCCTGCCTGGAATCATATCTGCAAGGACCTGGCAGATGTCATGAGCCGGGAAATGATCGAACGTGCAAAGAGTTTCCAGGTGCTCAGCGCTGCCGAACGCTATAAAAAGTTCTGTAAAGATCATCCTGACCTGCTCCAAAGGGTCAATCTGGGTTATATTGCATCCTATATAGGCGTGGATATCGCCACACTCAGCAGGATCAGGGCAAAAAGATAGGCGATTTTGACTTTTGTCAAAATTCGATATGCTTTTGTGGTGTAACTTTGCATGCATAAATTCTATAATTATGTCAGAAATTAAAAAAATCACTGTGATAGGTGCCACCGGCAATCTCGGTGCACCGGTTGTTAAATTCCTTTTAGCTGATGGTTTTGAGGTGAAAATCATTGTGCGGAATACCCGGAAAGCCAAAAACATTTTTGGTGATCACCCTCATTTGACCCTGGAAGAAGCAGACCTTTCCAATGTTCCATCTTTGAAAAAAGCTTTATCCGACACGGCATACCTTTACCTCAACCTTGCGACTCAAACGACTGATATTCGGGCACCATTTTGTGCAGATCGCGAAGGCGTAGCCAATATCCTGGAAGCAGTCGACAGATCCAGAATCAAACAGATATTGGTGATCTCGGGATTGGGCGCATTCAGCGAAAGTCATTTGAAAGGAGCTACAACATTTGTTCCCAATGCCATCCGCATGCAGGGTCATCAATTGATCAAAGCGTCCGGTATCCCCTATACCCTGTTGCATTGCAGCTGGTTTGCAGACAGTTTCGTTTTTTACAGACGTAAAGGCAGCTATTCTGTCATCGGGGATGCAAAAAATCCGATCTATTTTACCAATTGCTATGATTTTACAAGGCATCTGGTGAATTCGATTGGCAACCCGGATGCACTAAACAGGGAATTCCCGATCCAGGGAATTACTGGCTTACCTCATCCTGTAGCTGCTAAAACCTTCCTGAACGAATTCGATGAAAAATCCAAAGTCAGTGTCCTTCCTCATGGCTTGTTAAAAATCCTTGCTTTCTTTAATAAGGACATGAAATTCGTCAAACACATGAGTGAATATTTTTCAGCTTATAGCGAACCTTACCTGGCACAAAAACATGACACGTACAATTTATTGGGAAAACCGACCCTCTCTTTGACCGAGTATGCTCAAAAACTGAAAAAGGAAGGTATTTACGACTATCTGGATCAAACATCCTGAGCAATCGATCAATACGCAAGTCATGAATAAAATTGTGATAACCTATTCGTTTACAGGAAACAACGGTAAACTGGCAAAAGCACTGGCTGAAAAATTGAATGCAGAACTGTTGATTGTCAAAGAAAAAAACAAGCGATCTGTTTTGACCATTTTGCTGGATACGGTTTTCAACAGGACGCCAAAAATTGAAGATATTGTTAAGGATTTAGACCAGGAAGACCAACTGATATTTGTGGCCCCTGTATGGTTCGGCAAAATTGCCTCACCGCTCAGACCTGTTTTTTCATTTTTGAAAAACAAAACTATTCCTTATGTTATCATCTCGTTAAGCGCTGGTGCCGATGGCATCAATCCAAACCTTGAAAAGGAAGCATCCAAAAGTACCGGCAAAGCTCCATTGAAGACGATCAACCTGTTGATCAAAGACTTATTGCCAGTTGAACCAAAACCGAGTCGTCAAATGCTGGACGCATACAGATTGACTGATCAGGATACTGAATTTTTGGTAGAAAAACTGCTGTATGACTTCAAATTGTGAGCATTGCAACCAATTGTATTGTAATTTTGGAGAAATATTGAAGTCAAAACAAAGCTATGTACAATCTGGTTATTTTTCTCCTCTTGAGTATCCCGTTGATCATCATTTCCCGCAAAAACATTTTCGAACCAAAGAGTCACGGTTTTTACAGATTCTGGAGCTGGGAATGCATTATCCTGCTTTTTTCCTATAATTATCCATACTGGTTTACAAACCCATTTTCAGTCGTCCAGATCATTTCCTGGGTGTTCCTGATCCTTTCAGCATACCTTGTTATGGCGGGAGACTTCATGCTGAAACGAGCAGGAAATTCCCAAAAAACCAGGGAAGATCATGATCTGTACAAATTTGAAAAGACTACCCAGCTGGTAGATACCGGTATTTACAGATATATCCGGCATCCGATGTATGCTTCACTGATGTTTCTGACCTGGGGAATATGGCTCAAAAACCCGGGATGGCTCTTTTTGATCGCAGCTGCCTTTTCGACCGTGCTGTTATATATCACTGCAGTTTTGGATGAAAAAGAATGTAAAGTATATTTTGGCCTTCCATATCAGGAATACATGAAAAAAACAAAAAGATTTATTCCGTATATTTTTTGAAAAAAGAAATTACATACATACTCTTCAACGGTCCACCAAACGGTAACCAACTGCCTTGAGGGTAAGTAGTTGAACTTTCTCATCATGCTTCAAGTATTGTCTCAACCTTGTGATGTAAACATCCAGATTGCGGGAATTGAAGAAATTGTCATCGCCCCAAAGGGTATCGAGAATGAGCTTTCTGTGAACCAGTTCATTTTTCTGGTTGGCCAGCATCTCCAGCAACTGGCTTTCACGGTATGAGATCCTGCGTATTTCACCCTCAAAAACCAATTCAAGTTTTTCCGGCCAGAAAACAAAGTTTCCTATTTGAATGGATTTTTCTTCAACTGGTATAATCCGGTCTTTTTTAGAAATCCGGTACAGATTATTGATCCGGACAATGAGTTCTTCAAGACTGAATGGTTTTTTAATATAATCATTGCCTCCGGCCCCAAATCCTTCTATCACATCTTTTGTCCGGGATTTGGCAGTGATAAAAATGATCGGCACATCCGGGTCGATTGTTCTGATTTCCTTTGCCAGTTCAAAACCATCCTTCACGGGCAGCATGACGTCAAAAAGACACAGATCTGGCTTGAAAGAAGTGAAATGACCAACCAGCTGCCTTCCATCCGGAAGATGCATGACCTCGAAATCCCTGCTTTGAAGTGATTCTTTCACGATTTTGGCCAATGAAGCTTCATCCTCGATGTACAATATCTTCATAACAGGCTGGTTTGGGTGAGTGTAAAGACAAAACCATTACCAGCCTTGCCGGTTTCAAGGGCGACCTTTCCTTTTAGAGCCAAAGCGAGTTGGGCCACCATATACAAACCGATTCCATGGCCTTTGACATCATGCACATTACCGCTCGGAACCCTGAAAAACTTTTCAAAGATCTTTTCCCGGTAAGTTTCAGGAATAGGGATTCCGTTGTCTCTCACAGCTATATGGATTTTTCCGGGAGAATTATATATCGAAACCCTGACTTCCGGGTTTTCAGCACGCACGTATTTGATGGCATTGTCAACCAGATTGTGTACCAACATCACCAGCATCTGTTGGTCTGACCGAACATATTTCTCGGTGGCTGAATCCTCAAATGATATGGAAACACCATATTGCTTGGCTCGGAGCTGAAACGAATCCACCATATCTGCCATCAGAGTTGGCAGATAGATCTGATCCAGTTTTACTGCCGATGGATCCATTGTTTGAGAAACAGATAACACCTTATCTACCAAAGCGTTCAGTTTCTGATTTTCACTTTCAGCAATACGAAAATATTCTTGCCTCAGCACTTCATCTTCTCCTGGTCTGAAGTTTTGAACGGCTTCCAGTGCAACACCGATGGTTGCAATGGGTGTTTTAAGTTCATGGGTCATATTACGCATAAAATCGTCGCGATGCTGATAGATCTCCTGCTTTTTATTGTGGGATCTCACCATGGAATAGAATGCAAAAAATACAGCCAGGAACAAACCTGCTGCCAATAAGATTTCATAAAGTATTTTGCCAAGAATATACCTGCTATTGCCATCCACATTCAGATAAAAGGTGGTGCTGGAGAACATTTCTTCATGTTCAGGATTGGCTGATTGTCCCTTACGTAAGGAATCCTCTGAGATCGAAAAACGGATGTCCAAACCGGATTTCTTGAGATTTTCCATGAAAATTTTCTCTACCTCAGGGATTTCTGCGTGTCTGAATTCTCCAAAAGCGGTTTCCATTTTGACCGAATCGCTTTGGATCCGGATCCTGACATTGAGGTTTGAATCCCTGGAAATGGGTGCATCATCGGATTGAATGACCACTGCACCCAGTTTTTTCACCTGTTCTTTGCCATTATTTGTAGACTGAATATGATCTATTGTATCTGAAATACAGATATTTGAGCTGTGTCTCAGCATTTTGATCTCCCCTTTTGGGTTGACCTTCTCCATTGAATCGCGGTTGAGCCACGATATCCCTTTGACTTCGTAGATCATTTCATCGAGGATACGGTTTTCAGCTGTTTTAAAAGCATTCTCAAACAGATATCCGGCTTCTTTCCTGAGATCCTGTTTTTCGATCCGGTAGATCTTCCAAAGATAAAAAATGAGAAATACAGCAAGCAGCACGAGGCTAAGCGTCATGGGTATAAATTGCCTGATATCCTGTCTGATTTTCAAATTTTATATTTTTGCTCAGACAAAATTACAAAGAAAATAAGCTTGCAGACCATCCATTAACCTTATTTAACCTTAGATCAACTTTGATTAACCTCTAATTGTAGCATCTGTCTTTAATTTTGCACAAAACATTAAATATTAAAATATGACAAAGTATTTTTTAACATTGATGCTGTTTACCTTATTAAGCAATGGATTTAGTCAGCCCGTTAGTTCAGGAAAGATCATTTTCAAAGAAACCATTCAATTCAAAATTGATCTTGGTGATGACAATCCTGAACTGACAAAAATGATCCCGACATCCCAATCGATTGACAAAGCTTTGTATTTCACCCCGGAAGTATCTCTTTTCAAGAACAACGAGCAGCCTGACGATCTTGAAATCAATCAGGAAGCAGAAGGGAATCAGGTTCAGCTGGTGATCAAAATGCCGGAATCTGTTATTTATACAAACCGAACAGAAGACCTGTTTTTGAAATCACAGGACATCATGGGTAAAGATTTTCTGATCAAAGATAAAATAGTTCAATATAGCTGGAAACTTACCGGAGAACAGAAGAAAATCCTTGATTTTGTTTGCCAGAAAGCCATCCTGCTGGATACTTCAAAACAGGTAATTGCCTGGTTTACACCACAAATTCCGGTTTCTTTCGGGCCTGCTGGCATGAATGGTTTACCCGGTATGATCCTCGCTTTGGAGCAGGAGAATGGAGAACGGATGACGATCGCTACATCCATTGAACCCATTCAGGAAAATTTCATTTTTGAAAAACCAACTAAAGGTAAAAAAGTAACACTGGCAGAATTTGAGCGGATCAGAGAAGAAAAACTAAAAGAAATGGGTGCTGTCAACGGAGGCGGGCATGGTATTAAAATGATCATCAGGGAAGAAAGGTAAATGAACTCATTTGTGTGTTTTTTTCTTACTTTGGGCAATTCAGAATCTCTGAGAAAAATATTGATGATGCGTTCACCTTTCAATATCAATAGAATGTATGCCTGGTTGCCTGAAAATTAACTGAAAGTTTTTTATTTCGATTTCATTAAAAACAAGTCCATGATAAGGTATTTTTGTATGATTTTGTCGTTTGCCGCAGCGACTCAGTGGTTGAATGCCCAAAAAATAACCGGTAGTGTGCAGGATGAGCATGCCAATCCGGTAGAATTTGCTTCTGTGGTTTTGATGAAGGAAGCTGATTCAAGCATGGTGGCATTTACCAATACCAACAGGAAAGGCGATTTTGAGCTCACAGCTTCTTACAGAGCTGCTTATATTGTACAGATCAGCTACCTGGGTTATGAAACCATCCATCAAAAAATCGAATTGGGTTCAATAGATCTTGACCTGAAAATGATACAACTACAGCCAGGCGCACAGGTTTTGGATGTGATCGAGATCAAAGACTTTGCCATTCCGATGAGTTTTGGAAAAGATACGGTTCAATACAACGCAGCTGCTTTTAACGTTAAACCAGGCGAAATGGCTGAGGATCTGCTCCGCAAATTGCCCGGGATCGAGGTAGAAAGGGATGGTTCGGTCAAAGCATTGGGAGAAAAAGTGGAAAATGTCCTGGTAGACGGCAAAGAGTTTTTTGGAAAGGATACGAAAATCGCCACAAAGAACATCGATGCGGATGCCATTGATAAAGTGCAGGTCTTCGACCGCAGATCAGATCGGGCAGATTTTACCGGAATAGACGACGGCCAAAGGGAAAGATCGATCAATCTTAAGTTGATGGAAGGCAAAAAAGCAGGTTATTTTGGCACTGCAGAGGCATCGGGAGGAACTGAACAGCGATTCAGGGCACGAGCCAATATCAACCGGTTTACTCCCCGACTCAGAACCTCCTTTATCGGTATGTCGAATAACATCAACGAACAGAATTTTTCCATGAGCGATTACATCGACTTTATGGGAGGCATCAGTTCGTTTACCAGTGCTGGTGGCGGCAGGATCACATTGAACCTGGACGGATCGGATGGATTGCCGGTCGGACTCAACAACAATCAGGGCATCCAGCAATCCTATGCCGGAGGATTCAATATCAATTCAGATCTTTCCATGAAAACTTCCCTGGAAACATCTGTTTTTGGAAGTCATTTTGGCAATAATCTGGATCAATTTTCTATTGCTGAAAATCTTTTGCCGGACAGTCATTTTACAACCACCTCCACCCAACAACAATCCAGTGAACAAACTTCTGGCAGTTTTACCCTCAGATTTAAAAATCAGATCGATTCCACCCAAAACCTGGTTATCAAAGCCAATGGATCTGCAAGATTCAATGGACTTTCCTCCGGCGAATTGTCTGAATTGTTTTCCTATGATATGATGACTCAAAACCATCAGGATAATACACTGGAACGCAAGGGAAATAACCGGAAGATAGCCGGGGACATCCTTTGGCAACTGAAAACCAACAAACACGGCAGGACTTTCAGCATACATTCCAATGCAAATTACGCGTCTCAGAATACATTTGCTGACTTGCATTCACTGTATAAGATCTATTTTCCGCAATTATCTGAAAACATGCTGGTGCAACATCAGAATGGGCTGAATAATGGGCTGTTTTTCAGGGCAGAAGCATCCTATACCGAACCACTCCCAAAAAAGAGTTACCTCGAGTGGAATGCATCCATTTCTAACCAGTCGAATAAAACCAGCAGCGACTATTTTGACATCGTCAACGAAAATCCAATCCGAAATCTGCTTTTGTCCAATCAATATCAACGGGATTTCATCCAGCGCATGAGCGGTATCAACTACATCCTGAGCAGAGAAAACTTCAATCTGACCATCGGAAGCAGTTACAAGTATTCCAGCCTCAACGGACAGATCAATGACGATGAGAACAGGGTCAGGAACCATTATCAGGCAATTCTGCCGAACGCCTGGTTTACCTATCGTTTCGGAATGTCTGAACATCTGAATTTAAACTATTTCTCCGAACTGAACGAACCTGCCCTGGAACAGCTAAGACCGACAGTCAACAACAGCAATCCACTGGCAGTTTATACCGGAAATCCCGGTTTAAAACCTGAACAAATGCATTTGGCCAATCTTTCTTTCATGCGATACAGCGCTTTTGATTTTACCTTGATTTACTTCAGTCTTCAAACAAATTACACCACTGACAAAATCACGGATGCAATGACTATTGACACTACATTGACAAGGTACTACACTCCGGTGAATGTAAAGTATGAATCCACGACAACAGGCAGGGTGGAATACGAAACACCTGTACGACCTCTGAAGATCAAAACCAGGGCAGTGTTAAAAGCAAGTTATAACCGTGGGTTCTCAGTGATCAATGAACTCTCAAATCCGGTCAACAGGTACGGGTATGGGTATAATTTTTCAGTAGAAAACCGTAACAAAGAAGTGATTGACGTTTCCGTGGGTTATAAATTCAATCTCAACCAGAGCATTTATGGTACGGATCAATCCATGGATCAATCCTGGTCAGAACATACCTGGTTTGCCACTCTGGGTTTGAATATCAGGGACTGGGTTGACATCAAATCAGATTTTGAATACACCGGTTATCAATCGTCATTGTCGACAGAAACCAAAGCATTTCCACTATGGTCAGGAAGCATCAGCGCCTTTTTAACGAAGGATAAAAAATTGAGGATGACCCTGACATGCTTTGATATATTGAACCGGAATGAAGGGATCAATACAGTTTCCCGCCTGAATTACACCGAGGTCAGTCAAACCAATGTATTACACAGGTATTTCATGCTGGGATTGTCCTATAATCTGAAAGGGTTCAGGAAAAAAAGCGGCATTGAGGTCAGTATCACTGGAAAAGATTGAAAGTTTGGAAAGGTGATATAACTTTGAAATTTGAAAACATGAGGATCAGAAAAATTTAAGTTTTTTCAAATTTTCATTCTTCCAAAAACGACAACGTGATCTCGCCTATGGACAGTTGTACTTTTCGGTATGCCACACCTGCCATGGAGAACATTTTTTTGGAAACCTGGACGTCCTTATTTTCTGAATATTTATCTGAAAGGTAAATGACTTCACGAATGCCGCTTTGTATGATCGCCTTGGCGCATTCGTTGCAGGGAAATAGAGTAGCATAGATCCGGCAGCCATTCAGATCGATCCCGACATTGTTGAGGATGGCGTTGAGTTCTGCATGGCATACATAGGGATACTTTGTTTCTGCAAAATCACCTTCTTTTCCCCATGGACATTCGTCATCGCTGCATCCGATGGGCAACCCGTTGTATCCCACGCCCACCACTTTATTGCGCTGATTTACGATGCAGGCGCCTACTTGTGTACCGGGATCCTTACTTCTTTTAGCGGACAATGCTGCAATGCCCATAAAATACTCATCCCAGGAAATGTAATCGGTTCGCTTCATTCCAAATATTTAGACTATCAAAAAAAATCACCAAGATCTTTGTATGCATGTTATAGTGTCTTATACATAACATAACAAATTCGGTACAAAACTAAGAAAATCCGGGAAAATTGAATGTTTGATTTTTTGTCGGTTAATAGCAATAAAAAATCATTAAGTCAATTTTTATCAATAATAGTCTTAAAATAATGAAGCATAGTATATCTTATAAAAAAGAAGTCTTTTTCCAAACTATTAGAATCATCTTTCACAATCAGCTCAATTCTACACTCGTTTTGATACTTATCTTCTGATCTGAATACAATCTCATTTACATTATCGCTGTTCAAGTGATTAAAAGAAATGAAATTTAGTTTCCGCAAATCAAAATCAGAATTTCCTTTTATATTAATTATGATGTCAACTTCATTCTGCAGAGAACTTTCGAAGTAAGATGCCTCTATTCTTGATTCCGAAATGATCGAATCTGAAGAAAAAAAGTATTTATAAAGAATTTCATCCGATTTTATAGGTGGTTTATTACAATTTTTATATCCTTCTAAAAGAAAAAATAATTCAAATAATTGTTTCAATACTACTTGGGATGATGCATTTCCATCTATAGGGTAAATATTTTGGGTTCTATATACCAGTTTATCCTTGTCTTCACCAATTTCACGACATATATTACTAGTCACTATTTTACAGCTATCAAGACAAAAAGAAAAATCCGGAAAACAATATGTGTCAAGATACCAATAGTTAAATTCACAATCGGGAGTATTTATTCTTTCAGGTTTTAAAAAACAACCCAAAACCAATAAGTTAAAAAATAATAAGTATAAGACCTTCATGTGAATGATTTTTGTTTTCCTTTAGGCCAGTTGAAATCTTTGAATAAAAAAAAGGCGAAATTTTATTTTTTTCGTCCTCCAACACAACCTTATTTTAAATTAGAGTAATCACTCAAATATAACAACTTAAAGAACAATTAATTGATTTTGAACTGATTTTATTTACGAATTATCATTAGATCCAACTATTATTTCATTTAATTGGTACAGGATTGATTTTTATATAATATCCACTTCATGAAAATCATGATCACCACATTAACATTAAAAGATCTCAAAAAATCTATTGGTTTTGATGCTCATGAATTATTTTCTGAACCATGTCTATGCTAAACCCGGAAATATCAGAAAGTACTTCTATTGAATACCCTTTTTTGTACCCCTGGATGATCAATCGCATCTTTTCAGATTTGATTCCCTTTTCAATGCCTTTTTCAATGCCTTTCTCAATACCTTTCTCAATGCCTTTCTCAAATCCCTTCTTTTCTATCTGTTCGTATGTGGTCATGATCTTTGATTTTGTCTGTAATGGTAATTCTTCTATTAAAATGGCCAGTTCTTCAACGCTAATTTCTGATATTTCAAAAAAATAAACAAATATTTGTCTGGAAAAGTTCCGGGGATTATCACCCTCAAAATCAATTCGTTCCAGTATCTTCCGAATGTGTTCCATCAGCAGATCAGGCCTTCCGCTGTAGCGCTGAAGTTGCACGGCTGCCCGCAATAACATCATTTTGATACCTTCCAGAGCGTCTTCATTCATCCTGGCTAAATCCACAAACAATGTTTCAAAATCAGGTATGTACCTCCTGAATTCTTCCTTTAACCCTTGCACTAATTGACTTAGCGATCGATAATCCCAGTTTTCAACACCGTGATAAAAGATCATCGGGACCACAACATGCAATGGTTCTCCGCTTTTCAATTGAGCCTGATAGGCATTTGCCAGATAGGAGAGCAGCTGAACTGCCACCATTTTATCAGGATAACTCTTGTGTTCGATCAAAACACTCACAAAAAGGGAAGTGTTTTCACTTTCCAAAACCGGACAACGGAATACAGCATCAGAGAATATCTCTTTCAATTCCTCCGTAACAAAACTGTCTTTGATGGATTCCAATTTTTCAAAATCAATCAACCGGCTGATCTCCTCCGGTAAGAAAAACTGCAAAAAACCGATGGCAAGCTCCCTTTCGCCCATCATGGCCTTGAAAAATTTGTCGTGTGGATTATGAATGTGCTGGTTCATATTGTAAGGTAATTGGTTGCAAAATGTAAAGATAAACCTTTATCCTGAAAAAAAAAATTCAGGTCAACTTACACATTCCTTATTGTAAAGTTTAGCAAAATATGACAAACTTTTACTGCTCCGGTAATACCCTATAACGATCTTTTCCCAGAATATTTTTAAACCTGTTCAACGGTTGAAAACCACCAGAAAATATGATCAATTCACCTGGCTCTGCTTCATGCCACACAACGATTCACTGATGATCAGCGTGGCTTCAGTTTGAGCCTGAACTTCCTCTACCGTAAATACCGGATTGATCTCCTTTAAAACAATACCCTGCGGAGTAAGTTCCATCACACCCATCTCGGTGACGATGAGGTCCACTACTCCCTTGGCTGTCAAAGGCAACAGGCATTTCTTCAGGATCTTTTTGGAGACGCCGGAAGTATGTTCCATGGCGATCACCACGCGTTTGGCTCCGACGAGCAGATCCATGGCGCCACCCATACCTGTGATCAGTTTTCCGGGAATTTTCCAGTTGGCCAGATCACCATTCTCATCTACCTGCATGGCGCCCAAAACCGTAACATCAACATGTCCTCCACGGGTGATCAGAAATGATAAAGAAGTATCAAAAGTGCATGCACCCGGCAAAGCCGTGGTAAACCTGCCTCCTGCATCCTGATAATCAATATCTTCCATACCGGGTGCTGCGTTAGGGCCCATGCCGATGATGCCATTTTCACTGTGTACGATCAGATGAATGTCTTTCGGAACATAGTTGGGCACATGTGTCGGGATTCCGATACCAAGATTGACTACATCTCCATCATGAAATTCAAGGGCTATCCTGCGTGCAATTGTTTCTCTGACCTGATTTTTATCCAGCTGAACCATATTTGTTCTATTTTTTATTTTTTATTGTTATTTCTTTAATTATCAAGTAGTTAGTCTGCAGCTATTCAGTCTTTTAGCTATTTAGTCTTTTAGCCTATTTATTATTAAAAAATAAAAGAATTTAACCTAAAAGTCTAGATAGCTAAACAGCTGAACAGCTGAATTCCTACATACCTGAATAATCATTCATCTTATTATGCATTTCCTGAGCTATATAGGATGCTACATGATTGGCATAGGAATTCATAGTAAAACCGGCGTCATAACCCAATTCTTTTGCCAGTTCATGTGATATCCTGGGTCCTCCGCAGATCAGCAATACCTTTTGTCTAAGTCCTTCGGCTTCCAGCATTTCAACCAATTCAGTGAGGTTTTGGATATGCACATCCTTCTGTGTCACCGTTTGTGAAACTAGCAATGCATCGGCATTCCATTCAATTGCTTTTGCAATAAAATCCTCATTCAGCACCTGACTACCCATATTCATCGCTTCAAACATCTCATATCTTTCCAGCCCGTAATGTCCTGCATAACCCTTCATATTCATGATCGCATCAATACCCACCGTATGCGCATCCGTTCCGGTACTGGCGCCAATCACACGCAATTTTCTTCCTATATGTGTTTTGATAAAATCATCCACCTCATGCATATCCCATACCGCACTCTCGACCTTTGGAACATGGATGCCGGTAAAATCCACTTCATGCCGACAGGAACCATACCCGTTAAAAAAGGTAAAACCATCCGTAAGTTGATAATAATAAACAATCTGCGGATTGTCCAGACCCATTTTTCGCATCAGTATTTTGGCAGCTTCAATGGCTTCATCATTGCAGGAAACTGGTAAGGTAAAGCTTATCTGTACCTTTCCGTCATTCATGGTGTCTCCATAAGGCTTAACCTTTTTGAGATCCAGGTTTTTGTCAAAATCCTGTTTTTCAGTAGAATATAATCCGCTGCTCATAATTCATTTTTATTGATCATCATCGAAATAAATGGATTGAAGTAATGCGTTCCCTTTTTCATAACTCCGGACAGTCCTTTTCCACCTGTTTTACTTCTTTTGACATTGGCAAATATGCCTTTTTCCAATGCATTGAACAAACCTTCTGTTTCAATATCACCAAGTAAGATCATTGCATAATCCAAAACCTGTTGCGCCCGTTTTTGGATCAAACCATCTTTTTTAAATTCGACCTCATTTCCAATATCCTGCATGTTATTGAAAATGTATTTGGCATTTTCAATGGCAAGGTATCTGTCAGCCATAAAAGGTGTATGCACCGCTTCAGTGATCATTCCCAGCAACTGTATCCCCTGGCCTGTCCATATGGCGATTTCGTTGAAAAGTGCGTTCTGGATCTGGCCTTTGAATATATTCCCGGTCATGAATTTGGTCGGCGGCATATATTTCAACGGCGCATTCGGAAAAATCTCTCTTGCCATCTGAGCCTGTGAAAGTTCCAGTAAAAATCCGTTTTTGAGGGATGGATCCATCTCAAAAGCGTGTCCGAGACCCATCTGTTCCTCAGGTATGCCTGCGATCAGTGCCAATTGCTCATTGATCAGCTGAGATGCCAATACTGTGTGTGCTTCTTCAAATGCATCAGCTGTTGTCAGATAATTGTCTTCGCCTGTATTGATGATCACCCCTGCAAAACCGTTGATCACCCGGGAAAAATACTGGTCTACCAATGTGCGCTGCATGTTGATATCCCTGAAAAGAATCCCGTACAAGGCATCATTGAGCATGACATCCAATCCTTCCAAAGCGCCCATAACAGCAATTTCAGGCATACATAGGCCTGAACAGTAATTGCAAAGCCTGATGTATCTGCCAACTTCTTCGCCGACTTCATTCAATGCTGTCCGCATGATCCGAAAATTCTCCTGCGTCGCATAAGTTCCGCCGAATCCTTCAGTTGTTGCGCCATAAGGCACATAATCCAGCAAACTCTGTCCGGTCGTCCTGATCACAGCGATGATATCCGCTCCCTGTCTGGCAGCTGCCTGTGCCTGAACGACATCTTCATAGATGTTGCCGGTTGCCACGATCACATAGATGTACGGTTTGCTGCCTTCACCCATGGTCGAAATATAATGTTCCCTGCGTTTTCTGTTGGCCTGAATTTTTTGGATGGCATTGACCAGATAAGGTTGTACTACAGAATGGATCTCCTCATCGGGGTGAAATGCCAATCTGGTCAAATCTATTTCCCCTTTCGCGAGCTGTTCCGCAATTTCAAGGGGACTTTTGCCTGTCACGATCATCGCATTACCGAGATAATAAAGCGCTCCCTGATCCAATACGCCATGTTCTTTCAAAAAATCTGTCACCACATTGGGAAGTGGTACATCGTTTTTGTCCACACCATCAATACCTGATAGCCTGCACAATGTCCGTTCCACAGCAATCGTAGTATACCCTTCCACAAACGTCTGCACATCCTTTGCAATCTTTGCGGAAATTGCCCTGGCGGATGCCACCTTATCAAAATCAAGACCTAATTTACTCTCCATATCGTAACTTTTCACGGCTTTTTGCCCGTGTAATGTAATTTTGCTTTAAAAATGATCTCTTCATCCATACCCATTATCTCTGCGATCCGGATACCTTCTGCAGGCGCTTCATTCATCTCTACTTCTTCCAAACGGTAATCCATGTACCTGTTCAAATCCTTCAAATGGATTTTTTCCGATAGTTTTTCGTACATCAAACCCCTGATGCGCAGTTTTCTGCATTCAACCCGGATACCACTGTAATGGGTAGTGATGAGTCCGCTTGTTTTTTGACCTGCTAAAAATTCCAGGGTGCTGCTTACAATGGCTTTGCCTTCATCGGGATTGGTAGTCCGTGCCAGTTCATCCAGCAATACCAACACCTTTTTACCTGATCTGACAGCTTTTACCAGCTCGTTCAACTGGACCATTTCTTCTGCAAATGAGGATAAACCGTTTTGGGATGTCCGGTTTTCTTCATTGTTGAAATAAACTGCTTCTACGGGTGAGATCATTGCATTTTTAGCCGGAACAAACAACCCAAACTGGCATAAATACTGAGCGATGAAAACAGTTTGGAGCAAAACGGTTTTTCCACCCATGTTAGCGCCGGTGATCAAAACAGGTATTTTGTCAAAATGTATATCAACAGGCTGGTACTCCTTACCTGTTTCTTTCAAAAATCGCTTTACAGCAGGGTTGAACAAAGCTTCGTACCTGGTATCTTTATAAGAAATTCCCGGCTTGCAAAGCGACATTTCAATACTCCAATTAGCTACAGCTATGAGTACATCCAACAAAGACAGACCTTCAAGGGCAACTTTAAGCCCATCCGCAAAAACACGGAGTTTTTGGGATAATGATATCCTGATCTCTTCTTCGAGTTCTTGTTCCTGCAAACGAAATGCCTCCCATTCTTCCGTTGAAGAGATATCCGTTTGTTTTATCTTCAAACGAAGGTCCAATAAAGCTTCGGAATATGCGCTGTAAATATAAAAATGTGGAATTCCCTGATTATCAGGATCCAATAAACCAACTACTTCCCCCAAATCTGGTAATCGTATCAGGTCGCACCGGATTTGCTTCAATAAGGCTTTGATCGACTCATTCAACAGAGATAGTTGCTTGATCTCAAAAAGTTCAATATCATCTGAAATTTCTCCGCGGGAAAGCCGTGAAATCGTTAACTGGATATCTTTCAAGGTGATTAAATCATGGATGATCCGATCTATTGGATCCTTATTTTCAGGAATTTGCACCAAAATTTGCATTTTTTCCAGCAAATCCAATTGTTGTCTGATATCATCCGCAAGTGTCATCATTTGGCGGTTGTAAAGCAATTTCCTTCCCGGGGATGACACGATGTTGATCTCGTTGATCAGAAACCTGAATCCGGCAGATTCCTGCATTATGTCTCTCACTGTCTTCATGCAGATAATTTTTTGACATCAAAAACAGGAACTGTCAAGACTTCACTCAGGGCATCTATCATGGCTTCACTGTTCAGGTGGTAACCCTGGGGCGAATAAGGGTTGACACAAACTGCAATGAGTTCGCTCCGATTCAAAACAAAAATTTTTCCACCTTTACTTTCAAACTTTAACAATTTTTCAGGACTTACAAAAATTCGGGTAAAATCCCGTGCAATGATGCGGACTTTCTGGTCATTGACCAATCGGGTCAACTCATCCAAAGCACGGTCTGTGATCATACCGCTGAAAAAAATGGCTGCTCCACGTCTGAAAATATCTTCGGTTGCTTTATTAAAACGGATAGGACCTTCCTTCTCCAAAACTTGTATGCTTCCATTCACGTCCACAGCCCAGATGCCTGTATCTTTATCATGTATCTCAGAGGACAATGGATCGGAAAAGCGAGGCAATTGAATCAGGTCGACAGTGAATTTTGTTCTTTTCACCAATTGTTGCAGGTTAGCTGAAACTGCCGCACCGGTTGCGAGTAACATGCAATCTGTGATGGCAGGAGAGGCAAGAGATCTTCTGGAAATGGCTCCGTCAACCAATGTGATGTCTACCTCATGATGATCCATTGAACTGATAAAATTTTTCAACCAGGCTGTATCAGAAGGTCCTGAAATAATGCATTTCCCTTCAGACATGGCTCTGGCAGTAATCAGCCTGCCAAGCGCTGTTTTGCGCTCGCTGACATCAAGGATCTCAGCGGTGACTTTTTTTTGACGGAAATGTTTTTCTGAAGTGGCAAAAATGATATTTTCGAATAAATTGATTTCAGGTTTTGGCGTATTTGTGACCTGATCAGATGATTCTCCATCCAATCCTACGGATGTCACTGCCACTCTGTGACCAGAAAGTTTAAGCTGTGCTAAAACATATTTGAGACACTCAGTTTTTCCGGTATTTTTGTCCAAACCGATCATCGAAACACTTTTATGCTTTAATATGTCTTTCAGAAAAGGCATTTGATCAATTGTGTCTTTCCTTCCTTGCCAAAACTTCAGGTTCCAGGGACAATTGATCACCTTTCAACAGGGACGCAACACCTTCGACATGATATCCATTGGTCTTTTTCCTGCCTTCCCACTCATCCTCATAATCAGTCGGTTGTGTGTAAGTTGTGATCACTCCTTCATAATTCCTTAAAACTACCTTATCCGGGCTTTGGGAAATGAGATACGTTGGAGCAACGGGTATTTTGCCACCACCGCCAGGCGCATCCACCACATAAGTCGGTACAGCATATCCTGAAACGTGACCTCGTAGCCCTTCTATGATCTCAATTCCTTTGGAAACAGGTGTTCTGAAATGTTCCAGGCCCATGGATAGGTCACACTGATAGATGTAATATGGTCTGACCCTGTTTTTAACCAGTTTCAGTACCAATTCCTTCATGATCTCTAGGTTGTCATTGACCCCGCGAAGCAAAACACTTTGGTTGCCGATCGGAATCCCGGCATTGGAGATCCTGTTGCATGCTTCTATAGCTTCCGGTGTCAATTCACGCGGATGATTGAAATGTGTATTGAGCCAGATCGTATGGTATTTTTTCAGCATATTCACCAAATCATCTGTGATGCGCTGCGGCGCTACGACCGGCACCCTGGATCCTATCCTGATGATCTCCACATGCGGAATCGCTCTCAGTCTCTGAATAATGCTTTCAAGCATTTTGTCACTGACCAGCAAAGCATCTCCACCGGATAGCAGCACATCCCTGACTTGGGGTGTTCTTGCGATATAATCAATGCCTTTCTGGATCCTTTCGGAAGGAGATTCTGCATCCGTCTGACCTGCAAATCTTCGTCTCGTACAGTGCCTGCAGTACATCGCACACATATCCGTGATCAGGAATAACACCCTGTCCGGATAGCGGTGTGTCAATCCCGGAACCGGCGCGTCTTCATCCTCATGAAGCGGGTCGAGCAGGTCTGCTGAGGTAAAATGCAGTTCATTGACCGAAGGAATTGCTTGTTTTCTGATCGGACAATTCGGGTCATTCAGATCGATCAGGGACAAATAATATGGTGTAATGGCCATTCTCATGGTCTGAAGTGATTTTTGTATGCCTATCTCTTCAGATTGAGTAAGCTTGATGTATTTCATCAGTTCACCAAAGGTTTCAATTCTGTTTTTTACCTGCCATTTCCAGTCATTCCACTGTTCATCCGTTACATCAGGAAAAAGCAAATGTCTGTTATTAATCATTTTATAAATATTGAAAATTAGTAAATATTTAGCTATTCAGCTGATTAGTTTTTTTCTGAAGGATTTGATAGAGTATATCAACAACAGAATTTCAATTTGATATGGAATAATTACTTTTGATCGTGGAAATACCACCAAGGTTATTAGACTTATAGGATAACAACCTATATAATTACGAAAATTAAACATATAATTTTTCAAACAACTCCCTGATCTCCCGGGATTCCCTCAATATATTCAAAGACAGATCGGCATGCCCCTTGGCATATCCGTTACCAACGATCAGTTTAAGGTCTTTACCGATTCCTTCTGCACCAAGCGCTGCCTTGGTAAATGAAGTGGCCATAGAAAAGAAATAGATCAGACCCTGACCTTTGGTGATCAAAATGGATGTCATTTCGGTATCAGGTACATTGACATTGTTGATCGTGACATCACAGCCCCTTGGACCGGTGATCTCAGTCACTTTGTTGTAAACATCCATCACCTGGGTGGCATCAGCTACGATCACATGGGTGGCAAGACCCAGATCCCGGATCCTGGCGGCATTTTGTTCAGCATATTCAACAACGATCACTTTCCCGTAAGGTCCAACATTTTTCATAGCCTGGTAACAACACAGCACACCTGATTTGCCTCCTCCGCCAAGGATGCAAACGGTGTCGCCTTCCTGTACAAGACGATCAACCTGCGCAGGCGCACCTGCAACATCCAAAACTGCCAATGCCAGTTTCTCCGGCAGATCTTCCGGTAAAACAGAAAAAATCCCGCTTTCAAACAATATAGCCTGTGCTTCCACATCCACCTGATCGCTTTCCGGATCCAGGTGAATGATCCTTTTTAAATTTAATGGCGTTAGTGACAAGGATACCAGTGTGGCAATTTTATCCCCTACTTTCAGTTTTTTATCGGGAAAATCAGGACCGATAGCCATCACTTTCCCGATCAGCATGCCTCCGGAACCGGTCACAGGATTCTGCATTTTACCTCTTTCCCGGACAATGGAACTGATCATGGACCTCATTCTTTCCGGGTCAGCACCACAGGCATTTTTGATCTGGGTATAACTTGCAGAGTCAATATTGAGGGTGATCACATCGATCAGCACCTCGTTGTCAAAAATTTCAGTTGAATTATCCAGCTTCAGTGCAGGTTGAGGCAAAGTACCTGCCGGCTCGATGACCCTGTGTGTTCCATATCTGCAGCCATGCTTCATGATCAGTGTTTTATGCGTACAATTCGGTAAAAACTTGCCTGAGTACTTCGCTCTCTTTCAAAATCTGGAGGGTGATCTCCGCATGCCCTTTGGTATATCCGTTGCCAACGATCATCGTCACGTCACTTCCAACACCTTCAGCACCCAAAGCGGCCTTAGTGAATGAAGTGGCCATGGAAAAGAAATAAACGATCCCTGTGTCTTTGGTTGCCAGGATACTGGTCATTTCCGTGTCAGGAATATTGACATTGTTGATCGTGATGTCTGCCATTTCCCCGTTGGTCAATGCTTCCATCTTTTCCATGATCTGAACAGGTTTCGTGGCGTCAGCTGCAAATACATAATCGCAAAATCCCAGTTCTTCCAGTCTTTTAGTGCTTTTTTCACTGTGGGTTAAACCGATCACTTTGCCCGTAACTCCTGCTCTTTTTTTGGCTTCATAGCAACAAAGCATGCCGGATTTACCGCCTGCTCCGATGATCAATACGGTATCACCCGGCTTTACCAGCTTGGCTGTCTGTGCAGGTGCTCCGGCTACGTCCAATGCGGATAAAACCAGACCTTCAGGCATATCTGCCGGAATTTTTGCATAAATACCGCTCTCGAACAAAATGGCTTTACCATCGATATCCACCTGATCGATATCAGGCCTGATATCTTTTATTTTATCAATCCGCAAAGGCGTGAGTGACAGAGAAACCAGGGTTGCGATTTTATCACCTTCCTTCAGCTCGATTTTCCCTTTCAGCGCATCTCCGATTTTTTCCACTGTACCGAGCAGCATTCCACCTGAACCCGTAACAGGATTCCTGTGCTTGCCTTGCTTTGCCACAATATCCAACATGATCTCAGCAATTTTTGCTTTGTCACCAGCAGCCTGTTCTTCGATCTGGGTAAAACTGGCTGAATCTATATTCAGGGTTTGAACATCAATAAGTATCTCATTATCATAGATTTCATCCATATTGTTATCAATCCTGTTGGCCGGTTGAGGCAATACACCGATCGGTTCAATGACCCTGTGCGTTCCGTATTTATTTCCTTTTTTTTGCATAACTTACTTTTTGTCAATTCTAAAAATTTAGGTTGATTTCAGGTTCTCATAAAAACTTTAAAAGCTATTACTTCCAAAAAAATTAACTTCATTTTTGAATTCCCAAAATCGCTCTTGCTTCAGCAGGTGTAGCGATCTCTCTGCCCAATTCTTTGGCCATCCGGACTACTTTTGCGACCAGTTCACCATTGGACGCAGCCAGCTTTCCCTTTGAAATGTAAACATTATCTTCCATTCCCACACGAACATGACCTCCATCGATGATAGCCGCCATGGCCAATGGAAACTCGAATCGACCGATTCCGGCAACCGTATAAGTGGCGTCTTCAGGAATGCTTCCGCGCATAAAAACAAAATCCCTTAATGTTCCTGAAATACCTCCATTCACACCCATGACAAAATCAAAATGCATGGGTTTTCTGATATATCCTTTTTTGTGGAGACGCAAAGCCATGTCGATCATGCTCTTGTCAAAGACTTCCAGTTCGGGTTTCACCCCGCGTTCATTCATACGCTCAGCAAAATAAATGATGGTATTTTCCGTGTTCATAAACACTTCGTCCCCTCCAAAATTCAGTGTTCCGCAATCCAGAGTAGCCATCTCAGGATTCAATTGCAATGGCTGAAGACGTTCGTCATTGCTCATGCCGACGGCGCCTCCGGTAGAAGGCTGAATGATCACATCCGGCACTTCAGCCCTGATGGCATCGATCACCTCTTTGAATCTGGCCACATCCTGAGTGGGTGTACCATCATCATACCTGACATGAAGGTGGATGATGCTCGCTCCTGCTTCGAAAGCAGATTTGGCTTCACGAACACTCTCTTCAACTGTATAAGGAACTGCCTGGTTATGCTCCTTCATTACTTCAGCTCCGCAAATGGCAGCTGTGATGATTAATTTTTCCATATGTTTATTTTTTGATCCTTTGATTCCTGACAGGCACCACACACGTTCCGCTTGCCCTGCATACAATTACAGGATCTTCAAGAAAATCGGCAGCAGAATCAGAAATATCCTGCCTGGGAACGATCACTTTTCTGGCTTCAAAAGACATTTTTCTGGATGAATTTCCTATATGCGTAATTTTTCCGGTCGCTTCAATATAGTCTCCGGCATACACAGGCGCTAAAAACTCAACCATATCGTATGCGGCAAACAAACCTTCATCTCCATCATTGCGAATCAATAATTCTGTGGCCACATCACCAAAAAGCTGCAACATTTTTGCTCCGTCCACCAATTCACCTCCATAATGGGCATCATGCGAACTCATCCTAACCCTGATCATAACTTTATCATCCATATATTCTGATTATCTTTAATTGTAAATGTAATCCACAAAAATGCCGGGTGTATGAATGGAGTGTGGTTCCAAATCACCGATTTCAACGAGTTCCCTGACTTCTGCGATCACCGTTTTAGCCGCAGTTGCCATCACCGGATTAAAATTCTGGGATGTTCCACGGTACAACAAATTACCCGCTTTATCAGCTTTGGAAGCAGAAATGATGGCGATATCACCAGGCAATGGTTTCTCCAGCAAAAATTGTTTGCCATCCACTTCAATAACCTCTTTACCTTCCGCAATCTCAGTTCCCAGTCCCGTAGGTGTCAAAAATCCACCCAACCCTGCTCCGGCAGCCCGCATCCTTTCTACCAATGTACCCTGGGGAACAAATTCCACTTCCATCCCGTTTTCCGAATAAAGCTGCTTGGCAACCGGATTCATGCCGATATATGATGTGATCACCTTCTTCACCTGACCGTTGGCAATCAGTTTACCAACCCCATAATCAGGCGTTGCAGCATCGTTGCATACGATGGTAAGCTCTCTGACCCTTGAAACTGCCAGCGCTTCGAGAATTCTTGCCGGAATACCACTGCTGATAAATCCTCCGAACAACACCGTCATACCATCCTTCACCATGGAAACCGCCTGGTCAATATCTATGATCGCTTTCATGATCCACTAACTATTTTTATTGATAATAAAACAGCTGCCAACTATAATTCTGTTGAACAGATTCACGCTATAAAAGTACACTATTTTATCTGATAAAAATAATTATTAGCCAAATATCGTTCTGCACAATACCTATTTAAAACGATTTCAAAAGATTGGTAAATAAGGTAGAAATCTGGCTTCGTCAAAATTTATACAAAGAATAAAACGATTTTCATTATTTTATTCTTTGAATTATCTTGATACGAAATTATATTCTTCCCAAGCAACAGGATTCTTGTCCATAAAAAATACTGACTTTTCAGATTTTTCAAACCAAAAATATGCAACCGGGTTCATTTGATCGTTGTACTGGTTCGAAAAAAAACTTTCAAAAAATGATTGACTCCCCAGTTTCCCGGAACGCTTTGAAATATCACATTTTTATCCTTTATTTGTGATAAAAGCTAACTATATGCCTGAAGATGCATCAAATATTCTTTCAGTCGTAACCAGGGCAGGTCTTGAAGCCGGAAATGCCATCATGGACATTTATTCCTTTGATTTTGAACACACCATCCAAATTAAAAAGGATGCAACACCCGTAACTATGGCCGATAAAAAAGCCAGTGACATCATCACTTTTCACCTTTCAGGACTGATTGAAGATTGTCCTGTCATAACAGAAGAAAGCGATATACCAAATTTTAAGATAAGGCAAAAACTGCATCGATACTGGCTGGTCGATCCATTGGACGGAACTAAAGAATTCATCCAACGAAATGGCGATTTTACTGTGAATATCGCATTGATCGAGCAGGGCAAACCAGTTTTCGGCTGGGTATCCGAACCGGTAACCGGAAGGTATTACTATGCCTTCAAATCAAAAGGTGCTTACTGTCAAGCGAATGGAGACATCAAACCCATTCATTGCAGCCCATTTTCCCCGAACCAAAAAAACTTACGCATTCTCAGATCCCGATCTCATTTCTCTGCAAAAGCCGACGAATATATCAGCCAATTCAACAGCCCGGTGATCATCGCCCGTGGCAGTTCAATCAAAATGATGCTCATCGCCTCAGGACAGGCAGATATTTATCCTTGCTTATCACGAACAATGGAATGGGATACCGCGGCTTCCCAGATCATTCTGGAAGAAGCAGGAGGAGAACTGACAGGAATGTATACGGGATTACCACTTGAATACAACAAAAAAGAACTGAGCAATCCTTTTTTTATCGCTACCGGCAAGAAAAATTGATATCTTTGGAATTTGCTTAATGTAAAAATAAATGGATCAATCATTCGATACATATATCAGCCAAATTAAAAAATATCTGGAGATAAGGAATCCATTCAAATCAAAATCTGCAGACCTTTTGACTGACAAGACCTTCATTTTTGATCCTGAAATGGTGGGTCTTGAATTGGATTTCATTTCCAATCCGGGCTCGGATGAAATAAACTGTTCGGTTTCGGTTGTAAAGGATTATGATTTCGTTGACAGAGCCAATTCGCAAACATTGGTTATATTTTTTCGTAGTTCGGGTAATCCGGCAAAAATACAATATACTCCTAATCAACTGACAGATAAAAAGACAAAAGTATTTTGTGTTGGATATGAAAACAGCCATTTCCTTCAAACACCTTCTTTACAAAATCAATCAGATTTCATCGAATTACCGCCTACATCACCATTATTAAAAAAAATTGTGGTTTTCCTGAACCTGATTGTCGGGGTCATTCATGCCAGAATTTTACCAGCAATTCGGGAAAAACTGCTCCAACACATTCATTCCCTGTCTGTATTTCTGGATGAGGAATACGATTTATCCCTAAAACTTTCGATGCAAATTGTTCGCAGGCTTTTTAATAAAATAATCAATTTTTTCGGTCCGCCACTCCTTAAACCCAACTTGATCCGACTAAAACCTCATCTAAAAAAATTAGCGAAACGCACTTCAAATTATGTGAAGGTGGCTGTTGATCCAGATCAGGAGCCAGATTTTATCAATGCACGTCAGGAAAATTCTGCGCTCATATGTTTAAAAAATCAGCATTTGGATGATGCGCAGGAATGTAGAATAAAACAGATAAAAAGTCACCAAATACACAGAACTGATACATTTATTGAAATGGAAACAAAAGGAAATAACTTCACTCAGGAAATATTCTATCTGGATGACAATGCAGACGTGTCGAACCCGAATTTGAAGGAATTGACATTATCTGATCCGGTTTATCAGCTCCGGGCATCTTGAAAAAAGTAAAATAAATAAAAATATCTCAAACGCAATCAAATAATGGCCGAACGAACCAAATATTATTTTGCCTCAGACTTCCACCTGGGCGTGAACGCGGGCTATACAAGTAAAGAACGTGAACGTATACTGGTTGAATGGATCGAAGCGATCAACCATGACGCCAAAGAGATTTATTTTTTAGGAGACATTTTTGATCATTGGTTTGAATACGCGCAGGTTGTACCCAAAGGATTCAATCTCTTTTTAGGTAAATTGGAACAATTGCATATAGATGGCATTCAGGTTTATTTTTTTACGGGCAATCATGATATGTGGATGTCAAAATATTTTGTAAAGGAATTCGGTGTTCAGATGATCACCACCAAATTGATCGCGTATATCGGTTCAAAAAAATTCTATCTTAGGCATGGACATGGACTTCCCACAGCTTCAATCGGTGATAAATTGATGCAAAAAGCATTTGCAAACCCGATTTTGCAATGGTCTTTTGCCCGCCTGCATCCCAATCTCGCCATCAAATTAATGAAATACTTCAGTCAAAGGAGTCGTCAGTCACATTCGTACACTGATCTGGAATTCAATCCGCAAAACGACAAAATGCTTCGGTTTGCCAGATTGGTCAGTAAGGAACAAAATGATCTGGATTTTATCATTATGGGTCATCGCCATCTGCCTATAGATCTCACTCTTGATAACGGGAAAACAAGGTATATTAACCTGGGTGATTGGGTCAATTTCTTTTCTTATGCTGTTTTTGACGGTGAAAACTTACAAATAAAATTTTTCAGGGATGAACATCGCATTTTTTCATAATATACTTCTTTTAAGCTGTCTTTCACTTTTCTCATGCATAACGTCGGGTAAACCCGGGATGACTCCGGGTGAAATACCCCAAACCATGATCATCCAGGCAGATAAACTGGGAAATTTTTTTCTTGTCAACCAGGATGGGATCCTGCAAAAATTTGATCCAAGCGGTAAATTAAGTTTTATATACAACAACCATCGTGCGGGTAAAATCACATCCTTTGATGCGTCTGAACCGATGAAAATCCTTGTATTTTTCAAGGAAAGCCAGGAACTCATTTTACTAGACAACACATTGAGCGAGATCAGTATCATTCCATTGAACCAATTGAACGGCAGATACTTTTCATCCGTCGCAAGAACCAATGACGGATCGTTGGTACTGTATGATGCCAATAATGAGATCCTACTTAAAACCGACGAAAAACTAGTGATCGAAACTGAAAGCTTTCCTTTGTTTCAGGAGGGCTTTCCCGGATTCAAACCACATCAAATAAAATGCAATAATCAGCATATCTTGTTGAACGACGCTAACATAGGATTGATCCTCATGGATAATTTCTGCAATTTCCGAAAGATCATCCCCATTCAGCGAGCAACGCTTGTTGCGGTAAACGACGACTACATGGTTTATCTTAAAGATGAAAAACTCATCAAATCAGACTTCATCTTTTTTGAAGAGCAGATCATTCCCTGGCCCGACAACCGGACTACAACAAGCTATTTTGGCTATCAGCATGACCATTTGATCCTTCAGGATGTTCGGTAGAAGACAAGCATGATAAAAGATCACAAAGCTTTGTCAAAAAACATACAATTCTACCTGATTGTTACAAATATTTTTGCCAGGCAGAGTTATTTTGATATTTTAGCGAAGATTTGATATTTGATCACATTCAAACCGAAAATTTTGGCTTTGCAAAAAGATTTCCTCAATTACAATTGTTTATTATGATACAAAATTATGCTGCTTATACAGAAGAAGACTTTGATATCTGGAAGATCCTTTTTGAAAAACAGGTGAAAAATCTGGAAGGCAAAGTCCACCCCAAATATTTTGAACATCTGGATGCTTTGAAATCAGTATTAAATGCTGATAAAATACCTGATTTCAATGAGTTAAATAAAGTTTTGGAAACCGGTCAGGGCTGGACAATAGAAGTAGTTCCCGGATTGATCCCCGTAAAGGAGTTTTTCTATTTTCTTTCAGTAAAAAGATTTTGTTCCTCGACATGGATGAGAAGCCGTAGCCAGTTGGAATACCTGGAAGAACCGGATATGTTCCATGACATTTTCGGACATATACCCTTGCTCATGAACAAAGAATATTCTGATTTTACTGTTGAAATTGGTCGTTTGGGATATAAAAACTGGGAAAATGAGGAAATAGTTAAACAACTCCAACGTTTATATTGGTATACGATCGAATTTGGCCTGATAAAGGAAAATGATCAGACGAAAATATATGGAGCAGGTATTATTTCTTCTTACGCAGAATCCAACCATGTTTTTGAATCCGGGGTCAACAGGATTCCGTTCGATCTGAAGGAGTGTATGACGAGAGATTTTGTCATTCCTGAAGTTCAGGTAGACTACTACGAAATCAATTCCTTCAATCAGCTTTATGACACTTTAAGTCAACTAAAACTATAATTATAGCCTTCTTTAAGGCAATTTATGAGCAAGGACAGAGTTAATATCGCCGTCGGAACTTCTATTTACAGCATATTCGGCAATCTGGCGCTGGCGATCATCAAGGCAACTGCAGGAATTCTGGGCAATTCTTTTGCCCTCATTGCGGATGCCATCGAATCAGTATCAGATATTTTTGCATCCATTCTTGTATTTTTCGGTTTGAAATACGCTTCGCGTTCAGCAGACAAAAACCACCCTTACGGACATGGGAAAGCCGAACCGCTGGTTACGTTTCTTGTAGTGGGTTTTTTATTGTTTTCTGCCATATTGATCGCCGTTCAAAGCATCAAAAACATTCAATCACCTCAAACAGCACCCAAACCATATACATTGATCATTCTTGGAATCATTATTCTGATCAAGGAAGGTTTTTACAGGTTTGTGAATAAGCGAAGCGAATTGACAGAAAGTTCTTCTTTGAAAGCAGATGCCTGGCACCATAGAAGCGATGCCATCACTTCGCTGACCGCCTTTATCGGGATAAGTCTGTCGATATTACTCGGCCCAGGATTTGAATCTGCAGAAGATTTTGCTGCGCTGGCTGCTTCCGGGTTTATCTTGTATAACGCTTATCTCATTTTCAGGCCTGCCTTGGGTGAAGTGATGGACGAACATAGCTATGATGAACTGGCGCTACAGATCAGAGAACAATCAAAAAAGACCTCAGGGATCATTGATACCGAGAAATGCTTCATAAGAAAATCAGGGATGAATTATCTGGTGGATCTGCATGCGATCGTTGCCGGTAAAATCACTGTCAGGGAAGGTCATAAAATCGCACATGAGCTCAAAGAATCCCTGATGAAGGCATTTCCCCATATTGCAGATGTGCTGATACATGTAGAACCGGATACCTATGAAGAAAATCCTGAAAAAGAGGACCAACCGTGTTAATTTTTAGTCGCGAAGATTTTTTGGTCGGTCAAATGCATCTCTGTCCAGAAAATAATCTTTGGGCGTATAATCATCATCCTTCCATGGATCAACTTCCACTTCATCCGATTCGATGTAATTCTTCATCATAAAAGAAACTACTATGCCTGATATCGCACCCAACAAATGACTTTCCCAGGAAATGCCCTTTTCACCCGGCACAATTCCTGCAAAATAACCGCTATACATGATCATCACAACCAGTGCAAGGACCACTGATTTCATATTCCTGCGAAAAATCCCATTCCAAAACACGAAAGAAACCATGGAATAGACCACACCGCTTGCACCGATGTGATAAACCGGCCTGGCAAATACCCAAACCAATGCACCAGTCAGCAAATAAAGCAAAATAAAGCTGGTTATAGCCACCCTTTGATAAAAGAAAAGGATCAGTGTCGTGAGAAAAAAAAGCGGAACTGAATTGGAAAGCAAGTGTGAAAAATCTCCATGGATCCAGGGAGCAAGAAAAATCCCATACAAACCCTTGATATCCCTGGGGAAAATCCCCCAATTTCCCCATTGAAAATTACCTAAAACCTTGATCAAATGAACGATCCACAGTATCATAACCGGAATAAATGCGGTTTTTGCAGCTGATATGAGTCTTTTACCTGTGTTCATATCTTGTGAACATTGTTTTTCAGTTAAAAGTTTTATCCGGTCGCACAAAATTTGCAAAACCGGATAAAACCCGAATTATTGAGGCAGTCTTCTACTGACCAGTTTTATAAAACGTTTGGCCTTCCCTTTACGGTCTGCATTTCCCCATTTATTCTTAATGGCCACGTGCTGAATGATCCAGTTTTTTGCCTCATCAAAACTGGTCGATTTATTTACAAAAGCAACCGTTTCATCAAAAAGTTCTTTGCTTCCTCCGAAAAGATCGTTGATGGTCAGTATCCGGTCATTGATCGCAATCGCCTTTTTAATGTCTTCCAAAGGGGCAGAACTCAACTTGTCTGATAAATCCGTGGATGGGTCAGTTGAAAAAATATCTGCAAGATCAGCCGGTAGTTCAAATTCTTTTTCAATCGATGTTTTCGCAACAGGTACCAAAGGCTCAACAGATACTTCAGCTGTTTTTTGCACCACAGGCGCGACAATTTCCGGAGTTTTCGGCGGTGGAACCACTTCTCTGACTGTTTCTGTGACACGTACCACTTCCACTGGCTTTTCCTCTCTGATGTAAACGGTTTTTGGAGGTTCAGGCTCAGTAAATCCCGCTTTTTCTACGAGGACCTCAGTTGGTTTAGCTTTGTGAGTGTGCCTGGGGACATCTTCTCCCGGGAGTGCCACCACTTCATACAATTGTCTGATGTAATTTTTAAGAAGATCGACTTCCAATTCGGAAACATCATCTCCTGAAAGATCCATGTTTTGTTTTAAAGTGTTGATTTTCTTTAATAAAAGATCAAATTTCTTAAAGTCCATATCTCGTCAGTTTGCTTTTAATGCCATTAACATTTTTGACTCTGCAAATATTTGATTTTTAATTGACTTTTTTTTCTGATATATTAAAATAATACTGAAAATATATTGATTTGCTGAAAATGCGATGAGAATAAATTATCCGGAATTGCTTTTGTCAGTTGTTTATCTCATGAAGTTTTAAGATATCTGACAATACCATCATAATGCTGAACGAATCAGCTATTTCTTTTTGTAACAATGTGACGATACCTGTCTTTCAAAAAATTTCCGGGACAGTATAAATACAAATTCATGTTATTATCCTGGATTTGACAGAATGAACCAAAAAGCAACAAGGCATAATAATTTTTCAAATCACTACTGACCGACTAAAATTCTAAAGGTTTGGATAATGCGTCAAGATTCCT
>ERZ761607.494-NODE-494-length-68444-cov-48.100586_pt1 | contig 68444 bp, 71 predicted proteins | sample MGYA00511164_ERZ761607 | MGnify/ENA primary metagenome ERZ761607 (study PRJEB28899, sample SAMN02445080) | bioreactor sludge metagenome | biome: EBPR sludge | place: Australia: Brisbane, Thorneside Wastewater Treatment Plant | collected 2011-06-22 ...
GTAGATATGTACCCGAAGCACAAATCTCATTGAAAGATATTTCAATACGAGGCGTCTTAGACTGGAGATACGCTTGATAAAGACGTACACAAAGGTCGAGAGGAAAAAAAAAGTGGCCACAATCCCAAGCATTCCGCCATAGAAGCTTCCGGCGAACCGCAAGTCTTGGTGCAACCAGAAACTAAGCCAAGAAATGAGAACGATGAACAACAATGCTAGCCCCAATATGCGCTCTCGCTCACTCATAGGATTATGCTTCTACTCCAATATTTTCAGTGGACTTCGCTTGACATGCTAGAATGAAGCCATTTTGCTTATCCTCTGCGGTGAGGCCATCTTGAATTTCCATAGTCACATTACCTGTTCGCAACCTTACTTTGCAGATTCCGCATGTTCCTGCTCGGCATGTGTTGTCAATCGCAACACCCACTGATTCCGCAGCTTCTAGTACTGAGAGATTCGGTGGTAGCGCAGCAACTTTATGGGAGTTAAGAAATGTTACTGTTGTCGATGTATTGATAATCGTATTTTGTCCGTCTCTACCTAAGGGAGTAGAAGGCTCATCTCTTCTCATTGAACCAAATGATTCCGTCTTAATCGATTCTGAGCAAACTCCTAGTTCAAGGAGAATTTTCTTTATACCATCCATGAACGGAATCGGTCCGCAAAGATGAATGCGAGCAGTACAGATATCTGATATTTTATCCTGAATTAATTGTTTAGAAACCCTTCCTTGAAGCCCATTCCAACCGGGAGCAGCATTGCCGGTAAGTGTGACTAAGAGTTTAAAGTTCGGAGTTTTTCTTGCCAGTGCTTCTAGCTCATCTCGGAAGAGATAATCGCTAATATCTCGGCAAGAAAATAATAAGGTAATTCTTCCTTGCCATGACTTGCCAATCAGGTATCGGAGTACGCTCATCATGGGTGTTACTCCGATGCCAGCTCCTATCAGAACAATGGAGGGTGATTCAGCACCAGTAAAAACAAAAAGCCCACTTGGACCTTTCGCGTATACGGTATCACCAACTTTAATGAGATCATGCAGGTAACGAGAAAAGGTGCCTTGATCCTCGCGCTTAATACTCAACTCGCAGAATGTTCGATTAAGAGGTGACGATGCGATGGTGTAGGACCTTGCAACCGATCGACCATCAATTGCAGCAGAAAGAGTTAGAAATTGTCCCGGTAGATATTGAAAAGGGAGTTCATCATTTTGAGGATCGACAAATGTAAATGTTTTTACCGTGTTAGACTCTTTTACAATCTTTTGTACTTTTAACTTCCCAGCCCATAATTTCGCACTAGTCTGAGGCGTTTCCGATAGATTTTGTGAACTGTTGCCAGGATTGTTTGAACTAGTAGCAGTGGTTGGTGGTGAATTGTTGCTTGGTGGCGAGTTTGTGCCGTCAGTTGTTGGCGGTGGATTGCGATTTGCTACTCCTTCAGTAATTAATCTCTCGATTAAGATAGAAGCACGATGCATTTTGAAAAAATACATTACAATCATGCTTACTGAGAATGCGAGTAGCAGAGCCATTATAGCCAAATGGAAAAACGAGAATCCCCAAAGGAATTTTTGATCTTCTTCCTTAGGAGTCTCCAAATTCATCTCACTTTTTAGCCAACTCATTGCTACATTACGAGGAGCTTCTCCTTCGGCTAGGAGACGATGCGCGGATAGACCACTCTTCACTGATGTTAGTCCTTCCTGCATGTCGTCCAAGGACTGCTGCATAGTTGCAAAATTATCGGATTCAACAGCGGCAGAAAGAGAGCCAAGACCACGAGAGAGCTGGTTTAGTCCTTCTGTCATTCTTTTGTGAGCTTGCTGTTGAACTTCGTTCCAGCGTTCAAGAGAAAGTTCTGGAACGTCCACTAACGAAGGATAGAAATCCTTCTTTGGAGGAACTCCCATATTTTTCATCATATCACCCATCTGAGACATCATTCCTGCGGCTCCAGGGGGTTGGACGGGGGGACGATTGATATTTGCTGCCGGACTTTGGCCGGAAGAACCGGCGGCGGCTGTAGCTTGTGCTGCTAATTCAGGATGATGGCTAAGATGCTCAGCCTGCGGATCCTGCTGCCCATAAGCTGAAGTTGTTAATGTGAAAAGGAAAACGGTGATAAAATGTCTGGTAATGTTTAACCAGAATTGAAGAGGTATCTTGGAGCTATTGTGACACATTTGCATCCATTCCCTTTGTCTTCTCACCAATTAAGGCCTGAATCTGGATTCCTGATAATTGCGAAGTTGCTCTGCCCACATCTTCTATGAACGCGATACGCTGGTCTCCACGAAGCTTCTCAACAACTCTAATTTTATCGGCAATAAGTTTTAGGTCAGGCCGGTCAGAGGCAGTTAAAATCCAAATATTCTCCTCTTCAAGTTGAATCTTTCTATTATAATCCGATCTCCTCATTAATGCCTTTGTTCTTATTTCGCTTAGACGTGCCTGTTGTTCGAGCGTAAGAGTCAGATGTTCAGGATGATCTAAATAAAAATTGGTCGCTCCGATGTGGTAGAGATGTGATGCTCCTGGGAAACCAGGAAGAGAGGAGAGTGCTCCTTGAGTTCCGATTCCTGGGGGAGGTAGCATTGAATTACCTCCTGACATTCCGCCCATGCCCGACATCATAGAGTTCATCATATTCATCATCCCGGCCATCATGCCCTGCATTTGATTTGAACCTGTCGATGATATGGGCGAGTGCGAAGGTTGTTGTGTAAGCATAGAACCCATTGATTGGCTCATTCGTGCCTTGTCACCGTTTGATTTCATAGATGCAGTATCAACGCCTTGGCTTCTAACTATAGCTTCTATTGCTGCTACTTGGTGTTGTAGGGACTCTATTTGAGATACAAGCCCATCGGTTGCCGGAGTTCTGGAGTCTCCCTGATCGCCAGTTAACTTAGATACAGATTGCTCCGTGGGCTCAGCGTAAACATCACCTGCGAGCATAGAAAAAATGACTATGCCCGCTAATAAACCGAAACGGCTTAGGCGCGTTCTAATTAAGGTTGGCTGCTTCTTTATAGTCATCAGACGATCCCCAAGGACAAAAATGAAAGCTTAAGGCAGTTTCACTCTAATCAGTGACAACTTCCTGAGCTTGGTTTTACGCCATCAGCGTTTGTCTTGGCATCTGACTCTCTATGACGCTGATCGTCTTTTTTGGAACAGCAAGATCCTGACTCCTTTTTGGATCCTACCATTATTAATAATGGAAGAACGCAACAGCCAATCATTAGAAGCGGTATGAGAAGTGATGCACCAGCAGCGGCCACTCCAAATTTTGGCAATATTATAGTCAGCGTGAGAGCTATCAACACACAAGCAATCATCCATTTAAAGCAGTGCTTCATAAATGTCTCCTAATAAATGAAAAAGCGTATGTGTGAGATTGTTGAATGCTAGCAACCTCACCATACAATCTACATGTCGCCCATACCTCCGCCCTGAGGCATTCCACCTTGAGGAGCGCTGCCCATGGGAGGCATTTCCATTGAATCATCCATCATACCTCCACCTTGCGCGGGTTGCTGTGGCATGGCCTGATTTCCCTGAGGCTGCATTCCCATCGGGTTTGGAGAACCAGCCATTCCTTTGCCCTGCATCTTGTGGTGTTGCATCATATTCGCAGCTTGTTTATGTGAGTCCGCCTCAAGCTGAGCAACTCTTGTCTCAACTTCTCTTACGCGCATCTCAAGTTTTTCAATCCGACTTGAATCTTTACCCCCTTCAGCTAGTGCCACTCCTGCCCCAAGGGGAAGAAGAGCTATAATTGAACCTGCTATTATTCGCTTGCTTAGTTTCATAGGTGCCTCCGTGTATTACATGATAAATTACAGCCAGCAGGCCTAAGAATATAACCGCTCTCATGCAGTTATATTACTTGATGACCTGGTGGTCATGTAGTAATATAACTATCGATGTGATGAAGATCAATAGATACTTATCGGATTTTCTGTCTCTAGTTTGTCTATTTAAGTAGGAGTTCCCTGTGTTGAGTCAGTCCGTTGGGTACGCAGCAGCCGCACTTGGAATAATAGCAGCTGCGCGTGATAAGCCACTTTTAATTCGTGAAATAGCTGAAGCAGCAGACATTCCTACTCCTTACTTGGCAAAGCTTATTCACATTCTTGGGCGGAAGAGAATTGTTGAAACACAAAGAGGTATCGGTGGTGGAGTGTTGCTTGCAAGGCCAGCAAAGGAAATTAGCCTATTTGATCTATGCGAGTATTTTGATGATCCAGTAATTAGACAACGCTGCATGCTTGGAGCGGGAGATTGCTCAGACGAACGAGCGTGTCCTTGTCACAAGTTTTGGGTCGAGCTTAGAAAACGTCAAATCGCTTTTCTCAAGGAGACCTCCATTGCAGACATTGCTCGCTTTGAAAAGCGCGAGATTGCACGGCTTTCCAAATCACCAGAGCTTGTTCAGAAGTTGAAAGGATAAATTAGTCTATGGAAGGAAACCAGGGTTCTGCACATTGTCAACACCACTCGAATCATGAGCACATCGCTAGTGAGGCTAGTGTTGCGTCTAGCATTGTTTACACGTGCCCGATGCATCCTGAGATTGAGCAGATTGGACCTGGAAGATGTCCCAAGTGTGGAATGGCACTGGAACCAAAAGTTGTCGATCCTAATGATTCGAGTCAGTCGAACGAGATCAAAGAATTTAGGATTCGATTCACAGTTAGTACATTTCTTACGATTCCACTTTTTATTTTCTCCATGAGTGAACTAGTTCCATCTTGGAACCTAAAGGGCTTTTTCTCTCATGGTGGAGCCGCTGTTTGGCAACTTTCTTTGGCAACGCCCGTGGTTTTGTGGGGTGGATGGCCGATTTTTGTTAGAGCGTGGGAATCTTTAGTCAATCGATCTTTAAATATGTTTTCTCTGATCGCTATGGGGGTTGGGGTCGCCTATCTGTATAGCATAGTAGCTACATTATTCCCCGCCTTATTCCCGCACTCGTTTAGAGGTCATGATGGATCAGTGGCACTTTATTTTGAAGCTGCGGCTGTCATTACAACTCTTGTGCTTCTTGGACAGTTTCTAGAGTTAAAAGCGCGACAGAGTACTAGTGGTGCGATTCGAGCTTTATTGGAGCTAACCCCTCCGGTGGCAATTAGAATTCTTAATGACCATCAAGAGGAATTTGTTTCCATTGACGATGTTCGAGCTGGCGATTTACTGCGCGTAAAACCGGGAGCCAAAATTCCTGTCGATGGTGAAGTTGTTGATGGCTCCTCGAATGTAGATGAGTCGATGATTACCGGCGAGTCAATGCCAGTAACAAAAAGCAATGGCATGAACGTAGTTGGCGGATCTCTCAATGGCACAGGTAGTTTTGTCATGAAAGCAACTCGGATCGGCAAAGATACACTACTTGCGCAGATAGTTCATTTGGTTGCCGAGGCACAGAGATCCCGTGCCCCAATTCAGAGACTAGCAGATAAGGTTTCTGGTTATTTTGTTCCGGCAGTTGTCGGTATCGCAATTTTAACTTTTGCAGTCTGGGGTATCTTTGGTCCAGAACCAAAGTTAGCTTACGCACTTCTAAATTCGATTGCAGTGCTTATTATTGCTTGTCCTTGTGCTTTAGGGCTAGCAACACCAGTTTCAATAATGGTGGGTACAGGGAAAGGTGCACTCTTGGGGGTATTGATTAGAGATGCTGCTGTTCTCGAAAAGCTAGAAGCGGTAAATACTCTTGTAGTCGATAAAACTGGCACATTGACAGAGGGAAAACCAAAGCTTGTTGCGATTGAAACCATTCCTCCTTTCACCGAAGATGAGATTCTTCAATTAAGCGCTTCCCTTGAGGCTCTTAGTGAACACCCGTTAGCTCTCGCAATAGTGAACGAAGCTAGAAGGCGTTCATTCAAAATCGATCCAGCAAGTAATTTTTCCTCGGCGACGGGGAAAGGCGTTAAAGGCGAGGTTGCAGGAAAGTCTGTGGTGCTTGGGAATAGGCGATTCTTAGAAGAGTCTCAAATTGAAACTGCACCATTGGAATCGATAGCGCATAGAAGTAGGCTTTCTGGGGCCACAGCGATGTTTGTAGCAGTCGATGGCAAACCTGCCGGTGTGCTATCGGTGGCCGATCCACTAAAGGATACTACAAAACAAGTTATCGAGGATCTGAAACAGGAAGGAGTTCAGATTGTGATGTTAACTGGAGATAACGCAACTACAGCTCAAGCGATAGCTTCTAAGTTAGGAATTAATAGTTTTGAGGCAGAAGTTCTTCCACAAGATAAAAGTGATGCGGTGAGGAGACTTCAGGGCCAAGGGCGAATTGTGGCTATGGCTGGAGACGGCGTTAACGATGCACCCGCTCTAGCTCAAGCACATGTTGGAATTGCAATGGGCACTGGTACTGACATAGCAATGGAAAGTGCTGGCGTGACTTTGGTTAAAGGTGATCTGACAGGAATCATAAGGGCACGACGACTTAGTCGAGCGACAATGAGAAATATTCGGGAGAACCTTTTTTTTGCGTTTGTTTATAATTTTCTCGGAGTTCCTATTGCAGCAGGACTTCTGTTTCCGCTGACTGGATTGCTCCTCAATCCGATGCTCGCTGCATTAGCAATGACGCTTAGTTCACTGTCCGTACTGGGGAATGCGCTTAGGTTAAAAAGGATGAATTTTTAGAGTAAGAAAGATCCTATGAGTCCATTGAACGTTGATATCTTGACACGCCGACAATTCTTAACAGCAGGCGCAACGTTATTGGCAACGTCGATATTCTTTAGAAAGTCACCTGCCTGGGCCTTGTCCAAATTGGGTCATGGTAAATTGGCTAAACTACAGAACCAACCAATAGCATTATCGATATCTGACTTGGCAACTTCATTTGATGGCAGAAATGGTCGTGGGATTGCCATTAACGGAACAATTCCAGGACCAATAGTTCGTTTAAGGGAGGGCCAAGAGGCTGTAATTAACGTAACGAACCAACTTTCTGAAGCTACTTCAATTCATTGGCATGGTCTCATATTACCACCTGAAATGGATGGAGTGCCCGGAGTTAGTTTTGCAGGCATTGGACCTGGAGAAACTTTTGAGTACAGATTTAATGTAAAGCAAAGTGGCACCTACTGGTGTCACAGCCATTCTGGTGGTCAAGAGCTTTTAGGAGTGTACGCTCCATTAATTATTGATCCGATCGAACCAGACCCAATTGCATACGACAGAGACTATGTGGTTCTTCTTTCTGATTGGAGCTTTGAGTCTCCCATGGAGATTATCGCCAACCTGAAAAAGATGGCGAGCTATTACAATTATCAAAAGCGGACACTCGTAGATTTTGTAAAAGATTCAATTTCCAATGGCCTAGATTCCACTATTAGCGAACGGATGATGTGGAACGAAATGAATATGGATCCGACGGATATTTCCGATGTGACAGGCGCAACTTATGTCTATCTCATGAATGGGATGACTTCTCTTGCCAATTGGACAGGCATTTTTGCTCAAGGTGAACGTATTCGACTTCGCTTTATTGATGCCGGAGCAATGACTTTTTTTGATGTGAGAATTCCTGGATTAAAAATGACCGTAATTCAAGCAGATGGGCAAAACATACAACCTGTGGAGGTAGACGAATTTAGAATTGGACCAGGTGAGACTTATGATGTGATTGTCGAGCCAAGTGACTCCCCAGCGTATACAATTTTTGCGGAAACAATAGATCGGAGTGGTTTTGCTCGCGGGACTCTTGCCATTCATGAAGGATTACAAGCAGAAATTCCAGAGAAAAGAAAACGTCCAATACGTTCCATGCAAGATATGGGAATGGGTAATATGGATATGGGCGGAATGAAGATGGATGCCATGCCAAGCGACTCATCTCATGAATCGTTTCGTGTTACTGAAAAACAACATAACGCTCACTCAGTTACTACGCATACCACAGGACAGTCTCAGCCTAATTCTAGCTTCGATCAAGTCTTTCAACATGATGATGATCACCATGGGATAGGCAATGCATCGGTAGCTGAGATTAGTAGGAGCAGGCTTCATGAGACTGGCTTGGGGTTGGGAGATTCAGGAAGAAGGGTTCTTGTTTACAGTGATCTCAGGGGCGTTATTCCGTCAACAGAGTTCCGAGAACCACATAGGGATATTGAACTCCATCTAACGGGCAATATGGAAAGGTACATGTGGTCTATTGATGGCAAAAAGTATTCTGAAGCAAAAACTCCGATTCCATTCGAGTACGGAGAACGGCTACGTCTAATACTTGTCAACGATACAATGATGGAACATCCAATGCACCTTCATGGTATGTGGATGGAACTAGAGAATGGAGCGGGACGCCTTAATCCAAGGAAACATACTGTAGTTGTCAAGCCTGCTGAACGTTTGTCGGTTGCCATCACTGCTGACGCCAAAGGACTTTGGGCATTTCACTGTCATCTTCTCTTACACATGGAGATGGGAATGTTTAGAGTTATTGAGGTGAAAGAGGGTCAAAGAGGGATAAGTCATGGTTAGAACACTCCTCTTGACCTTCCTCGCCTCGCTATTCATACCAGGAGTTGGGTATTGCCAAGCGGAGCACCATGTATCCCATAAAACAGTGGGTATAGTTGAGAGAAGCGATCAGTATGTGCTGCCACCAAATTGGCCAGAACCGGTGGAGGATTCTAAGCCCAATTACTTTTTACTTAGTGAAGTGTTGGAGCAGCGATGGAAAGAGAGTTCACAGTCCGTCGCTTGGGATCTCTATGGTTGGTATGGAGGAGACTACGAGCGACTTTGGTTAAAAACGGAAGGCGAAGTTGATACATCGAATGGCTTAGGTGAAGCAGATTTACAAGCACTGTATGGGCAATTGATCTCAAACTATTTTGATTTTCAAGCAGGCCTAAGAGTCGAGGAGCAATGGGGCAAAGACGACTCCGATACAAGATACTTTCTTTCGGTTGGCGTTCAAGGTCTTGCACCATATTATTTTGATGTTGAGCCTACTATTTTTTTAAGTGATGCAGGTGATCTATCGGCGCGGTTTACCGGTACATACGACATTCTTATAACCCAAAGGCTAATTCTTCAGCCGCGTTTGGAATTTAATGCAGCTCTACAAGATGCTGAAAAATATGGGATTGGCTCAGGTTTTAATGATGGCAGCGCTGGGATTAGGCTTAGATATGAGATTACCCGCAAGATTGCTCCTTATGTTGGATTAACTTATGAACGTTTGTTTGGTGAGACGGCATCTATTGCATCAAGCGAAGATGAATCTACTCGGGACTGGGTTTTTCTAGTAGGCCTTCGTGTTTGGTTATAAAGATCTTACAGTATGGATGACTCTGCTGATAATCATTCATCGTTTTTGTGAAGCGGGCTTATTTCTAAGTTAATATCAATAGTTGCAACTACTTAGGTAGGCTTAAGAGCATTTTCCCTTAGCTTTCCGAATCTTTGTTTTGCCTAAATTCATCATAATGTTTATAATATTAATAATATTAACATTATGGCTAATATAACACTAATTTCAAACGAATCATTCTTAAGCGATTTAGAGCTTCGTCCGAATCTCGTTGAGGATTTTCTAAATAGCCTTAGTGAGAAGACAAAGGATGATTACAGAGCAGACCTAGTAGACTTTACTGTCTTTATGCAGATGCATAGCTCCGAAGAAGCTGCAAAGATATTTGTCTCTTCAGGAGTAGGTAATGCAAATGAGATCGCCTTCAAATATAAGAAGAATCTTAAAGACAGGATGCTTGCGCCAAACACTGTAAACCGTCGGCTAGCAGCTTTAAAAAGCTTCATTAAATATTGTAACCTTGTAGGAATCATTAATTGGAGACTGTCTGTAATAGGGGAAAAGGTTCGCAAATACAAAGACACTAGAGGAGTCTCGGTAGATGTCCTAGGCGAGATGATTTCAAAATCGGCTGAACAAAAAAACGAGAAGAAAAGTAAGCGTGATGTTGCAATTTTGCGGCTCATGGGCGACATGGGGCTTCGCCGTGAAGAGGTAACACGCATTGATTTTCCGCTCGACGTTGACCTTGAACACAATGAACTTCTTATCTTAGGGAAGGGTCAAACCGAGAAAGAACGCCGCTCAATGGGAGTTGATACGGCTAAAGCTCTTAAAGATTGGCTTGAAGTAAGAGGCAATTTTGAAGGACCACTCTTTATAAGCCTTTCAAACCAAGCAGCCCCAAACACAAGAATCAGTCTTCGAGGAATGACGTTTGCTGTATCTGAGTCGGGCAGGGCAGTGGGAATTAAAACAAGCCCCCATAAGCTTCGTCACACAGCAATCACTCAAGCAGCGATTGAGATACAAGACGCTAATATGCAGCCAAGAGATTTGCTTGATTTTAGCCGTCACAAGGACATTAGGACTGCCTTCATATACGTTGATCAGATTGAAAATAGGCAGGGAGTAATTGCGGAGATGGTTTCAAAGAAAATTTCTTCGGCGGTTAGGAGAAATGATGAGTAAGAAGAAAACCGAAAAAAAACTTATGGGATTTCATTTGCCGCTTGAAACCCAAAGAAGGGTGAGGGCTGCTGTGTATCACACACCAGGACTTACATCAGATGGGTTGGCTGACATGGCACTAAACAGTTTTGTTGATGCGTTAGAGAAACGGCGCGGGGAGAAGTTTTCAACGAAGGCTGTAAAACTCAATCCAGGCCGTCCGATAAGGCTTGAGAACTAAGATAAGGAATAAAGATATGACTACACCAGCAACAAAGATGTTTAATTTAGCAAAGACATTTCCTTCAATGAAAGATCAAGCAGCTATTGGACAAGAGCTTCCGCCTTGGGATGCTAACTTTGTTGACTCATGGGCAGCATCTGGCGCACCAAGCGAGGGGCAAAGAGTAACCGCACAATTTCTGCTCGCAGTATGGGATCCTAAGCAAGAATGGAAATCAGGACGTTTTGACATTATGAAGGCGTTGAAGATCTGGGATGAGAAACATCTCGAAGCATTTCTTGCTTGGGCTTCGAATCCTTGGTGGCCATAAATTTTTTCGGAAAACGTTTAACTGCCTATAACTGGCATTATAGGCAGTAGGTGAGAAAACAGAACTTAGGTTGAAAGACGGGCAAAAAAGAGTAGGGGACTAAAAAAAAGGGGGACAGGATTTCTTTTGGATGCCTACTATGGAGACAGCTGGGGTGAATCAGAATGTTACAGTTTCTTGCGAAAATTATTGAGTATTTGATTTTTGCTACCGTCTTCATGGCAGTTGTTTGTGGTGTAGCTAATCTAGTTTTCCAAACGGTCAAGTGGGTTGCGTTTCACCTACCTGTTGTAAGGCCAATTTTGATTTTCCTATCTGAAAAGTACAAAGCACGGAAAGCGAGGAAGGAAAATGAAGACAGAGAATGGGCTGCTTATGTGAGAAGCAATCAGCAGCTGAATATACAAACCAGTAACATTACTAAGACAGAAGATGTGATCGCCGCCGCAGTGTGCTTAAAAATAATGTCGAGCAATCGACCGGCAGGGAGCGCGAATGTGTTTGATCGCTCCTTTCCATTTTTTAAGTGATTTATGCTGACAGAAGCTATTTATTGCTCATCACTTAGTGAAGAATTTAGCTTCGATGGGCATCCTATCTTTATAAGCCCCCTGCTCTGGACTACCTTGCATGAAATCCCGCAAAAAGTTTCACATTACCAGACCTTTGAATCACGCCTCATAGGCGTAGTTACAGCAGCTAAGTGCTATCTGAAAAAAGCCCTGTCGATTCAAGAGAAGGCATCAAGCTTTTCAGCGTTGCTGCTTACATCAAACCCTGAAAATGAGAGACAGAATCTCATAGCTGAACTATTTGAAGATACCGTGTCTATGAAGCTCGCAATCGAGCAGTAGTAGCGACCCCTTACAGGTTTTCCTCATTGAACTACCTCATTGGGTTGCCTCATTCAGCGATCCCTATTGACTCCCATGTTTTGTTTTATCTTCTCGTTCGGTAGCGCGAGAGAGCGTTACTGAACATCGCTTTAAGGAGAAAAGATATATGCAAAACACCAGTAAACAAGAGATTGCCTCATTTATCAAAGGAATAGCCGTAGTATCGGCTTTTTCGGCCCAACCTGCATTTGCTCAGGCAATGCCTTGGGAGAACCCGCTGCAACAACTTCTTGCGAGCCTTCAGGGGCCAACTGCTCAGACAATTATTGTTGGAGCGATCATCATTGCGGGTCTAGCACTTTGCGTTGGTGAAGCTGGTTCATTTTTTCGCCGTGCAATGTCAGCAGTTTTTGGTGGTGCAGTTGCGATTGGAGCTGCAACTTGGGCACCAACACTTTTTGGATGGTAAGAGGTTTCAATGGAGGGATTTAGCGTACCAGTACACAGAAGTTTAACGCAGCCAATTCTCCTTGGCGGTGCGCCGCGAGAATTTGCAATCCTAAACGGAACAATAGGGGCAGCACTTCTTTTGGGGCTCCATTCCTACTTAGGAGTGCCTGTTTGCATAGTCTTACACGGCGTTGCAGTGGCACTTACTAAGCAAGATCCCTCCTTTCTCGATACGTTTCGTCGCCACATTAACCACAAGCCCTACTATGGAGTTTAACGATGCTGGATTTTAGAGAGCATAAAAAGGTTCACGATAAACTTTCAGACGTTCTTCCTTGGGCAGCTTTGGTTGCTCCAGATGTAGTGCTGAACAAAGACGGCTCTTTTCTTTCGTGTTTTAAGTATAGAGGCCCTGATCTTGATTCCTCAACTCCAGAGGAACGCATTGTAAAAGCAGCACACATCAACAACGTCCTAAGAAGGCTTGGCACTGGATGGGCTGTTTATGCTGAAGCACAGCGCAGAGTTGTAAACAGTTACCCCGATTCTGATTTTCCAGATCCGTTAAGCAGGTTAATTGATGAGACAAGGCGAGAAGCCTTTGGCTCAAACCAGCACTATGAAAGCTCATACTACCTGACCTTCATTTTCATGCCTCCTGCTGAACGCACTACCAAGATGGCAGGAAAATTCATCTCCTCAGATAGTGAAGAAAGCATTAACTACGATCTTATCCTTGAAAATTTCAGAGCGCAGGTCGGACAAGCTTTAGATTTACTCACAAGGCAGTTCCCTGAGGTCTATCTTTTAGAAACAGATGAACTGCTCACTTATCTTCACTCAACGATTTCAACAAAGAATCATCCAGTTAGGATGCCTGAAATACCAATGTACCTCGATGCGGTGCTACCAGATGAGCCGCTACTTGGTGGATTCAGGCCAAAGCTAGGCGACTCACATCTTGGAGTGATTGGAATCCTTGGATTTCCAGGCTCAACACAGCCTGAACTCTTAGATGCGCTTAATCGTATCCCAATTGAATATAGATGGGTGACTAGATTTATATGTCTCGGAAAAAGTGAAGGGAAAAAGGAATTAGAGACGCTTCAAAGAAAGTGGTACGCAAAAAGAAAAAGCGTTGGAACGCTCATCAAGGAGCTTTTTACAAATCAGGAATCTGCAATTTCTGATTCTGATGCTGTACAAAAATCTGAAGATGCTGAACAAGCCTTGTTAGAGCTTGGAAGCGAAGATGTCACTTATGGATTTCTAACCACCACCTTTACTCTTTTCCATCAAAATCCCGCAGAGCTAAGAAACATCGCTGCTGAAGTAGAAAGAATCATTAACGGAGTTGGATTCACCACAAAGTATGAGTCGGTTAATGCAGTTGAAGCCTGGTTAGGTAGTATCCCTGGGAACACTCAAAGAGATGTAAGGCGGCCTCTTATCAATAGCATAAACCTTGCGCACCTTCTTCCAGGTGCAAGTGCTGTTTGGGGCGGCCAGGAAAAAAACTCTCATCTTAATGCCCCTGCCCTTTTTGTTGCGGAAACTGGAGGTAGCACCCCTTTTCGTTATTCAAATCACGTTGGAGATGTCGGCCACACGCTCGTTCTAGGCCCAACAGGAGCGGGGAAATCAACATTGCTTAATTTCATGGAGGTTCAGTTTCTTCGCTACAGCAATGCTCAGGTCTATATCTTTGATAAAGGTGGCAGCAGCGCAACCCTTACAGCGGCAGTAGGAGGAGATCACTATGATCTTGGAGCTGAAGACAGCCCTCTTTATTTTCAGCCGCTTGCCTTAGTTGATAACGAAGCAGAGAGAAAATGGGCGCATGAATGGCTAGTAGCCCTAGCTTCCAAAGAAAACGTAACTGTTACGCCTGAAGTCAAAAAAACTATCTGGGATGCTCTACTTTCTTTAGCAGCTACGCCCGAAGACCAAAGAACGATGGAAGCTCTTACGGTGTATCTTCAAAACCGTGAGCTTAGAGATGCCTTTGAGCCGTTCACCCATCGAGGGGCATACGGAAAATTAGTTGATAACTCAAGCGACACTCTACGCTTGTCCAGGTGGCAAACCTTCGAGATGGAAAAGCTAATGGAAAGCCCTACGGTTGTGGGGCCTGTGCTTTCATATCTATTCCACCGCCTTGAAGATAGGTTTGACGGCTCCCCCACTCTTTTAGTGCTTGATGAAGCGTGGCTCTTTCTTGATCATCCAGCCTTTGCCACAAAGATTAGAGAGTGGCTGAAAACTCTTAGAAAGCTAAATGTTGCCGTTATTTTTGCAACGCAAAGTTTAGCGGATGTCGATCAGTCTTCTATCGCACCAACGATAAAAGAAGCCTGTTTCACGAAGATTTATCTACCTAACGCCATAGCTCTTCAGCCTGATGCAAAAGAATTTTACAGGCGCTTTGGTTTGAATGATAGGCAGATTGAAATCCTAGCATATGCGATTCCCAAAAAAGATTACTACTACACTTCTCCTATCGGGAACCGCCTCTTTGACCTTTCATTAGATGATTTAGCACTCGCTTACTGCGCCGGAGTAAGCAAGGAGCAGATCGCAACCGTAAGAGAACTTCGAGCCAAAGCAAATTCTACCTTAGAGTTCAATCTTTCATACCTTGAGAGACGAGGACTTGATTGGGCTGTAGAGGAACTAAACAAAATTATGGAGGTGAAAGAAGCAGCATGAAAAAACTTATCTGGACAACACTTGTATTACTATCAGTCATCGTACCGCCCTCAAAAAGCTTTGCCGGAGGTATGCCAGTAATAGATGTTGCAGCCATAGCACAGTTAATTGAACAGATCCGTCGTTTAGAAACGATGATTAGCGAGCTAAACACTCTTACCCATTATGCTGATCTAGACCATGTAAACCTTGCAGGAGGCAAGTTCAAAAGATTCCTTAATGATTATAAAAGGCTCTTTGACGAAATAATGAGCGAAATTGAAGGCTACCAAGAAGGCGGCCTACTTGGTCAAATAGAGAGACTTGATGAAGTATACTTCCCTTATCATAACGACTGGGAAAATGCGGAGTTCACCGAAAACGCAGAGAGAGCCAATCCGCTTCACAGAGAGCTAGCAAAGCAGATTCTTTTTACAAGAATCCAGTTCAAACACGCTGCAAAAGTTGGCGCAAAAATCAGGGAAACTCTTCCCCAGACTCAAGACCAGGTAAATGTCTTGCTCGATGACACAGCGCAAGCTGTCGGCATCATGCAATCAATAAAGATTGGCAATCAAATCTCTGGAGAGGTAGCAAAAAGTCTTCAAACTCTGAATATTGCCCTCACAGAACACCTGCAAGCCCAAGCAGCAGAAGGGCTAGAAAAAAATCATAAAGAAGGACTCAAAGTAAACCGCTCTCTTGAAGCCATAAAGGGATGGGGTGAACAAGCCCCTGCTCCTAAAAAAGCTCCAAGAAATCCATTTGAGAGGTTCTAAGAGAGATGGCACTTCCTTCACTTACAACAGTACTAAATTTCTTTGAAGAGCGATTCACTTCTGGCCGGAGTGCTCTCTTTGGGGACGTGCAAGACATTGCAGCGATTTTAGTAACATTCGAGATTGTTTTTGCTGGGCTTTACTTAGCACTTGGTCATTCCTCTGACTTAAGAGCTATTGCCAGAAAGATTCTGACTATAGGTTTTTTCTTTTATGTCATCAGATACTACGGCGACATTCTGCGCTGGATGGTCGATGGATTTCTCTACGCAGGAGAGAAAGCAGGCTCGGGGGTTGCGGTTGATTTTGCTACTCTTAGAGACCCTGGAGCTGTGTTTATTCGCGGGATGCAAGTAGCCCGGCCCTTATCAGACAAACTCTTTGCAAATATAGATGCTTCATACTTTGGCATCCTAAGCGTTGATTCATTGCTTTTACTTATCTGCATGGTGCTGACGGTGTTCTCGTTCGCCGTGATGTCCATTCAGGTTTTTATCACCTACTTAGAATACCTTCTGATAGCAACGGCAGGCTTTATCATCATACCGTTTGGTATTTTTAAACCGACAGCGTTTCTTGCAGAGCGAGTTTTTGGGGCAATCATAAGCTTTGGAATCAAGCTTATGATTTTAGCTCTCATCATTGGAGTATCAGACAGCTTTATTCAGACAGTTGTAATGCCAGTAGAAGTGACTTGGCAGCAGGCCATAGAGCTTTCTGTAATTGCATTAGCGTTAGCGTTCTTAGCTCTTCATGCACCAGGCGTTGCTCAAAGTCTTTTAACAGGCTCCCCTCACCTATCAGCAGGAACTATTGCAGCCACAACAGCAGGGGTAAGTTATCTAGGAAGTAGAGCTGCTACTTCTGGGAGCAGAGTTGCAGGAGGGATAACCTCCGCCACATCTGCCGCAGCTGGAGCAATGTATGGAGGAGGAGTCGCTCGCGCCGCTTCTCTTGGATCGGTTTCAGAAGAGAAAACTGCAACTGGAAAGGTCGCACGAGGTCTTTCAAAGTCGTTGGCGTTTGGAGTTGGAAGCGTTGAGGGAATTGTCTCCGGTGGAGCCTCCGCAATGTATGGCAGAGCAATGTACGGCAAGAACGGCTCTCCAAATGGTGGCAAGGCTTACAGGCAAGAAATAGGAGATAAAACCGCTGGACAATCTCTTCAAAGCGCAAGCGGCGCATATAGTGCCAACCAAACTTCTGGTGGAGTCATAGGGAGTTTTAACGCTGGCAGGTACTCAGTGCCTCAGTATCGAAGCATGGACAAGGGAATCCGAAAATCCAAAGCAGAACAAACGGATAAAGACACAGTTAAGAAAGCTAAAAGTGATAACTCAAGTGCCGAGACTAAAGAGCCAAAGACTGATTCAACTAAATATGATGATTCTAAGGAGAAACTATGAAAAGCCCATTTATAGCAAGCCCAATTTCTTTTAAGCCGCAAAGCTCTATTGATTCGCCCTTTAGAGCGGCTAGGCAAGAATGGGATCTTCGGCTTGGAAGCTCGGTTTCTCAGGCTAAAAATTGGCGATTTGCTTTTATTATAACAGCAGCTTTGCTGTTACTGACTTTGCTTACAGTTTTTACTCTGGTTAAGCAACAAACGGTAATTCCTGTAATTGTTGGAGTTGATAAAGTGACTGGAGAGCCATCAATCATCGGCTCCGCACAGGAGCGTAAATACCAGCCTGGGCCACTAGAGGTTAAATACTTTCTCTCTCAGTTCGTTCGCTATGTAAGAAGTGTGCCTCTTGATCAGATAGTAATTCGCCAAAACTGGCTTCATGCTTACGCATATTTGCGAAAAGAAGCAGCTGGTCTCTTAAATGAGATGACGCAGAAAGATGCCAATAGCCCGCTCAATAAAATCGGGAAGGTTTTAGTCACTGTCGAGCCGCTATCAGTAGTGCAGATTCCAGAAACTAATTCTTATCAGATGCGCTGGAAGGAAACCTCTTACACCAATCACGGAACAAAGCTTGAGGAGTATACGATGCTTGCCACCTTCATTATTGAAATCGAGCCTCCAAAGGATGAGCAAACATTGCAAGCAAATCCTTTGGGCTTATTCATTAGAAGCTTCCAATGGAACAGAGAACTCTAAACCAAAAAGGATTAATTATGAGACTGATACTACTCTTTTTATTTTTAATAGCCCCGCTACCTGCGATAGCTTCTGACGAGCTTCCGAACGAAGAGACGCAAGTTACACCTGAGTTCATCAAGGCATCGCTTGACGAAGCGAGTAAGGACTATGAAGCCCTAAAAATTAAGAAAGAAAGAGTAGAATCGGAAGTTACTACAAAGCTATCAGGCGATAACATAAACGCTCTTATGTCTAAGTTGACTTCTGCCACTAAGATTGAAAAAGGCACGTTGCTTGAAGATTTAGCTGAGCAGGTCGATGCGCTGAAAAACCGCGTAGTGATTGAAAGAACTTCAGCTCTTGCAACACAATCGCCTAGAAAGGTTCGTGTACGCGGCTCAAAGACAATCTTTAACTATAAGGACACTGCCATATATGAGGTAACTTCAGCCGTAGATCATGTAACTGATATCCAATTAAAGCCAGGCGAATCTCTCACAACTGCCCCAACCGCGGGGGACACCGTTAGATGGAGCGTAGGAGTGATGAAAAGTGGGATAATACCTAACGAGGTAACACACCTGATTATAAAACCACTAGACGAGGACATTGAAACGAACCTTGTAATCACTACAGACAGCCACGTTTATCAACTACGCCTTAAAAGCGGCAGTTTTCACATGCCAGTAGTTTCTTGGAACTATCCAGAAGATTTTGAAGAAAATATCAGGCAAGCCCTAAAACGTGATGAGGTACAAGAAGCCACCATTCGCCCTGATGACCTGCGATTCTCGTACGATATTGATGGAGATGATTATTCTTGGAAGCCAGTCCGAGTCTTTGACGATGGTGTAAAGACCTTCATTCAGATGCCACAGAAGATGCGGGTAACAGATGCCCCTGCCCTGTTCCTTCTTGAAGATGGAAGTGAACCGCTTCTCGTAAATTACAGAGTTAAGGGTGACTACTACATAGTGGATCGCCTCTTTGAGCGGGCAGAGCTTAGAGATGGGCCGAAGCGAAAAATTAGAATCGAGCTTAATGACGGAAAGAACTGGTTTGAGCGCACTTTTCTTTAGGAGGATTTATGACAGACACAGTAATTGATGACGGCCTCCTTAGAGCAAAGCCGCCTCGCCCAAGTATGCAGCTAGGCCGCAACAAAGTTTTAGCTTTGCTTGGAGTTTTTGGCGTAATCCTTACGGTAGCAATCATACTGGGAAATCCTGGTAGAAGGCCAAAAAAAGTTGATGATTCAAGTCAAGTTGGCTCTCCTGGTTATAAAGTAACCTCGCTTGCTTCAAGCTATGATGAGCTGCCAGTTCCAACGCCAGTGCCGCAGCCAAGGGCGCAGTACGTTCCTGTTGATGATTCAGCCTCAAAACTTGATGCACTTCTCGCCAAAATCGCCGAAGAGAAGCTAAAAAGAGCCGATAGAGCGCAGAAAGCATCCGTCAATTTTCAAAATATATCTCTTCCAAGAAAAGATGCACTACCACTCTCACCTTCAGACGATTCCGAAGAAGGATCATCAGCAGGAATCAATCCAAGAGATGAATCTAACAGGCAGGATGAAAAAAACAGCTTTCTTACAAAGAAGCACACAGCAGAAGTATCTCTTAAGCATCGAATCATAAGCCCAAGATCGCCTTATCAGTTGATGGCGGGAACTCTGATTCCAGGGCTACTTTTAACAGGGCTAAATTCCGACCTTCCAGGACAGATTTTAGGTCAGGTTTCACAAAATGTTTTTGATACCTCATCAGGCAATCACCTTCTTGTTCCACAAGGCACTAAGGTCATCGGTCAATACGATTCTCGCATCGTTTACGGCCAAGAAAGAGTGCTGATTGTATGGACAAGGCTCATTTTCCCTAATGGCAAGTCAATTTCGCTAGAAGGTATGCCAGGGGTAGACCTTTCAGGTTACGCAGGGCTTTCCGACCAAGTGAATAATCACTGGGGAAGACTTTTAACAGGAGTAATCTTTTCCTCCCTTCTTAGTGCAAGCGCACAGATGGCAGAAGGAAGGAACTACTCAACCATTGATCCCTCGTACGGCGAGCTTGCGACGCAAGGTGTGGCAAGAAATGCTAATCAGGTCGGGCAAGAGATTACGCGGCGAAACCTAAATATCCAGCCCACATTAGAGATTAGGCCAGGCTTTAGGTTCAACGTTTTTGTTCATAAAGACATGATTCTAGAGCCGTATAAAAAATAAAGAAGGAGAAGTGTATGTCACTAAATCGAGCATCAATCATCGGAAACTTAGGAGCCGACCCTGAGCTAAAAACTACCGCAAACGATACGATCTGCACGTTTTCTGTAGCCACAAATGAGTTCTACAAAAGCGGCACTGACAGCAAGCCGCACACCGAATGGCATCAGGTGGTAGTGTTTGGAAAACTTGCTCAAACCTGCTCGCTTTACCTTAAAAAAGGAAGCCGCGCCTTCTTAGAAGGCCGCATACGCACAAGCAGCTATAAGGATAAGGAAGGAAAGCAGCAATCCCGCACACGAATATACGCAAGCACGGTACAGTTTCTCGATAGCCAAAAACCATCTTCGGATTTAAGCCACATTCTTTCGGTAGAAGGTGATGAAGAATCTCTCTCTGAGAGTTCAAACCTAGAACTCGCATAAGTTTTTTCAGACTCCAGACAACTTTTTGAAGCTCCTTACGATTACATAGTAGGGAGCTTTTTTGTTGCACTTAGTGCGCAGCACGAAAGCTGATTTTTGCATCAGTGCTGAGGCCTTTTGCATCAGAGCGCCTCACCGTAATTTCAGTCTTCCTAAGTATTTCAGATACTTGCAAGAGCGACACTCTTGGCACTGTTCTTGCGTTAGAGGGAGGTAGTTATTACGCAATATTTAAAGAGGAGTATGTCATGCAGTGTTCACTATCACTTTACTTTGGAGGTCAAACTTCACCAGGTCTTTATAGGACAAAATTTACGCATCCGACTTTAGCAGATCCAATTGTCGGTGTGCGCGGGACGACCATTCCACCAAGCGGCGTTTCATTTGTTTTGGGGCCTTCAATGCAAGCCCTCTCGATGCTCTTTGTAAGAGCCGCGATCCGCCATAGAGAAGGTCAATCATCAGCTTTACCGGAATTAGAAGGCGTAAGTGCCAGTCCTGCTGGTTCTCTCTCAAGGCTTCTAAAGAAAAGACCAGAATCTTGGGTATTTGACCTCTTTGGAGCTGACTCCTCTGGCCGTCCACTACTCCAGCGTATACTAACGGTGGGAAATCCTCATTGTCGCTTTCCAGGTCCAATAACGGTCTCTTTGCGTGAGAAGTATCTCTCTCCAGCAGCAATTCAGGTTTTTGTTGATGGCCGTGATATTTCTGAAGATGTGGCAGCTCTAAAAGAGCTTACGACCTCGCTTGAAATGAGCTATGTGCCAAGAAAAGACCCGCTTGCAGGCCGCAGAGGGACGAAGCCACCGGAGCATAAAATTATCTCGCCAAAGTACGGCTATGTGCTAACCGCTCAGGGGGAGTAATGAAAGCTGAACTTTCAACGGTTACTGCATTAAAAGAACTGGTGGGCGATAGTCTTTTTGCAAATTGTTATAAGCGCTGTCCCGATCAGAGAGAGGTATTTCAAACTGCCGCACGGCTTTTGGAAATATCGGAAGCCCAGATGATAATTAAGGTTGCAGATAGGCTAAGGCTTCCAGTCCTAACGAGGCTTACAGATGACTTTCAGTTCGTAGAAGCCGAAGGCATGACGCTAAAAGAGCATTTAGAGAGAGCTTTTGTGCTTTTCCGCTCAAAAACTGGCTTCTACGGCTGTGCTTGTCTCAATCCAGCGTGGCTTACGCCCTATACGAGCCGTTTTTCTCAGTTTCCGACCCTCTTAACTCCTTGGAGTGTTGTTAAGAGCTGGATTCAGAGGCAAGAGCAGACTGTTTCAAAGCAAAACATTTTGTCCATGACCTTATCCGTAAAATGCCATTCCAGCTTATCTGCTGAGAAGGCTCTTGATGCGATTATTGAAGCGGTTTCTTCTTTTGGTGTCAGTGCTGCCGCGCTTCAATTTATGCAGGATTCGATACGGTATGAAGTAATTGGTTCTGATCTCTGTACGCATCGAGGAGAGATCCGAACACAGGCGGCAGAAAGGGTTAAGGAAATCCTTGCGCTATCTTTTCTCAAATATCCTCATCATGTCGAACGGGAGATCGGCGGTGTAAAAATCTCGATAACAGTTTCACCGAACCCAACACGGAGGAAGTTTTATATTCAGTGGAAGCTACAGACTTCAATCTTAGCAGCGATTTGACCTGCGATGGCAAAATGGAATTCATTTTGCGCCATGGCGTAAAAACTCCTTGGTGACTTCCGAATTTACGTCATAATCAAAACTGCATTCCGCATAAATATCGCTAATTTGTTGCCAGATACGCCGCTCACTGGCGCTGAGGGAACGGACTTGCTCCAGAAGCTTGTGGAAATAAACCTTGCCAAAAGCATTTCTACCCCGCCTTAGCGGAGATTTCTTACTTAAGAGTTTTAAGTGCACTGGTCTAGACCTGATCTGACAGCCTCTCCTTCCGAGAGCTTTTTTAAGCAGCTAACGGAATTGTCAGCCGACTCAAATCTTTTTCATTAGCCAGACACCGGTCCTCCAGGAAGGTCTGCATAGGAGTCCGTCCTTTGCAGTTTTTTCCCTGGTTGGTTCGGTCGTTGTTGTATCGCACTAGCCAGGCATCGAGATCAAGCTGAACCTCCTCGAGCGAGCGGTAGAGCTTCTTCCTGAAAGCCACCTTGTAGAACTCATCCTGCATCGTGCGATTGACGCGCTCGCAGATGCCGTTCGTCTGTGGATGGTTCGCTTTCGTTCTCGTATGCTCGATGTCGTTGAGCGCCAGGAACAGCTGGTAGTCGTGAGAATCCTCACGTCCGCAATATTCAGTTCCTCGGTCAGTGAGCACGCGAAGCAGCGCTATCTCGTGCTTTTCAAAGAGCGGGAGCACCCGATCATTGAGCAGATCAGCCGCCGTGATTGGCACCTTCTGAGCGTACACTTTCGCACAGACAACCTGCGAATACGTGTCAACGAAGGTCTGCTGGTAAATCTTACCAACGCCCTTGATGAACCCGACGTAATACGTGTCCTGAGCTCCAAGGTAACCCGGGTGCACGGTTTCAATCTCCCCGTGCGCCTCTTTCTCTCGGTTTGCGCGTTCCAGAGCGGCAAGCTGCCCTTCGGTGAGAATGATGCCTTCAGCCGCTACCCGCGCCTCCAGAGCCTTCAAGCGCTTTTTCATCGTCTCTAGGCCGTGTCGCAGCCATACCCCGCGTACACCACAGCCTGATACGAAAATGCCGGCTTTTCGAAGCTCATTACTGACCCGAATCTGTCCCCAGGCGGGTTCATCGTGGGCCATCTTCACAACCGCGGCTTCCGTCTCCTCGCTTACCCGGTTCTTGCGATTCGGCTTCCGGCGACTCTCGTCCTTCAGCGCTTCAACGCCCCCGGTCTCGTAGGCGTCTTTCACGCGGTAAAACGTGTCTCGCGAATACCCCATCACTCGGCATGCTTCAGATACATTCTGAAGGTATTCACCAAGCTCTAGCAGTCCGAGCTTCGACTTGATAAGTTTCTCTTCACGGGTCATTTGCGTTCTCCTTTCTTGAGTAAAGTTACGGTCAATAACTCTCTCGAAAGGAGAACCAAGGATCCGCCTAAAGGGCAATCCTGGAACTGTCAGATCTGATTTAGACTAGGGCATTTTAAGACTGCACCGCTTCATAGAACGGTCTCTAAAAACGGTCATTAGCTCAGAAATCGCACCAGGGTTATTCTCTGTCGTTTTTCTTATGGAGGTTGCATCAACATCCAGGACTTCGCAGATAAACTGAAACGAGATGCCTAAGCCTGGAGCGCAATAAACTGCATCACTGAAAATCCATCTTCTTGCTTCCGCTTGTCGCCTTCTTCGCTCCCTTGACGAATTTCCGGCAACCCATTGCCCCTGCCCTGCTGCATCACTGATGGCAGAGGCAAGGATACTGGCCATTAGATCATGCTCAGGCATCCTGAAAGACCTGTCTCCTTCAGCCTCATCAAAAACATTTTCTAACTTCTGAGCCTTCATATTTTGCCCTTTCTCGAAAGGTCTCGGCTCTGGCTGGCTCGCCCTGTTGAAAGGTAGGCATCGTTACAGACAAGTTTAGCCACGCCATCTTCAAACGAGAATTTTACTTTGAGCTTTTGCCTTGCAGCAGAAATGAAAAAGTCTCTCGCATCAATGGCTCTAAGAAATGCGCCCTTTGCTCGGTCAAACCGTTCATCTACATCTTTGGCAACTCCTGTAGGAAGGTTGATGCCGTAGGCACGATCCATATCAGTGGTAGTAACGCCAAGCTTTGTGCGCAGCCGCCTTAGCTCATCGTATCTTTTTTGAAGAAAGGGGATTACACGGGTATTGTAATCCTCAACAATATCGCTTCCTGAAAGAACAATTTCAGAGCCATTCAGCTTTTTTCTTTGAGCCTCCATTTTTTTAAGAAGCTCATCGTCTTCATTTGTTGGCTTGTAACCTTTAACCTCAAGCCCCACCATACGAGCTTCAAACCAAGTGGCGCGGCAAAGCTCTACATTTCCTTGCACAATAATAGTTTTCCAGCCTTTTGCCTTAGCGCGCTCAACAACAGGAGCAATAGAAGGATCAACTCTGCCCTTTAGGACAAGCTTATTTTCAAGCTCCTCTAATCCTGAAGCTAAAGCCCTATTACTCATTTATAAGCTCCACTGGATTCACAACCCACTGTGGATCAATCGGAATACTTCGAAACCGAACCTCCATGTGAACATGGCTGCCTGTAGTTCTTCCAGTTTGCCCAACATAAGCAATGGTTGTTGAGTTTGAGACAAGTTCGCCGACAGCTACCTTGGTTTCCCAACAGTGGGCATAAATGCTGCGGATAAAGTTACCGTGATCAATCACGACTACTTTTCCGTAACCTGCATACTCGCCGCTAAAAGCGACTATTCCTGCTGCAACAGGGCGAATCTTTGAACCTGCAACCGCCGCAATATCGACTCCTGCATGAAACCTTTTCTCCTTTGTAAATGGATCGGTGCGATTTCCAAACTCACTTGCGATGAACGCTTTAGTAGCGTTAAGCCTTCCTTCTTTTGGCTGTAAATCAGTTCCAACGGTAAAAGCAGCGTGTAGCAGTACGGCGACAAGGATATTGTTCATAGTCACCCCTTCCTTTGAACAATATCTAGGCTCACCCAGGCTTCTTCTCCTTTAGGAGTGCTGACTCTTACCCACCCGTTCTTTTCTTCCATAGCAAGAAGAACTGTATCTTTAGGAACGGTAACAAGAGCTTTTTGGGTAACACCTGGCTGAACTCTTAAATTTGCTTTTTCTGTGAGAACTTGGATTGGGTAAGGAAATTCATTTAAGTCTTGAACAGACTGCAACTTAGGCTCTGCTGCAACACTCAGCGTTTGAACACTTTGAACAAGCCCCGCTAAGATTTTTTTTGTAAGCTCCATATCTGCTCTGAGGGCTTGAGCCTCTTCTTTTGACATGGCAGGTGTTGTAGCTACCGATGCTGCGTCGGCAGAGTCTTCATTTTTGCTAGACAAGATAAAGCTCCCTCCAAGGGTAAGCAGAACACCAACGACAACACCAATGAGGCCAAACGCTTTGCCTGAGATTTCTCTGCTCTCTTTTATCGGAGGGAAGTAAACAGATGAAGGTAGAGTGTTCTCTAAAGCCTTTGGCCTCTGTTTTTGAGCCTCTATCTCTTGGTATAGCTTTCTATACGATTCGTGTATCAGTTCAGCCATATTCACCTCCTACTCTAATGAAGATAGCTCATAGCGATCTCCAACTACGCCCTTCACCTCAAGCACATTCTTAACAACTCGCTTTGCTCCAACTTTCTCCATGTAAACAAGCACATTCACGGCTTCAGAGATCATTGCTCTACAAGGGGCAACTCCAGCTTCTTGAACTAGCTGCTCTATACGCAGTAGCCCTTTCTCAGCAGAATTTGCATGAACCGTACTTACTCCCCCTGGGTGTCCAGTGTTCCATGCTTTTAGAAGGTCAAGAGCTTCAGCACCTCTTACTTCCCCAATTACAATTCTGTCTGGACTCAGTCGCATCGTGTAGCGAATGAGATCACGAAGGGAGGCAACGCCGTCTTTTGTGTGCAGGTACTCAACATCTTTGGCTCTGCATTGAAGCTCTTGGGTATCTTCTAAGATAACGATTCTATCTGTTGTCTCGGCAACGACTTGTAAAAGAGCATTGGCGAAGGTCGTTTTTCCTGAATCTGTGCCGCCGATAACCAGAATGTTTTTTCTTTTCAGCACTGCATCGTTTAGCAGATCCCTGCCTCTATCTGACAGCACGCCTTGAGTGCAGAGATCATCGAGGGTAAAAATTCTCACCGCCTTTTTTCTGATAACAAAGAGTGGGCTTTGAGCAAGCGGCGGCAAAATCCCCTGAAACCTTTCGCCTGTTCTTGGAAGTTCAGCACCGATTGATGGCTGCTCATCGTTACAAATACTTCCAACACCATAAGCAACAGCATAAATTGCGCGTCTTGCGTTTTCAGGTGATATTTTTATGTTTGTCTCAAACTTCCCCTGCCCTAAGCGGTTACCCCAGATTGTGCCGTCCGAATTAAGGCGCACTTCACTTATCGTTTCATCCTTTAGAAGCTCCGAGATACCAGCACCAAGGGCGCTTGATAAAAGTTCTGAAAGTCTGTTGTTTGTATTCATTGCAGGTAAACCTCCCCTGTTTGATTCACATTCTTTTCTGATCTGATTCTCTTTATCTGAAGCGCACCTAACACGATTGCTTCTGCTTCTAGTGGACTAAGACCAAGGTGACGCACTAAATCAGCCACTACTCTCCCTTCAGCTAACTCCCTAAAGGAATGAAATGAAGCGAGTGCTTCAAGTAAGAGGCGTAATTGGTAAGTTGACATGTTGCTCCTTGAAACTTTTGATAAGGAGCATAGGCCACTTTGTGCTGGCTGATAGGGATCGCTAAATGAGGCTATCGAATGAGGTAGGCTTACCGCTTTTTGCTTAAGCCTTGGCCTTTTCCTTCACGACCTTTCCTCTTTAGAAGAGTTTCGTGGATAGCTATTAGTTCCTTTGAAATTGCGGCTCTTTTCTGACCTAGCTTTTTATCCTCGTTTAAAAGCTCTACGGCCAAACCTTCTGTAGTTTTATCGCCTCTGTATGCCTTAGAAGCTGTTAAATTTGCTGCCTTTAGGCGGGCATCTTTTGTTGAAAGAGCTGCTGGATAACCTCCCAAGCCATATTGGGCATCAATATCAGAGCCAACGAATCCTAGCTTACGGCGAAGCGTTAAAAGCTCCTTCCTCCTTTTCGTTAGATCGTCCTGCCGTTTTTGAGATATCTTAGCCGGACCCTCTACCGCTATCGATCTATCGTGTTCTCTTGTGCCGATAATTTTTGCAAGAATCTTTAGATTGCCTTCCTGCTGCGCCCGTTCTAGAGCCCCGACGTACTCAGCTCTTGAAAACGTAAGCGTAAGCGGGTGGCCTAGCAATTTCTTACATTGATGATCCAAGATTACCCTTGCAAGTCTGCCATTCCCATCAAGAAAGGGGTGAATCTCAAGAAAACTTGCGTGATAAAAGCTCAAAACCTCGCTTAGATATTTGCGCGAGCCAGTTAAGGGATTGCTGAGCATCTCACGCCTTAGAGTGCCAAGCTCTCTTGCAATATCCTTCGCATCAGAGCAGATTAGCTTCCCTGCTTGAACCTCTTGTCCAGGCTCTCTAAATTTTCCAGCCCAAGGGTGAACTTTGTTAAAGGCTACAAAGTGTAAACCCCTTATCGTCTCTTCACTTGGTACGAGTTCGTTTTTTAGTGGCAGAATTGCTGCGGCAAGCTTTGTCCCGATAGTTACTTGCTTTGCGTATTCTTCAGGCTTTGTAATCTGAGAAGTAACCCCTATTTTTTGAATCCGCTCCCAATCACGCGGCAAATAGTCAAAGGTCATTTGGGCTTTCGCTCAAATTCCTCAAGAATTTCTTTTGCGACCTCTATAAATGACCGATCAGAATCCTTAGCAGCAGCCATGATTGCTTCTGGCAAGGATGCGTAGCCTTTGCTTTCATACTCAGCCGCAATATCCTGAAGCATATCATCGCCAACATCCCAACCCTCCAGTTTCATGGAGTGTTGAATGGTTTTCCAATCAGCTTTGTCTTTTGTAATTTGGTCGCTCATAGCCATCACTATAACACAAAATAAATTGCCCTTATGTTCACTAAGGCAATTTATTTTTCTAAGTCGTTTTTATCGGGCGTTCCCTCATCTGGAAGCCGCCCAAGATTCGCATAAACCTCGCTTAAACCCATATCCCCCACCCTTAGCTTTTTAGCGAACATATCCATAAACTTTTGATGTCGCTCTTTCGCTTCTACCGCCAAGCTCGCCCTTTCGCTTTTTTCAAGCCTCGGTGTGTAGCCAAGCCAGTGATAGATATAAAAAGAAAGAAGTTCGCCCAGAATTTCAACGTCCCCCCTTAGAGCAGAGACTCTTCGCTTCAGCTCATAAACTTCCTTACAAAGTTCAGTTATTTCGGCTTCTTTGCCACCACCAAAGAACTCTTCAAGAGCTGTTACTACAACCCATTTTTGAGCGACTCCCTTATCTTGAGAGAAAATCTTTAACTTTGTGAATAATTCAGGAGGAATCCTAAGATGAAGATCGCCGCTCATGCTAATTCCTCCGCTGTATCATTACTCTCTAAATCGTTTGCCTTAGCTGCTGGATGCTCTAATTTACTAGAGCTTTCAGCCTCAACGCTGCCAGTAACTATCATCTCTACTGTATGGCCACTGGCTAATTGATATTCTGTTTCTTCAAAGTCTTCTGGTGGATTAAATCTCTCTTCATACCAAACGGATTCAATCCCTCGATTTTCACCGCGCTTTGGCTTTATTGCTTTTTTAAGTAGCGGCATAAGCGAGCCATCTTCATAGTATTTGATTTTATTGGCACGAATCGGTTTGCCACCCCCTACAAGCACCAATGCCTCATCTGCTGGAAGTTCCATCACTTCACGAGGAGTAAGGAGCGGCCTTGAGCTCATGTGCATTGATTCACTGGCGTTGGAGAAAAATGGCGCTCCTTTTTTTCCGCTCTCACCCTTAGTCTTATATTCAACGGTTGTTTGCCCAAGTGTTTTAGAAATGTACTCAGCGGTATGTATCTCTTCAGGACGGTAAAAGACTCTGACATGGGTATTATCAAGAAGAGAGCTCCTTTCCCCGTAAACTTGCCTCAGCTCTTGTAACGATTGCGCTACAAGCATGGTCTTTAGGCCGTATCCAGCGATGAACCCAAGCGCACTTTCAAAGAATTCTAAGCGGCCAAGTTTTGGAAACTCGTCCAGCATTAAAAGAAGTTTATGCTTATGCTCCTGATCTCGTTTCTCGCCTCGAACTGCTTCCTCTGTAAGCCTTCTACAGATCATGTTGACCATGATCCTGATAATCGGGCGCAAGCGGTCTATATCGCTTGGTGGAATCACCATGTAGAGAGACATTGGACGCTTGCCATTCACAAGGTCATTGATTGCAAAATCGCTTGCTCTTGTTGCGTTTGCTAATAAAGGATCTCGATAAATACCAAGATAGCCCATCACAGTTGATACAACGCTTGATTTATCATCAGGACTCTTATTCAAAACATCTCTTGCAGCCGCTACTACTCCTGGATGTGGCCTCAAGGGTTTTCCGTTTTCATCTCGGATATGTTTTGTTTCGAGCATCTCAAGAAGAGTGTCTGTAAGGCTTTTATCTGGCCTCGACAAGAGCCCTGCGACTCCAGCTAGGTTTTTCTCACCTGGCGCACCTGCATACATGACGTGCAATATGGCTGCCGTTAGTAGAGAATTTCCAGTTCTTACCCAGTGATCTTGAACGCCAGGCTTATCAGGCTCGATGATAAGGTTTGCTAAGTTCTGAGCATCTCTAACTTCCAAGATGCCGTGCCGTATCTCTAAAAGTGGATTAAAGCGGTGAGTATCCAGTGTGTTTGGATTAAAATAGATAACGTCTGAGAACTCACTACGCTTGCCTGCTGTTCGTTGAAAGTTCTCTTCTTTAAGATCGTAAACAATGCACGACTCCCGCCACGTTAGAAGCGTTGGAATCACAATTCCTGTTCCTTTACCGCTCCTTGTTGGGGCTATCACTGCGTAGTGTTCAGGGCCATCGTGCCTGATGTATTGCCCATCTTTTAGCTTCCCTAAAAAGATGCCGCGAGACTTTCCAATAAGACCCATCTCTCGAATATCTTTTAGCTTTGCAAAAGCGGCATCTCCGAAGACATTCAGCATCAAACGGCTTCCGATCTTGTCTCCAAAGAGCCTGATGCTAAAGGCAGAAGCAAAAGCTAAGATGAGTCCAATGGCGGCATAAATCTGCCCGATTTTTAAGCTCGATTGCGGAAGGACTGAACTGCTCCCCCAAGTAAATAAGCGAAGTGGCGGGTAAACTTTGAAACCCCCAAGCTCTAGTAACGCTCCTCCAAGTACCTCGTGATACCCAAAGCGTGAGGCAACTGCATTTGCTCCAAGAATAGCTCCAAGCGTCGTGACAATGAGGAACACGGCAACAGCCAATACTTTGTTCTTGTACATGACTACCTTCTCCTTCCCCGACTTTGAGCTGCGCTTGTTTTGCTAATTGCCTTAGCGCGAATGACCTCCCGCTTTCTGCCACCTGTCGCGATCACTGCTTTAGTTAGGGTGACTTCAGATTGATACGCAAACTGTGGCTCTCTGAACGAAACTGGCCTCACTACAAAGCCTGAATCAGACTTTGCTACCATCCTGTAGCCGTCGCCTAAGAGCTCATAGCGAACAACCTTTGCTGGTTTTTCTTCACCGTCTTTAAGCGTTGTTTCCGTACCAAAGGATTTTTGAAGCCGCTCTTTTAAACCCTGCTCTTCTTTTCTTAAAAGTTCTTTGAATAGCTCTTTATGAGGCGTGATATTTTGAGCTTTAAGATGCTCTTCTCTTTTTGAGAAAGCCCGTTTGACCTCCCGCCCAAACTCTCCACGAAGTTTTGATAAAGCCTCTTTGCTAGAAAAGAGCTTATCTAACCAAGCAGCTCCATCTCTATTTATTTGCTCAGGTAATGACTGGTAGCTTTCAACACTAACCCTTAAGCGAAGCACCTTTTTATTATTTGCTGAAAGCACTTCTGCTTTGCTTTCAATGTCCTCTGGGATTTTCCAACGCCCCTCACTAACTGGCTTTACTAATCCAGCTTTTTCTAAGGTATCTAAGCGAGTGCCAAAGAGTTCAACGTATTCATCAAGAGCTAGATGTTCTGGAAGACTCCACCTTCCAGCTTCCGATTCAGAGCGTACATGCTCTCTAAAGGACGTAAGGTCAAAGATTCTGTCAGCCTTTCCAGCAAACCTACTTATGACTGATTCTGCTTTTACAAAGCTCTCTCTTGGCGGCCTAACTTCTACAATATGCCCTTCCTTTGAAGGAAAGTTTTGAGGCTCAGAGAATTTTCCAAGTGGAAAGTAGTGTGTGCGCCCATCATCACCGCTTATCAGCATGAACTTCTTTTCATTGAGCTCATCGCTTAAGCCCTTTCCAAGCACAGAGCCGCGAACTGTTTGTTGCAGTGGCTCGCTCTCTCTATGAATGACAAGCTCTTGCTTTCTTGCCTCAAGACCTAAAAGATACGGCGAAATGATGGCTGATATTTTTTCTCTCTGCTGCGACTCCCTAAGCGTGTGTTCAAGGTCATCTTGTAACTTCCAAACGCCGCTACTAATTTCAGTTGCAAGCCCTTTCCTTTCAAGAAAAGCTAATCGCTTAAGCTTGTTTTCCCTGCCTTTTTTCTGCCATTCCCTGACATTTCCCCAAAGTGGTTCAAGCTTTATTTGATTGTCTTTTGACTCTGATTGAGCGCGAGTTAGCTCTTTATCAATGAATGTAAAACGGGTTTCAGTAAGCGTCTTTTCAATGCCCTTTGAAAGCTCTTTAACGTCTCTCTTTCCAAGCCTTAAAGTCGCCTCTTGCTCAGCGGCTTGCCTGATTCCATGACTTAAATAATCCCTGCTTAAGATAAGAGGCTCGCCCTTTTCATCAACTCCACGCACTACAACGTGAGCGTGTGGATTGTCGGTATTATAGTGGCAAGCCGCATACCAAGTAAGGCGACTCTTTAAGTCCCGCTCCATCGTCTGAATGACGCGCCTTACATAATTTTCTAAATCAAGCTCTGAAGCCTTTTCGGGTGAAACAATGAATCTGAAATGATGTGGGTCTTCTTTCCAGTTAAGCGATTCTTTGGAGAGCGATTCCCTGCTTAAATTTCCATCCCGTCCGAAAAACTCTGGTCGCTCCCCTGTAAGCCCCGTTCCAGAACGATTGAGGTATGCAATGTGAGAGCGCATCCTTTGAACGCTCTTATCGCCGCTTCCCTTAACAACTCTAGCCTTCACAACTACGCGCTGAGAAAAGGCTGGAGTAACGCGAAGCTTTCCACGAGAGTCCTTTCCTCGCCTTCCCTTACCACCTTTTGATGTGCCTCCCTTATGGCGCTTAAGCCGACTTAAGAAACCAGTCTTACGCACATTAAGAGCCTTTGGTAAGCGTGGTTCAAACTCGCCTCGCTTATCAATCTCAGGTTCAATCGGCTTTCGTTTCATCGCTCCACTATTCCTTCAAATCAAAATTAACCGAGTCCCTCTAAGGGACTTCTACTTCTTCAGAGGGACTCCTCTTTTTAGAATAATTTTGGAGACTTAAATCACTCAAAGTCCCTCTGCCTTTATCTTGCTCTATGAGATTAAAAAACATTTCTCCTCTTCCTCTTCTGGTTAGCTGGTAAAAAATTACTTTTGGTTTTTATTGGCGATGGTCGAGGCTTTGGAAACGATCTCTGCTGCTCGCGCCATGTACTCAACGGTCAAGGCGCGTAGCTTTGATTCAATGAAAGCCCCAAGGTCAGGAAAGTTGCTGTGACGCGAAAGCGCATCAGTAAGCAGGAACTTTTCCTTGTGTCCTGAGATTCTCACATCAAAGAACTTAGTCTTGTTCCTAAGAAGCCCTGAATTACAGGTGATAGTGATTCCGTCTAATGCTTCGCTCTCACCGTTAATCTGTTCAGTCATAGTGTCCTCCAAAGTTTTGAGCCTTTTAATAACAGAATACGTAGCCCCAGATAGGGATCGCTGAATGAGGTAAACGAATGAGGCTTCTGAGTATGGCGGCCTACGTTTTTCGTGGAAATTGTCCCTAAGAATGGCAATGATCTATGTGGAGGATCAGTATATGAACAAACCACAAAACCAAAAGACCGTTGAACGAGAACTAAGGGACACTATCGAAATTGGAAATAAGATAGTGTCTTTTTACGAGGAGGTTCTGGAAGCTCAAACCGAAAGGATTGAAGCTCTTGAAAAACAGAACGCGAATCTTTCGCGCCTTGTGAGAGAATCAAAAGAACTTCTTAAGGGGGTTCTTACAACCCCCTTAAGAAGCGTCGTGAATTAATTTCTAGGCGGATATACTCGCTTCCTCAGTAAATTTGATCTTGTCGGCCTGTATCAATCCCCTGATGTAATCAACAGCCTTTTGAGCCTCTGAACAAGCTCGCATAAAGGCAGTAGAATCACCCTGCAAGAACTCTTGCCAGTGAGAAATATAAGCCCCTTGGTCTTCAATTGTGCGCTCATTTGCAATGCCTGTAACAGCGCATAAAAAAGCCGCGCCTATTTCTGCTATCAGCTCCTCAAAGCTGTATGAGGTGCTTCCCTTCTTCCCCGTCAGATCACGGGCAAGCCTTGATTGATGTCCTGTAGCATGAACTAACTCGTGAAATAGCGTTGAATAATAATGTGCGGCACTGTTGAACTGCGAAAGGTGCGGCATCTGAATTGCGTCATAAGCTTCGATATAGCAAGGGCAAAGATGCTGCCCGTGACTAAACCTTGGCGGATTTTTGAAAGCCGTTAGCAAGCTCTCTGCTTCATCAATCCGATCCTTTCTTTCTAGCTTAAGATCGTTCTCAGGAACCTTTAAGCCCTCTGTCTGTTCAAGGTTAAAGACACGAAATAAAAACGGTACGCATGGAGCAGGACAAAGACTTTTACCGCTATCTTTTATCTTCTGCATCTCTTCATCGGTGCGCCATTTCCAAAAAACTACGATAGCACCCTTAGAGCCTCTTTTAACAAAACCTTTAAGTCTTAGAGCCTCTTTGTATGTAACCCAATAGCGTGAAGTATGTTCATGCAGCCCTAAAAGGATGATGTTTATTCCCCTGTATTCTTTCCCTGATCCAAAGCTGCAAGGGATTCCATTAACCCAAGTTCTACGCCACGGAACAACGCCTTCAGATAGTTTTTTAAGAATTTCATCAGTAACGGTTGTGTATATGCTCATGGTCTAATCTCCAATGTTTCGCCCCGCCTCTCCTCTCAAAAAAACTTCCTTTGGAGGTGGCGGGGGGTTCGCTCGAACCCGCCCCCCGCCACTTCCAAGGGAAGTAAAAATAAAAAATCCGTAGCGAAGCGTAGGGCGATATTGAGCAAATTGCTTCGAGCCAGAAGCCTGTAAGCGCGTCAAAAGGCGTGACAAGGAAAAGAGCGAAGCGGCCTTGGCGCGACTTTTGATTAAGCGCCGGAGGGCTTCTTTTAAGGCTCGATGACCATTTACAAAAAAGGAAAAAGCCCATCACCGAAGCAATGGGCTGGAAAGTTTAGGCTTGAGGTGATTCAACCGAGTCTTTGGTTTTTAAGGCTCTGATATGATCATAAGCCTCAAGAAACGCTTTGCTAAGAGCTAACGCTTCATCTTCTGGATAAGAGTTTGAACTCATCCAGTCTTCGCCTTTTCGGTAGCTGCGAGATGGACTCATCGTGTAGAAAGTTCCGTACTTTCCTTTCTGCGCCCAGATCGCAATGCGGATTGAGCCTCTTACAATTTTTGCTATTGGTTTGTTTTTCTCGTTCATATTGTTTCCTTTTATAATTGGGACGTTCTTCGTCCCTTCACACACTGCTGAGGGACAAAACGGGCTAATTAGGAAGGAATCTTCTTTATGAAAATTGCGCGGCCAGCTCGATGCCGGCCACGCATAAATTTGCTTGAACGGGAGAAATCAAAACAACAAACTATATGGTCATTCCGCTTAATGCTCAGATGGAAGTAGTGCTATCCCCTGCTCTACATAGAGCTTAAAGCTACCTACTGGAAAATCTGTATATTCAATCTCCTGCTTGATTGCAGCAGGTAGATTTGAATCCTGCTTAAAGCAAAGCACAGCCGAACTATCAGCATTAACGGTCAGCTCCCAAAGTTGAAACTCATCATCAATCTTCACTGCTTCTGGCTGCCATGAGGCTATTGCATCCAAGAGCCAGTACGCTCTTGCAAGTTCAGCAAGGTGCTTAACTCCATCTGTATAACGTAATCCAAGCGGATGCCTGTAGTAGCACTCTGATCCAGTGAAGCCGCATAGTTCAGATTTTAATTTTTCTATCGTTAGCTCGTTACTGCGATTTATTTTTTCAGTAGTCATGTCGTTACTCTCCAAAAAAAGCCCACAACAGCTTTCCCGACAGCCTGAGTGGGGGTTCGCAGAACTCATCCCCCACTCAGGGTGATGGGAAAGCATCACAATGCACGGAGCTTTTTTGCGACGTGACCACTTGAGAATTTTCAGAAAGTGAAATGACCTAGCCGAAGGCTAGACAAGAAAGGAGGTAAAGAGCCCGTTGCTTGTGCCATCTGCATGAACGTGACAGACCCAAAGGGCGGCGAAGCCGTCGCCATAGGCGAGCTGGCGCGATTCATGCGGCACATTGAGCAAAGGATCGATTTAACAACCGCAAAACCACGCATAGGGATTTACGAAAGCGCAGCCTCTAACTTTTGATATGCCTCTTTCCGCTTAGCCTCGGACATTTTTTTGATATTAAGAAGTTTCCACTGCAAAGCTGGCAGTTTTTCAAGGTCTGAAATTCCGAGCAGATTCCACTCAGGTGCACATTTTTTGACCGATAATAAAAACTGCTTCTCTTCGCTTGAAAGCCCTTGCTTAATCGATTCATGGAGCTTGCTGCGAGCTTCCAGCAAATCAGAGAGCGGGATTTCCTCAAGCGTCATACCTTGAAAATCATTTTTATAAACCTTTCCAATATCTTTCCAAGTAGGAGCAAGAAGCTCGCTCATCGGTCTATCGTGTGAGGCTAAGTAGATCACAAACGAACGCCTGACTTCTTCGGTGAGGTCACCTTCATCAAGTAAAAGTTTTACGTCGAATAAGTCCCTTGGATGCTGCCTATCAAGAGCAGCGCAAATTTTACCGCCATAAATATCTGCCTTGGATAAAGTTTGCATAGTGACTTCCGCCGAGAACTCTGTTTGCGCCCTCTCACAAAGCTCTAATTCAACAGGCTCATAAACTGAGCCTCGAATGACAATGTTTACTTCGATTTTTATCTGAGTTTCCTGATTTGCAACTATGAGGCCAGAAATACTTCCTACACCTTTAGGCACTACATTTGTAACGGTTGAGCCAGGAATAGCTACCAAGATTTTCTTGCAGATAATGGTTAATGTATCCGCAATCCCTTTAAGAGATTTCTCCCGATTTTCAATAGGCAAGTAAGTGAGGTCAATATCGACAGACAAGCGCGGCAGATCCCGTATGAACATATTGATCGCTGTTCCGCCTTTAAGTGCAAAAACTTTTTCTGCTGCAATGATTGGCAAAACTCTAAGAAGCAACCTTACTTCAGGAACAAAGCTTGAAAAACTCATGCCTCACCCCTCTCTGAAAGTATTTCTGCTGGAACCGTTATCTGGAACTTTTTATGAAGGATGCCGCCTTTGGTTAAATTACGCTTCCCTACTCCAAGTTTTATCTTTGAATAATCTAACTTTCGCACCCACTGATGATTGCACTCTTCTGCAAGAAGCAAAAATAATCGATTTACCTTTATAGAGCGAGAGGCTTCAAGAAGTGCTTGGACATCTTTCGATCTAGGATCAACTAACCCTTCCATAAGAAGTTTAGCTTCCTGAAGCGTGCGGTTCTTCGGCACAACATCAAGATACTCAAGCATTGCCCTGGCAGGAGATGAAACCAGAATACTAAAACCTTGCGACTGATATGGAACAAGTCCAAGAAGGAGTCCTTTCCCAAATAATTTTGAAGATCGGTAGGATAATGAAACCTTCCAGTTAAAAGTCATAAACCACTTAGGAAGTTTCAGAGCAGAGCCAATAAGGTGAAAGGTGTTTTTCCCATGCCTTACATAGTGAGCGCGTCCTTGAAGTTCTAAAGCACTTCTCTCTCCGACATGAACATCAAGTTTTAGATCGTGCTGAAGCGCGTAGATACCACCTACCAGCTCAACACTATCTCCGGTTCGCATTACTGCACCTGAGCCAAGCGAAGTAAGCCACTTTGATTTTTTGTACTGAGCAAGAAGCGGCAAGGAGTAACCACCAGCCACAAGAGAGCCGACATCTCTAACTGCGCCAGATGGCCATGAGGTAAGCAATTGGTGTAGTTTACTTTCCATAAGTTAAGCTAAACTTAATCTAGAGCATAATTATTACCATATATTCGCACAAAATACAACCTAATTATTAAGTCAGATTTAATTGATGGGCAGCAAAATACACTATTACAGAAAGCAGGGGATTTCTTTTCAACACTCTCCCCAACTATTTCAGGAGGTTAAGTGATTCTTGTGCCTCAGGAGAGGCACATAAAAGCTACGCCCCTACTACCTTCTTATATAGGGTTTCAGCCTGGGACTCGTTATCTTTAATCGCCTTACCAAACACGGAAGAAAGCTCTTTGGCAAAAGACCTAGCTGTTGGAGATCCCCATCTTCCACGAAGCGGCAACTGGCTTACATCCATCTGGCTTTTTGATTCATAGAGCTTGATGATAAGCCCCTGAATGATGTCGTTATAATTAACCCCCTTCTCTGGGCTTTGCTGACAAATCTGCTCCACCAATTCTTCAACCATGTGTTGAGCATCTGCTGTGAGATTGATCTGCAACCGCTTTCTTTGCACCGGAGCTTTTAAGCTCTTTGGTTTTTCCTCTGTCTTTGTGACAGCAGGAGCAGGCTCAGGCTTTGCTGCAACAACTACCTTTGCAGCAGGAGGCGTAACTTGCGGAGGCTCTACTACTTTCGGTTCAATCACTTTCTCTGGTGCTGCTACCTCTTCTTCTTCAACTATCGCCGCAAATCTTGTCCCAGTTCTATCAAGATACCCTGGAAGCCGTGCGGGGCCTTGCACCAGCTCTTCTCTTGAAACCTTCAAGTCGAAACTATCAGGAAGTCCTGCTTTTCTAGCCATTGCTTACCTCCTTCATGAGTTCATCAGCAGAAACGTCGAGGCTAACCCCACTTGTTTGAGCGTGCTCAACTACCTCCTCAATGTTTGGAAGTGGGCGCACGGTATTTGTGCCTTTCATTGCCCTTCCGATCATTTCATTAACTAATTTCAAGAAATCTTGTGCTTGCACTGCGGTATCTTCAAACTCAAAGATGGTCTGATTATTAAAGACCATCTCCTTCATTCTGACCCCTCTTCCGATAGTGGTCTGAAATACTGAGTTCTCGCCAAATTTTTTACAAAGCAAGCTATAAATCTGAGAGTCTAACTTTGTCGTTCTGTCAAAATTTCCAAGTAGCACTCCTGCCATCTGAAGTTTTGGATTATAGGTGACTCGGATCTGATTGATGGTCTGCGTAAGACTTTCAAGCCCGTTAAGATCATACTTTGATGGGAACACTGGAATGATGAACCAGTCGGCTGCTATCAAAGCACTGGTCATTAAGAATCCTAAGTTTGGTGGTGTATCAATGATAATGACATCCACCTGCCCTCGAAGCGACTTCAAGGACTCTTTCAAACGATTTCTCTGTTCATCCTTGATTTTATCGAGATCGATCTCTGCTCTCTTAAAGCGGCTGTATTGAATAGCCTCAAGCTCAAGGTGAATCCCGACTTCTCCAAGCTCTGCATTGCCAGGAATCACAACTAATCTGTTATCGAATCTTTCCTCTGGAAAACTGATCATTATATCAGATGCAGCGCGTTTATTAAGAAACGCATCAAGCAGGCTCAACTTACCTTGATCGTACAGATCATGTGGATCAATGCCGAAGCTCTGTGTGGCATTACACTGTGGGTCGGTGTCAACAATGGCGACCGAATAACCAAGCTTATTGAAAGCTGCTGCTATAGATACTGACGAAGTAGTTTTACCGCAGCCGCCCTTTTGATTAGCGAGTGTTATTATTTGTGTCTCTTTGAATCTCATACTGAATCCTAGACCAAAAATTGTTTTGTACCTTCATCTTTGCCTCTATAGAGGCACACTCGCAATCCCCTTTTTTGTGTGTGCCTCTACTGAGGCATACTTAAATCGTGAGACCAGCCGACCCTCACTCGCTATGCCTCTCCTGAGGCATAGAGGCACAAGGCATTCACAGTCGCTTAGTTTTCTGTGCCTCTGTAGAGGCATATAAGGTCAAAGCGATTTCTGTATGCCTCTACAGAAAGATTTTTATGGGGAGGTACAGTCTGAAATTTAAAAACTTAGTGCGTCTCTAAAGTCGCTCTAGTAAAAAATTTTATCCCATGGCAGTGTTGTGTACTAATCGAGCAAAAAAGCTTCGCTACGAGGCTGTAAGGGGGCTTAAATCCGATCTATCTTTCCGAGCTCAGCCCAAATTCTCGCTGAACATCGATGAGAACCAAGAATTTACAATTGTGTGTGCCTCTACACAGGTGCATCTATGTGCCTCACTAGAGGCACATAAGGCCCTTTCCCAAAGTTATCTGCCTCAGGAGAGGCATAGTGAAATTTGGTCTAAAACTTTCTATGCCTCTCCTGAGGCACTCAATAACTTTCTGTAGAGGCACATAAAATTCTGTCCGAAATCTGTCTGCCTCTATAGAGGCAGACTCAAGCTTCAACAAAGAATCACTCTGTGCCTCTACAGAGGCATACAAACGCATTTTGTATATTGGCAGATCATGAAATATCTGCTTAAACTTAAAGTAGGTTAAAGTACAGTGATTTCGATCACTTGCGGAAACTGAGTGATTTAGCCTGAAAAAAGGCGCAAAAAAAGCAGATTGGGGAATCTGCTGATTTTGCATAACGCTCACTTTTTGATTTGCGGTCAAAAGGAGAGATGGTTTCTTGATTTGCACCTTGAAACTAAACCTCCCACTAAGTTCCGTCAATAGAAAAAGTGAGGCAGGCGACTTGTATCTTCAGCTTGGGCAGTTAGTTTTAAGGATTTATCGTGCAATCAGGGAGATTTGACTATCAAAACAGCAGAGTAGGGGAAGGCAAAGGCCCTACGTGCTTCCATGCACATTTCACAAATACTCCCACCGTGCTTTCATACACAAATGGCCTCTCGTTTGATGCTTTCGGCCCTCATTATCGGTCATTTTTCCAAGATTTGATCCCCCACCGTGTTTTCATGCACACATGGATACGTGCCTTCATGCACATATCCACCGTGATCTCAGACACTAAAGTTCCGTGGTCTGGTACACAGATGCACCGTGCCTCCATGCACGTTTTAGCCCATTTTGTCGTGCTTTCATGCACACTTTTCAATCGTATCTCCTTGAAGTTTCAAGAAATATTAAGGAGCAACTCTTGTATTAAAACTTATAAAAAACACAACAACAGGAGGAACCAATTTGGTGATGCTCTTTTTTCAGAAATCAGGGGGAAGGGAAGATGAGTTCAAACACAGCAGAAACAATTGGTCCGGGTCTTCCAACCTCCTACCGCGATGAGATGAACTTTGCCGAGTTCCCTCTGGCACTCCTAGGCGCACCAGCACCAGGCCAAAAGACAATCGAATTCTCGGATGATATTTTTGATTACAAGCGAGACATCTGGATAACCCGTAAGCTCACAATCTCTGCTTCTGACAGGTCATCACTTCCAACGCCAAGGGACGAAGAAGTTTTTCTTGGGCTAGTAAATCTCTCTCATCAAAATAATTTTGAGAGCAGAGAAGTTTTTTTCACGAAAGGGGAGTTAGTAAAACTTCTAGGCTGGAGTGATGACGGAAGATCATATCAGCGCATTGATGAAGCTCTAAAAAAATGGGCTTCACTTACTCTTTACTGGGAAAATTGGTGGTCAAAAGAGGAGATGGCTTTCATTGATCGCACCTTTCACATTCTTGATAACGTCGATTCACTTAGCAAAGAACGCTATCGCACAAAGGTAGCCAACGCTGGAGGCAATCCAAGAGCAGGGCTTTCATCGTTTGCTTGGAACTCAGTAATTTTTTCATCATTTAAGTCAGGATATATAAAAAAACTTGACCTTGATTTTTACAAGAAACTTGATACCGCACTTTCAAAGAAAATTTACCGCTTCCTCGATAAGAGATTTTACAACGAACCGCGAATTGAACTGAAACTACATTCTTTTGCCTTTGAGCATATTGGCCTCTCGCGCAGCTATCACAATTCTCAAATTAAGCGCCTTCTTGATCCAGCAATCCGAGAGCTGGAAGAGAAGGGTTTTCTAAAACCATTAGACGATGCGGATCGGTACATCAAAGAGGCGAGGGGACTTTGGAAGATTGTCTTTGTCCGAGCGCGGGGAGGAAAGGTTGTAGAGCTTTTGCCAGATAATGGCCTTTCAAAAGCTCTTGTTGAAAGAGGAGTAACGCAAAGCGTCGCACTAGAACTTGTTCGGCAGTACGACAACGCAAGTATCCAAAAGACGCTTGATAGCTTTGATAAACTTGTCTCCTCTAACGACAAGAAAGTTAGCAAGAATCCGGCTGGATTTCTAGTTGCTGCAATTCGCAATGCCTTTGTAATTGAGCCAAAGAAAGCTCCACCGCAAAAAAGAAACTCTGGAGCTTACGCAGAGGTAAAACCACCGAAGCCGACCCCACCAACTCCGCAGGATCTAAAAATGCAAAAAGAGCGGGAAGAGTTTAACGCCTATTGGAAATCTCTTTCACAAGTAGAAAAGGAAAATTTTGAAGAGGCAGCAGTTCAGAAGGGAGACAATTTTTCTGTTACGCAATACAGAAATGGGAAAGCGGGCAGGGGGCCGCTATTTGAGGCAGTGAGGCATAATCTTCTTTTAAAACACTTTAAAGAAATGAAGTAAGGATCCTAAAAGTGTTTACAAAGGAACAAAAACATAGTTGTCAAGATAATTTTTATATGTTCCGATAGTATCTCGGAGAAAAAGTATTTAACCTTATGAAAGCAAGAGGGCTATTAAATTTGTGTGTAATGCTACTTTGGTTTGTAGCGACATACCATTGCGCCCTTGAGCAGCTCATAGCCAAATGTAGTAACCAGCCCTTTTCACAGACCAGTACCTCATCTGAGTCAGATTGCCCATCTCATCCTTCAGATGATCCCTCGTCTCATAGTGAAGGAAAAGCTTGTGGGACTATTTTTCAAGCTAGTTCTTCAAGTCAGTTGCAAGACTCTTCACAAGTAGAATCCGTTTCTATAGTCAGTAGTTTATTAGCAGATTTTAGTAGCTTTGATTATTTAGACCAATATCTTTCAAGCTCAGCCGCATCGTTCGAGTCTACTCATTCGGCGGCACTCTCGCAACGTGCGTATTCCTTATCTATAGCACCCAACGCTCCCCCAGTAACACTCGCATAGTTTTTTTATGCGTTAGCATCTCCTTGATGCTGGCGTAGCGAACGTTAACTGGAGAGGCAAATGAAAAGATTATTATTGTGTGCTGTCGTTGCAGCAAGTATTTCAACAAATCAGGTCCGGGCTGAAGACGGACCCTTAGATTTCAATGAATTAGTAAGAGAAGCTTTAACCAATAGCCCTGAAGCAGCCAAAATTGATGCCAGTCTCGCTGAACGAGTGGCCGAGGCTTTTTCAACAAAAGTAAAGCAGAATCCGGAGCTTGACTCTTCATTCGATATCCCTAGCTCCAGAATTGGCGGGGAAAAGAATGAGATGTCTATCACGGTCTCCCAGGCTATTCGTCCAAGTGACTTTGGTGATCGAACCGCTCTTGCGTCGGTGATTGAGCAAACTGGCAACTTAGAAAAACAGATCGCTCTAAACCAGTATGTTCAAAATCTTGCTGTCTTATATGCCCGTGCATGGCAATACCAAGAAACCAGTACGCTACTTACGGATGCTCGCAAACGAGCATTGCAGTTCTTTAATAAAGTTTCTGAAGGAGCGAAGCGTGGAATCTTCTCTGACGGTGACGTTGAATTATTTCGGGCAGAGCAGAAAACGTTCGAAGCCGATGGTACGGCGGCACAGGCCGAGCTACTTCAAACAATAGCTGAACTCACCCGTCTTTCGGGAATTAGTGTTCAGGGCAAAAGACTTCAAAAAATAGACGACACTCTGTTCCTTTCTCGTGATGAGCTAGAGGGGCTAGTCAAAAGTAGTAATCTGCCAATTCAAAGAAGAGTGCAGCTTCTTAAAGAGCTAGCTCAGAAGCAACTCGAAGTAGCACGACTTGACTCTTTCCCAGCAATCTCTCCGATGGTCGGCTACTCAAGACATGATGATGGAATAGATCAAATGACCGTTGGGTTCTCCATGCCACTTCCTTTCTTTGATCGTAATCAGGGCGAGCGAATCAAAGCTCAAGGTGCGCTCGTAGCTGCAGAACGAGAGCAAAGATACTCGACTTCAGACGCTATGGTGCAAGAAGCGCAATTAATTCATGCAGCCTATCAAAGCCTCAGAAAGCAGGTGGAACTCTACGAAACTGGAGTTATTCCGGCCAAGAAAAAAGCGGTCGATGCCTACTATCGGCAATTCGATGCAGGTGTTGGTACTGCTTTTCAACTTTGGCAGGCATTTAGAGAGCTGAACTCGTCGCAACTTCGAGCCATAGAATTAAGAACCTCTTTGGCAAGCGTGCGAGCACAAATTAACGCACTAACTGGCAAACAATTTTAAAGGGGACAAAGAATGAAGACAGAGCATTTAACAAAATTCATTTTACTTATTAGCTTATCAATCTTGTTTCCCATAGCGGCAATCGCCGGGGGAGGACATGAACATGGTCACGACAAGGCAGGAGCAGAAGAGGTAGACCAGCATGGGCACGAAGAAGGTCATGGGGAAGAAGGCGTTGTTCAGTTAACTGAAGAAGCGTTAAAAAATTCCAAGATTGAGATTCGTGATGCAGGTCCGGCCACACTTTCAGTACAACTTCGAGTAAATGGAAGAATCTCTCCAGTTTCCTCCAATGTAGCCCATATCGCATCGAGGTTTTCTGGAGTTATCAAAGAAGTAAAGAAGGATATAGGCGAAACGGTCGCCGCAGGTGACGTTCTTGCAATAGTCGAAAGTAATCAAAACCTTCAAAAATTTGAGGTTCGTGCGCTCAAGGGCGGAATCGTTACAGATCGACATGCCACTATCGGAGAGTCAATCAAAGAAGACGAAGCCCTCTTTGTTGTGATGGATCTCTCTCAGTTATGGGCAGACTTTACAATCTTTCAGCGTGATGTCCCCAAGGTAAAAATTGGGCAGTCAATTAATGTGTATATTTCGGGTCGAGAAGAGCCGTTCAAAAGCACTCTCTCCTTTATATCCCCGATAGTAGATGACACGACTCAATCACGTACTGCACGAGCAGTAATTAGCAATCCTGACCATACTCTAGCACCTGGTGCATTCGTGACTGGTCAGGTGGCAATTGCAGACTTTCAAGTGCCCGTCGCAGTTACCTACGAAGGCATTCAGACGATTGAGGGGAAAAGTGTCGTTTTCACAAAGGACGAGGACGGCTTCGAGAAAAAGGAAGTTACCCTCGGTCGGTCTGATGGGACTTACTCTGAAATTTTATCGGGGATTAAAACTGGCGAGAAGTACGTAGCTACAAACTCCTTCATCCTCAAAGCAGAACTCGGAAAGAGTGAAGCAGAGCACGAGCACTAAAAGCAGGAGATTTATCAAATGTTAGAAAGAATCTTAAATTTTTCTGTTAGCCACCGGATGTTGGTGGTTCTTGGGACACTAGCAATTGCAATTCTTGGTGCCTTTGCACTGCTCAGGCTACCGATTGATGCAGTACCTGACATCACAAACAATCAGGTCCAAATCAACACAGTCTACGCTGCTCTCTCGCCAGTGGAAGTTGAGAAGCAGATTACATTCCCTGTTGAGACAGCTCTTGCTGGAATTCCAGGTCTTCAATACACACGTTCGCTTTCAAGAAACGGCTTCTCGCAAGTGACAGCTGTCTTTGATGACAATGTAGATATTTACTTCGCACGAACGCAGGTGAATGAACGAATTGGTGGAGCTAAAGAGTCTCTTCCGCCCGGTGCAGAACCGGTTATGGGTGCAATATCCACTGGTCTCGGCGAAATCTACATGTACACCGTTGAGTATGAGCATCCCGATGGGAAAGGCGCAGAGGTCAAGGATGGCTCTCCTGGTTGGCAATCAGATGGAACTTACATAACGCCAGAAGGTGAGCGGCTTACAACAGAACTCGCTCGTTCTGCTTATCTAAGAACCGTCCAAGATTGGATCATTCGTCCGCAACTCAAGGGTATTCCGGGTGTTGCTGGAGTCGATGCGATCGGTGGCTATGTTAAAGAATACCATGTTCAACCGGATCCCCAGAAGCTAGTCGCATATGGCCTTACCTTTTCAGATGTAATTGAAGCACTTGAAAAGAATAACGCAAGTACCGGAGCAGGATACATCGAGCATAAAGGCGAAGCTTACCTCGTTAGAGCTGCTGGCCGAATTACCACAGCTGAGCAACTTGCAAATATAGTAATCGGAAGTCGGGATGGCACTCCTATTCACGTTCATGACGTAGCTGAGGTTGGAATAGGCAAAGAGCTTCGGTCAGGAAGTGCAAGCGAAAACGGAGAAGAGGTTGTAGTTGGAACAGCCTTAATGCTGATTGGAGCAAATAGTCGAACAGTCTCGGAGGCTGTTGATAAAAAGATGACTCAAATTAACAAAGGACTTCCGGAGGGAATTAAAGCAAAAACAGTACTTAATCGCACAAAATTGGTAAATGCGACCATTGAGACAGTACAGAAGAATCTTTTGGAAGGGGCTATTCTAGTCATCGTTGTTCTTTTCCTTATGCTTGGCAACTTTAGAGCTGCTGCAATCACAGCATTAGCTATTCCTCTTTCGATGCTGATTACCGCAATTGGCATGGTGCAAACAAAGATTAGCGGAAACTTGATGAGCCTCGGTGCGGTTGACTTCGGTCTCATTGTCGATGGAGCCGTAATCATTGTTGAGAACTGCCTCAGACGATTGGCTGAAAAGCAGCATCATCTTGGTCGAATGCTAAATGTGAAAGAGCGACTTCACGAAGTCGCAATCGCTGCTAAAGAAATGATTCAGCCGTCAGTATACGGTCAGGCGATCATCATCACTGTTTACATTCCGATTCTGGCTCTAACAGGTGTCGAAGGTAAAATGTTTCATCCTATGGCGATGACTGTCATTTTCGCACTCGTCGGTGCGTTTATACTTTCTCTGACATTCGTTCCAGCAATGGTTGCTCTGTTTATCACTGGCAAAGTGAGCGAGCATGACAACTTTATCATTGCAACTGCTAAACGCCGCTATGCTCCACTTGTAGATCTGGCATTGAAGTTCAGAGTTTCGGTGGTGAGCATTGCCGTAGGATTCTTCGTCGTCTCCCTAATTTTATTCAGCAGACTTGGGCAAGAGTTTGTACCGACTCTGGATGAAAAGGATATCGCTATGCACGCCATGCGAATTCCAAGTACGGGCCTGACACAATCCTCAGAGATGCAATTTGAAGTTGAACGAGCAGTGGCAAAGCTCCCAGAAGTTGCTTTTGTTTTCTCGAAAACAGGAACGGCAGAGATGGCTTCTGATCCGATGCCACCAAACGTTTCTGATACGTTCATTATTTTGAAAGCAAAAGATGAGTGGCCCAACCCGTCGAAGACTAAGGCCGAGCTTATTACTGAGATCGAGCAGGTCGTAGGCAAAGTGCCAGGGAATAATTATGAATTCACTCAGCCAATTCAGATGCGTTTCAATGAATTGATATCGGGCGTGAGAAGCGATGTCGCAGTGAAGGTATATGGCGAAGAGTTCAGTGAGATGCAGCCTATCGCACAACAGATCGCCTCTACTCTTAGAGGAATCGAAGGTGCGGCTGATATCAAGGTTGAGCAGACTGAAGGTCTTCCGGTGATGAACATTGATATTGATCGAGATACGATCTCTCGCCTGGGACTAAGCGTCACAGATGTTCAAGACGTCATTTCTATCGCTGTTGGTGGTCGTGAAGCAGGATTGGTGTTTCAGGGAGATAAGCGTTTTGACATCAAAGTACGCTTGCAGGAAGAAGTCCGAGCTGACTTAGAGTCAATCGATGCATTGCCGGTTCCCGTGCCTGTCGAAGCCTTGGAAGGAAATCCTAATCACAAACTGGAGAAGCTTTCATCAGAACAAAATAATCGAGGTCGTTTCGTGCCACTTGGTGCCCTTGCGAAGATAGGAGTGTCGGAGGGTCCGAATCAAATCAGCCGAGAGAATGGCAAGCGCAGAATTGTGGTGCAAGCCAATGTTCGTGGGCGTGATCTTGGATCCTTCGTCATAGAAGCACAGCAAAAATTGGAGTCTATCAAGCCAGCACCGGGAGGATGGTTTGAATGGGGCGGACAGTTTGAAAATCTGCAAGCTGCGAGCAAGAGACTGACGCTTGTCGTGCCCGTATGCTTCTTTCTGATTTTCCTTCTCCTCTTTAGTTCATTCAACTCGGTGAAGTACGCATTGCTAGTATTCAGCGGTGTTCCGTTGGGAATGACTGGAGGAATTGTCGCTCTTTGGCTTAGAGGTATGCCGTTTTCAATCTCAGCTGCAGTTGGATTTATCGCATTGTCTGGCGTTGCCGTTTTGAATGGACTCGTAATGGTGTCGTTCATCAACACGCTTAGGAAGCAAGGAAAGAGTGTTCACGATGCGGTTGTAGAAGGCGCACTGACCAGACTTAGGCCGGTACTTATGACCGCGTTGGTTGCATCTCTTGGCTTTGTTCCTATGGCTCTAGCAACAGGGACTGGTTCAGAAGTGCAACGTCCTATTGCAACGGTTGTGATCGGAGGCCTTATTTCAGCAACGGCACTGACGTTGTTGGTCATCCCAGCGCTTTACAGCTTATTTAATCGTGAAGATGATTTTAAATCCGAAGAACTTTAAAAACTTATTTTATTGGAGAAACATATGAAAAAGATAATTTTGTTTATAAGCCTCGTACTAGTCACCTCCGGTTGCACAGCAAATCGGATTGACCTCATAGAAACAAAAGCAATTGTTCTTAACGAGGTTGTTCCACCAGAACTTAAAATAAACACCTCAGTATATGAAGATGATGGAAATCTCGTAATACTCGGTCGGCTAAGTCGAGGGTCTTTAGATATAAGACAAATTCCGGGCCATATAGATATTGAGGTGCTGAGTGCGGATAGAGTAGAGCTTGCAAATATCAAGGCAACATTCCGATCTCGTCCAACTTGGCGACACGGGCCAAACCCAGTCGCATTCAAAGCTGAGTTACCTGGAGTTCCTCCAGTAGGGGCGACAGTTCAGGTTAAGTATCACATGAGCCAACACTAAACGAGGGACACATTTCCGCAGCGGTGCCTACCTTGTTGGGTATTCCTGCTCTTTATAGTCTGTTTAATCGGAAGGATGATTTCAAACTGAAAAAAATATAATGAGCACCTGAGAAATATACACTAATGAAAAAGTCTGACTTCATCATTGAAAAAATGGACTGTCCTACAGAGGAGAAGCTGATTCGCAATCGGCTCGCTTCTATCGATGGCATAGAAAGTCTTTATTTCAACCTAATGGAGCGTCAACTTACGGTCACTCATAGCCTGGACGATGATAAACTCATTGCCTCGGCCATTGGCTCTCTTGGAATGGAGGCCCGACTAAAGTCTTTAGAGGATGCCAAGTCTGTCGTGGAAAGCGAACGGTCGCATGCGATCCCAAAGTCTTCATGGATTATTATCGGCATAGCTGGTGTTCTGGCCAGCTTATCCGAAGCTATTGCGTTGATAGATGGAGACGAATCTTCCGTATTTGTGAAAGTTTTCGCTGTCCTTTCAATTTTTGTGGGAGGACGGGATACCCTCCGCAAAGGATTCATTGCGATTAGAAATTTCACGATGAACATCAACTTCTTAATGACAGTAGCGATAGCAGGCGCGGTCCTTATCGGACAGTGGCCTGAAGCTGCCATGGTGACCTTTCTGTTTGGTGTCGCTGAACTAATTGAGAAGTACTCTCTTGAGCGAGCCAGAAATGCCATTCGATCCCTAATGGAAATGTCCCCTGAATTGGCAACGGTGAGGAGAGGGACAGACTGGGTAGAAGTAAAAGCTTCGGAAGTTAGTCTCGGGGAAATTGTTAGGGTGAAACCCGGCGAGCGCATTCCTCTCGACGGAGTGGTAACTGGTGGGCAGTCGTCCGTAAATCAAGCGCCCATCACAGGAGAAAGTATTCCTCTAGAAAAGTCAGACGGAGACGAACTTTTCGCAGGTTCGATCAACGAGCGTGGCGTACTCGAATTTAAGGTAACTGCTAACAAAGGGCACACAACACTGGACCGTATCGTCCGAGCCGTCCAAGAGGCACAAAGCGAACGTGCACCCACGCAACGATTTGTTGATACCTTTTCTCTGTACTACACACCTTTGATGGTCGGATTGGCTGTTTTGGTAGCGGTACTTCCGCCTCTTTTCTTTGGAACCACGTGGTTGGCATCTTTCTACAAGGCCCTTGTGCTTCTTGTGATCGCTTGTCCATGTGCTCTCGTTATTTCGACGCCTGTCACAATAGTTAGCGGCCTCGCAGCAGCCGCAAAGCGTGGGATTCTAATCAAGGGAGGTGTTTATCTTGAGCAAGGTCGAAGACTAAGAATTATAGCCCTCGATAAAACTGGGACGCTTACGGTTGGAAAACCACAGGTCACAGACATCGTTCCTTTGGGGAGCCTCCCAGAAAAGGAGTGTTTGCAATTCGCAGCGAGTCTTGACGCACCGTCGGAACACCCAGTGGCCTCTGCAATAGTATCAAAGTGGACACAAGACACGAATTCAGATCGAATGACGCTTCTCGAAGTTTCAAATTTTGAGTCAATTACCGGACGGGGAGTAAAGGGGCACATCAAAGGTGAACTTCATTACGTCGGAAATCATCGCCTGACAGAAGAGATCGGACTCTGCGGTTCGCATGTTGAGAACGTACTTCTGAGGTTGGAAGCCGAAGGGAAGACTGCCGTAGTGTTGAGTTCGTCAAAGGAGGCACTAGCCGTATTTGGTGTTGCTGACACGCTTAGAGAAACTAGTGTTCAAGCAGTTAAGGATCTTTACAAATTGAGTCTTGTTACCGCCATGCTCACTGGTGACAATCAGACGACCGCAGAGGCTATTGCCGAGAAAGTCCAGATTGATGATGTAAGAGGGGGCCTTCTTCCAGAGGATAAGCTCAGGATAGTATCGGAGCTAAAGGTGCGTTATGGACACATCGGCATGGTGGGAGATGGAATTAACGATGCTCCCGCATTAGCAAAAGCGGACATAGGATTTGCTATGGGAGCTGCAGGCACTGATACAGCACTTGAGACGGCTGACGTGGCTTTTATGGAGGATGATCTTAGAAAATTGCCAGAGTTCATTTCTCTAAGCCATCGTGCATATCGCGTCCTTGTACAGAACATATCGTTTGCGATTGCTACTAAGTTGGTTTTTTTTGGGCTAGCCATAGGAGGTATGGCGACCCTTTGGATGGCAGTTTTTGCTGATATGGGGGCAAGCCTAATCGTGGTCTTTAATGGATTGCGGCTTTTAAGTTCTCAGAAAACTTAATAGGTACTTTATTGATAGTAATAGGAATGGGAAAGTATTTTAAAACGAAGAAGATTTTGCCGCATATTTTCTTTAAGTGCAGTGGGAGTCTGGTAGACCAAATGTCAAAAAGGAGCATTTCGATTGTTTACATATTAATTAGCGTGATCGTTTTCGCTTCAAATGCCAATGCAAACCATGGTCCTGCAACAACTGGCGGGGGATCTTCTACGATATCCGGCGAAACTCTTAAACAAGATAGTTTTGTTTTTTCTCTCGATGAGAGTTACACGAATTTTGAGAATGTTTCACGAGAAGAGGCGGAAGCGGAGGCAGTCAAAAGTGGAGAGTTCGATGCGCTCAGAGATGCATATGTAACTAACCTGTCTATGGCTTACGGGATAACCGATGACTTTCAGATCGAAGCGCAATTTGGTTGGTATCCGGGTCGAGGCATTATAGATGCTTATGCTGGTGACGCCAGTAGCTTTTGGAGTCGAAATGCCAGGTGTTCCATCAATGGAGTCATCGGTTCAAATAAAGTACCACTCAAATCAGCAGTAGTGAAGGAATGTTAAGGGCCGAATCTTAACAACAACTCCCCATGAAAGTACTCCAGTTAACACCAGCAGGTCTTCGTGATGGAGATGACGATTGTGCGAGACGTTTTGCAATCCGCATTGGAGAGTAGGCTAGGGATTGAGAAAGTACGAAAGCAACGACTTCTTCGCTGACTCAAAGCTTATGGAATTCGACGGTTCCACCAAAGATAATAAGCAGGAGGATAAACCAGCAGTTCAAGGATGAAGCTAGTAGTAAGCCCACCGATCATAGGGGTCGCTATGCGGCGCATTACATCGGCCCCAGCTCCCGTTGAAAACATAATTGGAACAAGCCCCATAAAGGCGGCCATTACCGTCATCATCTTAGGGCGAATTCGCTTAGCTGCACCGTGAACTACGGCCTCTCTAAAATCTTCTATTGAATTGAGCTTTCCTTTGGCTTTTGCCTCATTTCGCGAAAGATCAAGATACATCAACATAAAAACACCCGTCTCAGCATCAAGCCCCATGAGAGCTATCATCCCGACCCATACAGCTATGGAGATGTGGTAATCGAGCAAAAATAAAAGCCAGACCGCTCCAACCAGAGAGAAAGGTACGGCGAGAAGCACAAGCCCAGTTGAGAACACTGAACCGGTATTGACGTAAAGAAGTAGTCCTATAAGAATAATCGTCAAAGGAACGATGAAGGTAAGTCGCTCTTTGACCCGTTGCATATTCTCATATTGCCCACTCCATTGGAGTACATATCCAGGGGGAAGTTTAACTTGAGAGCTTACAACGGCTCGTGCATCATTTAGAAAGCTACCGATATCCCTATCGGCAACATCAACGTAGATATATCCAACCCGTAATCCCTGATCGTTTCGGATCATGCTGGGGCCTTCGAGCATCTCGATCTTTGCTACCTGCTCTAGTGGAACGTGAGCACCGCTTGGGGTTGGTAGGAGTACGCGGCGAAGTGCGCTAATATCCTCTCTGTATGCACGGTCATACCTAACATTTACTGAATAGCGCTCACGGCCTTCGATAGTTGTTGTAATGTTCTCGCCACCTATCGCTGAGGCAATCACCATCTGGGCTTCGGCTATTGAGACTCCATATCTAGCAAGTGCAGGCCGATCTAATACTATATCCAAATAGTAGCCATCTGCGACTCGCTCTGCTACGACGTTTCGTGCTCCAGGCACGGCACGTACTACCCGCTCAACATCTTCGCTGACCTGTTGGATGATCGTAAGATCATCTCCGAGTACCTTTATGCCAACAGGAGTGCGAATACCTGTTGATAGCATATCAATTCGGTTCTTAATCGGCATCGTCCATATATTGGGGATCCCAGCAAACTTTAATTTGGCATCCATCGCCGCTTGAAGCTCCTCAAAGGTTCTATGAGGTGGTTTAATCCAAGCAAATAGAAAATGAAATGCTTGTGGCAGATCCGAATACCATCGCCCTATAGCTGGCCACTCAGATGTCGGCTTTAGAACAACGGTGGTTTCAACCATAGAAAATGGAGCAGGATCAGTTGGGGTTTCTGCCCGTCCCGCCTTTCCGAACACGGATTGCACCTCCGGGAATTCCCTTATGATTTTATCCTGAAGCTGAATAACCCTCTTTGCTTCTGTAACAGACATTCCAGGAAGCGCAGTTGGCATGTAGAGAAATGCCCCTTCATTAAGAGGCGGCATGAATTCAGAGCCGAGCTTAAAGTATACCGGAATAGTGGTGGCGACAATCAAAGCTGCCCCCGCCAGCACCTTTCGTGGGTTATGAAGTGACCATCTTACTATTGGTTCGTAAAACGCGATAAGTCTACGACTAATCGGATGTTTCTCTTCTGGGTAGTACCGTCCCACAAATATGGATGTGCATATTCTGCTGAACCATAAGGGCGAGAATGTAAACGGTTCCATTCGTGTAAAGAGCATTCTAAGAGCTGGATCTAACGTGACAGCGAGGAGTGCAGCTAGCGCCATCGCTAAAGTTTTTGACATTGCAAGTGGCGTAAAGAGGCGGCCCTCCTGATCTACAAGTGTAAAGATTGGTAGGAATGAAACCGCGATAAGAAGTAGGGAAAAGAATACAGACGGTCCGACTTCTTTCAGGGCTGAAAGCCGAACTTCGTGAAAGTCTCCTTTACGGCCAGAACTTTGCCACTCCTCTAGCCGCTTGTAAGCATTCTCAACCTCTACAATCGCGCCATCCACAAGCACACCTATTGAGATTGCAATTCCAGCCAGAGACATGATGTTTGAAGTAAGTCCCATTAGGTACATCGGAATAAAGGCCAGGAAAACCGAGATAGGAATTGTGGCAATCGGGACTATGGCTGAAGGAAAGTGCCAAAGAAAAAGAAGAATTACTAAACTAACGATTATAACTTCGAGTATCAACTCATGGGTCAAAGTATCTATGGCAGCTTTTACTAGGTCAGAGCGATCATAAACCGGTACGATTTTTACCCCGCGCGGCAGGCTCGGCTCTATCTCTTTGATTCGCTCTTTGACTCTATCAATTACATTTAAAACATTTTCACCTTGGCGCATCACCACGACGCCGCCAACCGTATCCCCACGTCCGTCAAGATCAGCTACACCGCGCCTAATATCAGGTCCCAGTTCAACACGAGCGATGTTCTTTACAAGGATCGGAACACCTGTCTTTGGTTCAACTGTAACGACTGTCTCTTTTATGTCATCAATCGATTTTATATATCCACGCCCGCGTATCATGTACTCGCGGTCACCAAACTCAATGACACGTCCTCCAGTCTCAGAGTTTCCGTTTCTCACCGCTTCTGTAAGATCGAGCAGCGAGATGTTGTAGGCTGCCAGTCGATTTGGATCGACTACGATCTGATACTGCTTTACAAATCCACCGATCGAAGCAACTTCAGCAACCCCAGGAACAGATTGTAAAAGATATTTTAATTGCCAATCTTGAATCGAGCGAAGCTCACTCAAGTTTGTTTTGCCCGTGTCATCAACTAGAGCGTACTGATATACCCAACCAACGCTAGTAGCATCTGGTCCAATTTCAGTTTTAACTTCCTGAGGTAATCGTGCTTGAATTTTACTTAAGTATTCAAGTACCCGGCTCCTTGCCCAGTAAAGATCTGTACCATCTTCAAAGATGACGTAGACGTAGGAAAAGCCAAAATCTGAAAAGCCGCGAACCGCTTTTACTTTTGGAGCACCAAGTAGTGCTGAGATAATTGGGTAAGTTACCTGATCTTCAATTATGTCAGGACTTCTGTCCCAACGGGAGTAAATGATTACTTGCGTGTCAGATAGATCAGGGATGGCATCGAGTGGTATCCGTTTAATGCACCAGATAGCAATAACAAGGAGTATTGCTGTGAGAAGCAGGACGAGGAATTTATTCTTAGCACTGAACTCAATTATGCGCGTGATCACTGCCGCCTCCACTTCCACGCGCTACCGCCTGAAGTCTTGATTCTGAATCAATCAAAAAGTTAGCTCCTGTTACAACCTCTTCTCCCTCAGTTAGCCCCGAAATAACTTCGTACCTATCTCCAACAGCGCGTCCAAGCGTTACCTTTCTTGGTTCAAACTGACTTGATTCAAGTCGTACAAAAGTTATCGCTTCATTACCGCTGATAATTACTGAATCGTTACGGATGGCGAGCTTCTTTCCTAACTCAATTTTAAATTGAACTAAAAGATAGGTGCCTGGTCTTAGCTTTCGTTCTTTGTCGGATACTTCCAAAATAACTCGAATAGTCTTGGTTTCTGGATTTAAGAGAGGACTGACACTCAGTACTGTCCCGGCAAACTCCATTCCGTCTAGTGCTGGAGCTTTAACCGTGGCAGCTTGTCCTTCTTTAATATCAGAGATTTCATAATCGAAGAGTTCTGCATAAATCCAAGCCGAACCACTTGGGAGTAAAAGTTCTGATAAATCCTTTTTCTCACGTGCTAATCGGTCAATAGCCACGTCAGAAAGTCCAAAGAGCCGCAGTTTTGTTTTACTTGAAGAGGTTAGGGAGTCTTTGTTAGGTGAGGCATTAGTGCTTGTATTATTTAGCGCTAATCTGTACTCGCGAAACGCTGTGTATAATTCAGGATCATAGGCTACAGTTCCACTTGCCGTTATGTTTTGAGTCAAAAGGACACTTTTTACTACTTCAGTTTGAACTCCTATTAACTCCTGTTTAGTCGGGGAAAGCATGAAGGTTGCACGGGAGTGGGGGATTTTACCTTGCTCGCCACTTGGCATCACATCGTTTTTAGAATGACCTTTATGGTCAGAGTGTTCCTCATCATGCCGCTCCTCCTCAACCAGTTGCATGTGACAAATTGGACACTGACCAGGTCTATCGGATCGCACCTGCGGATGCATAGGGCAGTAATAACCTGGCGCTACTTCTTCTCTTTTAGCCTCAGTACCAGTTGATTTTTGAGGTAGTATACTAGCTCCACTAAGATATAGTGAAACCAAGGCAATTGTTGCCAGTATTCCAAAAATTAATACCTTCTTCATAACGGTGCATCCTCCAAGGCATCTGTGGCAAGCAGAGCTTCGAGTTCAGCCACACGCTGCTCACGGCTTACGAGTGCTTCAAGAATCGTTAACTCGCTTCTTGCATATTTATTAGCAAGTTCAAGGACTGTGCGATAATCAACCTCCCCCGTAGAGTAAGAAGTCTGAGCAACATCCACCGCCTGTTTTGTAAGGCTTCGAGTCTTACTTTCAAAAAGAGTTAGCTGTTTCTCAGCCAGTTCAAGCGCTGCTTTTGAAACTTCAATCTCGTGTGCAAGGTGCACCTCTTCTTCGCGGAGTAACTGCTTTGCCTTTTTAAGTTCCTCACGTGCAGCTTCCTGCTCAGGGCGCTGCTTACTTTCAGCCCAGAGAGGCACAGTAATTCCCACCCGCGCTGATACAAAATCATCACCCCTTCCAGGTTCCACAGCTTGCCTTTCTGTGTAGCCCACCGAGAACTCAAAATCAGGAAGTAAGTTAAGTTCTGAATAACGCTTCTCGGCCTCAGCGCGCTTAGCCTCCTCGTTCAGGGTTCTAATTCTAGGATGACTATTTAAATCAGAGTGCGTACTAGTAGATGCAAGCAGAGACTTTATTGGAGTCCGCTTTATAGCTGCCACCTTCCATCCGCCTTCATGCTGGCTGCGTCCCATGAGCTCAGCTAGGGTTGCACGCTCTGCGCGGAGATCTCTTTCAACCATGAGCTTTTCATTCTGAAGATCTGTTAATTCGACCTCAATTGCTAGAACTTCGGCTTGAGAAACTTTGCCTGTGGCATAGCGATCACGGGCGGAGGCTAGGGCCTTATCGACAATTGAGTATCGACTAGTAATAATTTGCCCAGATTCTTGAGCCTTAAAAACTGCTAGGTAGGCACTTTTAACATCTCTCACCACTTCACGTTTAAGTGCATTTACTCGACTAGCTTCAGCTCTGGCTTTGTGAGTAGCAGAGCTTTCTAGCTCAGCGCGTTTTCCAGGGAAGGGAACCATCTGGGTTAGCGAAAGTTGGTTGCCGGTCATATCAAACCGATCACGTTCAAACCCACCGAGTGGATAATTCATTAAGTCGAGCGAAACTTTTGGATCAGGAAAAGATCCTGCTGGTGAAACTCGCTGCCGTGCTGACCTAGAAGATGAAAGAGCAGCTTGAATCGTTGGATTCTTTGTCAAGGCTTCAGTTATAGCCACTTCCATCGTGAGTACTTCCGCCTGAACGATGGATGTGAATAGTGCTAAAGAGACAAGTATTATAGTAATCCGGCTCATGGGCTTAACGGCAAAACTGATTGAGCTAGCATACAGGGCTAACGATTGAAGGATGATAACAACGCTATTTATCAAGACAGCTGGCACCCCTAATTATTTGAAATTCTGTACCTGAATCACATACTTTACTAAATACGGTTTTAGGCCGAATTATGTGACATGAGGGGTGGATGTCACATTTTGAGCATGAATGCCGTATACACTGGTAATGAATGAGAACAGACCGTAAAGGGAGGACGCTGGAACAACTTTCAGACGAAGAGCTGATGACCGCGTTTGCCAATGATAATGAGGAGCAATTTCTACTGCTATATCAGCGCTATGGGGGACGTGTGTACGGATATTTAAGACGAAAGCTCAACGATGACTGTACAGCAGAGGAGGCATTCCAAGAGGTCTTTCTCCGCGTAACCAGAGCTAGGTCTTCCTTCAACTCATCATTTAAGTTTGCGCCCTGGTTGTTTTCGATTGTACACCGCTGCCTCATTGACTCCATACGCTTGAACACTCGGAAGGCGCGATTGAAATCAGAGCTAGAGAATCAATGTGAACCACAAGCTGAATCAGCAGATGTTTCTAGAAGCGAAATTGATGCCATTCTTAGTTCTCTGACGGAGAGAGAGATAGGGAAGTATTAACACTCAGGTATGTTGAGGATCTACCGTTTGATAGTGTCGCAAAACGGTTAGGGATAAATGTTACAAATATCAGACAGATTGCTTCCCGTGCGATACGAAGACTTCGAAAGGAGTATCCATGAGCGAAACAGACCAAGAAGAAGCTGTGCGTGAGTACGCTGACTTTCTATCCAATACAGGTAATCGACCACCTCAGCACGTTACAGATAAACTAATGTCTATTGTCCATTCTGAGCTATTTCCCTCGCCTTGGCGGGTATTGCTGAGATTAAGTTCGATTGTTTTCTTGGTTGGATTAATCAACCTTACGCTCTGCCCACAGTTTGGAATTGGCTTCGTAAGGGAATCTGGATTATTCGAGATGTTCATGAGCTTCGGCCATCAGGCTTGTAAAATATTCTGTGGAGCCTTCTTCCTAGGAACGGGTCTTTTTTTATCTGCTTTCATTTTAAGTCCGCAAGATTTACGCATTATAAGACAACATCGCTTCCTTCAAGTGAGCGTTGTCTCAAGCTTGGCTCTGATTTTCTTCGTAGCCGCAGGTGGAACAGTTTACTTTGCTATCGCTTCATATTGGCTGGTAGGGGCTATGATTGGCGGAGTACTATGTTTGGAAGCTGGATATATGTTGAGGCTACGAATTGCATGAAAATATGTATATCGGAGACACTTGATGGGAGTCTTGTGGTAAAAAGTGAATGATTTTAACTGATTGCGCAATTACGGTTGGCACGCTAAATTAAAGTAGATGATGGCTGCGATTTTAAAACGGACGAGTCAATTTGGAATAGCGCTAATTAGCGTAGTTGCTTTTCTATTGGCTCAACAAGTATGCGCCATTGAAAATTTTCTTGGTACAGAAACTTCTCATGCTCATGCAGCAACCGATAGTCATCATTCGCATTCATCGAGCGATCACGACCATAACTCACACGATCACAACAATTCTAAAAGCAGCGATGATGCATGTTGTAAGAATGCACCCGCACTATTCCTGACTCAATCAGCAACAATTCAGCCCGAGAAACTATTTGTCCAGCTTAATGTCGTCTGTAGCCTGATCATCTCCCAATTTATATCTGATTATACACAGCAATTTGTTTATCAGTCGTCAACAGATCCTCCATATTTAAGACAGAATAGAAATGCTCTTGTTTCACTATCTCTAGCTCCAAACGCACCCCCGATTCCCGCTTAGCGCGCGCTATTTGCGCTGCGCTAATTTGCCAATCATCTTTTGCATGTTGTCCAGCATGCAGGGTGAGTAAATCTTGTTGGCTTTTGAATTTTCGCGGGAGAAAAAATGAATTTAAAAAGAAAAATAGCTGCTGTCTTACTCACAGTTTGTGTCGCGTTGTTCCTGCCCACTATCTTGATGGCTGACAACGATACCCAACACCGAGAACTTAGTCGGTTTATCACGCAGGTATTGGAGAATAACCGTGACTTGACATCCATTCGATGGATTATAAAGGAAGCGGAGGGAAAGCTTAAGCAATCTGGTCTTTGGCCTAATCCGGAGCTTGAACTGGCTAGAACTTCCGACCGAAACTATAATAATGAAGGTGAGTACACTGCCTCAGTAGGGTTCGTCCAAAAATTTCCTATCAGTGGCCGTTTAAGCAAGGCCAAAGACGTTGCAAGAGTAGATGTTGCACTTGCTCTAGCAGAGGTAAGAGAACTAGAGCGAACAGTTATCAGAGACGCATTAAAAGTTGCCTTCGAGCTGTGCGTTACTGAGAAGCTACTTAGCTATAACAGCCAATCAGAAAAAACACTCCAAGACCTGATAAAGATCTCAGAACAAAGACTAAAGCAGGCAGAAATATCAAAAGCGGATCTAAACCTAGAAAAGATTGAGCTTCAAAAAATCAAATTATCATCAGCCAATTTAAAGGTTGAGAAGCAAACAGCACTTGCTTCTATGAGCGCTCTACTAGGCGGTGCGCCAGCTAAAGCAATAAAGTTTTCGTGTCCCTTTAGTTCATATCTAGCACAATCATTTCTCCTTATTCCGGCAGAGCAAGCGATTTCACTAAGACCTGATTACCAGATTGCACAATTGGAACGAGACCGAGCGTCCGCAGAGCTTAGATTGGCAAAGGCACAGACGTATGAAGATTGGACCATTGGCTTTGGGTATGAGCGAGATGTCTCTAACTTTGATTTTGTTGGCGCGGAAAGACAGCGCGACGAGTTCTTGGGTTTTAGATTATCTATCCCTTTGCCTATATGGAATCAAAATGAAGGAAGAATAAATGAAACGAGGGCATCGCGCTCAAAAGCTGAAGCTCAAGTTGAAGCAGTTAGTGTCCAGATAATCAAAGAGATTGATTCTGCGCGCGCTAAGGTAGTCGGTCTAAGCCCTGTAATCGAGCAATACGAAAATGAATCGCTAAATCTTGCCGAACAGAACGTTAAACTCTTAAACCAAAGTTATCGTGATGGACTACTCCCAATAAGTGCGGTCATTCAGGGGCAACAACAGTTGGTAGATGTTCGCCAAAGTTACGGGAATACATTGCGCGAGTATCTTCTAGCAGTGGTCGAATTGGAATTTAGTTTGGCTGCCAATCCATTTTTAAACAGAGGGCAAAATGAATAAAACGCTTTATCTAAGACAGGCGATCTCTTTAACGATTCTACTTAGCATTACTTTGTTAAATCTCCCCATCGCTTTGGCGCATGAGGGGCACGATAAAGCACCTGGTGAGTCTGGAGAAAATAGTGTTGGAGGCCCCATCACTATCACACACGAGGCGAAGGAGAATCTAAATCTTGAAGTTAAAGAGGCAGAAATAAAAACCATAGATAGAAGTATCACCTTAATTGGTCAAATCGAAGCCATTCCGTCAAGACAGGCAGCGGTAACTAGTAGAATCTCAGGTCGAGTTACAGCTTTATATGTTAATGAAGGCCAGCAAGTAAAAAAAGGACAAGAACTTGTAGAGGTCGAAAGCAGACAGCCTGGAGAACCACCACCACGAGTTAAATATTTTTCGCCAATCGACGGTATTATCACTGATCGGCACGCGATCATTGGCGACACGGTGGAACCTGACAAGCACCTGATGGAAGTAGTTGACCTCAATGAAGTATACATCGAGGGACGAATCTATGAAGGCCAAGTCCCATTGATCAAGGTGGGACAGAACGTTCGGGCAGTCGTTGAGTCTTACCCAACCGAAACATTCAATGGCAAGGTAGAACTTCTCGGAGGCTCACTAGATCCTGAATCTAGAACTTTGAAAGTCTGGGTCAGAATATCTAATCCGAGTCAAAAACTTCGCCCAAACATGCGAGCCACTTTGCATGTTAGCTCAAGTGAACTTGCTCCGGCCATCGCGATCCCAAAAAGCGCAGTGCTGGGTGAGATGGGGCACTATTTTGTTTTTGTTCAATCTGAAGAAGGTCCTCTTACATTCGAGAGGCGGAACATTGTAGCCGGTGCAGGGGACGATCTATTTGTTGAAGTCATAGAAGGAGTGCTTCCTGGAGACAACGTCGTAACAGCTGGAAACTACCAATTACAGTACGTACCAGCAGCAAAGAAAAAAAACGAAAGTGAGTCATCTGAGCATGATACACCGCTCGTAAAAGAGGGCGGTTTTTCAACCGTTCAGACTTTTCTTGGCGTCATTATCGCTTTTGCTCTCGGTCTAGTCATACCGCGCATTTTAAAGGGAGCGAGGAACTGAATATGCTGAATTATCTGATTCGTTTCTCGCTCCAGAATAGGCTTTTTGTAGTCGCAGGAAGCTTTCTACTATTCATCTATGGCCTGTACACAGTGATTCACTTACCGGTGGATGTGTTTCCTGATCTAAATCGACCTACAGTGAATGTGCTTACCGAGGCTCCTGGTCTTGCTCCTGAAGAAGTCGAAGCTCTTGTTACTTGGCCCCTTGAAACGTCGCTAAATGGTGCGCCAGGAGTCCGTCGCGTCAGGTCTAGTTCTGGAATCGGACTTTCAGTCCTCTATGTTGAGTTTGACTGGGGAATGGATGTTTACCGAGCACGGCAGCTTGTCCAAGAGCGCCTTCAGCTAGCAGCTGAGAAAATACCAAATGGTATTACCCCTGTGCTTGGTCCAGTTAGTTCCATCATGGGTGAAATCATGTTGGTGGGTATTTCTAGCGAAGGAGGAAAAACGCCTCCAATAGACCTAAGAAGCATTGCTGATTGGACTATTCGTCAGCGACTTTTAACAATACCAGGAATATCTCAAGTAATTGCAATAGGTGGGGGCGTTAAGCAATATCAGATCCTTCCATCACCCGAAAAAATGGCAGCATTCAATGTCTCACTTCAAGAGATAATGGATGCTACAAAAAACTCTCAATCTAATACAGCAGGCGGCTTCATTGAGGGACATAATCAGGAAGCGCTCATTCGAAACATAGGAAGAACAACTTCGCTAGAAGACATCGAAAAAACAGTAGTTACTACAAAAAATGGTGTCCCAATCCTTCTTAGTGATGTCGCTACGGTTCAGTTCGGGAAGCAAACTATGCGTGGCGATGCAGGAGTAAATGGCAATCCAGCTGTAATTCTTTCCGTACAAAAGCAGCCTGGAATGGATACCGTGAGATTAACGAAGTTAATCGAGGATGCACTTCACTCGATAAGTGAGAATCTGCCCGCTGATGTAAGACTGGTTCCACTTTTCAAGCAAGCTACATTTATAGAAAGCGCAATCGGGAATGTTGAAGAAGCGCTTAGAGATGGAGCAATTCTTGTAACTATTGTTCTTGTACTTTTTTTGCTTAACGCACGGACTACTTTCATCACCTTAACCGCAATTCCACTATCGATGATAGTTGCGGCGATTGTATTCCGAATATTTGGACTTTCCATTAACACAATGACGCTAGGAGGACTGGCAATTGCCATTGGGGAAATGGTTGATGACGCCATTGTTGATGTGGAGAACGTTTTTAGACGGCTTCGTGAGAATCGTCAGAGCAATAATCCTTTGCCGGTCTTGCAGGTAATTTACGACGCATCGACTGAAGTTCGAAACTCCATAGTATATGCTACCATATTGGTAGTTCTAGTTTTTATTCCACTTTTTGCCCTCGGTGGTATAGAGGGCAAATTATTTGCGCCAATTGGAGTAGCCTACATAACTTCTATTATCGCTTCCCTGTTTGTCGCGGTAACAGTAACGCCAGCACTGTGCTCGTATTTACTGCCAAGCATGAAACGAATGGAGCATAAGGATGATGGATGGTTAGTAAAGCGACTTAAGAATTTCGATGAGCATGTTATTCTTAAATACTCCTTTCGACATCCAAGGATAGTTTTAGGCATCTCTGCATTATTAGTAGTTGGATCATTTTCACTCTATCCATTAATGGGAAAAGAGTTCTTGCCTGAGTTCAACGAAGGCACAGCTACTATAAATGTTTTATCTGCACCCGGCACTTCACTTTCTCAATCAAATCGCGTTGGACAGATTGCCGAAAAACTACTTCTAACAGTACCGGAAGTTGCATCAGTTGGACGCAGAACAGGTCGGGCAGAGCTTGATGAACATGCCGAAGGAGTTCACTACTCTGAAATAGATGTGGATTTCAAAGAATCAAAGCGTACACGTGAAGAAATTCTATCGGAAGTGAGAAATAAGCTCGATCAGGTTCCTGGAGTTGCTGTTAGCGTCGGACAGCCTATCTCACATCGGCTTGATCATCTCCTTTCGGGAGTTCGTGCACAAATCGCCGTTAAGATTTTTGGCGACGATCTAGAGCAATTAAGAGATACCGCTTCACAGGTACACTCACTAATGGGTGGTATCAATGGTGTGGTTGATCTTCAGATTGAAAAGCAGGTTCTCATGCCTCAAGTGCGAATCGAAGCTAATCGCGAAAAGGCGCAGCTTTATGGTGTGCAGGTTGGTCAATTAAATGAACTTTTGGAGACAGCATTAAATGGAAATGTGGTCTCTCAAATCCTTGATGGACAAAAGACAATGGATCTTGTTGTGCGCTATCCGGAAGAGGTTCGAAGTGGAGTATCAGCACTAAAATCGGCGCTCGTTGATACTTCAAGTGGAGCCAAAGTTCCGCTTGAGCTTCTTGCTAATGTAAGGGAAAGCAAAGGCCCAAACATCATCAATAGAGAGAATGTTAAGCGAAGAATCGTTGTCCAAGCGAACGTTTCGGGAAGAGATTTGGGCTCTGTTGTATTGGATATTCAGAAGCGCATTAGCAATGAGATAAAGCTTCCAAAAGGATATTACGTCAACTTTGAGGGACAGTTTCAGAGTCAGCAGGAGGCCACGAGGCTGATTGCCATCCTATCGATTATTACAGTGGCCGCAATGTTCCTCGTTCTTTACTCACATTTTGGCTCGGCACAAATCACTCTTCAGATCCTATTGAATCTGCCCCTCTCATTTATTGGAGGCCTAGTTCTTACCTACTTTATGGTTGGGAAGATTTCTGTTGCTACGCTTGTTGGGCTTATCACCTTAGCGGGAATAGCTTCTCGCAATACGATTATGATGATTTCTCACTACCTCCACCTTATGAAGTACGAGAATGAGAAGTTTGACCAGAAGATGATTATTCGTGGTTCGCTTGAGAGGCTTGTACCTGTGACAATGACAGCGCTTACCGCTGGTCTGGCGCTTATACCTCTAGTTTTGGCAGCTGGTGAGCCCGGAAAGGAAATTCTCTATCCGGTAGCAGTTGTCATCCTTGGGGGCCTAATCAGCTCAACTCTTCTTGATATGGCAGTCACACCAGTTGTGTTCTTTATGTTCGGGCGCAAGGCAGCGGAAAAGTATATTGCCGACGATCGAGAAATTAGTTTCAAGGAGTCAGAGCAAAAACCACTTTTTTAACTTTTAAAGGAGAAACTTATGAGAATGAAAATACAAAAGAAAAATCGGCCATTTACGGGGATGCCCATTTTGCTCGCGCTCTTGCTTATGAGCACCTCAGTTGCCTTGGCGCATGATGGCGAAGAGCATCAGCACGCAGATGCTGGCAAAGAACATACTGATTCACATAGTAACAAGTCTTCAATAGACGTGTCGAAGCTTACAGTTGTGGAGATAATGCAGAATATTTCCAAGGGTGAGGAAGAATTATCTAAAGCAATATCCGAAAAACGTCTTAGCGATGTACATGGAATCGCATTCAGCATTCGGGATCTGTCGAAGGAATTACCTAGCAAAGTTTCAGAAGACAGGCGTTCTCGTGTTGAAGGGACAGCGGGAAACATTGCACGACTTGCAGCTGAGTTGGACAACAGTGGCGATGCGGGTGATCAAACAAGAACAGAGAGTAATGCCAAGAAGCTAAACGGAGTTCTTAAGCTTTTGAAAGCACAAGTAGAGTAATTTGTATGGAGGAATGTTTATGATTTTTACAAAGCGCATTAGATATGTTTATTTTCTATTATTCACATTTCTTGCTGGTGCCGAGTTGGCCTTTGCGCACGGCGAGGATAAGCCGGGACCACATGGGGGCATAATCAGGATGCCCTCTGGGTTTCATAGTGAAGTTGTTCCAATGGATTCCAAGAGCTTTAAAGTCTATCTTTTGGATTTCTATTTCAAGGATCCGACGATTCAAAATTCCAAGGTCGATGGAACAGTTGAAATGGACGCGAAAAAGTTTCCAATCCAATGTCAACCGAAATCTAAATACTATGAGTGTACTATTCAGGGTGCTGACGGTGTATCAAGGGGAAAGTTGAAGCTGAGCACCGTGCGCGACGGTATGACAGGAGCAGAAATGACTTACAACTTGCCTTTGCAATTACATCAAGGTCATGAAAAACACTCCAATGCTCATAAAGATGGAGGTGAAAAATGAGAGCTATTCAATCAAGTGATCTAAAAGCATGTGGTCAACTATGTCTAGATTGTCTCCGAACTTGCAGCGAAACCATATCAAGCTGTTTATCTAAAGGAGGTGAGCATGCGAACGCACATCACATTACGCAACTGCTTGATTGCATTCTTATGTGTGAAACTACGGCTAATTTCTTGAATCGAGGTTCTGCGATCTCGTTAAAGATGTGTGAGCTATGTGCAGAGGTTTGTGATAAGTGCGCCGAGAGCTGTGAGGGGTGGGATGATGCTGAAATGGATCGATGTGCGGAGGAGTGTAGAAGCTGTGCAGATTGTTGTCGAAGCATTATCGGTTAGCCGGAAAGCCATCTTTTGAGTGTGTGCAAAGTACACAATCAGAATTAGCTGTGCTGAACTGCAAGCCAAATTTGTTGCTGCCGCAGGCGGCGATACATTGAATTGCCTCATCACAGGAATCTGTAAAATGTAGGAGCGATAAATCTTTCTTAGTGATTGTTTGCTCCGAGAGCAGCTTATCTTCAATCAACGATCGAAACGGTGTCCAAAAATCGAGTCCCATCATGATAATCGGAAAGTCTCTAATCTTTTTAGTTTGAATGAGCGTTAGTGTTTCAAACACTTCATCCAGTGTTCCAAATCCCCCAGGCAAGACAATAAAGGCATATGAATATTTGATGAGCATTATCTTTCTTACAAAGAAGTGCTCAAAAGTAATCCATTTGTCTAAATATTGATTATGATTCTGCTCCTTTGGTAATTTTATATTACATCCTATTGATTTGCCCGAAACATCACGCGCCCCACGATTAGCAGCTTCCATTATTCCTGGACCGCCACCAGTCATTACAGTTAGGCCAAGAGATGCAACACGTCGTCCAATGCTCCGCGCAAGTTCGTAATATCGATGGTCCTCAGCAAATCGCGCAGATCCGAATACGGTTACACATGGGCCAACTGAGCGGAATTTGAAGGAGCCAGTGAGCAACTCAAGCCATATGCAGTTTACTCGATGCAGGTCGTATAAAAGTGTGCTGGAACCTTTAAGAAAAGATTTCTCTCTATGGTCGCTACTATCCTTTCCCCAACTGTTAGGAGTGCTTGATGTTGAGTCGTTGAGAGCCTCATCCATAGAAGAGAAAATTAGTATGGTTTTTGGAGGCGTAGTGGGTACCGCACCACTACGCATTCCCCATAAAACAATTAAGAAGCACTTTTTTCAACGACATCACCTTCTTGATACCCACCTGTGACTTCTAGGGTTGCAACAGAGTAGTGGTCGTTCAACACTTCGGTTATTTTGCCGTGTCCTATCAATTTCAGTTCACAACTAGGAGCTTTCCCAACTCTTTTGCAGACGTTTCGAAGTACATGTATCGAATCTCCTGGCTTGACTTCGTTAATACCAAGACAGACATGAGCCACATCGTCAGTTAATTTCATTGCCACTGAGCCGCGATGAACTGCTGGGGCACACCCGCCTAACAGACCAGCAAGTAGGATTGTTGATATAGGGTTAATTTTCATAGTCTCTCCTTTATAGTTAAAAATACTTAATGATGTTTATACCAACCAATCCCTTTAATGTCGTTCCAAGAGGTAGTTTGATGGCAAAGATAACATTGTCGAACATCAGCATGCTCAATACCCGCTACTTTCTTCGATACCATCTCAAAATGCATCATATAGTGACTTGGAGGAGCCTGGTGACATTGCGAACATTCTCGCGAATTGGGAGAGGGATGACGAAACGAGCCGATGCTCCACTTGTTTGTGTTATGACAAGAGCTGCAATCATTGCCAAACAAAGAACGATGCCTGTCTTGATTGGAGTGACAACTCGCGCAATCTAGTTGCTTGTTCATTGTATCTGATGATTCGTGGTAATCAGGTTTAATGGATCTAAGAAATGAAATTAAGTCATCACTTTGTGATTTCTTGCTTATGTGCATACTCTTTGCAGCTAAAGTTAGGTGTGTGTGATCCATTTTAGTAATTGAGGCATTTTCTCCCAGGTGTTCGAAGTGGCACCCTGTGCATGTAGCAACGGAGCCATGAAAAGCAGTATTTTGTTTTCCTAAAAGTATCGAATTATCAGCGTGACATGTGACGCATTGATCTCTAGTTATTCCAACGTAAGGACTGTGACAGTCCTTACAGCTATCTTTCAACCGAGCATGAAACTTTGAAAGTTGTCCTGGTTCAACTGCCTTCGACCAGATCACCGGCAACGATTGGACTTCAATATTGTTAACGTACAAAGCCAGAATCGATAAAACACCAACTATGATGCAACCTATTGCAAGACGCATCATGGGAGCCACCTTAGACCGAAGTAAAAACTACTCCAAATATGCATGACTAGAAGAACTACGAAAACGATTGAAATTATAATGTGAAGGAGTATCCACTTACTAAAAACTGACTTAATGGTTGTATGGCTTTGAAGTGCATACTCAATGTCTGCGATAGATTCACTCAATGCGTAAGCGTTTCTGGCAAGTACGAGATCCTCAGGAAGCTTACTCTGCACGAGTGTAAATCTGAACTTACGAAGCGCCGCAATTAATGAGCCTTTTTCTGGATGCGCTGACAAAGTAGTTGCAACTTCTCTATAGCTTTGTTCGAGAATGCTAAGGTTTGTGCGTTTTTCCCTAACTTCCTCGGCAATGAAAGTCAGCAGGTATTGACCGACAAACCCACTAATGACAACTCCAAGCATTGTACCTATCAGCCATATCCCAAGAGGACTTTGAAATTTATGCCCGGTATGCAGCAGGGCAAAAATTGCGCCGAAAATGCCAGCGTAGATATGTACCCGAAGCACAAATCTCATTGAAAGATATTTCAATACGAGGCGT
>ERZ761607.496-NODE-496-length-68413-cov-13.830071_pt1 | contig 68413 bp, 64 predicted proteins | sample MGYA00511164_ERZ761607 | MGnify/ENA primary metagenome ERZ761607 (study PRJEB28899, sample SAMN02445080) | bioreactor sludge metagenome | biome: EBPR sludge | place: Australia: Brisbane, Thorneside Wastewater Treatment Plant | collected 2011-06-22 ...
GGCCAAGTCAGAAAAACCATGCTGTAGGGGTCCCGATCGAATCGGGACACGAGGCTAGTTGCTATTGCAAAAAATGGTAAGAGAATCGAGCCTCAACCTACAGGGAGCGCACAAAAAAGCCCCTGCAAACCAATTGCAAGGGCCAAGTCAGAAAAACCATGCTGTAGGGGTCCCGATCGAATCGGGACACGAGGCCAGTTGCTATTGCAAAAAATGGTAAGACAATCGATCCTCAACCTACAAGGTGCGCACAAAAAAGCCCCTGCAAATAAATTGCAAGGGCCAAGTCAGAAAAACCATGCTGTAGGGGAAGGGTTCGAACCTTCACGAGGCAGTTAGCTATTGCACAAAATTGTAGAGGAAGCGATCCTCAACCTACTGGTGGTCAACCCCAGTCGGTCCGCACGTCTGCGGATCGGCGTTATGCAACGTTTATCCTGGAATCCTCACCCCCGAGACAAGAGGGCATGTCTGCCAAAAATTTCATCACCCCACAGTGTATATCAGCCTGCGCTGAAAAAGAACTTGATAAATCAAAATTAAGAAAATGGCAGTTGCGTTCGATATATTTCAATAAAAATTTTGAAAATATGGAAAATATTCAAATATTTGTATAAATATTTGATGGATCACAAAAACCAACGGTCAAATGGCGGCAAAATTGAATCTTGACAAACTCGACCTCCAGATCATCCAGGCGATGATGGAAAACGCGGAGATATCCTATGCCGAACTGGGCAAACAACTCTTTGTCAGCGGCGGAACCATCCATGTCCGCATCAAAAAAATGCAGGAATTCGGCATCGTTAAAGGTACAAGACTTAATGTTGACCTCAAACTATTAGGCTATGATATCACGGCCTTCGTGGGCATCTACCTCGAAAAAAGTTCGCTTTACGACGCGGTGGCCAAAGAACTCATGAAAATCCCCCAAATCATCCGGCTGAATTATATCACGGGCAATTACAGTATGTTTATTGAAGTGGTGTGCAAAGACATCACGCAGCTTCGTTTTGTGCTGCACGACGAACTCCAGAAAATCAAAGGCATCGAACGCACGGAAACATTCATCTCGCTCGAAGAAGGTTTTAACCGCATTGTGCCCGTGGCGCCGGAGCATTGATCATCGCCCCTGCTCCCTGGCATCCATCGCGTCGCGCAACGCGTTGCCCAATATATTAAAGGCCAGCACCAGCAACATGATCGCCAAACCGGGAATGCTGGCCAGCACCGCGTGTTGCGTCATGATATACGGATAATGTTCGCGGATCATGCCGCCCCAACTGGGTTGCGGGGGCTGCACCCCAAGCCCCAGGAAACTGAGGCCCGCTTCCACCATGATCGCCGTCGCGAAATTTCCCGCGGCTACCACCATCAACGGGCCGCTGACATTCGGCAAGATATGCTTCCACATGATGCGGGCATGGCTGAAACCCAGTACCCTCGCGGCTTGTATGTATTCCATCTCCCGGATCGCCATGACCTGTCCGCGCACCAGCCTCGCCACATTCACCCACATCGTCAGCCCCACGGCCACAAATACCTGCCAGAAACCTTTGCCCAGGGCCAGCGTAAACGCGAAGACCAGCAATAAAGTGGGGATGCTCCAGCTCACATTGATCAGCCAACTGATTAAAGCGTCTACCCATCCCCGGTAGTAACCCGCCAGCATGCCCAGCAATAAGCCCAGCGATACGGAAATAACCACGGCCACCAAACCCACGGATATGCTCACCCGGCTGCCAATGATCACCCGGCTCAGTACGTCCCTCCCAAATAAATCGGTGCCCAGCCAGTATGTTCTTTTTGCCAGGTGCTGTTCCGGGTTAAACGCCGCGCCGCCGGTGATGGATTTGAGCGCGTACGCCACGGGAATGGATGTGTTTTCGTCTACCCATTGCCGTATGTGCAGGCTGTCGCCCTTCAGGGAATATCCCGCGATCGGCACCCATCGGTCTGTCGCCCTGCGGCCCGACCAATAAGCGGATATGCCCTGGTAACTGGAACTATCGCTGATGGGTACACGAAGAAATAGTTGTTGGTAACCCGGCCCCTGCGACTGGATCTCCACCGTTTGCCTGTCGGCATGGGGCGTATGGTCCGGCGCCAGCAGGTATGCGCATAGGGCCATGATGCAGGTCAGGGCGATAAAGCAGGCGGAAGTCATGGCGGGCTTGTGCTTCCTGATCCGGAGCCAGAGGTTTTTTGTGTATGATGCCTGCGCTTGCATGGGATGCCTGAAATTAACCAAACTCAACGAACCCTGCGCCCTTTCCATTCCGTGCGTCCCGTTGCGCCCAATACACCGATCAAAACGGTGTAGAGGATATGAAAGGGTTGCATGAGGGGAAACCAGCGCATCAATGGTTTTTTATGAAAGAATTCCGCGAGGGATTGCATAAAGGGCCATTCGAGCAGGCACTTCAATGATGTTAGCAAGAGGCACCAAAAAACAGGGTGGAGGCCGATGATGGCCTTTGTATCAACGAGTGCCCATATCCAGGAAAGCAGGAGGCTGAGGTTGACGAAATATACAAGGAGCATGACCGGGAGCAGTTTCCCGCCCATGATCTGCCCGGATTTTCCCGCCCAACGTATCCTTTGCCTGAAGAAATCCGTCAAACGGTCAACCGGCCTGGTTTCCACCAGCACGTCCCCCGATTTCAGGTAGCGGCATTGGCCGGGAAATGCGCGGTGGATTTTCTGCAGGAGAAAAACATCATCCCCGCTGGCCCGTTGCTCCACGCCGGAAAAACCGCCAACAGACAGGAATGCATGTTTCCGGTAGCTGAAATTGGCGCCATTGCACAAGGCAGGCGCTTTTTGCTGCATCCAGGCGCCCGTGATCCCTTGCAGGGTCATAAAATCGAGCGATTGAAACAGGTGCAGGAATTTCCGGCCGAACGAAGGATACACAGCATCCATTCTGTATGCAACCGGCATAACCAGGCAAATAACATCAGGATCCTGGTAGGTTGATGAAATATTCAACAACCATCCGCGTGGAAACAAACAATCTGCATCCGTCGTGACAATAATATCCGCGTTGGATTGCTGAATGGCCAAATCAATAGCTTTCTTTTTAAAGGCAGTTCCGGCTTCTTGACCATGAAGATGATCGGCCAGTTTCAGCAATCTTATGTCAGTGTATTTGGCATCGTACTCCGCGGCAATACCCGCAGTCCCATCCTCCGAATGATCATCCACTACAATAAACTCACGCGACCCCGCGGGGTAATCCTGGGCCAGTAATGAATCGAGGCAGGCGGCGATATTGGCTTCCTCGTTCCGGGCGGGGATGATCACGGCAATCCGGGGCCGGTAAGAGCCTTCCGGAACGGGCTTCCAACCGGGAATCGACTCCCAGGCTTTCTGCAAACGCCCCATCAATCCGGCATACAAAAGCAGCAAAAATGTCGTTACAATTAGTAGGATCAGCATGCTGGGAATAAAGATACCGGTCTGGCAAGGCACAAAAATATTTTTTTGGGAATTGGGGAAGATCTTTTTAATTTTATGAAGTTGCATAAACAACCGTATGCCAAACAACCAATTTAAGCACAGCGAGCTGTATAGCTTTATTACGGGCAAAGCCAGTACGGCAATCGCGCGCAGGCTGCAGAAAAAATTCAAGCAGCAGGGCATTGACATCACGATGGAGCAATGGAGCGTGCTGTATCATTTATGGAAGAACGATGGCATGAGCCAGCAGGCATTATGCGATGCCACGTTTCGGGATAAGCCCAGCATCACCAGGCTGGTCGACAACCTGGAGAAACTGAAACTCGTGAAGCGCGTGGCGAGTAAGGAAGACCGGCGCATCAACATGATCTTCCTCAGCATGGAAGCGCGTAACCTGCAGGAGCAAACCATGGAGCTGGCCAACGAAACCCTGAATGAAGCTTTGAAAGGCGTCACGCACGGACAAGTGGAGATTGCCAAAGAAGTGTTGCAGATGGTGTATGAAAACCTGAAATAAAAATCATTATAAAAAAATAAACCTGACCGATATGAGTACCACAACAAACCAGGCCGTGTTGCGCGGCGGCGAATGGCTGATCCGCGAAAGCGAACCATCAGACATATTCACGCCGGAAGATTTTAGTGAAGAAGAGCTGATGGTGAAAGATATGTGCATCCAGTTTTTGAAAACGGAAGTGCTGCCCATCATCGACCGCATTGATAAACTCGAGCCGGGGCTCATGCCTTCCCTGCTCGACAAGGCCGGTGAACAGGGCCTGATGGGTGCGGCGATACCCGAGGAACTGGGCGGACTGGGAAAGGATTTTATCACATCCACCCTGATCAACGAAGGGCTCGGCGGCGGTTTTTCATTCAGCGTGGCCGTGGCGGCTCACACGGGCATCGGCACTTTGCCCATCCTCTATTTTGGTACCGAAGCGCAAAAGAAAAAATACATACCCAAACTCGCGAGCGGTGAATGGAAGGGCGCATACGGGCTCACGGAACCGAACAGCGGCAGCGACGCATTAAGCGCGAAAACATCCGCGGTATTATCGGCCGACGGCAAACATTACATATTGAACGGACAAAAATGCTGGATCACCAACGGTGGTTTCGCGGATATTTATACTGTCTTCGCGAAGATCGATGGCGATAAATTTTCGGCCTTTATTGTAGAGCGCGGCATGGAAGGGTTTACGCAGGGCCCTGAGGAACATAAAATGGGTATCAAAGGATCATCCACCGTGCAACTCTATTTCCAGGATTGCAAGGTACCGGTGGAAAACCTGTTGGGTGAAGTGGGCAAAGGCCACATCATCGCGTTTAATATCCTGAACATCGGCCGTTTGAAATTATGCGCGGCCGCGCTGGGCGGAGCCAAAGGCATTTACAACGAAGTGGTGAACTATGCCAACACCCGCGAACAATTTAAAACGCCCATCGCGCAGTTTGGCGCCATCAAACACAAACTCGCGGAAATGGCCACGAGGATATGGGTGTCTGAAAGCGCCTTGTACCGCACGGCCAAATGGATCGACGATAAAGAAAAAGAACTTGCCGCCGCGGGCCAGCCTTTCAACGAAGCGTTGCTTGGTGCCGCGGAAGAGTATGCCATTGAGTGCGCGATGCTGAAAGTGGATGGCAGCGAAGTGCTTGATTTCACGGTAGATGAAGGCGTCCAAATACATGGCGGCAACGGGTTTAGCGAAGAATACCTGATCAGCCGTGCATACCGCGACAGCCGCATCAACCGCATCTTTGAAGGCACGAACGAAATCAACAGGCTGCTCACAGTGGATATGGTGTTGAAGCGCGCGATGAAAGGAAAGCTTGACCTGATGGGGCCTGCCATGGCTGTGTCGAAAGAACTGATGAGCATTCCCGATTTTGGGTCTGATGATGAACAGCCATTTGCCGCGGAAAGAAAAGCCATCGTCAATATGAAAAAATCCATTTTGATGACGGCCGGCGCGGCAGTGCAGAAGCTGATGATGAGCCTGCAGCAGGAACAGGAAATACTGATGAATATTGCCGATATGGCCATCCTCACTTTTAACGCGGAGAGCGCTTTGTTGCGTTTGATGAAAATGCAGCAGCAGAAAGGTGCCGCGGAGAGCGCCTTGTACGACGATGTGTTCAGGTGTTATTTGCAGGACGCGATGGACGCATTGCATAAAGCCGGCAGGGAAGCCATCAACGCGTTCGCGTCCGGCGATGAGCAGCGCATGATGTTGCTGGGACTGAAGCGGTTTGCTAAGCTGGCGCCATTCAACGGAAAGGATGCACGCAGGCGCATCGCGGAAAAAATGATCGCGGAAAACAGGTACGCGCTTTGATGCAAATGACCTGGTTCTAAACGTATAGATTTGGTTCGTGAAGCACGGTTATGGTACCTGCCTCACGAACCATCGCGTTTTTAAGAAGTATCTCATACATTATATAGTTATATGAAAAGTTTTTTTCTGTTTGTTTTATGCAGCCTCATCCTGTTTCAATCTTCAGCCCAGGTACAGGAGCTTGAGGTATTCAGAAAGAAACAGGCTTTTTTTATCCGTTACGACCAGGGCAAAACGGATTCCATTCCCAGGACTGAAGCTAACACCGCGAGGTTGCGGAAGGAACTCGAGGAATCATTTCTTCAGTTTGCCACCCACCGGCAGTCCTGTAACCTGGAGAACCTGAAAGCGAACAGCAAGGGCCGCAGCGGGAGCAGTTATTATTTTGATACATACAGTTACAGCATGAGCGAACTGTACAGGGAATACGGTATCCGTTCCAAAACAAATAATACCAATTACATGATCGGTTTTTATGGTTTGTATGATTACAGCCGCCCCGATTTTGCCGCTCTTTTTATCCAACCGTTCAAAGTAAGCAGTCAATCATATCTCGTCTATTCGTACAGCCTAAACGGACAGGGTTTATATTTCATCAAAGATTCTGCGACCAACCAGATCGTCTACAAGGGACAGTCATTGAGCTCATCCGCTGCGATTCATGTTTTTAAGGAGATCGATCAACGGCATTGTATCATTGTAGAGGACCTTGGAGATCTTGGCCGGCGCGCACTTGTACTGCAAAAAACAAATGCCGGGTTGAAAGCTGTTCCGGCATTCAAAGGGAATGAAATTGATCAGGCTGCAAATAATTTTAAAAAGAAAGTTTACAAGGAGAAACGCATGTATATGTGGTTGGCAAGCAACCGTGGCTTGTCTGTTGGTTATGGTACAAAGTACGTGACCATCGGATTTGATGAAAGCAGGAATGCGATATTTTTCAGGAAATATATGAATGAGTCAAAGGGAGAGATCAAGTTGGTTGAAGCTATTTGGGATGGTAATAAGTTTGAGATGGATGATTGTTATTTAGGCGACTACCTTGATGACAGCCCGGTGCCGATGCCCGGCTGATATCATGTACGGTAGTTGATTTGTATAATTTTTCGCCGGGAAGGATTTAAGTGATTATTTGCCGTGCTTCGTGCCGCCATGGTTCGTGACTCACGAACCATACCATACAATCGCCATGGATCGTGTCTCACGAACCATACCATACAATCACTCGCCATCGTTCGTGTCACACGAACCATATCATACAATCACATTACCTTCACAGTATGCAATCTTCCGATATTGAAAAGCTCCGGCAGTTCACCAACGCCATCTCCCCATTGCCGGACCCGGAATGGCAGGCTTTTTCCTCCGGCTGGCAGGAACTCACGGTTAAGCGAAAGACCATACTGACCATTGCCGGTGAAACCGAACGTTACCTGTATTTTGTAACCGAAGGGGTGCAGCGGGCTTTTTTTCACAAGGATGATGGCCGTGAAGCAACGATTGTGTTTACCTATGCACCATCTTTCAGTGGCATCGCTGATTCTTTTCTTACCCAAACAGCTTCTTTATATTTCCTAGAAACACTCACGGCAAGCCGTTTTCTAAGGATGCATTACGACAGGTTCAACGAACTCTTTCATTCTTCCCCTGTATTACAATCATTTTTTTTCTCGGTCACGGCCATGGCCTTAAAAGGCGCGCTCATGCGGCACGTGGAATTACAGTGCTATACAAACGAGGAGAAATTCCGTGAACTCCTTCGGCGCAGCCCGCATATACTTCAACTGGTGCCACACAAATATCTTGCTTCTTACCTGGGTATGGACCCCACCAATTTCAGCAAGCTGATCAACCAGGTCAGGATCTGAAATCTTGGTAAAAACCAAAAAAGGGCTAATGCATGCTTTGCATCTTTGTGCCATAAAATAAAGATGTATGAAAAAGTTTAACAGTGAATCGCTGATCAATAGCCTGGGAGCCGACCTCGGCGAGATCATCCTGCAAAGCGGCAAACTGCAATCATTACCTGTGTCTAAACTTGAATATTCCCCCGGGCCCGCGAGCTGGAGCATCGCGCAGGTGCTCGAACACCTCAATGTATATGCCAGGCATTATATCACGGAGATAGAAAAGAAACTGCATTTTCACCACACGAGCCCTGAAGAAAATTTTCGTTCGGGATGGTTGGGAAATTATTTCAGCAACCTCATGAAACCCGCTACAGGCCAGCAGCCTGTGAAAAAAATGAAAGCCCCGAAAAACGCGCTGCCTTCCGCCAGCCCTGATGCCAAAGCCATGCTGGAAGAATTCATCGCGCATCAACACCATCTCTCCAACCTTTTGCAAATCAGTCGCCATGCCAACCTCCGCAAAATCAGGGTGCCCACATCACTAAGCAGTATGATACAATTGAAGCTTGGCGATACTTTCAGGTTTGTGATCGCGCATGAGCAAAGGCATTTTCAGCAAATACAAAGGCTTGTTGATTGTTCTTCATAAATTCACATGTACATGTGATTGACCGCATCCGCGACTGCCGATACCTTTGCCGCACCTTAGTTCAGTAGCCAGCCTTGAAAACGAACCTATAGTATTGTCCATCTTAAAACAACCAACATGAAAAAAGCTCTTTTCATCCTGGCAGTGCCATGCCTGATTGTGGCCTGTGTGGGAAACAAAACCGAGGAGAAGAAAGACATGGCCCAGGTTCCGCTTACAGACCCTGACCTGATTGCAAAAGGAAGGTACCTGGTAGGGATTACGGGATGCCATGATTGCCATTCTCCAAAAATCATGACGGCACAGGGCCCCGCACTTGATACAAGCCGTTTGTTGTCGGGCCATCCGTCCGACATGCCGATCGCGCCTTACGATACCACGACAACCAAAAACTGGGTATTGTTCAACATGAACCAGTCGGCCATCAAAGGCCCATGGGGTATGTCGTTTTCCGCCAACCTAACGCCTGACGACACCGGCATTGGCAACTGGTCGGAAGAGCATTTTTCCAATGCCTTGCGTAAAGGGTATTTCAAGGGGCTTCCCGGCGGACGGTTATTATTACCGCCCATGCCCTGGCAGATGTATGCGCAAATGCACGATGAAGATGTACGCGCGATTTTCGCATACCTCAAATCTATTAAGCCCGTACGAAACATAGTACCGGCGCCAATCCCGCCCGGCGCGTAATACACCGGTCGCCATGAAAACAAGGGAAGCGGTTCATTAGCGAAAGTGGTATATGCATTTTTACTACTTTTAATGATGAACCGTTTTTTATTTTTCCTATTCGTATCACTTATACATGCTTTCGCGCTCCAGGCACAGGATCAAAACAAGCCTTTCATCAAACTAACCGATCCGTTGAAGGAGGTAAACCAGGTACCATCGCCCAGGCGCTTCATTGTGGGCAGTACCTGTAAAACATGTACACTCAGCATCAATGGACAGGATATAAAAGTGTATCCAACCGGTGCGTTCGCGTATGCATGCAAAATAGATTCCGGCAAAAATGAATTTTTGTTACAGGCGAAGTCAACTACCGGTAAAGCGTACACGAAAAAAATCATCTATCAATACACGCCGCCGTCCCCGGAAAAATCCGTAACAACGGTTTCTATTGAAAGCATCCAAACATATCCGTCAGGCAACCTGGTGCTCCGGCCCGGGGATAAGATTGGTTTTCGGGTGAAAGCCTTGCCCCGCTCAAATGTTACCGTGTTGGATGGCTGGCCTTTGTATGAATTGCCCGACTCGCTTACGGGTGGCATACAGGGGATTTACCAGGGAGAGTATATCATTCAGCAAGGAGATGGTTTTTCATCAAGAAAAATTTCGGCGGAGCTCATCTCGCCCGACAGCCAGCGCATCCGGAAAGAGCTGCAGGCAACCATCACGGTGATGACAGACAGCATGCCCAATGTGGCGATCAGCAAGGGCAGGCTGGCGCATTTATTATATGGATTGGGAGACGACAGGCTGGGTGGGGCAAAAATCGGGTATATCGATAGCCTGGTTCGGTTGTCTGTGATTGGTAAGGTCAACGACTTATGGAAAGTGCAACTGGCGCCTACGCGCACGGCTTATATTCCTGAGGAACATGTGTCGCTCATGCCCAAAGGCATTTTAGCGCCAAAATCCCTTACTGGGAAAATCAGGGCATATACTGATTCGGCCTATGATTATGTGGAACTGCAACTCTTCAACCGCTTGCCGTACCAAAGCCTGCCGCAAAACAACCCTTCGGCCATTGTGGTTGATGTGTTTGGCGCCACCGGCAATACCAACTGGGTCGATCAGTTATCCGCGTTAAAGTCGATTTCCCAGATAGATTATGAACAAATTGCTGATGATATTTTCAGGCTGAAAATTTATTTATCGGACCCGCAACATTGGGGGTATTCCATATATTATAAGGATCAAAACCTGGTCATCCGCGTCAAACCTCAGCCAAAACTGCTTGATTTGTCAAATTTGTTGATTGCGATTGACGCGGGGCACGGAGGCAGGAACACCGGTGCCGTGGGCCCAACCGGTGCTATTGAAAAAGACATCACGCTGGCCCTCTCATTAAAACTCAGGCAGGCCCTTGTAAGAGAGGGCACCAGGGTTATGATGACCAGGGATAAAGAGATGTTTTATGATAATAAGGAGCGGATACTCCTGTATCGCGACAGCACACCCGATTTGTTGCTAAGCGTTCACCTGAATTCATCGGCAGACCCACTAACGGTAGGGGGTACCAGCACTTTTTACCGCTATCCGGGTTTCAGGCCCTTGAGCAGGCATATCCACAGCCGTTTGCTTGAACTTGGCCTTCGTGATTACGGCAATAACGGCTCCTTTAATTTCATGCTGAACAGTCCGACCGAATACCCCAACGCCTTACTAGAGTTATTATTCCTAAGTAATCCTGAAGAAGAGATGCTGATCCTCGATCCTGCATTCCAGGACAGGCTGGTGGAGAAGATTGTATTGGGGTTGAAGGATTTTTTGCAGGAGGCAGCAAGAAAATAATTTTACATCATCCCATCTTCATCACCAATGGCAGGATGAAATATGAAAACAGCGTAACGAGGATGATCGAGATGATGTTCATCACCAAACCCGCTTTGAGCATATCTTTCAAACGGATATGACCGCTGGAGAAAACAATGGCATTGGGCGGCGTGCCCATCGGCATCATGCTGGCACAGGTTGCGCCGATTGTCATGGGGAGCCCAAGCTGAAGCGGGTCAATGCCCAGGGCCACAGCCATCGAACTGATCACCGGCGCCATCACAATAACCTGTGCCACATTGCTCATCACTTCACTCAAAAACACCGACATCACGGTAATCAATAATATCAGTAAAAAAGTATTCCCTGTCGCGTACGACGACATGAACTGTCCGAGCTGATGCATCAGTTGCGCTTCTTCCAATGCTTTGGCCAGCGCGATCCCCCCGCCAAACAGTATCAGGATGCCCCAGGCCATCTGGCTGGTGTCCTTCCATTCGAGCAGCGCGGTTTTCACCGGCTTGCTGGTTTCGGAACCCGAGGGTATCATAAACAACGTGATGCCGCCGGCCATGGCAATCATGCTGTCATCCAGTGCAAACAGGGTTTGCATGCCATTCAGGATGTCTTTGCCAGTCCATAACAGTACCGTACACACGAAAACAACCAAAACCCTTTTTTCTGGTTTCTGTAAAGGGCCCAACGCTTTCAATGATTCCCTGATATACAGCCGGCCTTCTTCGCTATGCCGGATATGATTGGGGAATAGCCATTTGGTGCTGACAACATATAAGCAGCCAAACATCAGGAACGACAAAGGCATAAAAACCATCATCCAGTCGGCAAACCCGATACTGTATTGAAAACGGTCTTGTATATGCGCCACATAGGCCACATTGGGTGGTGTGGCGATGATGGTGCCAAATCCAAAATTGGATGCATACGCGATGCAGAGCATGAGCACCGTGGAGAAATTCCTGATGTTCTCTCCGGGCCTTGCATGCTCCTGCAATACATGTATCACAGACAGCGCGATGGGGAACATCATCATGGTGGTAGCCGTATTGCTCAGCCAGAAGCTCAGGAATCCGGTGGAAAGGATAAACCCAAGGATGATGCTGTTACCGTTGGTGCCTGTTTTCAGGATGATGCTGAGGGCGATTCGTTTGTGCAGGTTCCATTTTTCAATAGCCAGCGCGATCAGGAAGCCGCCCATGAACAAGAATATCATGGAGTCGGCATACGATTTCGTGACGTCTTTCACCGGGCTGATGCCGAGCAGGGGAAACAGCACTATCGGCACAAGGGCAACCACAGGCAGGGGCAATGCTTCGAGTATCCACCAGGAAACCATCAGGGCGGCAACGGCCAGCACCATGTTGGCTTTAGCTTCTTGTTCAAGCGGGTTGCCAAACAGGATCAACAAAAAGAACAGGAGGCCCGTAAGCAGCGCGAGTTCTTTTTGGTATGTGCGGATGAATGAAAGCATTTGCCTTATCCGCTCAAATTACATTCATTTACAGATATTTTGAAAATGCGATACGCATATTTTGGTATATGTGGGATTGACGCGAATGGTTATTTTTACGATTATGTCAGCGCATAAAAAAGTGATTTGTATTGTGGAAGATAAGTCGGACCTCCGGGAGGCCATGAACCTGATGATCCAGGTGTCTGATAAATACCTGCTTGGCGGAAGCTATGCCAACGCGGAAGAAGCCCTGAAGGAAATACCTGCTATCAGGCCCGATGCGGTATTGATGGACATCAACCTGCCGGGCATCAGCGGGATCAGGTGTGTGAATGCGCTCAAGAACCTGTTCCCGGAGATGTTGTTCATGATGTGTACGGCTTATGAAGACAACGATAAAATTTTTGATTCATTGAAAGCGGGCGCAAGCGGGTATATCCTGAAAACTGAAGGCCCGGAGCGGATTTTGGAGGCTTTGGAAGACATGATTGCCGGCGGCAGCCCGATGAGCAGCACGATTGCCCGCAAAGTGGTGGCCAGTTTTGTGAAGCAGGATAAGGAGAACGCGCAGATTGAAACGCTGAGCGACAGGGAGAAGATGGTACTCGAAAAATTATCGGAAGGCCTGATTGGCAAGGAAGTGGCCGACCAGTTGAATATATCCGACGGCACGGTGCGTAAGCATATTCAAAACATCTATAAGAAATTGCAGGTGAACACCAGGGTGGAAGCCATCAATTTATTCCTCAGGCGATAAACGTTTATGCGGCACCGCTATCGTACATTTGTTTCAGGCTATTTTAATCAGCCCATCATTTCCCCGGCACATGAACCTTCGTTTTGACGAGATATTTACGTTTTTCTTTCAGAGCATCGGCATGTTTATGTCGTTGTTTTTTTTCATACAGTATTTCATCAACGGAAAAAAAGACCATCTCTTTTATGCCTTGTACCTCGCTACGCTGACATTGTATTGTTTTGTGGCGATGCCCGAATATTTTTTTGATGTGGTGGCGGGCGACCCGGTATCGGAAAGGCCTTACGATATTTATAAAAGGCCTGTGCAGTATCTCAGCAGTATTTTCTATACATATTTTGTACTTCATTACCTCGGCTTACACGACCCCAAAGACAAGCTCAGGCGGATTTTCAATGCATTGCTGATATTATATGTTGTAGCGGCGATAGTATTTTTTATCCTGAATTTGTTATGGATCAACTATGATCCCGTTTATTTTGTATTGAGCCTGCTGCTCATGCCGGTGCAGGTGTATGTGCTGGCTGCCATGTTCCGTAGTAAGATACCGTATTCATCCTTTATTATTTGGGGCAGCATGATCACCATTACGGGGAGTTTGGGATCATTGGTCATGACCATTTATGTAAAAACCAATGTAGCGGCGACAGATATCACTAATTACCATATTTTCCTCCCTGCACAGTTGGCTACCTTGGTTGATATGTTTTTATATTCCATAGCCTTGCAGAAAAAGCTGGCCGATACGGAGAAGTCCATGATCAATATGGCTTTCCAGCGCCAGCAGGCCATTCTGCTGGAACGTGAGCGGATTATTGGCGACTTGCATGATGATGTGGGTGGTGGGTTGAGCAGCATCCGGATGATGAGCGACCTGATGGTTGGACAGGGCAACCTGGGAAAACAGGAAACGGTATTTGCCCGGAAAATTTCCAATACGGCGCGTGAGATCGCTCAGCGGATGCACACCATTATATGGAGCCTGAACCAGGAGAACGATAGGGTAGATAATTTTGTGGAATATGTGCGTCAGTTCGGGTTAGGGTTTTTTGAGGGATCGCCAGTGAAGTTTGTATTTCAGGCGAATGTTGACCATGTAAGGGATTTGCAGATCAGCGGGGCATGGAGAAAAAATTTCTTTTTGATTATCAAGGAAGCCTTGCATAATATATTAAAACATTCCGGCGCTACGGATGCGAAGGTTATCATTGATGTTTTTAATGGCAACATGCGTGTGTTGATATCTGATAATGGTAAAGGGTTTACGCCGCTGGCATCAGATCAATTGCATTCGTTCAGCAACGGGCTGCGTAATATGCATAAGCGCGCCGAGGAGATTGACGGCAGCATCCAGTTTCGGAAAGTCAATGGCACAACCATTGAGGTTGTAGCGCCGATGAAGTAGGAGGATGTTATTGTAAGATATGAATGAATGTTTGTTGGGTTATATGATTATTCGTAATTAATTTGAATCCGTAGGATTCATACAACTATAGCGGTAAAATAATTATTACGTTCGACCCCGTCGGGGTCGTACCTGGCATTTTCGCTTGTCTTAAAAATATTAATTTCTTTAGGGATCTGATATTTGTGATTGAACCTAATTATCCAATTATCATTAGTGAACAGGCAACCAAATAATTCAATTATTTGTTGCTTACATTTACATTGAAATAATTATTCAATCTACCAGACACACATGAACCAGATCATAGATGAATTCAACGACTATCGGTCACGCATGAACGAAGTTATTTTGTCGAAAGACAACCTCGTGCTCAAGCGCCTCTGGAACCTGGATGCCAACACCTACGCGCCCGGGGCGCTCGACGTAAAAACAAAAGAACTCCTGGGCCTGGTGGCGAGCATGGTCCTCCGATGCGATGATTGCATCAAATACCACCTGGGTAAGGCATGTGAACAGAAAGTGACCACGGAAGAACTCTACGAAGTGTTTGCTGTCGCCAATATCGTTGGCGGAACCATCGTCATCCCGCATACCCGGCGCGCCGCGGAATACTGGGAGGCATTGCAGCAACAAAACAACCCTTCAGGCTCATAGTCGGCCCTCTCGTAAAAAAAACAGACCTTTGCAGGGCATGGATACTTCGAACTTTGTTGACCAGATAAAAATATTTTGCCGTAGTGGCCATGGAGGTGCGGGCAGCCGCCATTTCCTGCGAAATAAACTCACCGCCAAAGGTGGACCCGACGGTGGGGACGGGGGCCGCGGCGCGCATATCATCCTGAAGGGCAATTCGCAACTCTGGACCCTCCTTCACCTGCGATATCATAAAAATATCCTCGCCGAAAACGGCGTCCCAGGCAGCGGCAATAATTGCACCGGCCGCAATGGAAAAGACATCATCATCGAAGTGCCGCTTGGAACCATCGCCATTGATGAAGAAACCGGAAAGAAAGAAGCGGAAATTTTGGAAGACGGCCAGGAAGTCATCCTCCTGCATGGCGGCCGTGGCGGACTTGGCAATTCCCATTTTAAAACGGCCACCAACCAGGCACCCGATTACGCGCAGCCCGGTGAACCCGGCGAAGAAGGGTTTAAGATCCTCGAGCTGAAAGTGCTGGCCGATGTGGGTTTGGTAGGATTTCCCAACGCCGGGAAATCCACCCTTTTGTCCTGCATCACCGCCGCCAAACCAAAAATCGCCGATTACGCGTTTACCACCATCGTTCCCCAACTCGGAATGGTGGAATACCGCGACGGCAAAAGCTTCTGCATGGCCGATCTCCCGGGCATCATTGAAGGCGCTGCGGAAGGCCGCGGCCTCGGGCACAGGTTCCTGCGCCATATTGAACGCAATGCCATCCTGTTGTTTTTGATTCCCGCCGACAGCGCGGGACATGCCAATGAATTCAATATCCTGCGCGACGAACTGGAGAAATACAACCCCGACATGCTCCAGAAAGATTTCGTCATCGCCATCAGCAAATCCGATATGCTGGATGATGAACTGAAAAAAGCCATTAGCCAGGAACTGCCGCCGCACATTCCGCATATTTTCATCTCCTCCGTTACAGGGTATAACCTGCAGGCTTTAAAAGACCTGCTCTGGCAAACACTCAATAAGCCAAGCGAGGCTTAAGGATAGTGGTTTACAGGCGATTGTACAGATAGAAAAATTTGAACATATCTGGATGCATTAGTATATTTATGTATCCAAATAACCCGTTACCTTGACTAACTTATCCGGCCTGACCAGGAATTTCCTGACCCGTCTGATGTTGGCAGCCTTGTTGCCCTGCCTCTATGCTTGTCCGTACAGCTCCCGTTTCAGCCTTGACGCAGAACCACAATTACCAATTGAAGACGACTTCATGGGTAAGTGGGCGGTAATGATACAGACATACGACAAGTCTGAAATCCCGGTGAAACTGATTATTGACAAATACACAGACTACGAGTACCAACTGGTCTTTGTCGGCGACTGGCACCTTATGGCGCCAAGGCGTGTACCCTTTACCGATAGTATCAAAGGCACGGGGTTTATCAGCCAGGTGGGTGATAAAAGGTTTTTCAATGTGAAACTGAAAAACGAATATTATATCGCCGAAACCTTTGTCAAAAACGGGAAACTCAGTTTGTTGCCGCTGCGCGACCATTTTACCAACAAGCTCATTAAAAAGCAAACAGAATTAAGGGCTGAGCTGGAATGGCATTACAACTACAGGATTAAACCCATGTATGATGAATCATTTTGCCTGAAAGACATGGAGCGCGTGCATTAGGGCCAGGTTCGTAGCTTTGTTCAACAATATTTTTGCAGAAACGATTGCATATGCCACAAACGAAAATAGCCGGCATAGGTTACTATGTACCGGCAAATATTGTCAGCAACAACGACCTGACGAAATACATGGACACATCCGATGAATGGATCCAGGAGCGAACCGGAATCAAAGAGCGCAGGTATGCTGATCGCACCGGTGAAACCACCACCACCATGGGTGTGGAAGCGGCCAGGATTGCTATGGAGCGGGCAGGCGTAACCGCACAGGATATTGACTTCATCATCTTCGCCACCTTAAGCCCCGATTATTATTTTCCCGGATGCGGCGTTTTGTTGCAACGAGCCATGCAAATGCGGGAAATCGGCGCGCTTGATATCCGCAACCAATGCAGCGGTTTCGTCTATGCCTTATCGGTAGCCGACCAATTTATTAAGACGGGCATGTATAAAAACATACTCGTGGTGGGCAGTGAAAAGCATTCGTTTGGGCTCGATTTTACCACCAGGGGCCGCAATGTTTCCGTCATTTTTGGCGATGGCGCCGGGGCCGTCGTGCTTCAGCCAACAGATAATCCCGGGCAGGGCATACTCAGCACGCACCTGCACAGTGATGGCGCCGACGCGGAACTGCTTGCCATGTACAATCCGGGAACACATGCCAACCATTGGAAGGAAACAGCATACGCGCATTTCAATGAAGCGCCCATTGGCGATATGTTTCTGAGCCACCGGATGATAGATGATGCGCAGATTTTTCCATACATGGATGGACCTGCCGTATTTAAAAAAGCAGTGCTGAAATTTCCGGAAGTGATCATGGAAGCCTTATCAGCAAACGGCTTGCAGCCTTCAGATATTAACATGCTCATTCCGCACCAGGCCAACCTGCGCATATCGCAATTCGTGCAGCAGAAAATGGGCCTGCGCGACGACCAGGTGTATAATAATATCCAGCAATACGGCAATACAACTGCAGCATCCATACCCATCGCCCTTTGTGAAGCGTGGGAAAAAGGACTTGTCAGGGAAGGCGACTTGGTTTGCCTCGCGGCCTTTGGCAGCGGTTTTACCTGGGGTAGCGCATTGATTCGCTGGTGAGATTGATTAACTTCGGCCATGTCGCGGAAACTCCTTTTTTTTATCAACCCTATTTCCGGCAATGGAAAGAATGCATCCGTTGCAGCCTTGATCCATAAAAACATGCAGTCGGCCAAACTCGACTATGTTATCCAGGACACCAGGAAGGACGGGCGCTACGATTTCCTGCCCGAACTGATCCGCGCGGAAGGCTTTACCGATGTGATTGTTTGCGGGGGAGATGGAAGCATCAACCAGGTGGGCGCTTTTTTATTGGACCTGCCGGTGCAAATCGGGATCATTCCGCTTGGTTCGGGTAATGGACTGGCGCTCGCTGCCGGAATATCCAGAAAGCCGCAAAAAGCGCTTGACATCATCATTGCCGGCCATGCTTCCCGCATTGATGCCTTTAGGATCAACGGGCGTTTTAGCTGTATGCTTTGCGGCCTTGGCTTTGACGCGCAGGTGGCCCATGATTTTGCAAAGCAATCTACGCGCGGCCTATCAACGTACGTAATACAAACCATCCGGAATTTTTTCAAAAGCCCCGATTATCCATTTACGGTTATTGTTGGAAATACACATATTCAAACCCGCGCATTCTTTATCAGTATCGCCAACAGCAACCAGTTCGGTAACCGCGTGACCATCGCACCGAAAGCCAGCTTATCCGACGGCTTGCTCGACGTGGTTATGGTAAAAAAGACAAACCGGTTCCTGATGGTGTTTTCATTGCTACGGCAGATCCGGTACGGGCGGTTGCAGGAAACTATCGGTGATGAATACTCGAAAAAGCAAGTACAATATTTCCAGTCATCCGAATTAGAAATAAAAAACCCGGAACTGGCGCCATTGCATATTGATGGGGAAGCGGTACCTACAGAAAGTTCATTCAGCATTCACGTGATCCCTTCGGCCCTGAACCTCATACGACCGGCCTGAATCAGGGTTTGAGAAACGGCATGAGTTTTTTCAGCGACTCCTGGTTTATCTCAGACTGGAACGAATGTATGATGTCCCTTTTTTCGCGTGCGGTGAGGTGAAAGTTAAGCGCGGCGCCCTTTTCAGGCTTTTCAGGAATATACATAAAGCTGATGCGGTGCAGGTTAATGTTATGGTGATCTTTAAAATAACTGAACTGGTCTTTTTGAAAATAATCCTGCAGCTTGAACCAATTGTATTGCAACATGGTTCCGGGCGATACAATCATGTCGCTGACTGATTTTGTTTCAAAAGGGTTCTGCCAGTTATCGTTCTGCCTGTCGCGGAATTGCAGAATGACGATCCCCGAAGTGTTTTCCATAATCCAGTCGTGAAAATAATCTAAAAACCGGAGGCTGGTTTCCTGTCCGAAATTATCCCTGATACCCGCGTCCATCACATCCACAACAGGATCTGATGGGAGCCAGACATTGGGCAACACATAAGGGAATGTGGCATTCATCCTGAGCGCCGTGAGCACACGCAGGTTGTCGGGTTCCTGCTTGTGGAACATCGCCCGGAAATCAACCGCATCGGGGCTTGACGTACTGTCATCAATATCGCAGAAAGGCTTCATCATATACCGCACCGGTTGTGAACTGATCACCAGTTTGCGCCCGTCGCTTTTAATGACGGAGTTAAAGAATATCAACGGGACCCTTGCTTCGCGCTCATCTTCCGCCATATCTTTCAGTTGTATATTCAGGAGGTTACCACTGTTATCGGCAAGTTTTTTCTCAAACGCGTAGCCCCGATCTTTTAAATATGTTTGTTTACCCACATTGAATTTCTGCACCGGCGCGAACAAATCGCGCGCGATCATCGAAGTGAAGACGGGATTGAGCAGGTCGCGGGAGATGCGGTCTGTATGTTTGGGATGGTAAATATTGAGGGATGGCTTACGGGTGATTTTTTGCCGATACAACTCACGGTAATAGGTAGCCGCTAACATGCCGCCACTGGCCCCGCTGATCAGGAAGGTCCTGTTCATGAGTTCACCCTGGCTGATGCTATCCAGTTTCTGCAGGCTGTTCATCACAAAAGCCGCGCTGCGCAACCCGCCTCCGCTCACATTGATAAAGATCATCACTGGCTTCTCCGATTTCTGGCGCGCTTTCCATTTTTCCAGGATACCGATCATATGCGCTTTATCGGCCTCTATATCTTCTTTGCCGCTGAGTGCCTGCAATGCTTCTTTATTGTATTGAGGGCGTTCGTTTTTATTGCTGTAATTCAAACCATATGCTTTGTTCCTCGGATCAATCAATTCATATTTATACAGGATATTGAGGATGCCAAACAATACAATGGCCGCGGGGAGGCTCCAGCTTTGCAAAAAATAGGTAAGCGCGCCGATCACGGCGATCATGATGGCTAAGAATACCAGGATGCTGGCTGCTGCAGGCATTTCAAAAAACCGGTTCTCAGATAAATAGCCAATGATCACTAAAAATAAAAAAGCCAGCAGGATACTGGCAATAGCCGCGATGTGGTGGCGTTTAAAAATCGTATCAATATAATCCTGCCGGTAATGCCCAACTTTCCGGGCTTTTTTTATCCTCAGCCGGCCGCTGATATAATAATTAACTTTCAGCCCAAATTCATCTTCCAGTTGCGTTTTCTCCGCAAAGGTTTGATAAAATCGAATGGGGTCGGAGATGATGGGGGCAAGTGATTTGACGATGCGTTTTTCCGCGCCGAAAAAATATAAAAAGGAAATCAGCAATGTGGCTATGATGCCTATGAGGAGCCCGCTCATGATGATGAGGATCTCCCGTTGGGTCATCAGTTCTTTATAGTCATCGAACCTGTACAAACGCACCAGGTAAAAAATGATGAAGATGAGCGGCAGCAACGCGTTGTTGATGCAATACTTCATGAATGGGTTCGCGGTGGTGGCCAGGAATTTGAAGCGCTTGGTATGCAGGATAAAGGTGGTGACGTTCCAGCTCATGATAAACACGCCCAATGCAAAACCTGTAATCAATGAGCCGAGGATGTTGACCTGCCCGAGGTATTCCGGCGCGAAGAAAAGCGCGTCGGCCCCGAAGGTGCGCATAAACTCGCTGTTGACCGTACTGAACAGGATGAACCAGAACAACAACAAAACCTGGTACTTCCTGAAGTGAAGGATGAATAATTGTACCGGGAAGAAGTGATAGGCTTTTTTAATCCATGTCTTCATACAGAGCGGTTGGATTAAAGTTACTATAAAAGCCTTGTATTACACAGCAGGCACCGGGCTTTTTCGGCGGCTGATGAACAGCAGCGTAACCACGGCCATCACAATCAGCATCGCGGTGAACTGGTGCCATACGCCCAGCCAAAGCAAGGCATCCGGGTTGGTGGAACCAAGTACGGTCAGTATCCCCAGCAAAACCTGTACGGAAACCAGGATCAACAAGCCCATCCTGAGCCTGCTAAACCATTGGTGGCCCGGCATGTTTCTGGTGCGCCAAAAAAAGTAGATAACGGTCAGGCATAGAAGATAAGCCAGCAACCTGTGTATGAATTGTATGGTGATGATGTTCCGGAAAAGGTTATGCGATGCAGGCTCGATCTCATTCATGCCCGCGGGTATCATCGCGCCATTGATATCGGGCCATGTTGGCGCTGTGGCGCCGGCTTTCAAACCTGCCATAAAACCTCCATATATCAATTGGACAAATAACAATACGGTCAAAAAAACCAGTACCTGCATGGATGAACCTATAGCTTGTTTACTTTGGAACGAAGGCAATAGTTTCAGCGCGAACCAAAGCGTAAATGCCAGCAAAATCAACGCCGCCATGAAATGTATGCTCAACTCAATATGGCCTACATAGAACCTGTCGGGCACCAAACCGCTCTTCACCATGATCCATCCCACAGCGCCCTGCAGGCCGCCCAGGAGGAACAGGAAAATTAAAGGAAGGATCATATTCGACCGGAACTTGCGGCGGACTAAAAAATATACAAAGCCAAACAGGAATACCACACCGATCAATCGTGCCCACACACGGTGGAACCATTCCCAGAAAAAAATGTATTTGAATTCAGATAAAGAGAAATGCTGGTGTACATATTTAAACTGGTCGGTGGTACGGTATTTATCGAACTCTACCTGCCAGGCGGCGTCATTCATCGGCGGCAATACACCGGTAATGGGTTTCCACTCTGTAATTGACAGTCCCGATTCGGTGAGGCGGGTGATGCCACCGAGCACAACCTGAACAACGATCATGCCTACTCCAATCAGCAGCCAGTTGGCTACCTGGCGCCGGTTTTTTTCCTGTTGCAGCGTTTCCATATCAGCGCAAAGGTACTGCAGTGCGTGCATGTACTGTACATAGATCAATGTAGCATCCTTTTTTAACGGATATTTGTTGAACAAGATGCTGGCAGCCTATCATATCAGCAAGGGCCTGGAAGCGGGCGTAGATGAAGCCGGACGTGGTTCTTACGCCGGGCCGGTGGTGGCGGCGGCCGTCATATTGCCTAAAAACTTCAGGCACCCTTTTTTAAATGACAGCAAGCAACTTAAACCGCAAAAAAGGGAGGAACTGCGTGTGCTGATTGAAGCGGAGAGCATCGCGTATGCCGTTGCGATGGTAGACCATACGCGCATCGACAGCATCAACATCCTGCAAGCCACATACCAGGCCATGCATGAAGCGATTGGCCAGTTGAAACAGCGCCCCGACAGGTTGTTGATAGACGGAAACAGGTTCAGGCCTTACCCGGGCATACCGCATCACTGCATGGTTAAGGGCGATGGCAAATATGCATCCATCGCCGCGGCCAGCATACTGGCAAAAACCTACCGCGACAAGTTTATGCAGGAATTGCATACCGAGTATCCGTTGTATGGATGGGATAAAAATATGGGCTATGGCACTGCCGCCCACCGCGAAGCCATTGCAAAACATGGCCTCTGCATCTATCACCGGAAGAGTTTCCGGATTGTGCAGGAGGGGCCCGGGCTATTTTAATGGAATTTCGCCTCAGGGCCTCAAATCATTGCTCCCGATGCGGTCGATATCTTCGTCTATGCGGTCGGGTTGTTTTTCGAGTATGGCCCTTACCAGCAGGTAGCCGCCAAAGGCGCTGAGGATGCCGATCGATATAATGGCGAATAAATTCTGGTTCCCGAACATGATGGCGGCCAGCATGATCCCCAAAAATTCAAAAGCGATCCAGGCAACGATGGTGAAAATCTTCCACGGCATTGGCTTGATGCCTTTGCGCGAAGCCATGTCGCCGATTTTTTTGGTCAGGAATATGAGCGCTAAAATTTCAAGCATAATGGTTCAGGTCAAACAAGGTCAATGTCGAAATTAACCAGTTGTACAAATTCATCGAGACGTGCTTCGATGTCTTCGCGGGTGATTTCCTTCAGGCGGTCCGGTCCGAATTTTTCCACGCAAAAACTCGCCATGGCGCTGCCCACGATGATGGCCGTTTTCATGTTATCGAAACTGATGTCTTTTGTTTTGGCGAGGTGGCCGATAAAGCCACCGGCAAATGTGTCGCCTGCCCCGGTTGGGTCAAATACTTCTTCCAAAGGCAATGCCGGCGCGAAGAACACATGGTTTTCGTGGAATAGCAGCGCGCCGTGTTCACCTTTTTTGATGATGAGGAAACGCGGGCCCATGTTCATGATGGACCTGGCAGCTTTTACCAGCGACACTTCATTGCTCAACTGGCGGGCTTCCCCGTCGTTTACCAGCAGCACGTCCACTTTTTTCAAAACCTCTTTCAGTTCCTCCAGTGCGCTGTCCATCCAAAAGTTCATGGTATCCATCACAATCAGTTTGGGGCGCTTCTTCATCTGGTTGATCACGCTCAGTTGAATGGATGGCATCAGGTTGCCCAGCATAAGGAATTCCGCATCCTGGTATGAATCGGGCACCACGGGGTTGAAATCAGCCAGTACGTTAAGGTCTGTCACAAGGGTATCGCGGGAGTTCATGTCGATATGGTACTTACCGCTCCAGAAAAATGATTTCTTATCCGGCACCACCACCACGCCGGTTGTGTCAACCCCGCGCGATTGCAATTCTTTCATTTCTTTCTCCGGGAAATCATATCCCACTATGGATATCTGCTTTACGTCGCGCACAAAATTGCAGGCCGCGTATGCAACGTAGGTAGCGGAACCACCGATGATCTTATCAACTTTTCCAAATGGGGTTTCAATGGCATCGAAGGCCATGGTGCCAACGGTAATAACAGACATAATTATAGAGTTTAAACAACTGTAAAAAGCGGAGCAAAAGTAGGTCAATAAATCATGTTTTGGCGCGCATAGCACCGAAATATGTTATTTTGTGGCCATGCTCCTGCGCATACATCCCGAAGACCCTCAGCCCAGGCTGATCAAACAGGTGGTGGAATGCCTCTTAGACGGGGGCGTGATTGTATACCCCACCGATACCATTTATGGACTTGGTTCTGATATCTTTCAACAAAAAGGGATTGAAAAAATATGCAGGATCAAAAAGATCGATCCGCAAAAAGCGCAACTGTCTTTTATCTGCCGCGACCTCAGCCACCTGAGCGATTATACCAAAAGCATTGATACGCCATTGTACCGGATGCTCAAACGCCACCTGCCCGGGCCGTTTACGTTTATTTTGCCTGCGAGTAAACAAGTGCCGAAAATCCTGCAAAGCAGGAAGTCAACCATTGGGTTACGGGTGCCCGATAATGAGATCTGCCGGCACATCCTCGATGCCCTTGGCCATCCGCTCCTGAGCGCTTCATTGCCCGGGGAGATGGTGGAAGAATACACCGATCCCGAAATTATTTACGAACGCTTCGGCGATGAAGTTGATTTTGTGATAGACGGGGGCGTCGGCGGGATGGTACCCTCCACGATTGTGGATTGCACCACCGACGACTGGCAAGTCACCCGCCAGGGGCTGGGTGAATTTGAAGTATGATCTTATTGCCCGATGCCTTCCAATGCTAACAGGAACGCATACTCGCGCGCACGGTCGTGCAGCGCCTTGAACCTTCCGGAAGCGCCGCCGTGGCCGGCTTCCATATTGGTGTAGAGCAACAATACGTTTTTATCCGTTTTCATGTCGCGAAGCTTTGCTACCCATTTCGCGGGTTCAAAATACTGTACCTGGCTGTCGTGCAGGCCGGTGGTCACCAGCATATTCGGGTATGCCTTCTTCTCCACATTATCATATGGGGAATACGATTTCATGTAGAAATAGCTTTCATTGTTCGCGGGGTTGCCCCATTCATCGTATTCATTGGTGGTTAACGGGATGGTTGGGTCGCTCATGGTAGTCACCACATCCACAAATGGTACCGCTGAGATGATGCCGTTCCATAAGTCGGGCCTCATATTCACTACGGCGCCCATCAGCAAACCACCGGCGCTGCCGCCGTTTGCATACAGGTGTTCCTTGCTGGTATATTTCTGCGCGATGAGGTGTTCGGCGCAACTGATGAAATCGGTAAATGTGTTTTTCTTTTTCATCATCTTTCCATCCTCATACCAGTAACGGCCCATTTCCTGTCCGCCGCGGATATGCGCGATAGCGAATGCAAAGCCCCTGTTGAGCAGGCTGAGCCTGACCGAGCTGAAAGAAGCGTCCATGCTGGCCCCGTACGATCCGTATCCATAAAGCAATACAGGCGCCTGGCCATTTTTCTCAAATCCTTTTTTGTACACAACCGACATGGGGACTTTTGTGCCGTCTGATGCTGTAGCGTAAATGCGTTCGGTAACGTAGTCTGCCGGGTTATGCCCGCCCACTACTTCCTGTTGCTTCATCAGTTTTTTCGTTTTGGCATTCATATCATAATCGTACACCGTGGCAGGCGTGGTGAGCGATGTATAATTGAAACGGATGACGCTGCTGTTGTATTCTGGCGTGTAAGCCAGGTAGGCCGCGTATGTTGGTTCATCAAATGCCAGGAAATGTTCCTGTTTGTTTGATGTGTTGATGATATGCACCTGCGTGAGGCCGTTCTTACGTTCCTGTACGGCCAAATGGTCTTAGAATAAATCAATATCCTGCACCAGTACATCATCTTTATGGGGAACAATGTCCGTCCAGTTATTGCTTGCCGTAGCGTTTTCAGGGCATGTGGCGATCTTAAAGTTTTTCGCGTTCAGGTTTGTGCGGATATAAAACAAGGAACCGGCATGGTCTACATTATACAACACCTCTTTCATCCGCGGTTGAAAAACCGTGAAAGCTGCTTCCGGTGTGGATGCGTCGATCATGCGGATTTCAGAAGAAAGCGTAGCCTGGGAAGTGATAAAGATGTATTTATCTGATTTGCTTTTTCCCACGCCGATATAATTCGACGGGTCTTTTTCCTCATACACGACGGCATCTGTTGACGGGTCTGTACCGAGCTTATGCCTTTTGATTTTTTCAGACAGCAGTGTAACCGGGTTTTTAGCCGTATAGAACAGCGTTTTATTATCAGCTGCCCACACAGGGTCGCCTTCCGTATTTTGGATGCGGTCTGCATACAGTTCACCGGTCTGCAGGTTTTTCACCATGATCACATATTGGCGGCGCGATACGGTATCTACCGCATAGGCCATCAGGTTGTTGTCCGGACTGATGCTGAAGCCGGCTGCGGAATAGTATGCATGGCCTTCAGCGAGTGTGTTTACATCGAGCAATACTTCTTCAGGAGCGTCGAGGCTACCTTTTTTGCGGCAGAAAACAAAATAGTCTTTGCCTTCCACCAAACGATTATAGTAATAATACCCGTTTTTCAGGTATGGCACCGATTCGTCTTTTTCCTTTATGCGGGCCTTCATTTCCTTGAACAGGTCTTCCTGAAGGGTTTTTGTGCCGGCCATCATGGTATCATAATACCTGTTTTCCGCTTCCAGGTAAGCCACTACATTCGAGCTGTCAGGCCCTTTTTTAAAAAAATCATTGAGCCAATAATAAGGGTCAAGCCTCGTATCGCCGTGGGCAATGAGTTCTTTAGGCTTTTTTTCGCAGACGGGGGCCTGCACATTCGCCGGCCAGGCATACGGTTTCTTTTCCATTTCTTTTTTTTGCTGGCATGATGCGGCCATCAGGGTTATGAAGGCCAGGCCTGCAATTGTTTTTACTTGCATGTGCAATGGTTTTAACAAAAAAATTGACTTTATCCCGAAAGTTAACAAGTATGCTTTAATTATTGAGCCCTTGTGCAGAAAATGGGATGAATGGTTTAAAGCCCAATTTCTTTTTTATCAATTTCTGCCTGTTTTAAGATAGATAAAAAAGTACCTTTCTTTAAATCTCTGCCTTTTTGAAATGGTATAACAATTGTTTTATGGTTGATTGGATTGTAATACAAGTGATGAGATCCTTTTGATCTTTTAAAAATATTGCTATTCTGAATTGGGATCTTAACAAGGTAAGACGGATCTAATTTCATTTGCTTTCTAAACTTAAAGAATATTCCAGTTTTTTACTGTCATCTGGTATTGGCTCTCCCCTTTCAGATAATTCTTCAATATATAAGGCTATGGCTTCACTTGCCATCGATAAGGCTTCATCAATATCTTCCCCATATGTTATACAACCAGGCAAAGCTGGAACAGAAACAGTATATCTTCTCCTTCGTCTTCTTTATGTAAAAGAATTTTATAGTTGTACATATTGGAATTGTATTGATCAATATTTCTACCCATTAAAGATATGATAATTACATTTTTTATGTCAAATACAGGTAATACTGAGGTTGAAAGGATGTTGATGTAAGCAAATGTTTCAGCATTCACTCTCGTCTGCTAAAACATTTATTGCTTTTTTCGTGCCAGCACCACCGTTCTTTTCAACTGTTTCTTTTTTGCCTGCAGGTTAAACAGTTCAATGAACAGTACATACGGCCCGCCTGGTATGGGGCCTTGTTTATCATTCAATCCATCCCACCTGAAATATCCCTCCCGTCCGCAGAGCGTATTGCGTTGCAGGTGCCGCACCAACCTGCCGGCCATATCATAAATGTACAGGTTACACATGAACCCAGGCTCAGGCAAACGGTAATGGATAAACGCGAAATCATCAAACCCGTCCCCGTCCGGACTAAACACAGGAGGTGTAATTACCCATTCCCCTGTAATGACAGAATCCACAGCCTGTTGCGCATTCTTCCAGGTAGGTGTACCATAACCCACGCTGGCAGGCGCGCTGGCCCAGTTGTCCTTATTCTGTGTGGGCGCCTCCATCCGTATCCGCTCCAAAGCCACAGTTTCCGGGTCGCTGAGTAAAGGATGGTGCCAGTCGTCATAATAATGCAGTTCATCCACAATCTGGCCCCTGTCGTTAACCAGCAACACATACCCTTCGTCATCCGGAAGCGAAGGCATGGCCGATATGTCTATCAAAGCATCGGGGTTGCGCACCAGGTAAGCCGACTGTACTGCTTTGCCAGAAACACTGATAACCACAAGCTCACCCGGAAAAAACAGGTACGGGTTTTCCGCGATCCGGTTCAGGGAACTAATTTGTCCTGCGCTATTCCTGTTCCCGATATACATCTTTTGCAGGTCAATGGTTTTCCGGCTCCTGTTGGTGATCTCCACATAATCTACCGCCTGCCCGCGCGGGTTGAATAAAACTTCGTTGACGACCATATCCATACTATCCGCCAATTCCGGCAAGGCAAACCTTGCTTTGGCGGGGCTTTCCAGGAGATTGCCTGCACAATCTGTCAACCCCTGCACCGTTACGTCATACATCGTTTGTGGCTGCAAGGGCGCGGATAGCATGAGTTTGATCTCACGGAACAATGGTCCCGACGGAACAACCTGTATCACCTGCGCCACAGTCGGGTTGATTTGATAATGATTGGGTGAGATGGCCGACAGGCTGTCGATGCTTTCCGTGAATACAAGATGCAGGCTGACACTATCGGTGACGTATGCACGAAGTAACCTGGGCACACGGTCATCTATCTGTACCGCTTTTACTGAATTGGACCTTCCGGGAGTGGCTCCCAACGGATCAACAGATGCTAAAAAGTTTTCCGCACCGCCGCATGGATTTTGGGTGTCAATCATTTCCAACGACCATCCGCCCTCGGCCTTGAGTTCATTCCTGTACCAGCTTTTATCGTATGCCAGGGCATGAATCGTTTGCCCATCTGCGGCATGCAGGCTGATCAGGTCGCCTTCATTTGATAAGGATGGAAATGATGACAAGCCTGCTGTAGCGGCAAAGGCCGACAAGCCCGGCGCTGCACTAACGGAACAAAGCACCAGCGCGCTGTCGGGAGCCAGGTTGAGTGCAGGCAATGTGCCGCTAAAGGCCCCGGTTTTGCCTAACCGCCAACCGGAAAGGGGAATAACAAACGGACTGACATTCCGGATTTCCAGCCATTCGGTTTCCGGTAAACCTACGGCCGGTGAAGGGTCTGGCATGATCTCCGTGATCAGCACGTCGAACCTCCGGGGAATATAGCGGGTAAAGGAGGCGCTGTCTGCATCCATCACATTTCCCTGCAGGTCGCTGATCTGCAAGGTATGCAAGGTCAGTGCTGTCCTGGCCGGTAACGTATCCGCAAATTGCAGGTGCACAACGGATGGGTCGGTTGAATCGGGCCTTGCAGTTATCGGATAACCCACACCGTTAGTAACCCGGTACCGGGCGGGCACTGAAGAAGAAACGCTGTCGATGGATTCGGAAAACCGGATGCTCAATGCCATCGGGCTTGGCACGATTACTTCCCGGATGGTTGGCGCAATGCTGTCGCGCACCCAGGATTGTACAGAGATATCGTCAAAGAAATGCTTCTGGAAAAAGCTTGCGGTGCTTTGTTGCACACTGATACCAAAATATGCGGATACGGTGTAAGTGGAATCTGTTGTGCTGCCTTCATCCCGCCATGCGCCCCTGTTATGGCTTCTCCTGAGTGTCCACAGGTGATTGGGGCCGCGGGATACGGAAACCCGGATCTCATGGCTGCTGCCATTCAGCAAACCATTTGTGCCATCAATGATTTTAACGATCCCGGATCCATCTTTCCGGTACAGGCAAATATCATCGTCGGTTTGCCCGATGCGTACAAAGTAACCATTACTGCTATCATGCCCGGGATCAGGTGCTGTAGACAGCAGGTGAACATCCACATAATTCGCGGAGGATGGATTGAACAATAACCGGCTGGTCCATTGCCACTCCGCCTCCCTGGCCATCGTGCTTGCTGTGCTGAGGTAGAACCGCGCGTTGGCTGTTGTATGGTTGCTTTGCAATTCGCCATTCGCATTCACCACCCATGCACTCGTATCGCCCTGCCAGGCCGGGTTTTGCGTGAAGTCGGTATCTGAGAACGTTTCCGTGAATTGTGCTTCTGACCTGAGGCTGGCGAGTACAATCAATAACAGTAAAAGGATCCGGAGCATGGCGCGGTATTTTCACCCGAATGTAGGTCCGGCGCATTTTCAAGGCTTGCGTAAATCCCCTGAAAAGAATCAGAATATCCTCTGTAAATCAATGGATCGATTTTACCTTTGTACGCATAAGAAACCATATATGAAAGTTGCAGTTGTGGGCGCTACCGGCCTGGTGGGTACAAAAATGTTGCAGGTATTGGAAGAGCGGTCATTCCCGGTAACGGAACTGATACCGGTCGCGTCTGAAAAATCAGTGGGCAAGTCCGTCAGTTTTAAAAATCAAACATATACCATCAGGGGCATGGCGTCCGCCATCGCCGAAAAACCAGCACTGGCTTTGTTTTCAGCGGGTGGCTCCACTTCATTGGAATGGGCGCCGCGATTCGCAGAAGCTGGCATTACGGTTATCGATAATTCCAGCGCCTGGCGCATGGACCCGGATAAAAAACTGGTGGTTCCCGAAGTAAACGGTCATGTACTTTCCGCTGCAGACCGTATCATTGCCAACCCCAATTGCTCGACCATACAGATGCTGATGGTGCTGAAACCTTTGCACGACAAATACGGCATAAAGCGGGTTGTTGTAAGCACCTATCAGAGCGTCACCGGCACCGGTGTGAAAGCGGTTGACCAGTTGATGAATGAGCGCAATGGCATCGAAGGGCCTATGGCTTATCGTTATCCCATCGATTTAAATGTGATTCCGCATATTGATGTGTTCCTGGAGAACGGGTACAGCAAGGAAGAGATGAAGATGGTCCATGAAACCAAGAAAATTATGGGCGATGACAGTATCCGGGTAACGGCAACCTGTGTACGCATCCCAACTATGGGCGGACATAGCGAGTCGGTCAATATTGAATTTGAGAATGATTTCGATATCCATGAACTCAGGCAGATACTGATCGATGCCCCCGGGGTTATTGTGCAGGACGACCTGGCGAATTTCGTCTACCCGATGCCGTTAACAGCCCATGACAAGGATGAAACCTTTGTAGGCCGGATCCGTCGCGACGAATCGCAACCAAATACGCTGAATTGCTGGATTGTAAGCGATAACCTGCGCAAGGGCGCTGCCACCAACGCGGTACAGATCGCCGAATACCTTTTGCAAAAAGGTTTTATTGGATAAGTGGGTTAACTGATCGTCCAGGTTTCCCTTCCCCTGAGTAATTTATCGAGGTCGCCCGGGCCTTTCTGCGCGATGATTTCCTGGATCTGCATATCCATCAGGTCTTCGTAGCAAGCCCTTTGTGTTTCATAGAAAACGCCAAATGGCCTGGGCAGGTGTCCTTCAAGCCTTGGGTCATAGAACATGCGGATCAGGATTTGCGCTTTGTAGAAATCATGTTCATCGTGTACCCAGCAATCATCTTTGCTGCCGCCCTTGTTGAAATCCACAATCACGGGTTTGAAGCCATCGAGTTTGATGCCCTTGTCTTGCCCGGCGCCAAACACCAGCGGCTGGCCCTGTTCGAGGAAAAGGGTTTCTTCGGCCTTGGTTGATTTTTCCGTGAATATTTCAAATGCACCATCATTGAAGATGTTGCAGTTCTGATAAATTTCGAGGAAGGAAGCCCCTTTATGCGCATTGGCCCTCAGCAGCATGGCTTGCAGATGTTTGGGATCGCGGTCCATGGAGCGGGCAATAAAGCTGGCATCCGCGCCCATGGCCAGCGCCAGGGGATTGAACGGATGGTCGATGCTGCCAAATGGTGTACTCTTGGTGATTTTATGTTCTTCGGAAGTAGGTGAGTATTGTCCTTTGGTAAGCCCGTAAATCTGGTTGTTGAACAGGAGGATATTGACATCAAAATTCCTGCGCAGGAGATGGATGGTATGGTTGCCCCCGATGCTCAGTCCATCACCATCGCCGGTGACAATCCAAATGCTCAGTTCCGGCCTCGCGGCTTTGAGCCCGCTGGCAATGGCTGTGGCTCGCCCATGGATGCTGTGCATGCCATAAGTGTTCATGTAATACGGGAACCGGCTGCTGCACCCGATACCGGAAACCACTACAATGTTTTCGCGGGGGATGCCCAGTGTGGGCATAATTTTTTGCACCTGGGCAAGGATCGAGTAGTCGCCGCAACCCGGGCACCAGCGCACTTCCTGGTCGGTGGCAAAATCTTTGGCGGTTAAGGCGGTGTTGGTTGTGGCGGTGCTCATGTCGGAATGGTTTTTATGAAGAACAGGACACTAAGTTAACAAATATTCCATTTCAGTAAAATAGCTGTGCAGGGATTCTGGCGATGGATTTTCCGGGCTTTTGGCGCTATTGCTTTTTGTGTTCGTTCCAGGTTTTATATGCGGTGGATTGATCGGGCCAATGGTCCGGTACCTCCCGCAGGGGCTCGCAGGCTTCCCAACCGGCATGCATATCCGAAGGCAGTTGCTGGTAAAGCCTCGTGCCTTCCGTTTTCCAGGCAATCATCTCATCCGACACCTCCCTGATTTTTTGCGCCGGGTTCCCTACGATCAGGCTCCTGGCTTCAAATACGGAATCGGCTTTCACAAAACTCAGGGCGCCTACAATACATTCATCACCCAGTTCCACCCGGTCCATGATCACCGCGTTCATGCCTATCAGGCAGTTGCGGCCGATCTTCGCGCCATGCACTACCGCTCCATGACCGATATGCGCGCCCTGTTGTAAGGTTACCGTTACGCCGGGGAACATGTGTATGGTGCAGTTTTCCTGCACATTGCAGCCATCTTCAATCACAATACCACCCCAATCGCCGCGGATGGCGGCCCCCGGGCCAATGTACACATCTTTGCCAATCACCACTTTACCGGTTACCGCTGCCTGCGGATGCACAAAGGCGCTGGGATGAACCACGGGGATGAACTCCTGGAAACGATAAATCATACGCTTTGATTCTTCCTGATAAAGGTACATGAATTGAGGTGCAGCCAATCGGTAAACGTTGCTGATTTTTCCCATTTTCAAAAATGCATTTCCCGATACGGGATAAGATAGTATTTGATTCAGGATAATCTTGCACGAGAAAAAAAATCCATCATGCAGAAAAATTTTGTTGCGATCAATTACATTCAATGCAATGCTGAGTACAGCCAGCGTTTCGAGGAACTCTTTGGCAGCCGGGCGCATGCCATTGATGCCATGCCCGGTTTTATCGATATGCGCGTACTAAAGCCCCATGCCGAAGGCGAACCTTACCTTGTAGTGAGTTACTGGGAATCGGAGCAGGCTTTTTCGGCCTGGACTAAATCTCCTGCCTTTTTGGAAGGACACAAAAGGGCATTCGCAGACCTTGCTAAAGCGAAAGAGCAGGGTTTACCTGCACCAATGACAAGTTCGTTTAAGACCTACCAGGTAATTGCTCATTAATGAAAGGATATCCATGGAAAAAAATGCAAAGATGAAAGCCTGGTTCAGGAAATTTGGTTTGTGGGGATTCCTGTTTTTCTTGGCAAAAGGATTGTTATGGATCGCGCTGACCTACTGGATTGTGCAATAAATCGTCAGATCAGGTTTTTATTTGTCCTGAAACAGGTGCCCTTGAAAATCGCCACTTCGTGATCATGCTGGTTTGATATGTGTATATGGTATAATCCGGTGGATTTCCCATTGTGGATTTCCCTGGCTTCCGCCGTTAATACATCGCCCACATGCACAGGCTTGATGAAATTGATGGCGGTATCGAGCGCGACCGACAATACGTTCCGGTTATTGCAGGCAAATGCGAAAGCGCTGTCGGCCAGTGAAAACGCGATCCCGCCGTGCACGATGCCAAAACCATTGATCATTTCTTTCCTAACGGTCATGCGTATCCTGCTGTAACCTTCCCGCACTTCAAGCACTTCGATGCCCAGCCACTGGCTGAACAAATCATTTTCCATCATGTGTTGCACTACGGCTTCCGGGCGATGTGTCATAATTTCGTGTATTGATGGCCGTTATTGACCGGTGAAAACGGGTTTTCTCTTTTCCAGGAAAGCGGCTACCCCTTCCTGGTAGTCGGCTGTTGCGGCCGCTTTTTGCTGGTATTCATCCTCCAGCAGCAACTGCCTGCCTAATGTATGGTCGTAACTGTAGTTGAGCGCGTGTTTGGTCAGCGTGAGGCCCTTTGTGGGCATGTTCGACAAGGTTTCCGCGATTTTCATCGACTCTTGCGCAAATATTTCTTCCGGGTAGTATGCATAAATCATCCCGATCCTTTCCGCTTCCGCGGCGCTGACTTTTTCGCCAAGCATCATCAGGGCGCTGGCTTTTTGAAAGCCCACCAGCCGGGGCAGGAAAAAAGTTCCCCCGCTGTCTGGTATCAAACCAATTTTGCTGAAAGCCTGGATAAACGAGGCCGATTCCACAGCAACAACAATGTCGCATGCAAGCGCGATGTTGGCGCCCGCGCCCGCGGCTACGCCGTTCACCGCGGCGACAACCGGCTTGGGCATGTTCCTGATTTTCTGGATGATGGGGTTGTAGTGCTCTGATAAAATAACCTCCAATCCAATTGGGTCATCACCCACGAGTTCGCCCAGGTCCTGCCCGGCCGAAAAGGCCCTTCCGTCACCTGTGATGTACACGGCACGGATATCATGCACCGACGCGCATTCATCCAGCCTGGCCTGCATGTTGAGTGCCATTTCGCGGTTGAAAGAATTAAACTTATCGGGCCTGTTCAGGGTAATGCAGGCTACATGCTCTTTGATCTCAAATAAAATGCTCGACATGGATTCAAATTTTTATGAAGCAGTTGTTAGACATCAAAACTTTTCACATCCTGGTGTTGCAGGAGGAACTGGTTCACGAGGTCGTAGTTCCTGTCGGGTGAACTGATGCGGTAAAGGTACACGGCATCGTTGTCGTCCTTGATAAATTTCATGCAACGGAATGTAAGGTCGTGCGATTTAAAAAAATCTTCCAGCTCATTCCTGAAATTTCCACCCAGGTTCACCGTCCTGATTTTATAATCCTTCACCCGGTGAAAGCGGTTGATAAACCGTTGCACGGGTTCCAACACAAACAAGGCGATCACCACCATGCAGGATACCACAATGGCCAGCGGATAATTATGGTAACCAATCGCCATCCCCAATGCGGCGGTAATCCAAATCAGCGCGGCGGTGGTTAAACCATTTACGGAAATACCCTCCTTAAAAATCACACCCGCGCCAATAAAACCGATGCCGGTCACGATATTGCTCGCGATCCTGTCGGCGCTGCCATAACCTGCATTTTCTTTTGACAGGATCGTGTACAAACAGGCGCCAACGGATATCAGGATCATGGTTCGAAAACCCGCGGGCTTGCTCCTGAACTCACGCTCCAGGCCTATCACCGCGCCAATGATAAAAGCGAATGAAACCTGAGCGGCCTCCTCCAGGTAAATGGTTAGGTCCATGCGATACCAGTTAAACTGATTAAAGGTAAGGATATTAATGGCACTTAAAATAGTCGAATGGCTCTTTGCAGTCGTTGCATTGGTACAGGGCCTTGCAGGCGGTGGAGCCAAACTGGCTCAGCAGGCGGGTGTTGTGCGATTGGCAGCGGGGGCACTCCACGTCTACCACATCATCAAACAATAGTTTGCGGCTGCGGGCCGTGGTTTCCGCAGGCGGCGCGATGCCGTATGCGCGCAGTTTCTGTTTGCCTTCTTCGGTCATCCAGTCTGTTGTCCATGCAGGATCGAGTACAGTGTGTATGCGGATCTCGCGGTAACCCGCTTCAATGAGTGCCAGCCTGATGTTCACGGAAATCATGTCCATGGCCGGGCATCCCGAATATGTTGGTGTGATGGTTACTTCCACCATGCCGTCGTGCACATCCACTTTACGGATAATGCCCATATCCGTTACCGTTAGTACAGGGATCTCCGGGTCGGTGACCTGTTTGAGCACTTCCCATACTTTTTCCGCTTGGGGTGATTGTGATGTTGGGATATGTATGTCTTGGTTCATGATGCTTGTTCCATTACCATTCCGCACCGGGGTAAGCGCGCTGCAGGTATTGCAGTTCAGCGAGCATATAACCCAGGTTTTCGGTATGCAATCCTGTTTTTCCGCCTACATGCATATATACAGATTCTGATGACATAGGCAATGTGGCTTCGGCAAAAACATCCTGCACTTCTTTCAGCCAGCCGGCATGCAGGGTGGAGGGGTCAACCATTCCTGTTTCATAATCAGCCGCGCGGAACATCTCTCCTGTGTATGGCCATAGCTCTTCAATGGCGGTCAGCATGCGCTGATGGCTTTCCGCAGTGCCGTCGCCCAGCCGGATCACCCATTCGCTGCTCCATTTCACATGGTATGCCACTTCTTTGAGCGATTTGGCCGCGATGGCGGCAAGGTCTTTATCCGGAACTGTTTGCAGGCGGGTATATAACAGTGACTGGTAGACGCTGAAAAAGAAATGTTTCAGGATGGTCTGCGCCCAGTCGCCTTTGGGCAATTCCGTAAGCAGCAGGTTTTTAAATGCGCGTTCGTCACGCAGGTACGCGAGGCTGTCTTCCGTTGCGGGTTTCAGCGTATGATCCGCGGATTGGTTGATGAGTCCGGCGGCATATTGGTAAAAATGACGGGCTTGTCCGAGCAAATCAAGGCTGATATTGGTGATGGCGATATCTTGTTCGAGCACGGGGCCATGGCCGCACCATTCGCTGCTGCGCTGCGCCATAATCAGGGAACTATCCGCAAGGTGCAGGGTATAGTCGATGAGGGCCTGGTTGGATGTATGGGCAGACATATAATCTATGATTTATGATTTATGATGTATGATGTATGATGTATGATGTGGGATGTATGATGTATGATGTGGGATGTGGGATGTATGATGTGGGATGTATGATATATGATGTGTGATGTAGATAACATTGCACCAGGCTTATGACTGATTCAACAACGGTTACATATGTTTTACCGCGTCGGGGAGGTCATAAAAAGTGGGGTGCCTGTAAATTTTATCCTCGGCGGGGTCATACAGCATACCCGACTCTTCCGGTTTTGACGCGTGGATGTATTTGCTCTCCACCACCCAGATGCTGATGCCTTCCTGGCGGCGGGTATATACGTCGCGCGCGTTTTCGATGGCCATTTCGGCGTCGGCTGCGTGCAGGCTGCCCGCATGTTTATGGTCAAGCCCCTGCTTGCTGCGGATAAACACTTCCCACAAAGGCCATTCTTCGGAAGGGTTGACTTGCTTAGCTGAAGGCGCACTGCCTGATCCGGAGTCGGGGATATCGCCGTAATAAAATTTTTTAACCTGTATTTGCATGTTGTTGATGTTATAATGGGTAAAGGTTATTTCGTTTGTTCGTAACCGTTATGCTGCCACTGTTTTCCTGCGGGCCGCTTTTTTGGCCGCGTAAGCCGAGGCCGCTTCCCGCACCCAGGCGCCGTTATCGTGCGCTTTCCGGCGGGCTTCGAGCCTTTGCTTATTGCATGGGCCGTTTCCTTTGACCACGTTCCAGAATTCCTCCCAGTTGATCTCGCCGAAATCATAATGCTTGCGCGATTCGTTCCAAACCAAATCAGGGTCCGGAAGGGTCATGCCCAGCACTTTCACCTGTTCGGCGATCATATCCACAAATTGCTGGCGCAATTCATCATTACTCTTTCGTTTGATCTTCCATTTCATGCTCTGGTCGCTGTTTGTGCTCTCGCTGTCTTTCGGGCCAAACATCATCAAACTCGGCCACCACCAACGGTTGATCGCATCCTGGCACATGGCTTTCTGCGCTTCGGTACCCCGGCTGAGCACCAGTAAAATCTCAAATCCCTGGCGCTGGTGAAAACTCTCTTCCTTGCAAATGCGCACCATTGCCCGTGCATAGGGGCCGTAAGATGTGCGGCAGAGCATGACCTGGTTGAGGATGGCGGCGCCGTCAACCAGCCATCCAATCGCGCCCATATCGGCCCATGTGAGGGATGGGTAATTAAAGATGGAAGAATATTTTGCCTTGCCCGAATGCAGGTCTTCAATCATCTGGTCGCGGCTGAAGCCCAGCGTTTCCGCTGCGGAGTACAGGTAAAGCCCGTGCCCACCTTCATCCTGCACCTTGGCCAGCAGGATGGCCTTGCGTTTCAGCGATGGGGCCCTGCCAATCCAATTGCCTTCGGGGAGCATGCCCACAATTTCACTGTGCGCGTGCTGACTGATCTGGCGGAGGTTTGTTTTGCGGTAAGCTTCCGGCATCCAGTCGCGCGGCTCAATCTTTATTTCCTGGTCGATTTTGTCCTGAAACAATTTTTCGAGTTCATGTACCGACATATCATTTCTGTTTAGGATTTAAAAATAATAAAAAAACGAACATTCGTTAGTTTTTGTGGAGCAAAAAAAGGGTTTTTTGCCGATTACTTTATCGAAATTCCTGCCTGCCGGAATAACCCGGCAGCTAACCTTCACAAGGGAGATTACCTGATACTGAGCGGGTCGTGCCGGAACATGAACGAGGCGATCGCCTGCAGGTCGGCATCCGGAAGGGCCTGGCGGGGCATGGCGCCATATTTGTCGATGGCACCCGGCATCATGGACAGGTCTTTTGAAGGATTTTTCACAAAACCGACAAGCCGATTGACAAACTCCCCTTCAGATTTGTACGCGTCGAGGTACTGAAGCCTGATTGCATGTAAGCTGGGAGCCATAACCGTCTCCCGGTTCGGGTGGTGGCAGCTCGTACAATTTGATTTCAATAAGCCGAGCGCACGCTCATCATCGGCAGACCATTCCGCCGCAACAGCAGTTTGTGCCTGTTGCTGTTCAGCCTGCATGCAGGCGCTTATGGCGATGGTGGCCAAGAGAAAGATGAAGGTTTTTATTGTCATTGAAAATACTTGTTGAATGCCACAAATGATTCTTTGAACTGCCCCACAATTTTTTGTTGTTCTGAAACGGTTTTCGCTTCATCAAATGATTCGGATAATTCAATAAACGGAACCAGCCATTTATGCAGTTCATCATGCGCCGGGCCTTTCATCGTACAGTTTTCGGTTAGGCCTTCAATATTGTCGTCAATCAGTTTTGCCAGTTTTTTGTAATCGGCATCAGCGCCGGGTTGAAAACCTGTTACCGCTTTTTCCATTGTCCGGATATACAGCATCATGCTGTCGGCCACTTTCCATTTTTCTCCATTATTCAGTACAATGGCTTCATGCCCGTGGCCCGCATGCCCTGTATCGGTTTTGCTGATTTCCTGTTTCACTTCCTGTTTTGCCTCAGGCGCTGTTTCAGTTTTTTGATCACCGCAGGCATGCAATACAATCGATATACAGGCGGCCGATATCATTTTTTTCATGAGATGGGTGTTTGGGGTTGCATAAAAAGGTTAAGCCAGGGCAAAATTAGTCAATTCGAACGGGTTGCGTGGGCGGCAAGAAACGAAGGATCAGAGCAAACCTTTTTCATATGCCAGGTGGAGGGCCTGGGCGCGGCTGTTCACATGCAGTTTCTGGTAGATATTCATCACGTGTTTTTTAGCGGTATTTGTGCTGATATCGAGCCTGGCCCCAATTTCCTTATACAGCAAACCGTCGATCAGCAATTGCAGGATTTCTTTTTCGCGCTGAGTGAGGTCAAAAAAATCGGTTGGCCTGGGTTGGTTTTGCTGGGGAAGGCGGAGCTCATTTTTTTGAACAAGCTGTAGAATTTTATACGCGATGCCCGGGGAGATAGGCCCGATGCTGTTTTCCAGCATCTGGTGCAGCATCTCGGTGATGCTTTCGGAACTTTCTTCTTTGAGTAAATACCCGTGCGCACCGGCTTTGATGGCTTTGAAAATTTTGTCTTCGTTATCAAAAATGGTGAGTACCACATATTTCACCTGCGGGTAGAGGCAGGATGCAATCGCGATCGCGTCGACACCATCCATGTTCGGCATTTCCAGGTCCATCAGCGCCACATCGGGCAACTGGTTGTCGGGCAGGCACTTCATCTTATCTAAAAATTCCTGTCCGTCAGACGCGGTCAGGCATACAACAAAACCACCATCGCGCAGCAATTTATCTTTCAGGATATTCCTGTTGCTGGCTTTATCGTCTATGATGGCTATACGTACGGGCATGTGTCAAACTTAAACAAATCTCCTTTCTTTTATAGTCGACAGCTATACTCCTTTTGGGTTATACAGTAAACTGAAAACGGGTCCCCTGTGTTTCTTTGGTTGTCAGCAAAACATCTATCCCGCTTGCCTTGCCGCGTTCCCGGATATTGTCGAGCCCATAACCCGGATTGATTTTTTCTTCATCAAACCCCGATCCGTCATCCTGAACCAGTATCGTCCAGGCCTCTGTGCCCGGGATGCTTTCCACGCTGATATGAGCGGCGCCGCTGTGTTTGATGGCATTTGTTATGGCCTCCTGCACCATGCGCACCAGGTTGAGCGCTTGTTGATTCTCGAGCATGCGGTTTGGAGGGGCCATACCAGTTACCTGGAATTGGATATCCGGATAATAACGGCTGAGTTGTTGCACAAAATTCCGGATCCTGATCAGGCAATCGGTGCAGGCGAAAGCTTCTTTTTGCAGCGCCCAGATGGTTTCGCGCAGTGAATGCATGATGTCTTTTGATGCAAAACGAAGGTCTGTCATCAGGGCCTTGCTTTCGGGTTCCGTTAGTTTATACCCGAGCAGATCGGTTTTGTGCAATACCGCGTTGGCATAAGCGCCGATGCTGTCGTGCAAATCACGCGATATCCTTTCTTTTTCCATTTGCACGCGCCGGGCGCTTTCCAGTTCAATTAATTTTTGCTGGTATTTTTTTCGCTGGTAATCATTCACGCTAAACAGCAGCAGGCTGAATATTACTATACCCACAAGGCTATAGAACCACCAGGTTTTCCAAAATGGAGGTTTGATGATGATGCTGATGCTGTGCATGGGAAACGCTGATGCATCATAAGTCCTGCCGGCATATATGTCAAGACTGTATTTGCCCGGAGGCAGGTAATAGCGTATGGTTTGCATGTCGCTGTTTTGTATCCATTCCGGGTCAATGGGGTTCATGCGGTATTGGAAACTGTACCGGCCGGGCATGCTGCCCGACATGGCGGTGACATCAAATGCCAGGTTGTTTTTATCGTACGGTAGCGTCAATGAACGCGTGTACCAAACTGCCGAATCCCCGGTGTATTCTTTATTGTTCACTTGTATGCGGGTCAGCATCAGCCTGATGACTTCATTTCCCTGCCTGATCTGTTCAGGATAAAAACTGTTTGCCCCCTTGATTCCGCCAAAAAAAAGTTCATTGCCCGACGTAAAGGCTACGCCCGTGTTGAACTCGTTTTCCTGTAAACCATCTTCCCGGGTAAGTTGGAATACATATCCAGGCTTTTGCAGGTTGATACAGAAAATGCCTTTGTTGCTGCTGCACCAAAGCAGCCCGCTTTCATCAAAGGCCATGGCATAAATGCAATCATCCGGCAGCCCGTCTTTTTTCGACAGGTGCCTGATAATGGTTCCCTCGTCATCAATTTCAAATACGCCATTGTTTGTACCCAGGAAAATATTTCCGCCGGACTTATCCACGAAACACCTCACATGGCCTGTGTTTGGAAAGAATTTTTTCCTGACCTGCCGTTTTTGAAATGGATCAAACCAGCATAATGTGTCGGGATAAAAACTAATGATCAGCCGCCCCCGCATCGCGGCGCCCAAAAAATCCCTGTTGTTGTGCATGGTCCATTCTTCTGCATGTCCATTGCCATGGGTGTAGAGGAACAAATCATTTTGTGAACTGATGATGCTGAGGCTGTCGGTTGATAAAATTGTTTTGCAATAGTATGAGGGCCCGTCTGATGATAAGGTATCAGGCCGTTTAATGGTGACCGGCTTAAATGCATTTTTCTGATAGTTGTATAACCATAAACTTGTTTCACCGGCACAGGCGAGTAAATATTCGCCGGTAGCTGTTTGCGTGATGGCGTTAACCGATAAGGCTTTTGTTTTCCCGGGTAATGACCGCACATGCCTGAGCAGTTTTTGTGTACTGTCGTATATCAACAAGCCGTTTGATAAAGTACCCGTTAATACAAGGTTTGCCTTTTTGTCGGCCCATAGGCTGAGCACATGGAGGCCTCTGGCAACCTGGTTATTGTTTGAATATTGTTTGATGGCTAAATGTTTGTTGGAAATCCTGCAGACGCCATCCATTAATGAATTAATGTACAGGTTCCCAAATTTGTCGGAGAGCATCTTGCTGATAATGGAAAACTCAAACAATGGATTTCTGTTGAAGTCAACCAGTTCAGATACAAGGCGCTCGTAATCATTGCCCAGGACAAAGACCCGGTTTGACAGGCTCCAAATCACGCGGCCTTCCCAAAGAATCATTTTGTTCCTGATGCCATCGTATGCCTGCAGTTCATGGATGATGATTTTTTTCCGTTCTTTTGAACGCGGCCGGTATTTGTATAATACCACGGGCTCCTGGTACAGGCTGAAAATAATCTCATCATCTGATATGAATTCCAGTACAGAAAATTCTTGATCGGGTTCCGTTTCAACAATATCATGCACTTTGTTTTCTACCAGGTTTACATTGTACAGTTTGTGCTTCCAACTGATGCAGATATTATTCCCCCTGTTTTTCCCAAGCCGGATCAGGTTGGCATTCATGGAGGGTTCAAGTGCCGCGATGGCCAGGGGTTCATTTTTTATGATTTTTTCCTGTGCCAGGTGATAGGAAATAAGCTGATGAGGGTATTCGAGGAAATGCAGGCTGCCATTGGATTCCGCGAGGATGCGGGGATGCTTGGTCTGCCCTTCTTTATTTTTCCAGATCAGCCGGAAACGGTTAGTCGCGGGAAGGTACTCGCTGATGCCATAAGCATGGCTTAGAAAAAAACGGTTATTGGATGTATGGAAAAATTTCACCCATTTATTATCGGGCAAGCCATCCTGTATGGACACAAAACTGAAATTTTTGCCATCAAAACGTTGCAGGCCGTTGGGATAACTGAACCAGCAGATGTTTAAAGGATCAACCTCCAGGTCGATGACATTGTTTTGCAGCATGCCATCATCAGTGGTGAGGTGCGTACTGTGAAACCGTTCCTGTACCTGCGCATGCGCGTTATGCAGGATGTTCAGTAAAAGCAGGATTGTACAAACGGTTTTCAATAATCAGTGCAGTTGACTTCAGCAATCAAGTTACAATTTCCCCTTGGAAACCCATCCTAATCCAAATGGATTATTGATGGAGTAAAGATGTTTGATTTCTTTTGTTGTTGCATAACAGGAATTGTTTCCTGTTTATCACTCACCTCTGTTTCCCGCTGCAACCTGAATGATGCCTGCCCTTTTGGGGATACCTGATTCTGTCATGTAAAATTTTTTTGTATGTTATCAAAATCTCTACTGCTCAGCCTGGCAGCATGCCTGTTCGCCAGCATTGTTTTCGCGCAAACCTGGACCGGCAGCGCGAGCAGCAACTGGAATGATCCAGCCAACTGGTCACCTGCGAATGTACCCATTGCCACATCCAACGTAACCATTGCCAGCTCAGCAAATGTGCCGGCGCTTCCGGCAAATACAACTGTCAATAGTTTTACAGTGTCTGCCGGCGGCGTGTTGAATTTCAGTGGATATAGCCTGACCATTAACGGCTTTATGGACATCAATGGCGGTACGCTGATTAACGGCAGTGCCGACATTGTGATCAACATCAACGGAGCGGGATCACAGTATATCCGCTCATCCACCGTTAACGATGATATCATCCTGAACCATAATGGTACAGGGGCTTTATTTGAAGCGTACATTACCGGGAATACCTATAATGGGAATTTTACCCTCAACATCAATACATCTGCTTTATCGAATACCTCATACAGCGTACCCTCCGTGTTTAATGGTTCGGTTACGGTTAACCGCACAGTGGCAGGCGCTACCGAGATTTTCAAGGAATCGGCAAGCGGTAATATAACCTCGTTTACGTATATAAACAACGTGGGCGGAAGTACCGACATCAATGGTTCAGGTTCGTTTTCAACCGTAGTAAACGGACCGGTGAATATCAATTATTCCTCCCTTTCCGGAACACCCGCATTTAGTATCCGAAGGCTCATCAATACCGCAGGTGGTGGATCCATTGCAGCACAAAACATTGGCACACTTACGTTATTGGGTGATACGATGCTGGTAAACAGCCTCACGGTTAATGGTTTTACCGGTTCGGGCATAGATGATATCAATAGTGTACACATCACCGGAAACCTAACCCTGGCAGATGCCACTGGCAATACCGGCTCTACCTATATCAGGAACAGCACCATTACGGGCAATACCAATGTAACCATCAATTCAGCGGGCGGTAATTTTTTTGAGGCTTATATCACGCCCAATACATTCAACGGAAACCTGGCTGTTCAATTGAATGGAGCGGCAGCCGGTTACCTTTCATATTCAGCGCCATCAAAATACAATGGCAATGTAAGTGTCAGCCGCACGGTTGCGGGTATCACAGAAATTTTCAGGACGGGCGGGCCCGTTGGTAACCTGGATAATTTCAGTTATACCAATACGGCGGGAGGCGTCAGCGAGATCAATGGAAATGGTTCTGTATCGGTTGTAGCCGCCGGTACGGTAAACATTGATGTGAATAACCCTTCGGGCAATCCCTCCTTTACCATGCGGTACCTGAAAAACCTAACAGGAGGAGGAACCGTGACTGTGGTAAACCCAGGTACGATTGATGTTTACAGGGACAGCCTGATCGTCAACAGCTTTAGCATTACAGGGATATTTGGGCCTGGTATTGATGATATTGAAGAAAGTTCGATCACGGGAAATGTTACGATTTCTGATGCAGCCGGCAACACCAGTTCCTCGTATCTCAGGGGATCTGTGATTAATGGTAATACCAATATCATCATCAACTCAGCCGGGGGCAATTATTTTGAGGGATATTTAGCACCCAATACTTTCAATGGAAACCTCAATATCCAGTTGAATGGGGCCGCCGCTATGTACACATCATACAACGCTCCATCCACTTTTAACGGCAACAAAACCGTTACCCGTACCGTTGCGGGATTGACTGATTTGTTCCGCACCGGTGGTTTGGGCGCCATCAATAATTTTTCATTGACAAATAACGTAGGTGGAAATACGGAAATCAACAACAACAGCGGCCCGTTGGTCAACCTGAACGGGACACTGAATATCAGCATCAGCAACCCCGTTACGGCTGCCCAGTTTCAAATGCGCTTGCTGAAAAATCAAACCGGCGGAGGGTCTGTCAGCCTGTCAAACCTCAGTTATCTAAACCTCCAGCGAGACAGCTTGCGTGTGAACGCCTTAACCATTAATGGTTTTAGCGGTCCAAACACTGACAGGCTGGAAGATGTACAGGTATTCGGCATCGTGGATATAGCAGACGCTGTGGGGAACACGAGTTCAACCTATATCATTAACTCTGATTTCGAAGGGCCGTTTACCTATACACAGAATTCAGCATCTGCGGCTTATGAGGGATTCCAGGCCGGTAACCGGTTTAAGGGAAACGCGACATTTGTAAGGAACAATGGAAGTATTTTTCTGGCATATAACGACCGCTCTGACTTTCATGCCGATCTCAATATCCAATCTGATGCAGGTATCACGGTAACCGATACACTTGCGTTTGTGGGCAGTACCTCATCTGTCATTTCCAAAACAGGCGCACAGGAACTTAGTTTTACCAGGATGCATATTGGAAAAGCAGGGCCGGCTTCCGTTACACTCAACAGCCCGCTAACGGTAACGAATAGGGTAAGTTTCGCGGGTGGAAACCTGGTTACATCTTCAACAAACCTATTATCGCTAAATAATAATGTACTCGCCAACGGCGCATCCAACGCCAGCCATGTGGTTGGGCCTGTGCAAAAAACGGGCGATGACGCATTTGTATTCCCCCTGGGAGATGGCACAACGTATAAACCTGTATCCATCAGCGCACCAACATTGGCAACGGATGTTTTCCGCGCGGCATATATCAAGGATAACCCTTCCACAGCGGGATTCGATACGAGTTTACGTGCAACCTCATTGCTTAGGGTGAGCGGCTATGAGTACTGGACATTGGAAAGGTTGAATGGGTCAAGCAATATCACGCCAACATTTACCTATACTGATCCGGGAAGCGGACAATACATCACGGTTCCGGCCCAGGCTGCCATTGCGCGATGGAATGGAAGCCAGTGGGACGACCTGGGCACAGGCGCTGTCAGCGGCACACTTTCCGGCAGCATTGCAACAGGCGCGCCGGTGAGCAATTTCACGCCCTCAGCTTTTACATTCGCGTCTAAGGACCTCGTTAATAACCCGCTGCTCGACCTGATCCTGTACACTTATTATGCCGATGCGGATACTGATGGTTTTGGTGATGCCAATAACAGCATAACCTCTCCATCCTCAACCCCTCCATCAGGGTATTCGGCTAATGATACGGATTGTGATGACAACGATAATACAGTATATCCCGGAGCGCCTGAGCTCTGTGACAACAAGGATAACGATTGCGACGGCACCATTGATGATGGCGCACCTTTCAATACTTATTACCGCGACCAGGATGGGGACGGATTCGGTGACGCGGCCGTGAGCACACAGGCTTGCACGGCGCCTTCCGGGTTTGTATCGAATGACGATGATTGTGATGACAACGACATTACCGTATTTCCCAATGCGCCTGAGCTCTGCGATGGCAAAGACAATGATTGTGATGGCACAATTGACGAGGGCGTGTTGAACACATATTACCGCGACCAGGATGGGGACGGATTTGGCGACGCTGCCGTGAGCACACAGGCTTGCACGGCGCCTTCCGGGTTTGTATCGAATGATGACGATTGCGACGATGCGGACAATACCATATATCCCAACGCACCTGAGCTCTGCGATGGCAAAGACAATGATTGTGATGGAACAACCGACGAAGGCGTTCAGGCTACCTGGTACCTTGATAACGACACCGATGGATTTGGTGATCCTTTATCTTCAGTATTAAGTTGTACACAACCTTCCGGCTATGTAACCAATAGCCTCGATTGTGATGATAATGACAATACCGTATATCCGGGCGCTCCTGAACTTTGTGATGGCAAAGACAATGATTGCGATGGAACCATTGATGATGGGGCAGGACAAGCTTTCTTCTATCTTGATGCAGATGGAGATGGTTTTGGCGATCCCAATATTTCGGTACAGGGTTGCAATCCTCCCAGCGGATATGTTGGTAATGATGACGACTGCGATGATAATGACAATACCGTGTATCCCAATGCACCTGAACTCTGCGACGGCAAAGACAATGATTGTGATGGTACAACCGATGAAGGTGTTCAGGCTACCTGGTACCTCGATAACGATACCGATGGTTTTGGTGATCCATTATCTTCTGTATTAAGTTGTACACAGCCTTCCGGCTATGTAACCAATAGCCTTGATTGTGATGACAATGACAATACCGTATATCCGGGCGCTCCTGAACTCTGCGATGGCAAAGACAATGATTGTGATGGTACAATAGATGATGGCGCCGGTACCATTACTTACTACCAGGATGCAGATGGCGATGGTTTCGGTAACGCGGCAGTAACAACGGTTGCCTGCGCTCCGCCACCTGGTTATGTGGCTAATGATGATGATTGTGATGATACTGATAACACGGTGTATCCCAACGCGCCGGAGCTTTGTGATGGTAAAGACAATGATTGCAATGGAACGATAGACGATGGCGCCGGGACCATAACTTATTACCAGGATGCTGATGGCGATGGTTTTGGCAATGCGTCTGTAACAACCGTTGCCTGTGCTCCGCCACCTGGTTATGTGGGCAATGATGATGATTGTGATGATACTGATAACACGGTGTATCCCAATGCGCCGGAGCTTTGCGATGGCAAAGACAATGATTGCAACGGCACGATCGATGATGGAGCGGGCAGCATTCCTGTGGTGAGTGGCCCAAGGAATATGTGTCCTTTTGAAGGCACTGGCCAAACGGTAATATTTACCGCTGCGCCAGTCGTGGGTGTGTTCTCTTATCAATGGACGGTTCCTCCGACAATCAGCATCGTTTCCGGACAAGGAACCAATACTTTGGAAGTACAGATCCTGCCTGGTTTTGGCGCGAATGCCAATAAGCAGATCCGTGTAACATCCACATCGGCATGCGGCACCAGCCCTGTATCTATTTATTACTTGCTGGCACAATTCCCGTCTACGCCGGGCGCCATCAGTGGCCCGACAGAAGTTTGCGGAATTGTTGGAACCTCCGGCGAAGCCACATACAGCATCAGTCCGGTGACGGCCGCAACAAGTTATGCATGGTCTGTTTCGGCGGGCATGACGATTACCAGCCACCCGAACGGACCGGGTCCAAACGATACAGTCATTACGGTACAGTTTGCCCCGGGCTTTAGTTCCGGAAACGTAACGGTAACGGCCGTTAATAATTGCGGCAGCAGCAGCAACAACAGGCAGCTTGCCGTGCGCAGTGCGGCCATTTCCACACCCGGACTCATACAGGGCCCAACCAATGCCTGCCTCCTCATGCTTTCACTGGCAAACCCCACCGGCGTGGAAGCACAGTACAGCATCCGTAAAGTAACCAATGCCACATCTTATAACTGGGTAGCCCCAGCAGGTGCAACAATCATCGCGCACCCGGCCGGAACAGGTGCAGATGACACTGTGATTGTTGTTACCTATGCATCCGGGTTTACAGGGGGCAACATAACGGTTACGGCTACCGGAAATTGCGGTACGAGCGCTGCGCGCAGCCTTATTATCCAGGCTGGATTAAAACCGGGAACAACCGGTGCGATCAGCGCGACAGAACTGCAGTCTTGTCCGGACAGGGTTATCCAATACAGCGTTGCCGCTTTGCCATCCAATACCAACTGGTTGCAATGGACGGTGCCCGCGAATGCAACGATCATCAGTGGCCAGGGAACAGCCAGCATTGCAGTGGCATACACAGGCGCCGCCATCAATGGAAATATTACCGCAACGCCATCCAACGGTTGCGCTACAGGTGGCACCAGGAGCCTGGCGGTGAACCTTTCGGCCTGCAGCATCGGCACCACATTCGTAAAAGCAAAAACTTCGGATATGCCTTCCTGTGAGGTTAGCGTATATCCTAACCCGTCGCCCGGCCAGGTGCATATCAGGCTCTCGTCGTTTTCAACCGAACCCATACAAGTGCGCATCCTCGACCTGCAGGGCAGGGTTTACCAAACCCGCACGGCAAAAGGTACGCAAACCATTACGCTTGGTACTGAACTCAGGCCCGGACAATACATAGCCGAGATCAACCAGGCTGGACGGTTGCTGCATAAGCGCTTTGTCAAATTATAGGCAATTGTGGTTATTAAAAAGGGATGCTGTTTACGGCATCCCTTTTTTGTATGTAACAAATCCTTTTTACCTCGTGTCAAAATCTACGCTCACGTTTGCCGTGCGCGGGTGCGATTGGCAGGTGAGGATAAAGCCCTGGTTGACTTCCTCTTCCTCGAGCGCGTAATTCACATCCATATCCACTTGACCGGCCAGCAATTTGGCGCGGCAAGTGCAACATACACCGCCCTTGCAGGCAAAGGGGAGGTCGGCTCCCTGCCCAAGCGCGGCATCAAGGATGCTTTTGCCATGATAAGGCAGTTCAAATGAAAAGGTCCGGCCATCCAGCCTGATGCTGACCTGGCTGCGCGGTCCTTTATCGGCTTCCTCCTGGCTGGCCTGTTTTGTTTTTTGAACAGACTGCCCGGGTGTTGTGAACAGTTCAAAATGAATTTTCTTTTTATCCAGGCCCTGGCTTTCGAGGAAAGCGCTGCTGGTGCGGATCAGTTCTTCGGGCCCGCAGATATATATTTCATCAAAACTGTGATAGGAAACCAGTCGGCCGAGTTCTGAAAGTTTTTCTTCGTTTATGCGTCCATGTAAGAGCGGCGCGTCCATTTTTTCACGGCTCAGGATATTGATGAGGTTGAAGCGGTCGATATAATTATTCTTCAGCGCTTCCAGTTCCTCAAAGAATATGATGGAACCCCTGTTGCGGTTGTTGTAGAGCAAGGTGAACTTGCTGTTGGGTTCTTCGCGAAGGGTATGTTTGATGATGGATATCACAGGCGTGATGCCGCTACCGGCCGCAATGGCCAGGTACTGCGCCGTTTTTCCGGGATGCAGCCTCGAATGGAATTTTCCCGTGGGGGGCATCACTTCCAGTACATCGCCCGCTTTGATCGCGGCATTGGCATAGGTAGAGAATTGCCCGCCTTCCACTTTTTTCACCGCTACTTTCAGTTCATTTTCATAGGGAGCCGTGCAAATGGAATAAGACCTGCGTAACTCTTCACCGTCAATACTTTTCCTGATGGTGATGTTCTGTCCTTCCCGGTATTGAAACATGTCTTTCAATGGTTCGGGAATCTCAAAACAAATCGAAACACAATCTGCTGTTTCTTTAGTTACCGCCTTAACGGTCAGTGGGTGAAAATGCGTTGCCATGATTATCGGGTTATGCCATGTAATAAATAATTGACCAGGTTGTTTTCCAGTTCGGGCCTCTCGGGTTCTTTTTTATGCCTTTGCCAAAACTCAAGTCCGCGCACGGCCGACAGGATGCTAAGCACAGCCACATGCGGATGGATGTTTTTCAGTTCCTTTTTCCGGATGCCCGTCGTCACCAGTTCCACCAGCCTGCTTTCGTATTGTTTGCGCTGGGCCAGGAAATTGCTGAGGAATGGTTCGCCCAATTGCTTCCACTCATGGTTGGCCACATACACTTCATCGAAATTATCCAGCATCATCCGGATATGAAACCGGATCAGGCTTTCGAGTTTTTTTGCGGTGGGCGTTTCCATCTGTTCAACTTCTTCAAGCTGTTGGTTAAAAGCATTCGCAACCTGGAAACAGATGCTTTGCAGCAATTCGCTTTTTGAACCGATGTGGTTGTAGAGGCTGGAAGCTTCCACACCAATATTGTCGGCTATTTCCCGCATCGATGTGGCCACAAACCCTTTTTTGCGAAACAGGGCAGCGGCCTTGCGGATGATCGTATCTTTCCGTGTGCCGTTTCGGACGGGTTTGATTTTAGACATGAACGGGTTTTCACAAAACTAACACTTATTAGTTTTTTTATCAGGGTATATTCTGTGCAAAATGTCTGAATCTGATTAATTTTGTATACGTAAACAGCTTGCCATGCAACTCAAACCGGTTGAAAAGGTTGAATCCATCTCTCCAGCAGATTTTAAAAATAATTACTACGCAGCCTCAAAGCCATTGATCATCACCGGTATGGCACGCCAGTGGCCGGCATTTCAAAAATGGAACTGGGATTATTTTATTGATATTGTTGGGGAAAAGGAAGTGGGTGTGTACAATAATATCAAAAGCGATGCCTACACGGCCATCAACACAGCGGATGGGTACATGAAGTTTGGCGATTACCTCCGTAAAGTAAAAGCGGGCCCGCTCGACCTGCGCATTTTCCTGTTTAATATCTTTCAGCACGCGCCTCAAATCACAGGCGATTTCAACTGGCCGGATGCATATATGAGCGGGTTTGTAAAGAAGTACCCCATGCTTTTTGTGGGCGGGCAAGGCTCAATCACGCATATGCATTTCGACATCGATATGAGCCATATCCTCCATACCCAATTCGCAGGCCGAAAACGGGTGCTGCTTTTTCCATTTGATGAGCAATACAAATTATACCGAAAGCCCTGGGAAGTACTCAGCGTAGCCAATTACGCCAATTATACCGATGGTTTTGATTACGGGAATTTCCCCGCTGTGAAACTGGCCAAAGGCTATGAAGTGATCCTCGAACATGGCGATACTTTGTACATGCCCGCCGGTTACTGGCACCATATGGAATACCTGGACGCGGGTTTTGCCATGAGCCTACGCGCCATGCAATCGTCATTGGGCGGCAAACTCAACGGGCTTTGGAAGCTCTTTGGCATGAGGGGCATCGACACGCTCATGAAAAAGACGGCCCCGGAATGGTGGTACAACCATAAAAAGAAAAAAGTATATCAGAATGCGGCCCGTGAAATGGCCCTTGCCGGAAATAAATTTTGAAAAATATTATGAATTTTCGGGAAAATCACTAATTTTACTGCCTACTCCAAAGAATACACTCCAAACAGTATCCTTTTTAAAGCTCACCGCTGAGGCATAGTGCCCTCAAGCTTACAAAATCCATTTTTATTCTTTTACATAGTCATTAATATAGCAATATATTAACCTCAACGCTTTTTCTTGTGGTTTCAGAGGTAAGCAAGGCCGGTGATTTTTATCACTGGCCATTTTTTTAATTATCAAGTGCCTGGTTCAGGAAACGGATCATGGGCTGCATCGATTTAAAGATGGCCACAGTATCAGAAACAGCCCCGCTTTTTTGAAAAAAACTGTCGCTGACCGGGTGTGAAACCGTAAAGCTTTTCAATTTGAGGAATTCGATGGCCGGGTTTTCGGCATCATACCCCTTGGGCGACCGGCTCAGGGTATGTTCTTTATCAAGCCCATCCGGAAAATAATTCCGGAAAGATTTTTGTTTGAGGATGGCAATCCATTGATCCAGGTTGTAATCAATTTCCTGCCGGATGGCCGACAGTTGTTCGGGCATGGGCATGTATAAGCCTCCGGCAATAAAACTGGCGCCCGGTTCGATGTGCACATAATAACCTGCCGTTTGGATTTTTTTTCCTCCCTTATTCATGAATGCGCCCATATTCGTTTTATATGGGTCTTTGTTGGCGGAGAAGCGTGTGTCGCGGTTGATGCGAAACATGCATTTGGCTGGTTCGAGCAGGAGGATATCGGGATCGAAGCGGCCTGTTTCACGGATCAGGTCTTTTACAAAAGCCAGCATGGTGTCGCGCGACTGCAGGTATTCTTTTTTATGTTGTTCCATCCAGGAACGGTCGTTATGTTTTTTGAGGTCAGATAAAAACCGGAAAGTAGTTGAAGGAGTCATAACCAATTCAATTATGTACAGTGATCGTTAACATGAAAAAAGGAACCGTTGGATGGGTTCCTTTGATAAATATTTTTGGCAGGAGCATGGTTACACCCGGCTCCAGTTTTCGCCGCTTTTAATCCGGTATAATGTCATTTCACTGACGCCGTATTTTTCCGCAAGCTGCTTGTATGTGTGTTTGCGTTTTGGATTGTTGATGGCATCCTTAATGCTCTTCACCTGCGCCATTGTCAGCTTCAGGCCTACGTTCCGGCTTGCCTGGCGTTTTTTATACGCGATTTTTTGCGGGCTCTTTTGCTGATGCGCGCTCACATCATCCAATGTGGCCCATTTCAGGTTCTTCGCGCTGTTATCATCTTTTTTATGATTCACATGAATCACAAATTTATGCTTGGGCGATTTTTTAGGGCAGAATAGTTTTGCCACTTCGCGGTGAATATAAATCGTGCCGTTCCCATCTTCCACATGAAGGTTCAGGGTCCTGTAACCTGATGTGAGTGAACCGGTGAGCAATTTTCCATCGGTGTACACATCTTCAGAAAAACTCGCGGCGCGCCCAAGGTTGGATACCGCATATTTTTTCCTCAATAATTTATGTCCCTGAAACGACATTTGTTTCCAAACTTCCCCCTTGATTTTCTTAATCATGGTGATATGTTTTTAAAAGTATGGTTTGGTGTCGGTCACCAAACGAAATGATGTTGCCTGCTGAAGGATAAATATAAAGAAAAAAAACACTAGGACTCAATCATTTTTAAAAAATCTTCCTCCGTAATAATTTTTATGGATGGGATTTTTCTTGCTTTTTCCAGCTTGCTGCCGGCATCTTCTCCCACAACCAGGTAGTTTAGTTTGGAACTAACGCTGCCGAGTAGGGTCCCGCCGTGTTGTTCCACCAATTCCTCGGCTGCACTGCGTTTCAGCTTCGACAGGGTACCAGTGAATAAAAACGTTTGTCCGCCAAGGTTAGCCCCATGAACAGCTGCCTGTTGGCTTTGCATATTCAGGCCCAGTTTCTCAAGTTCATGCAGCATCTGCACATTATCGGGGTTGTGAAAAAACGCGTGCAGGCTGGTGGCCACTTTCGCGCCCACATCCTCAAATTGCATCAGCCCTTCTTCGCTGAGTTCGCTGAGGTCGTGGATGTGCCGGATGCCACGGGCAATGGTTTTTGCCGTGGTTTCACCCACATAGCGGATACCCAGGGCATAAATCAAACGGTGCAGGGGTTGGGCTTTGCTGGCTTCTATGGCTTCCCGTAAGTTATCAACCGACTTTTTCCCAAAGCCTTCCAGCTTGCTGATCTTTTCCCAATCGAGTGTATAGATTCCCGGGATATCGGAAAGCAAACCCATGTCGAAAAATTTCCTAACATTGGCATCACCCAAACTGCGTATATCCATGGCATCCTTGCTCACAAAATGTATGATGCGTTCCACCACCTGGGCATGGCAGTTGATATTGGTACAACGCCAGACGGCTTCGCCCTCCGGTTTAAACAGCGGCTGCCTGCATTCGGGGCATTCTGTGGGAAAGCCAATCATGCGCTCATGGCCCGTACGCTTCTCCGTTAGTGACCGCACAATTTGGGGGATCACGTCGCCGCTTCTTTCAATCAACACATGGTCGCCGAGGCGGAGGTCTTTTTCGCGGATATAATCCTCGTTATGGATCGAAATACTGCTAACGGTCACGCCGCCAATAGGTACAGGCTCAATTTTGGCCACGGGCGTAACGGCGCCTGTTCGCCCAACCTGGTACTCCACTGCAAGTAATTTGCTTTCCGCCTGCCTGGCTTTAAATTTATAGGCGATGGCCCAACGCGGATGATGGGATGTCATGCCCAGTTTTTCCTGCACGGCAATGCTGTTGACCTTGATTACCATGCCATCAATTTCATACGGCAGATCGTCGCGGCCCTCTTCAAACTGATGCACAAAATCAATTACTTGCCGGATACCGTTAAAAATTTTTCGTTCCTGTTGTGGGCTCCTGAAACCGAGGTCCCATAACATTTTCAGCATATCGGCATGCGATACCGGACCTTTCCCGTCTTGACCTACAGGATGCGTGGGTAAAGTATAACTCACATGATAAATGAAGCCTTCGAGGTTGCGACGGCTCACTTCCGCCGAATCCTTGATCCGCAAAGTGCCGGCAGCCGCATTGCGCGGGTTGGCAAGCGGCGGGATCCCTTCTTCCTGCAGTTTTTCATTGTACTTCGCGAAATTGGACTTGCTCATTAAAACCTCGCCCCGAACTTCAATCTGCCGGATCCCATACCGGCTAAAGGCCGCGCTGAGCGGAATGGATCGTATCCGTTTGATGTTTGGCGTGATATCATCGCCGATCACCCCATCTCCGCGGGTGGCGCCCCTTTGCAATTTATCCGATTCATATACCAGTGAAATGCTGGCTCCATCAAATTTTGGTTCAACACAGTATTCTACTTCCTCCAATCCGCTTAACTCTTTTACCCGCCGGTCCCAGTCGAGCAGGTCATCCACGTTGTAGGAGTTTTCGAGCGATAACATCGGCACGAGGTGTTCCACTTTGGGGAAGTCTTTGACAAGCCCGGGCCCAACCCTTTGCGTCGGCGAATCAGGGGTGACCAGGGAAGGATGTGATTGTTCAAATGATTCCAGCAGCTTGAAGAGTTGGTCGTATTCATAATCGCTGACGAGCGGGTCGTTAAGCACATAATAGCGGTGCTCATGGAACCGAAGGCAATCGCGCAGCTCTTCCACATTGCCTTCATGCAATGCGGATGCGGGATTTTTTTCTAAGGCTTCTAACCAATACCGGGTTTTTGTTTGTACATCTGAAACGCTCAAGGTGCAGGAATTTCAAATAAAGGTAAACAGCCCTGCTCTATTGAAAAAATGAAAGCCGTTTCGAAGTTCAGTGGAGGCACCCATTATGCGAAACTTCCAGTACTTTGCCGGAAATACCCGCATATATGAGCCGTTTCCTGTTTTGTTTACTGGTTGTTGTTTTGCAGAGTTGTGCCTCGAAGGAAAAAGTGTCTTTGATCGTTCATAACGCCCGCGTATACACGCTGGATGATTCTTTTTCGGTACAGGAGGCCTTTGCCGTGAAAGACGGAAAAATCCTGGCTACCGGCACGAGCCGTGACATATTGGAACGATATGGTTCAGACAGCATCCTGGATGCCAAAGGACAACCTGTTTTCCCCGGATTGATTGACGCGCATTGCCATTTTACCGGGTACGCCACGGATATGTGGAAGTGTGAATTGTTCGGTACAAAATCATTTGAGGAAATCATTGAAAAGATCAGCGCATACGCGCCAAATGCGCCCGGGGAGTGGATTTACGGAAGGGGTTGGGACCAGAACGACTGGCCCGGGAAGCAGTTTCCGGATAAGCGCAGGCTCGATAGTTTATTCCCGAACCGCCCGGTATTTTTAAAACGGATCGACGGACACGCGGCATTGGCCAACCAGTACGCGCTCAACCTCGCTGGCATACATGCCGGCACAAAAATTCCCGGCGGGGAAGTTGAGTTGAAAGATGGAAAGTTGACGGGTATTTTGATTGACAACGCGATGGATGAACTGGAAAAACACATACCATTGATTTCCGATTCCCTGGCCAGCCGGTATTTTTTGAAAGCACAGGAAGAATGTTTTTCGTTAGGGCTGACCAGTGTGCATGATTGCGGGATCAGTGAACGCATCCTTCATTTGGTAGATAAAGCACAGCAGTCAGGGCTACTAAAGATGAAAATATTCGCGTTGTTGTCAGACAGCGCATCTTATTACGACCGCTGGCTGGCAAAGGGTCCGTACAAAACCGAAAGGCTGCACATGGGCGGATTTAAACTGTATGCGGATGGCGCCCTCGGTTCGCGCGGCGCCTGTTTGATTGATGCATACAGCGATAAAAAAGGCTGGAAGGGTTTCCTTTTGCGCGATTCGGCATACCTCAACTCAGTAGCCGCGAAGCTTGCGGGTTCAAACTTACAGTTATGCACACACGCAATTGGCGATAGTGGCAACAGGCAGGTGCTGAGGGCTTATGCAAAAGTGCTGAAACCCGGTAACGACAGGCGTTGGCGGATAGAACACGCGCAGGTGGTGAATCCGTCTGACTTTCATTTTTTCAGCGATTACAACATCATACCATCCGTGCAGCCCACGCATGCCACCAGTGATATGTACTGGGTGGAAGAGCGTTTGGGAAAGGAGAGGGTTACTCACGCTTACGCGTACCAGCAGTTATGGAAAACAAATGGATGGATTCCTCTGGGCACGGATTTCCCGGTGGAGTATATCAGTCCGTTCAAAACATTTTATGCCGCTGTTCAGCGCAGGGATGCGGAAGGGTTTCCTGCCGGCGGGTTCCAGGCGGAAAATGGGCTCAGACGAGAACAGGCCATCCGGGGCATGACGGTCTGGGCGGCAAAAGCGGCCTTTGAAGAAAAGCAGAAGGGCAGTTTGGAGAAGGGCAAGGCCGCTGATTTTATCATATTGAATACCGACTTAATGACCTGTGAACCAAACCGCATCTTAAGCACGCAGGTGCTGGCAACTTACTGCAATGGGGAAAGGGTTTATGGGAAGCCATAGCCGAATTGCTTATTGTAATCCTGGATTTGCATCAAATCAAAACCATAATATACCGTCTTAAGGGTATAAAAGCGTGAAGTTATTTCCGGTAACTTTGGCGCAAATTAACTTCTATGAGAAAGACTTTTATGTTGATCTGCACTGTATTGTGCATACATGCTGTATTTGCGAACGATATTCAGGTTGCCAATACCGGTTTAACCAATCAAAACACCGGAACGCATACCACACAAATTAAGTTCGATGTTAGTTGGAAGAATAGTTGGCGAACCAGCACAAATGAAGCCAATTACGACGGTGCATGGATTTTTGTAAAGTACCGCAAACTCAATACCACACTCTGGCAACACTGCACTTTAAATCCCGCAGGTTTTTCAGCGCCATCCGGAAGCAGCATCAAAGTCAGCGGTGATGGAAAAGGACTATGGATATACCGGAATGCCAATGGTATAGGAGATGTCAATTTCACAAACGGACGCGTAGTGTGGAATTATGGTAACGATGGTGTGCTTGATACAGACAGTTGCGAGATACAAGTGTACGCACTGGAAATGGTGTATGTTCCACAGGGAGCATTCTACCTGGGTAGCGGTGGCACCGAATCGTACGCCTTTAAAGACAGCAGCTCATCAAGTCCATTCAGGGTTTTGGGTGAGGGTACTATCAATTATGGTACCAGTAATGGTAACCTGTACTCTGCTGCGGGCGGTGCCGGTTATACAATATCAGCCTCATACCCAAAGGGCTTTGCAGCTTTCTGGTGCATGAAATATGAGTGCAGCCAGCAACAATATGTCGATTTTCTGAATAACCTTGACCTGGCACGTGCTTCGGTTAATGGTATTTCATCTTTCACAGGCACGCATCCCGCACTTATCGCTGCAAATCCTGAACGTGCCATGGGGGGGATCAGCACTTCATATTTCCTCGCATTTACAGATTGGGCCGGGTTAAGGCCAATGACTGAGATGGAATATGAAAAAGCATGCAGGGGAGCAAACATTTTTCCTTTACCGAATGAGTATGCATGGGGAAGCACAACTGGTGTGCCCGCGAATGCGGTGAATAATGATGGCACAAGCTCAGAGTCGTATAACGCGGCAGCAAATGTGAACAGCAATTTCCTTGGCCGTATGGCGCGTTGCGGGGGATTTGCCACTGTGTCAACAGCATCAAACCGTGAACTTAGCGGAGCTACGTATTATGGAATCATGGAGATGAGCGGTAATGGTATGGAAAGGGTTGTCAGGTTGGCAAATATCCCGCCCGTTATGGCTTTCTCTTCAACAGTGCATGGCGATGGAAATATTGCGGCATCAGGCGCGGCCAATGTACAGAACTGGATTGACATTGCCACGAACAGCACGTTAAATTTTGGAACAAGAGGTAGTGGGTTTGGTAATGGTTTGAGTAACCTGTATTGCATTTCAGACCGGACCTTTATGATTAGCTTTTTCGGTGATGCAGGAAATAATTTTTCTTTCCGCGTAGTACGGACGGCTGAGTAATATCAGGCTTTTAAGTAAAAAATTTTTTTATGAAGCAGATGAGCTTGATTTTATTAGGCCTGGTTTTGCTGATCAACGGTACTGCGCAAAATAATGCCATATTCACGGGCGGACAGGGTGCTGGCTGGAAATCAAATTATGCCGGGCACCCTTCCGGAGATGCCATTTTCGCTGGCGGTAGTGGCCATGGATGGTCGAAAGCGTTGCAAATGCCCTTGCTCGATAGTTTATTCAGGGGAGGTAACGGTGATGGATATACGAAAAATGAATCACCGAAACCATTGTTGGATTCGCTCTTTATGGGAGGCGTAGGGGATGGATATGCGAAAAATGAATCACCCATACCCTTGTTGGATTCGCTCTTTAAGGGAGGTGATGGCGACGGATGGTTTTCTTTGCAAAAGAATACGGAACGGGTTGACTCCATTTTCAAGGGAGGTGAAGGCGACGGATGGGCGAGCACATACCTTCCGCTATCGCCCCTTCCTGTTCGTTTATTGAGTTTTACCGGTGAACAAAAAAACAGTGTGCACATACTTCGTTGGGAAACCAGCAGCGAAACCAACAGCCACTATTTTAATGTAGAGCGGCAGGTGCAGGGTTCATCTGCTTTCCAGGCGATTGGCAGGGTGGCGGCGGCAGGCAACAGCAGTGCAGCCAGGCAATATAGCCTGACCGATTTCCGGCCGGTGTTGGGAAATAATTTTTATAGACTGCAAATGGTTGACCTGGACGGTACCTACAGTTATTCAAATATTGTGTTGTTGAAAATGCTGTCAGATAAATCCTTGTTAACGGTATTCCCCAATCCAACCGCAGATCTGTTGTATGTACGCTGGTCAGGTAAGCTAAACGGCAAAAACATACAAGTAAGTATATTGGACGCAGCCGGAAAAAAATCGGGAACATCTACTTATCCTTCTGATCAAGCGCAGCTTTCTGTACCCGTCGGTCATTTATCATCGGGCATGTACATCCTTCAGCTCGTTTGCGGCGATCAAACCGAGCAAATCAAATTCATGAAGCATTAATGTTTTCCATTCTCAGCACCGTCTATCGAAGGAGACGGTGCGTATTGACATATGCAAACCCCACGATTCCGGGCATTTCCGCAACTCTTGTAAAAAATCAGTCAAAATAATTACTGATTATCAATCAATTACAAAGCCCTCTGTAAAAATAATCCCCCAATTTCTTGGAAGCAATGCCCATTTGGGCCTACCTTTGCACTCCATTTAAAACCGCAGGGATAGCTGCGGGGTCAAATAAAACAAAATACAATGAGCAAATTACATTTCAGCACGAAACATGCGAACGAGGCTACCGTGCAACGCAAATGGTACGTTGTTGACGGTACTAATCAAACCGTAGGCCGCATGTGTGCCAAGATTGCCGCCGTACTGCGCGGAAAAAACAAGGCTTACTACACGCCCCACGTGGATTGTGGAGATTTTGTAATCGTGATCAATGCCGACAAAGTGGTATTCTCCGGTAACAAAATGGAAGAAAAAGAATACCTGACATTCAGCGGTTATCCCGGTGGGCAGAAAGCCGAAATCGCGAAAGACCTGCTGAAGCGCCGTCCGGAAGCTGTGATCGAGCGCGCCGTAAAAGGCATGCTGCCAAAAAACAGGCTGGGCCGCAAGATGTTTAAAAAACTCTTCGTGTATGCCGGTACCGAACATCCGCATACCGCTCAAAAACCGGCAGAATTAACCTTTAACAAAATCTAAATCAACCCAACGTGCCGGTTGCGGCATGTAAATACCTATTGATATGGAAAAGCAAAAAAATGCAGTAGGCCGTCGTAAAGAAGCCATCACCCGCGTATTCCTGAGCAGGGGCGAAGGCAAGATCACGGTCAACGGTAAAGATTATAAAACCTATTTCCCGCTGGTGTACCTGCAAAACCAGGTTGAAACCCCACTGAAAACCGTGGACGGCGCCGGTAAATATGATATCGTTATCAATGCTACCGGTGGTGGCATCAAAGGACAAGCCGAAGCGGCCAAGTTGGGCATCTCCCGCGCACTGATCGAGTTCAACGCTGAATACCGTCCGGCCCTGAAAGCCGCCGGTTTGCTGAGGCGCGACCCGCGTGCTGTGGAAAGGAAGAAACCAGGACGCAAGAAAGCGCGTAAGAGCTTCCAGTTCAGCAAGCGTTAATATGGGCCTTCGCGGATGTATTGGCCAATTGGTTTGGTATCTCCGCTTCCCCATTCAATTTTTACAACAACACATTTATAATAACATACAATGGAAAATAACACTTCCTTACAACAGCAACTCTTAGAAGCAGGCGTTCATTTCGGCCACCTGAAAAAGAAATGGAACCCCAAGATGCTTCCCTATATTTTCGCCGAGAAGAAGGGCATCCATATCATCGACCTGAACAAAACCGTGGAAGGCTTGCAGGAAGCGGCGGCTGCCATGAAATCTATCGCGCGCAGCGGTAAGAAAATCATGTTCGTTGCCACTAAAAAGCAGGCAAAGGAAATTGTTCAGGAATGCGCCAAGCGCGTGAACATGCCATATGTAACCGAGCGTTGGCTGGGTGGTATGCTCACCAACTTCAACACGGTTCGCAAGAGCGTGAAGAAAATGCAGAGCATCGAGAAAATGCTGTCTGACGGAAGTGCAGAAAACCTGACTAAAAAAGAACGCCTGACACTGGCACGCGATAAGGATAAGATGGAAAAGGTATTGGGTGGTATCGCCCAGATCAGCCGCATCCCGGCTGCCCTCTTCCTGGTTGACATCGGCCACGAACACATCGCACTGGCTGAAGCCAAGCGCCTCAACATCGGAACATTCGGTATGGTGGATACCAATTGCGACCCGAATAAGGTTGACTTCGCGATCCCGGCTAACGACGACGCGTCTAAATCAATTTCCATCATCGTGAACTACATCACCGCCGCTATCGCGGAAGGTTTGCAGGAGCGCCAGGCCGATAAGGAAGATGATGATCAGTCTGACAGCGATGAAACCCCAGAAGCAAGGGCCGCCCGCTTCGAAGAAAAACTCGATGCAGGCGACGACCGCGGAAGGCGTGGTGGTGCCGGACGTGGTGCACCCGCTAAACGCCGCGTAGCAGGTCCGGGTGCCGGAAGCCGTCGCCCCGCAGGTGGCGCACGCTAATGGATCATTTATCATTATTTAAAATTCAAATGCATGAGCACGACTATCACAGCAGCAGATATTAATAAATTACGCCAGGCTACCGGCGCCGGAATGATGGATTGCCGCAAAGCCCTGACGGAAAGCAATGGAGATTTTGAAGCAGCTATCGACTGGCTGCGCAAGCAGGGCCAGAAAGTTGCCGCCAAACGCAGCGACCGCGAAGCGAAAGAAGGTGTGGTTATGGCTAAAACTACTGCCGATAACAAAGCCGGTATCGTTCTTTGCATCAGTTGCGAAACAGATTTCGTGAGCAAAAACGCAGACTTCGTTGCTTTCGCGCAAAGCATCATCGATGCGGCCATCGCGAATAACGTGAAATCTGTAGACGAACTGAATAACCTCGAACTGAATAGCGCGAAAGTGTCAGACATGATCAACGATAAACTGGCCGCTATCGGCGAGAAAATCGAAATCTCAAAATTCGAGCGCATCGAAGCGCCTTTCGTAGCCAGCTATATCCATGGCGCTAACCGCATGGGTGTTCTCGTGGGCATGACCGCCGAAGCGGCTGAAGCCGGTAAAGACGTGGCCATGCAAATCGCCGCGATGAACCCACTGGCTGTTGACGAGAGTTCCGTTCCGGCTGAAACCATCGAGCGCGAAAAGAACATCGCCATCGAAATGGTGAAGGCAGAAGGAAAGCCCGCTGAAATGGCTGAGAAAATCGCCATGGGTAAAGTCAATAAATTCTTCAAGGAAAATACATTGATGGCCCAGCCTTTCGTGAAAGATGGCAGCAAATCTGTTGCCGATTTCCTGAAAAGCGTTCAGGCCGACCTGAAGGTTACTTCGTTCAAGCGAGTGGCTTTAGGTTAATCATTTTTGAAAACCCGGTTGATCGCCGGGTTTTTTTATGTCTGTTCGTTTTTGAAGAGTAACTTGCAAACAACCAATTGTCAAATACTAATTTATGCTGCCCAAGTACAAAAGAATTTTGTTGAAAATTTCCGGTGAATCATTGATGGGGGATAAAAACTTCGGAATGGATCCGGCCATCATCGCGCAATACGCGCAAGACATCAAACAAATTACCGATATGGGCGTGCAAGTCGCGCTTGTTGTTGGTGGGGGTAATATTTACCGTGGCATGAACGAAGCGGAAACAGGCATTGAAAGGGCGCAGGGCGATTATATGGGCATGCTGGCTACCGTTATCAATGGTATGGCCCTGCAGAGCGGATTGGAGAAAGCCGGTGTATATACCAGGTTGCAAAGCGCGATCAAAATGGAACAAATCGCCGAACCCTATATCCGCCGCCGTGCCATGCGCCACCTCGAAAAAGGCCGCGTGGTGATTTTTGGCGCGGGTACCGGAAACCCATATTTCACAACTGATACAGCCGGTTCGCTTCGTGCCATCGAAATCAAGGCCGATGTGATTTTAAAGGGTACCAGGGTGGATGGCATCTATACCGCCGACCCGGAAAAAGACCCTACGGCTACCCGTTATGAACGCATCACGTACAATGAATGCATCACAAAAAAACTCAGCGTAATGGACATGACCGCTTTCACGTTGTGTATGGAAAACCATTTGCCCATCATTGTGTTCGACATGAACAAACCGGGCAACCTGATGAGCGTGGTCACCGGGGAAAAGGTTGGCACGCTGGTGACGGAATAATCCCATCAAACATAATTGCATAAGCCGCTGAACCCCAGCGGCTTTTTTGTTTTCCACCGGGTGTGACTTATTCGTTTGCCATTGCCTGATAATATCCCTACTTTTGTGCCCGACAGGGTTCCCGCTTCAGGGCGGGATTAAAAGGGAAGTCCGGTGCAATTCCGGCGCTATCCCCGTAGCTGTAAGGTTGGGCGATCTCTCATCGCAACTTGCGGATCTTCATGCCACTGTTTCGCTGAAAGCGGGATGGGAAGGTGTCTGCAGGCAACCGAGCCAGAAGACCTGCCCCGTCAGATTTTTCATTCAACGCTTTCGGGTGAAAAGCATGAAGGGACATTTATCTCGTATATCTATCCTTTTATCTGTCTGTATTCATTTGCCCGTAAGCCGCATCAACCGTTGATATGCGTCTATGCTTGCACGTTAGTTTGCCCTTCGGGCGGTTTCTCATCGCCTTAACCCTTGTTATGGGGATGGGAGAACTGTATGCTCAGACGCCGAACGACACTGCCTGCACATTGCCGGCCATCAGGCTCACCGGTAAAAAAAATACCTGGATCATGCCACAGGCTTTCCCGGCGCAAAAACTGGGAAGGGAGGATATCAGGGAGTCGGCCGCGCTCACGGTTGCAGATCCGGCAAGGCTTTTCCCCGGAACCATGGTGAAGGATTACGGGGGAATGGGAGGATTGAAAACCATTTCCGTCCGCAGCCTCGGCGCGCACCACAGTGCCGTGATGTATGATGGTTTGATGGTATCGGATATGCAGGGCGGACAGGTTGACCTCGGTAAACTATCCGTTACCAATGTGGAATCCATTGGCTTATACCAGGCACAACCCCCAGACTTATTGTTGCCTGCAAGGGCATTTGCTTCCGCATCGGTGCTGAGCATACAAACGATGGGCACAGACCATGCGAATATGCCTGGAACACGCATACAAACAGGGTTCAGGGCAGGTAGCTGGGGCTTTGTCAATCCGATGTTCGCGATATCGGGTAAACCTGGGAAAAAATATGTGCATGCGCTGCAGGCGGAGTATGCCAGGGCAGACGGCGCTTACCCGTTTACCGCATACGACCAGACCGCCGATAAATTGAAACGACAGAATTCGGATATACAAAACCACCGCATCGAATACGACGCATCCGTGCAAACGGGCGACAGCGGCAGGCTCCGCGTAAAACTGTACCACTATTATTCCAACAGGGGCCTCCCGGGGTCCGTAATTTTTTTCAACCCGTTTAGCCGGCAGCGGCTAACCGATAATGACCAGTTCATCCAATCGAGCTGGCGCAAACAAATCCGGAAAACCGCATTGCTTGTCAGCGCCAAGTACAGCCAGACATACAAGAAATACATAGATCCGGATTTTTTAAACGCACAGGGCAAATTGGAAAACCGTTTCCGCGAACGCGAGTTTTATGTATCAGGCGCTTTGCGTAAGGAAGCCGCCCAAAACCTGCGCTTGTCCCTTTCTTCCGATTTCTTTCATACCCGTTTAACGCGCAGTGGCGCATTTTTGGGTGATACGGCTAACCCCATACGCAACAGTTCAATGACGCACCTGGGATTGCAATGGTTGCCGGGAAGGTTACAGGTTCAGGGCGGATTGCTCGGCACATATATATCAGATAAAATCGGCAGAGGCCGAGCCGCAAAAGACATATTTCGTGTAACCCCTACCGTTGGGTTAATGTACAGGCATACTGATACATCGGCATGGACGTTCAGGCTGTTTTACAAAACCGTTTTCAGGGCGCCCACTTTTAATGACCTCTACTACACGTTTGTAGGAAATGCCAGCCTGCGTCCGGAAACCGTGCAACAAATCAACGCGGGCCTTGCGTGGCAGGGAAGACAGAACGGCATCTGGTCTGACCTGGTTTTCAGTGTGGATATTTACGGCAACAGGGTGACGGATAAGATTATGGCCGTGCCAAGACAGAACCTGTTTCAATGGTCGATGATGAATGTGGGCCGTGTGCAGGTATTGGGTATTGATTTTGCGGCTGATGTTCGCTGGAAGCCACTGGGCTCATGGGCTGTCCGACAGCGATTGGCTTATGGTTATCAACGCGCGACAGACATGACGCAACCGGGTTCCGCATCGTATAAAAACCAGCTTCCGTATACACCCGAACATTCGGGCAGTATATCAACAAGTATCCGTCACCGTTGGCTGACGGTTTCGCACCAGGCATTGTTTTCTTCCTTACGTTACCGCCCCGGCGACCAGGTGGCGGAGAACAGGCTTGAGGGATGGCTGATCCAGGATGTCAGGATATCCATGCAAAAGGTTGTTGCGAAATCCCTGCATGAGGTTTTTGTGGAATGCAGCAACGCCTTTGATACAGAATATGAAATCATCCGCTTTTACCCGATGCCGGGCAGGCAGGTCCGCTTCGGATATACGTTTACGTTAGATACAAAACAATCAACAACCAACCATAAACCTTAACACATGAAACAATTTGCATTCCTTTTGATGATGAGCATTGTTATTCTTTTTTCTTCATGCAAAAAGGATGACCCCTCGCCTGCCGGACCCGTATTACAACCCAAAAAGGGTATCTATGTTTTGAGCGAAGGAAGTTTTGGCGGTAATAACACGCGTTTAGGATATTACACCCTTTCCGGAAACAGTTTTTCACCTGATTTTTTCCTGCAGCAAAACCCCGGTGCCGCAGGTTTGGGAGATATTGGCAACGATATGGTCCTCTATGGCGGCAAATTATACATTGTGATGAATGTAACCAGCCAGGTTACGGTATTGAATGCCGCTACGGGCGCGCTGATCCGCAGGATTGATTTCAGGAACGGAACAGCGGATAAGCTTCCCCGTTATGCAACCGCCGCGCGTGGAAAGGTATTTGTGACATCTTATGATAATACGGTGAGTGTGGTTGATACCAGCAGCCTGGCGATTGTGCAGAGCATTGCCACTGGCGCTAACCCGGATGGCATTGCCGCTTACGGCGATTATTTGTATGTAGCGAACTCAGGTAGTTTTAATTTTCCTGATGTTGATAGTACCGTTTCGGTCATCAACCTGAATACGATGACGGAAGTAAAGAAAATCACGGTTGGGTTGAACCCCAATAAGATAGAAGTGTCTGCTAACGGTGACGTGTACGTGACAAGTTATGGGAATTTCTCATCGGTACCTGCATCTGTAGCCGTGATCAACAGTTCAGACAATACGTTAAAAGCGCAACTGGGCGCCGGTTTCGCATATTCCCATGTACGGATGAACGGTGATCTCGCGTATTTCTACAACAACTATGGCGGCAGTGGGGTGGCTAAAGTATACAATACCCGCACGGGCACAGTGGTACGCAATGAGTTTGTAACGGATGGTACCAGTATCGATACGCCTTATGGCATCAATATAGATGAAGAGAGCGGCGAAGTGTTTGTTTGCGACGCCAAAGATTTCGTAACTGCCGGAACCGTGTATTGTTTCAACGCAGATGGTACTTTAAAATACTCATTCTCCACCGCGCCGGGAATCAATCCCAATAAAGTGGTTTTTAACCGGTAATCCCGGCTGATGCGGATAATGTATCTTTGCCTTCATGAATTGGGGCGAGATCAATCTTAAGGAGTGGCTGACCGTGAGTTTTACTCTGTTCGCGGTGATCGATATACTGGGTTCCATTCCGGTACTGGCATCGCTGCGTATTAAGATGGGCGGGGAAATCCGGTCATTGCAGGCCACCTTGATTTCCGGGGGGCTGATGATCCTGTTTTTATTTTTGGGAAAGCAGTTTTTGAACATCCTCGGGCTTGATGTGCAATCCTTTGCCGTGGCGGGTAGTATTGTGATATTCATCATTGGATTAGAGATGGTGCTGGGGCATGAGTTTTTCAAGCATGAAGGCAGTGCTAAAAGCGGTACGGTGGTTCCGATCGCCTTTCCATTGATCGCGGGTTCGGGAACACTCACCACCATCATGAGTTTGAAGGCGAATTACCAGGATGTGAATGTGTTCCTGGCCATCATAGCTAATTGTATCGTTATTTACCTGGTATTGCGGTCTTTGGCATGGATAGAAAAGATGCTGGGGCCCAACGGGATGATTGTGATCCGTAAGTTTTTTGGCGTAATTTTGCTCGCCATTGCCATCAAAATATTCAGCGCAAACCTGTCGCAGTTGACGGGTGGATGAGAACCGCGCTGTTTTTGGCCTCGTAGTACAATGGATAGTATAAGAGTTTCCGAAGCTCCAGATCCAGGTTCGATTCCTGGCGAGGCCACATAGATTTTCGCTCCAGATCCAGGTGCCGACGCTTCGGTCGGCATGCAGACAAGCAAAGCTTCGTCTGCATTCGATTCCTGGCGAGGCCACATAGATTTTCGCTCCAGATCCAGGTGCCGACGCT